>ERZ824600.247-NODE-247-length-84185-cov-20.354095_pt1 | contig 84185 bp, 87 predicted proteins | sample MGYA00519933_ERZ824600 | MGnify/ENA primary metagenome ERZ824600 (study PRJEB31778, sample SAMEA3449178) | human gut metagenome | biome: human gut; feature: human-associated habitat; material: faeces | place: United Kingdom | collected 2010/2012 ...
CTCATTTTCATATTGTTTATTTTCTGACATTTCTTTACCTCCATTTTTTCTCTTTTTATTTTACTTCTTTGAGGTTGAGATGTCAAGTTTTATTATACTATATCATTTTGTCAGACCTGAACGGCGGCGACGCCGTATGTATCGAAAAATTGAATATCAAAACTTACCGTATGCCGGGGCACACTTCGCATAGGTCCGCAGCTAACGACTCGTATTATATCGTCGCTGTTGACGAAAACAAGAACAGTTTCAGGTTTGCAATAACCGCAAAAGACATGGCGCTGATATTCGGCGATGACGACTACGAGCCAAAATACGGAAAGATCGAATACTATAAAAATTCCGGACTGGTAAAAGCAATAACGCTTTACGATGAAGTCACGGCGGAATGAAGAGAAAACACATACATACAGAACAAGCCCCCCGCACAACTGCGAGGGGCTGTTATTTTTTCTATTCTGTTACTCCGCCGACTGCCTTTTCACCTTCGCCACGACCGCCGCTGCCGCGAAAAGCACTACTGCGAAGAGCGCCTCTATGCCAAGATAGCTCAGATATTTGCCGAGCGAATAGCCCTCGTCCGAAAGACCGAATAGCATATTGTTCGCGCGGACAAGCCAGTAGGCGGGCAGGAATGAAGCCGCTTTCAGCACACCGTCGCCCAGCAAGTCTTGCGGTACGAATACGCCGCAGAGGAACGCCATTCCCAAGCTCACCGTGTTGCCGATCATGCTGCAAACGTCATCGCCCGCTATGCCGAACTGCGCTATCAGCACCGTAATGCCTACCGCCACGACCATGAAAATGAAGCTGTTCAGCATCGCCAGCAAGCCTGTTTTGCTGAACATCTCTCCGCCGTAGCAGGCGACGCCCAGTATCTGAAAAACCAGCCATATCGCCGCCGTGAGCGTGCCCGTCGCGCAGAAAAGCTGCATATTCTTGCTCGCCAGCGGCAGCGCTGAGCAGTCTATCCTGCGGCGCAGATCAAGCGTATTAAAAGCCGAAAGTATCGGCGTGAAGCAAACTATCATTATCACCAAAAATATGTAGGCAAGATACTGCGTGAAATATCTGAGTCTGCTGCCGGAATTGCCCGCCGAGAAATTTTCTACCGTAACGTCAACGTGCTGCTCCTGCGCTTCTGCGGCGGCCCGGCAGGCTTCGCCGCTGCCCATGCCCGAAGCCGAGTACATCTCAGCCGTCTTTACGAACTGCGTGAGCTGGCCCTCAAAAAGCTGCGATTCATAAGTGCCCGAGGCGCTCACCATTTCAAAAAGCCCATCGCCCTCGCCCGCCGCGACAGCTTCGCCAAAGCCCGCTTTTATCGTCAGCGCGCAGTTGAGCGTGCGGTAATATATCGCGTCTTGAAGAGCGCCGTCGCCGCCGTCTATCGACACTATCTCGTGATTTTCCGCTATGTAGTCGCGCAGGGAACGGCTCGCTTCGGTATTATCCATATCGGCAACGCTTATTTTCAGCTTTTTGTCGCTGTAATCCTTATCCTGCTGAGCGTTTGCCGTCATTATAAAGCATATCAGCGCGAATATGCCGAAGTACATCAGTATAGTTACCAGTCTTTTCCGCGCCATTTTCATGAACACCTTATAAACTTGCATATCTGCGCCTCCTTGTAAGATAATATCCGCCCAGCGTGAAGATCACGGCGTATCCGCCGAGGGTGAGCAGGTTTGCCGTCAGCCTGCCGCTTCCGCCGTAGATGTTCAGCGCCAAAAAGCTGTTTGAGATCAGCGCGGCTGGGTTTATCCTATTGAACCACGGCGCGTACCGCTCTACCAGCGCGTACATATTGCCGACACAAAGCCCGCTGAGGAAGCAGAAAAACATTGATACCGAGATAAGTATGCCAATTTTCATGCCCTCGCTCATTTTGCCGATCGCGCCGATGAAAAAGCCCATGCTCGCGCTCACCAGCACACCCACCGCCGTAACGCCGAAAAGCGCGGGCAGCGGCGCGCCGAAATCTACTTTCAGCGCCAAAGTGAGGTATAAAAGCGTTACCCCCGAGCAGATAAGGTTCAGTATCACCGCCGCTGTCAGCGCCGCCGTTACGCTTTCAAGCTTGTGCACCGGCGAAACTGATTTGCGCGCGCCAAGCTCTGAAAGATTTGCCTGCACGCTTATCACAAGACCCAATCCGCTGAGCGCGCCGAAAAGGCAGTTCATAGCCAGCAGATTATAAAAATACTGCACATACGGATCGGCGCTGTCGCCCGACATCTGCCGCGCTTCCACAGGCGATATTTCGGCGCTCATAGCCTCTATCACCTGTCCCAGCTTCTGCGGGTCGGCGTTCGCCGCGTCGGTTATCACCTTTACGTTCACCTCGTAATTATCGAGTAACGAGCGTATTATCGAAGCGGCGGTGCTCTCGCTCTTTACCGAAAGGCGAATATCGCTGCCGTTTACGAATATCACGCCGCTGACATCGCCGTTCTCCAGCTTTTTCATAGCCTTGTTCTCGGCTAAATATTCGGGCGCGAAAAGCGCGTCGCCGCCCTCAGACAGGCTGTCCATCACCTCGGTAAAAGTAGCGTTTTCCTGCTCGGTGCAGACGGCTACGGGTATCTCTTTAAAAAGCTCGTCGCTCTCATACAGCCCACTGAAAGCTATGTTGAAAAAAGTGCCCAGTATTATCGGAAAAGCCAGCATCCAAAACATAGCCTGCCTGTTTCGCAGACCTGTGAGCAGTTCGTATTTCAAAAGATGTAAAAACATTGCTCAGCCCCCCTCAGCTATCGCGAAGCTGCTTGCCGGTTATCTCTAAGAAAACGTCGTTGAGCGTGGGCAGCTCGGAATAGACCCTGCCGAAGCGTATATCCTTTTGCTGGAGCAGTGTCAAAAGGCGGATAAGGTTGTGCTTTCCGCCCGAGAATTTCACCTCTGCTCTGCCCTCAATGTACTCGGCTTCGTAAACGTGCGGCAGCGCGCGTATCTCCTCCAGCAGCTCGGCGCTCTGCTCCATAAGCTCTACCGTTATCTTCTCGGTATTCTTTATCTGCTTTTTCAGCTCTTCGGTAGTGCCCAGGGCTATCTGCCTGCCCTTATCCATTATCGCGATGCGCGTGCATATCTGCTCCACCTCTTCCATATAGTGAGATGTATAGATTATCGTAGCGCCGTGCCTGTTCAGCTCCTGTATGCCCTCCAGTATCTTATTGCGGCTCTGCGGGTCTACCGCAACTGTCGGCTCGTCGAAGATTATCAGCTTCGGCTTGTGCGCTATGCCGCAGGCGATGTTCAGTCGGCGCAGCAGACCGCCCGAAAGCTTCTTCGGGTAAAATTTCACGAAATCCTCCAGCCCTACGAACTCCACGGCTTCCTCAACGCACTTTTTGCGCTCCGCCTTATCCTTTATATAAAGCCCGCAGAAATAGTCGATGTTCTCATAAACGGTAAGCTCATTTATCACCGCTACGTTCTGCATTATAACGCCTATCTTGCTCTTTACCTTGTAATTATCGGGCGACATCTCTTCGCCGAATATCTCTACGCTGCCCTTATCGAAACTCAGCAGCGAGAGCAGGCAGTTTATCGCGGTGGTCTTGCCCGAGCCGTTCGGTCCGAGCAGACCGAAGACCTCGCCCTCATATATCTCCAACGAGAAATGGTCGAGCGCTATAAGCTCTTTGTAACGCTTTACCAAATTTTCTATCTTCACTACGGGTGTGCTCATGTATATCATATCCTTTCATCAAACCGTCATGCGTTGCGTTTTGCAGATGTTATCTCTATAATACTAGTATAATGCAGGCGGCGGCATTTTTCAAGTGCAAAATGTAATGACTTTTGCGGAGTGGCGTGACATTTGTAATTCGCGCGGGGTATGCCTTTGCGCAAGATCTACATATAAGGCAGGCGGCAGGACAGTTAAATTGTGAAAAAAACATTAAATATAAAACAGTTCTGAATTTTTAGTTAAATATGACAAAAAGCGTTTACATTTTTCAGTCAATATGTTATAATAACTTTTAGCGTTAAAACAATTTGAACAGTAAGATCTTATATGAAAGGGAATGTAAAGAAATGAAAAATTTAAGAGGGTTATTTTCAAGAGTTTTTTCCGCCGCCGCTGCGGCAGTTATCGCGGCAGGCTGCGCACTAAGTGCTTACGCCGCCGATACTTCCGACGTAGAGCTTGATACTTCCGAAGCTATCTCGGTAGGCAACTGGGGCACCAGTGCGAAGTACCAGTACGATACTTTCGACACCACTCGAATGACGAAAGATTCTGAGATAAAAGTAGAATTTTCTATGGATACCGAAGCGAACAAGCTTTCAAGCTCGCCGATAGAGCTGGTATTCCAGAGCTGGGAGTCTCCCGACACATCTATGGCGCAGCCCGACGGCTCGGTATGGGCAAAAGTATCCGCCGCAGAGTTTGACAAGACCACCGCGGTATTCAAGTACGACGACATAGTAAAAGCATACGGCACCGATAATTTCGAAAAGGTAAGCTGCATATGCTTTACCGCTACCGACGTTGCCGATATTACGGTAAAGAAGGTAACTGTTACTAACTGCATCGAAAAGGGCAGCCACTACGTCGATAAAGAAGAGAAGAAGGAACAAAACAAAAACAACATGATATTCACCATAATCGGCATAGTTGCGGGCATTGTTATCGCCGTTGTCATCATAATAGTTATCATGAACAAAAAAAGCAGCTCGGCTTACGACGTTGCTTCGGGCGAGTTCGTTTCCAAAAAGGACACCAAGAATTAAGGACTAAAAAACATACAAAGCGTCACCGTGTGCTGCGGCGGCGCTTTTATACTATTACAATAATATAATAAGGAGATACAGAAATGCTGACATTTGAAGAACTAAAGAAAAACAGCGAGGTAAACGCATATATAATCCAAGCGGATGCTTCGCTCAAAGCGCTGGGATTTACCGAGCACAGCTTCGCGCACGTAGGCGTGGTGGCGGAGAACGCGCGGTATATACTGCAAACGCTGGGCTACCCCGAGCACGACCTCGAGCTGGTGCAGATAGCCGCTTATCTGCACGACATCGGCAACTTGGTCAACCGCATAGAACATTCGCAGAGCGGCGCGGTAATGGCTTTCAGCCTGCTGAACAGACTGGGTATGCCGCCGGAGGACACTGCCGTTATCGTCACCGCGATAGGCAACCACGACGAGGGCACGGGCGTAGCGGTGAACCACATAGCCGCCGCGCTGATACTCGCCGATAAATCAGACGTGCGCCGCAGCCGCGTCCGCAACACCGACAAGACCACCTTTGACATACACGACCGCGTGAACTACTCGGCGAAAAGATCGAGCCTGAAAATAAATGGCGAGCACACACTTATAAAGCTGAAACTCTCTATCGACACGCAGTACGGCTCGGTGATGGACTATTTCGAGATATTCCTAGACCGCATGATAATGTGCCGAAAAGCAGCGGAATTTCTGGGGCTGGAGTTTAAGCTGATAATCAACGAACAGCAGCTGATTTGACAGCTTATTTAATAAAGTACTCCCTTGAAATCTGCCGAAAATTGTGGTATAATAGTTGCAGTCGCAGACAACAAAAGGGGTGAACTACTTTGGATAAAATAATGCTGCTCATGGGCATACTGCCCTCAGTCATAATAATGGTGATAATCTTCAAAAACGCAGTTATCAAGCACAAGCCTATGCGAAAGCTGGCTTCGGTATTTGCGATAAGCGCTATCTCGGTAGTGCCCGCGGGCATACTCGAGGGCATCGGCTCGGCGCTGATGCAGGCTTTTATCGGCGGCGACCCGCGAAGGGTCTACTACCCAGATATGGATTCATACCTGATATATCAGCTTGTCTTTTACGTCGCGGTAGTCGGCATAGTGGAGGAAGCCTGCAAGTTTTTTACATTCAAATGGATAGTTTTCCACGACCGCAGTTTCGACAACACCTACGACGGAATAATCTACGGCGCGGCTTCGGCGCTCGGCTTTGCTACGCTTGAGAACATACTTTACATATCGCAGGCAAGCAGTCAGCTCACGGTAGCTTTGCTGCGCGCGGTGCTTTCGATACCGCTCCACGCCGTTACGGGCATACTCATGGGCTACTACTTCGGCGTATCGAAATACCGCAGGTATAATAACGTTCGCCCGAACACCCGTCCCGAGCGGTTCGCGTACATATTCTCGGTGCTGATACACGGCGTTTACGACTACCTCGCGACGGCTATGAGCGCAGACGAAGACCGCAGCATATGGCTGATAGCGCTCATTTGCATGATGATACTCATTTACGCGATGATAGTGCGCTGCATATACTGCGCGCGGAAGAATTCGCACAACATCTACAACAAATACTACTACGAACAGCTTGGCGGGCAGATGCAGGACATGATGGGCGGCAAGACCTCGGAAAACCCGACGTTTTTCGGCGTGCCGCTGCCGATGATGTACCGCAGAAATCCCAACGTTTTCAATCCTTACGACCCATATTCTTACACACCGCCCCCACAGCAATATCAGCAATATCAGCAATATCAACAGTACCCGCAGTATCAGACTCCGCCGCAGCCTCAGCAGCCCAGATACTGCGTTCACTGCGGCAAGCCTATCTCATCGGCATCGCGCTTTTGTCCTAACTGCGGCAAAGAGATAGAGCGCCGGCAGCCATCACAATCTACATACCAGAACACGCAGAATATGCAGTAACACATTTTTCGCCTTTTCATATCATGTAATATAAGCCGCGCGGGTCACAAAGACCTGCGGCGAAAGGCTTAAATAATTACCCGAAAAGGAGAAATCGTTATGTGCGGAAACAATTGCTGGTGGATCATCATCCTTATCCTTCTCATAGTTTGCTGCGGCGGATGCGGCAACTGGGGCGGCTGCGGCTGCGGAAATAACTGCGGCGGATGCGGCAACGACTGCGGATGCGGCTGCTGATAACATCTGAATAATTCCCTTACAGCGCCTGAGCCTAAAAACTCGGGCGCTGTTTATTTGTATAAACTGCACATTTTTCTGTCACGAGATTTGCCAATGTTGTACATGATTTTTTGGACAATCATCGCAATGTGTCCTAAAAAGTATTGACAGTATAAATGTTATAGAATATAATATATATAAATCATATATATTATGAAAAAGCGGATAAAAAGCTCCGCAAAAACGGAAATTTTGGAAAGGATGAGATTCACATGATTCGGGCAGAATGGAAATCAATTCTGAAAAACCCGCTTATGATAATAGTTCTCATCGCGATAATCGCGATACCTACTATCTACGCGGGTCTGTTCCTAGCCTCGATGTGGGACCCATACGGAAACATCGACAAGCTGCCGGTAGCGGTAGTAAACAAAGACGAGTCGGTAGAGTACGAGGGCACTACGCTTGACGTAGGAACTGAGCTGGTGAAAAAACTCAAAGAAAACGACGAGCTGCAATTCAACTTCGTAGACGCGGAAGCGGCGCAGGAAGGTCTGGAAAACGGTACTTACTACATGGTAATAACCATTCCTGAGAACTTCTCGGCAAATGCTGCTACGCTGATGGACGAAAAGCCCAAGAAGATGGAGCTGGAGTATGAAACAAACCCTGGCAAAAACTACATTGCCAGCAAACTCAGCGATACCGCGCTGAGCAAGATACAAACGAGCGTTTCGGAAGAAGTTACAAAGACCTACTCCGAAACAGTCTTCGACCAGCTTACCGGCATAGGCGATTCGCTAAGCTCGGCGGCTGACGGCACGGGAGAGCTGGAAGACGGCCTCAGCCAGATCTCAGACGGCAACAAGAAGATAACCAAAAATCTGAAAAAGCTCGCCGAAAGCACAGTTACCTTTAAGGAAGGTTCTGAGGAGCTGGAAAGCGGACTGAAAGAATACACTGACGGCGTTTCTCAGGTAAACGAGGGCGCTAAGAAACTTGACGACGGCGCTAAGACGCTTTCAAGCTCGGCAAGCTCTGGCGTTTCGCAGCTTAAAGACGGTACTTCGAGCCTGAAAAAGGGCGTAAGCTCTTACACATCGGGCGTTGGCGAGGCTGCTGCGGGTGCTTCTGAACTGAACAAAAACAGCAAGGCGCTAAACGACGGCGCTTCGCAGCTGTACAGCGGCTCTAAGCAGCTTTATGCGGCGGGCACGGCTGTACAGAGCGGACTACAGCAGATCTCAGATTCGCTGGCGACCAGCCTTTCTAAGGAAAACAAAGCTACCCTCTCGACGCTGACGGCGGGCTGCGATTCGCTGAAAAGCGGTATCGACGAGCTGTACACAAGTGTTTCGGGACTTGAGCTTCCCGACATTTCGGCGGCGGCGACGGGCATAACCACATCGGCCGCGAACATCGGCGCTGACGCTACGGCGGCGGGCGGAAACCTCGCGAATATGCAGACATATCTGACCTCGCTCGCGACCGCTTACCCCGAGATAATGACCGACGCTAACTTCTCCGCTCTCGTGGGCGAGATAAGCACCTGCGCGGGCAACGTTTCCGACATAGGCACACAGCTTGGCACGCTCAAGACTGCGGCAGGCGGACTTGCTTCGCTGAGCAGCATGGGCGACAGCATCACTGAGCTGCAGAACGGAGTTGCGAAGATAAAGAAAGGCTCTGACCAGGTACTCCCCGGCGCTAAGCAGGCTATAAACACCCTTGAGGGCGGACTTGTAAGCATTCAGAGCGCTCTGGACCGCCAGGGCAAGACTGCTGAGGACATGGGTCTTATACAGGGCATGACCCAGATAAACGGCGGACTCAGCACACTTTCGGGCGGCGCTAAGGAACTTAGCGCGGGCACTAAGACATACACCGCAGGCGTTAAAGACCTCAACAGCGGCCTTAGCAAGATACATTCAAATTCCGCAGCGCTCAACAGCGGCGCGGCCACTCTTGACAGCGGCGTTAGCAAGCTTTCGAGCGCGCTGACAAGCGGCGTAAAGACGCTTACCGACGGCACGAGCACGCTTTACAGCGGCACTAAGAAGCTTGACGCGAACAGCGCGAGCGTAAAGAAGGGCGCGGCTGCACTTACAGACGGCGCTGAGCAGATCTCCGAAGGCGCTTCCAAACTGCACAAGGGCAGCAAAGACCTCGGCGACGGCGTATCCGACGCTTACGACGGCACAGGCACTTTAAAGAGCGGCCTTACCGACGGCGCTGACGAGATAGCTTCCATAAACACCAACGACGATACTTACGATATGTTCTCCGCTCCCGTAGGATCGAGCAAGCAGGAGTACACGCATGTTCCCGACAACGGCCACGCAATGGCGCCTTACATGATGTCAGTAGGACTTTGGGTAGGCACGCTGGCATTCTGCATCATGTATCCGCTCACCAAGGTAAACGGCGAGCTGAAATCAGGATTCAGATGGTGGCTGGCTAAGGCTACGGTACTGCACGTTCTGACGCAGATAATGGCAGTGCTCATGCTCTTCGTACTGCACAAAGCGTGCGGCTTCACGCCGGCAAGCTGGAGCAAGGCGATAATAGTTGCGTGCATGGCTTCCATCGCGTTCATGTCGATACAGTACTTCATGAACGTAGCTATGGGCAAGGTAGGCTCGTTCCTCATGCTGATATTCATGGTAATACAGCTCGCAGGCTCGGCAGGTACTTACCCCGTAGAGATCTCGGGCGCATTTGTAAGCAAGATACACGCGCTTGTACCTTTCACATACACGGTAGACGCTTTCAGAATCGCTATCGCCGGCAAGGGCAGCATAGTTCCCTGCTGCATAGTAATGGGCGTTTTGGTAGTAGTATTCTCGGTACTTACAGTTATCCTCTTCCACTTCCGCGCTAAATGGAAGGAAACCGGCAGAAGATGTCTGTATGACTTTATTGAAGATAAGGGTCTTGCATAATTTTTCAAAATGTGATATAATTATATCGGTCGATATTCGATCTTGAAAAAAGAATCAGTTCGCCGATTATTATAAAACAAACAGTAAATGTGTAAAAAGACAGGTGAAAGAAATGCCTACACAGCAATATCTTACAAAGCTATGCAAATCGTTTTACGAATTCAAATATGCGCTTTACAAAGTGATAGACAGCCTTTGCCGCGAAGAGGGCATAACGAATATGCAGGCTATGATGCTTTTCATGATAAAGTCTGAAAAGGCTATATCGGTAGGCGCACTGAGCAGCATCTTCAATATGACCCACTCAAACGCTTCGGCACTTTGCAAAAAGCTCGAGCGCGACGGGCTGGTCTGCCGCACACGCTCAAAGACCGACGAGCGCACGGTGCTGATAACGCTTGGCGAGCGCGGCGAAGAGGTGCTTTCGCGTATGCTGAAAAACGGCGCGGGCATCAGCGACTCGCTGGGCGAGATACCGCAGGACCGTCTGGACACGATAATAGAAACGATGAACGAAGCAACGCATATGCTTTCGCAAATAGTTAAGTAATATGGATAACGCGTCTGAGCAAGGTCGGGCGCGTTATTTTTTTGCGATACTGAGCAAACTTACGCAAAAAGTCAAGCCGAGTTCATCTTGATGTGATATAATGTAAACATAGAAAGTATACTTCCTTAGTTCGCAGAAGAAAGCAGGTGCATTTATTGAAAGACTTTTACATTTTCGCATGCTCTCTGGAATACATTGAGAACAACCTAAGCGGCGGGATAATGCAGGAGGATATAGCGGCGCACTGCTGCTGCTCGCTCTCGGCGCTGCAAAAGATCTGGAAATACTGCACCCACGGCGGCATAATGACATACGTCAAAAAGCGCCGCATAACACTCGCCGCCGCAGACCTGCGCCGCGGAGAGCAGGTGCTGGACACCGCCGTGAAATACGGCTACGGCTCTAACGAAGCTTTTACCCGCGCTTTTCGCAGCGTGTGGGGCGTGAACCCTTCGGAATTTGCGAGGTCGAGAAGCTTTACCTCGATGTATCCGAAGATCAACAAGAATTATTATAACGGAGGTACTTTTATGAGCAGAACAAGATTTGATCTCACCGAGCTTTACGATAAACTTCAGGACAAAAAGGGCACATACCTGGCCTGTTTCGACATCAAAAATCTGCACCGCATAAACACTGAGATAGGCAGAAAAGCGGGCGACGACGTGATAAGCGCCTGCGTAGAGCACATCGACTCGGCGCTGAGCGAGAACATGATGGCTTTCCGCATCGGCGGCGATGAATTTGTAGTCGCTACCGGCTGCACCTCGCCCGAGGACGCAGCGGCTTTCGTCAAAAAAGTCACCGACCGCAACGGCGAAACTATACAGTCCTGCGGCGAAACGCTCACCATTCATCTGCACAGCGGGATAATGCTTTACGGCGAGGACAGCGAGGGCGAAGCGATATACGACCGGTTTGAAAACAGCCTCGACCGCGCAAAGCCGTAGACCGCCCTTGATTTTCGCCGCCGTTTGTGCTAAAATTATAGACGGGTGATAAAAATGGCGGACAAAAGATACTGCCGCTGCTCGGATGACGGCAGACCCGAATTTTACGGCTGCGGAAATCTCTCCGCGCCCGCGGGGTTTGTGCACCAGCGGCGGACGATGGGCTGCATGGTGCTGATATATGTGCTGGCGGGCGAGCTGCACATTTCGGCAGGCGGGCGGCTGCACGATGTGAAAAGCGGCGAATATATACTGCTGCGCGCGGGCGAAGAGCATTTCGGCACACAGCCCTCGTCGGAGGATATTTCCTACTTTTGGGTGCATTTTAAGTGCGGCGAGTGGCGCGGCGCGGACGCGGAGGAACTTCGGCAGACTGCAGGCAAGGGATACATCGCCGCGGAGCACGCCGCCGAGCGCGGGGGCAGGCTTCCGCAGCTTTTCCGCCAGCTTTTAGACCTCTCGCTCGCGCCGCCGCCATATCGTGAGAAGCTCGCCGCCTGTTCGCTGGAGCTGCTGCTGACCGAGCTTTCGCGCGAGTGCTGCGCCGAGATCTCTAGCAGCAGCAACGAATTTTCGCCGCTGATAACCTCGGTGCGGGTGTGGACGGATGAAAACTGCGCCCGCCGCCTCACCATAGCCGAGATAGCCGCGCAGTTTCACTACAACGCCGAATACCTCAGCTCGATCTTCAAGAAAGAAACGGGCGAAACGCTTTCGGCATATCTGCTGCATTCGCGGATAGAGCGCTCAAAAGCCCTGCTGACGGCGGGCGCGAGCGTAAAGGAGGCGGCGTTTTCCAGCGGATTTTCCGACGAAAAATACTTCATGCGCCAGTTTCGCAGGCTTGAGGGCACTACTCCCCTGCGATTCAAAAACGCTTTTGCAAAGAAAAAAGTCAATAACAGATAAAAAATACCGCAAAACCTTTTACAGTTTTGCGGTATTCGCATTTATATTATTCCCACATTTGAAAGCTTATCTGTGAGTAAAATAAACGGTGTAGACCTCGTCCACGATGTCGTAAAGCGGCTTGAACTCTATGTTCTTCTGCTGATTTTTGGTGCGGTAGCAGGTCTGCTTCCAGGGGAAAGTGCCGTAGGTGTGCTCGGAAAGCGGCGCGAAGATTTCTTCGGGTCTGGAAATATCACCGCTGATTCCGCAATCGCTGTCGGTAATACCTGCGAGCACTATCGGGCCGTCCACCGCGGCGCAAAGCTCGGGGGAATCGGACAGGGTCTGCATATTTATCTTGCTCGGGAAGAACACCTTTATCTCGTCGCTGCCCCACTCGCGGCGCAGGATCATAAAGCCGCCGCGTATCTCGGGCTGAACGCTCTCGCCGTTTACGGAAAGCTTCACCTCGCCGCTTACCCAGCAGGGCAGGCGCAGAGCAAGCTCAAAATCGGCGGGTTTATCGGTATTTACGTTGAATTTCAGCGCCCAGCGATTCATTCTGCCGTCGTCGCGCTCGTCGAAAAACGCCTGATCGTTGTAATATTTCATATCGCTCGTCTGCTCAAAGTGCACCTTAGCGCCCGCCAGCTCGAAATCAGCCTGCGAGGAGATGTACTGCGCAACGCTGAGCCTATTCATTTCCTCGTCGATGAAGTAGATGAGGTCGGGGTAGATGGTCTGCGCCTGCACCATAGTGCCATGGCAGCACCAGAAATCGTGAGTTTTGCTGCCCCACTTCTTCTTGCTGCCCGCTTTGAGTGGCAGGAAGTAGGTCGGCGTGCCCGTGTAGGGGTTCTGCTGCGCGAGGAAGCCGTTGTAAAGGCAAAGCTCGATGTAATCGGCATACTTAGCCTCGCCCGTTACGCGGTAGAGGAAGTCGGCGGTGCGCACCATATTATAAACGGTGCAGAACTCCTGATCGGTAGCGCTGAGGAACTCTGCCTGACGGTATGGGGGCACCCAAAACTCGCCCGCGTTCGCGCCGCCCGTGCAGTACATTCCGCGCTTTTCTACCGCGCTCTGCCAAAAAAGCTTCACGCGCGTGAGCCACTTTTCGTCGCCGGTAACTTCGTAAAGCTTAGCCGCGCCGTGCGAAAGGGGTATCGAAGCGTTCGCGTGGCAGTTGGTGAGGGGGTCGCCGCCCTTTTCGAGGTCGGTGAACATACCCGCGCCGCTGTATTTTTCGGCAAGCTTGAGGTACTTTTCATCGCGGGTAAGCTCGTAAGCGCGCGCCCAAGCCTCGAGCATACCGCCAGACTCGCCCTTGCAGACGGCGTAGGGGGAAACCTTTTCCGTTTCGGCTATCCACTCGGTGTACCAGTCGGCGAGGTTTGAGAGCACCTCGAGAGCCTGCTCGCTGCCCGCGTCGGCGTAAGCGTCGGCAAGGCCCATTATCGTCTTATGCATAACGTACTGCGGCGACCAAACGTGATTGCCCGTTATCATCTTATTGAAATATTTTTCTGGGATAGAGCCTGCCCATTTGCCGCCGTTGAGTTTCTGGCAGCGTGCCAGCTCGGCAATCATAAAATCGAGCTTAGATTTCAGCGCGGCGTCGCCCTCGGAAGCGAATATCGCGGCTGCGGCGCTGAGCCAGTGACCGAGAAAATGTCCGCGAAGCTGGCAGGTAGGCGCTTCCCAGCCCCAGTGCAGCTTAGCAGAAGAGGGGTCTTCCAACACCTGAAGCCCCGGCATTACAACGCCCGCTTCGAGATAAAAATTCTGCAAAAGGCACTGCGTTTCAAGCTCGGATATGTAACCACGCTCGGTTTCCATGCGCTCGCGGAAAAGTCCGGGCAGCAGCTTTACATTTTTCTTTCCAACTGACTTCAGCATAATAAAACCCTCCGTATCGTTTGATCGTGTATCACATTATACCACAAATAAGCGCATTTGTCGGTAGACTATTCCGCAGAACTAGTAGACTAATCGCATATCATATCCGACGGGCGCGGTATCGGGCGCTTTCGGCGACGACCTCAGAAAAGGCATACTCGCCGCGATAATTTCCCCTATACTGCTGCTCGTCGGGCTGTTTTTCTGCCGCAAAAGCGGACGCACATCGCGCAACTGAATAAAAATCAAACGCTGTACGGATTTTAGTCATCCATACAGCGTTTTTTTCAATAGTAATAATCTAAATATATCTTGTAACCGCTCTTGCCGGGGTCGCCCCTGTACGTTTTTATCCAGCCGAACTGGCCGTCTTTGTAAGTGTACAGCCAGCGGTCATCATTGCGTTTTTCGCCATATATCGTCAGCTTTTCGCCCTTGTTGATGTAGATCTTGCTGGTGGAGTTTTCGTTAGGCTCGTTTCTCAGCATAAGCTCGTTCACGCGGCTGACGACTTCGTATCGCTCAGATGAATGAAGAGCGATCTGAGGTTCAGTTACGTTGGCTACTTTCTGCACCGTATCTTTGAGCAGCTCCGCCCTGCACCAGCCGTACTCACTGCCGTACTGAGTATATATCCACCTAACGTTGTCCGTATGCTCCTCGGCGTAGACCGTCAGCATTGCCCCCGGCGAAACATCGCATATCAGCGTGTACTGCTCGCTCGGGCCTTTGCGCATCTGCACGAGCGTACCGTCGCTCGGCGCGAAAAGGCAGCCGTTTTCCTCCATGACCGCAGGCGCGTAAGGCGTGTCGATCTTTTCATCTGAGCTGTTTTCGGCAGGCTGTTCTGTCTGCTCGGTCGGCTCGGTCTGTGCGTCGGCGTCAACAGCCGCAGCGCTCGACACCGCCGAATTTTGGTATACGTCAGCTTCGCTCTCGCCGCCGTTCGCTCCGCGCTTCACAACTATCGCGACCACCAGCGCCGCCATACATATACAGCAGACCGAGCATATCAGCGCGGGCAGGAGTATCTTGAACCTGCTGACGTCCGCGCCCTGATTTACGGGCGGCTGTTTTTGACCGCAGTATATACAAAAATCCGAGCCATCGGGCAGGGGGTTCCCGCAATATTTACACTTCATTTCCATCACTCACTTCAACTCCGCCCCGCCCCACTCAACAGCGGCAAAGCCTTTGCGCTCGAACCCGCTGAGCTTCTGCTCGGGAATGTCTATCTTCTCCTCAAGCGGGCGGTATGTCATGAACACGCGCAGCAGGCTGTCGGGCTTCGGGGATATATCTAGCTCGTAATTATCGGTGTAGATGTCGCTTTGGAACGCTATCTGATTATACTTATTGTGCTCCATTCGCGGCAGCCAGTATACTATGAATTCGTTGCGCTCGTCCTCATTAAGACCCAGTATTTCAAGCTTTTCGCGCAGGAATTTTTCGGTATCTTCGCCCTTTACAACAAAGCCCTGCGACATATCATAATGTGCACGGTCGTTCACGCTGTCCCAAAATAGATAATGATAATTTCCGCCGTCCGCCTTGTTGACTAGCTTGCCGTCGGGGTAGGCGGTAACGTTCCAGCCGTCGCCATATGCCGGATATGTGGTCGAGATCTCGGCGTTTTTCGCAGTAAGCTTTACGGAAACATCGGTAGGGCGCTGGGGGTAGAGGTAGATGACGGGTTTCGCCGCGCCGCCCTCATATTGAACGTAAGCTTTGTAGTCCGAACTATCGTATTCGCCCCTGTATGCCATTATCCAGCCGCGCTGACCATTGTACTCGGTGTATATCCATTTGCCGTTATCGTCGTCGTTGTAGCCGTACTCCTCCATCGCCGTGCCGCTGTCGATGCTGTCCATCGCGGCGTAGCTCTTGTCGGGGCCTTTGCGCAGGGTCAGATCATTAACGACCACTGTAAAATGCGGGTGATAGTCATCTTCAATGTAGTTATCCGGCTCGACTATATCGTACTCTATCGGCAGACTGTACGAAAGATATTTTTCCGTGCACCAGCCATACACGCCGTTGTACTCGACATACGCCCACGTTTCGCCGTCGCCGCTGCGCTCGGCGTAAACAGCTAGTTCGTAACGGCGAGGTATCTCAGTTTTGTAAGCATATTTATATCCCGGCCCGATGCGCATAGTCAGCGGGTCTTTCTTGGTCGCGACATACATAGTTCCGACGTAGCTCGTGCTGTCGGGGGTTACCGGTATCTTATATTTATCCTGCGTAGTAGTGGTGGCGGGCTTGGTCTGCGGAGCGGTAGTCTGCGCAGTGGTTTTCTCCTCGGTCTGCTCCGTCTGCGGCTGTTCGGTTTGATCGGTCTGCGTCGATTGCTCGGTTTGAGCGGCTGCGGCTGTCTGGGTCTGCGGGGCGCTGTTTTCATCGGCGTTGTCCGTTTTTACACTGCCGCGGGTCAGCACTATCGCCGCGACCATCGCCGCCATGCACACGCAGCACACCGAGCATATCACCGCGGGTATCAGAAACCGAAAGCGCTTCGGCGAAGCGGGCGGCTCGGGCGGAGCGTAAATATCGCCGTTTATCGTGCCGTACTGCTCATATTGTTCCGGCTGTTCATATTGGTCATACCGGTCGTACTGATAATGCTGCTCAGGCTCATCTGCGCCGCGCGATAATTTGTTACCGCAGGCGGGACAAAACGCCGAATCATTCGGCAGTTCTTTTCCACATTTCGGGCAAAACATATATATCACTCTTTCTATAATTTCTGTATTTTTTAACAAACGTTATACGCTATACCTTTATAATACCTTTATAATATAATAGCACATACGCGCCGCCGTGTCAACATTATTTTCCGACTAAAAAAAGGCGCGACCTGCTGCGGACGCACCTTTTTGTTTCATATTTCTATAATATCCGCTACCGCCTTGCCGTTTTTCTTCAAGCAGTAGACTATGTGGAATTTGTCGCCGATAACGGGGCGGCTTTTTTTGACGAAAAATTTTCCCGTATGTTCGCCGCCGCGGGAATCGTTATAGCGCATCTTACATTCATATGCGAACTGGTCTATCTGCTTCACGCTGACCACCTCGGCGAGCGCGGGCTTACCGTTTTTGGTAAGCATACGGTTGACTATCGAATCGTGATGACCCATGAAAAATACCACAAATCCCGAGATCCAAAGCGCTGTCATTATCACCGCGGAAACGGCTATCAGCGAATTTGAAGGCGGGCAGTAAACCTTTTCGGGGTAGGAATCTGTAACGAGCGCCGTAAAGCTCTCACCCTTTGAAGTGCGGCGGTTCATAGTCGCCTCAGCCAGTATTTCCTCACCTGTATCATCTGTATAAACGGCGTGCACGAGCTGCTTTCCCTTTTTATGCTCCTCCACCGATACCACACGGCACTGCACTTCAGTACCATTACGCAGGTAGTTCATAGCGGAAGAAACGCTTTTCACACAAAGCCACGGAATGAAAATTATCATAGCGAGGCCGATGAGCGAAAGCATCAAAGCGCGCACCCCATTGCCTTTCTGCATATATATCCCCCTTTTTACGAGCGCTTTTGCCAGCGTTCGACAAGATATATTATAGCACAGATATTACGAGATGTCAATGATTTTTTGTACAAATAATTAAAAAAGACCAACTTGGCAATTTATTAACCCTTGGGCAAAATGTCAATATTTTTATATAATATATTCTCATATTTGCCCATGTTATAAAATTATTAACTTTATATAATTTTATAGGAAATATATGATGAGTATACTGTGGTTATGTATGCTTAGTAAAAAGCCGTATAGTATAACACTATACGACACAAAAATCAAGACTATTTTTTGACAAAATTCACAAAACCATTATATACACAATCTACAAAAAAATATTTTTTTCATAACAAATGTATTTAAAAGTTAATTTTTATATGAAATAAGGATGGTTTTAGTTCTTATCAGCTCGTTTTTTTGTCAGAAGTCTTACAAAACAGGAGGTTACGAATATGAGAACAAGAACCAATATTTTTAAGCGGAATGATGGCAGATGGGAAGGAAGATACATTATAAATCGTGATGAAAAAGGTAAGGCTCATTACCGCTCTGTATATGCGAAAAAATACACTGAATGTTTGCAAAAATTAGAGAATGCAAATAAACCTCAGTCCGCTAAAACATCGCATATAACTTTAAATGAGCTTTTTGTACTCTGCATGGAAAGCAAAAGAAGCAGTCTCAAGCCTGCATCATATTCAAACTATCAATCTTTATACATCAATTATATATCGCCATTTTTAGGCAATGCAAATGTAAACTCTTTGATAACCGATAACATACATTCTTATATTTATAAATTATCAAAACAAAGAAACATCAGAGGGGATAATCTTTCCCCAAAAACAATTCAATCAACAGTAATTCTACTTAAAACCGTATTGAAATATGGCGAAAAAGAGTTTGGTATTTTAGATCATTCCAAGAATATTGAATTACCAAAAGTACGGCAAAAGGATATAAAGGTTTTTAATAGATCAGAACAGGAAACGATATACAAAGAAGCTTTGAACTGCGATTGTCGAAAGCTTGGAATACTGTTTTGTTTGCTTACCGGAATGCGTATAGGTGAAATATGCGCTTTGCAATGGAAAGACATTGATATTGATAACATGATAATACACATTAACAAAACACTTTTAAGAATAAAAAATCCGTATTCAGATAAACCAAAAACAGTCTTGATAACTGACTCTCCAAAAACTGAAAGTTCAATAAGAACGTTGCCTATTCCAAAGTTAATGAAGTATACCTTATTACAGCTGCAAATCACGGCAGACCCTGATGATTATTTTTTATCGTGCAAGAGCAATCCGATCGAGCCACGCACATATCAAAAAATATATAAAAGATTCCTTTCCGATGCAAATGTTGAATATAAAAATTTTCATGTACTTCGGCACACATTTGCAACGGAATGCATACGTCATGGAGTAGATGTAAAAACTCTAAGTGAACTGATGGGACATTCAAATGTTCGCATAACGCTGGACAGATATGTTCATTCAGATATTGATGTAAAGCGCAGTCAGCTTGAAAAATTTTATTCAGAGATATTTTTTTGATGTATTTATGGTCATAATAATGGTCATATAATACAGAAACCACCGCATAATAAAAGGTAATATACGAGAAGTCGTATAGTGTTATACTATAAGAACAAGTATATCACTTTTTTCATGAACTGATAACAATGTTAACATAATACACGGCTATAAAATAGCAACATCATGAAGAAATAATGTAATACTGATAATAGCAATAAGTATATAAAAATGGAGTGAAAAATATGAAAAGTAAAATACTTTCGAGAATAACAGCGGTGTTTTCATCTGCTATTTTTCTCTTAAGCAGCGCAGTCGCTATACGCCCTTACGCTGAACAAGAAAAAAACGATGAAACAGAAACATCAGTATCAAAAATCAATAGTGAGTACAAACCAATAGATATAATCATACTCCTTGACGCAAGCGGTTCTATGGCAGAGGCTGATCCTCAAAACATTTCACGAGACGCTGCAAAAACTCTTATAAGCAACCTGCCTAATGACGATACGCGTGTTGCAGTGTATTCATTTTACAGCCATGTGCAAGATGAAAACAACACTTTTTATTCCACAGACACAGCTGAAAACAGATCGAAACTATTTGAATGTATAGATAATACCGAACCAAAAACAGAAAATAAGAAAACCGCTCTGCTTGACTCAATTTCATTTGCGGTAGATAAACTAAATGATTTTTCAGACAATGACCATAAAAAAGCAATACTGGTACTTACCGATGGTGAAGATACCTCTTATCGCGAACAACTTTCTGATGCTGCAAACAAGGATGAATTTATAAAAAGCTTTACAGATAAAACCAAAGAACTTGACGATCTACATATCTTTTCTCTAGGTTTCAATCACATAGATATGAGCACAGGCGAATACTCTCTTCGTGATTATAACGGTAATGCCAAAACCGGACTTGACGTTTTGGAAGCATATTCATCAGCAGCAGACGGAATGGTAAGCGAAGCTACCGACACCGCAGGAATATCCGAATTCTTTAATAAGGTAATACAAAAACTTCTACAGATAAACCAGATCCCGATAACTGTAAAAGATCATGAAGCGCTTATAAACGTCGGAATGCTTATGAAAGAAGTAAACATAGCTATCGATTGCGATACCTCAGCGATCGAACAAACAGGAATATTATCTCTTACTTCCCCGGATGGAGAAACCGTAAGTTTGTTCAACGAAAGCCGTGACAATATAATATTTGATAAATTCCAATCAAATATCAACATAAAACTGCTGCGTCCCTCCCGCGGAGTATGGAAGCTTACTTTTGACAGCAGCATAAGTGACTCAGATCTTTCTATACGTCTGATACCGATATATAAGATAGAGCAGAGCATAGAAACTGTATTCAGCGATGGAGTATCAACATATTTAAATGCAAAGCCAAAAGCTCAGTTTCAAGTAAAATGTTGGTTAAGCTCTGAAAACGAAGTGATAGAGAGCCAAGAGGTATATGACTCTATAGAAGAAAGCAGCGCTTTTCTTATCAACAGCGAAAAATCTCTCAATATAACCGAACAAGACGATGTTTTATCATACCTTAAAAGCTGTGATGTTATACAGCAAGCAGATATGATCTATGATGAAAATGAGAACGCATTCGTACTGCATGACGGCCTCACAATGGAATTACCCGATGAATGCAATAAAAAATACCTGCTGTGCGTATGGGTAAAGAGCAATGATTTCTACTGCTACACAGATCATATTATTGAGATTCCAAATAATCCTCCGCAAATAGAAACACCCACAACTAATTACAATATTAAAGAAGGCGAAACTCTTACCGACGATAAATTTTTTGAAACACTGCACGACGAAGAAAACGACGATATAACAATAAAAGCGTCATCCAAAGATGACAACATTGCTGAAGTTAACGTTAGCGACAACAAGCTTATTATAAAAGCCAAAAAAGCCGGAAGCACGGAGCTTTTGGTTACCGTAAGCGATGAATACGGAAGCACCGAGTACCCTGTTAAAATAAATGTAGGCATTTCAAACAAGATGCTTATGATATACATTGGTGGAGGAGTACTGGCAGCAGCTTTGCTGATATTCATAATAGTAAAGATAATAAATTCAAGAAAAAAATACGTTGGAACAATTATGTTTGAATCGATCTCTGCACCGGGTGAGATGTCTGAGGACATATTTGACATTAGCGATTCGGGAAAAACAGACCTTGAAAACTACGCTTTGCAGATGAATATTAAAATGTTGAATATGAAAACTCTGCTGCACAGAGCTCTTATGAATACCTCAAATATATCCAACGCATACATAAACGAACTTGACTCAGAAGGAACCGGTTCGGAAATCGGCAAAGCCCTTTCTTCAATAAAAATAAAAAAAGCATTACAACATGGTGAAAATTGCAAACTGATCATCACCGGCAAAAACAGGATCATATCAGTTAGCGGCATAGGACAAGGCAAATACGGCAATGCTGTAAAAATTGAAAAAACGCTTGGAAAGGATCAGGCGTTTAATATCACAATACGCATAGCCATCGTTGAAGGCGATGAAAAAGAGATCAAAAACGATTCAAATTGTATTGAGATCAACGCTATATTTGAAAACGGCTCAGGCAGCAACGATATGAACGATAACGAATTTTTCTATGAACCCGAAACAGGAAGCAATAATTTTGATTTTGATTTTTAAAACAAACAATTTCTAGGAGGAATAAACCATGGCACTTAATGATGAAACCAAAAGATTTATTGGCAAACAGATCGGCAAGCTAAGTATTACCCAAGACGGTATCGGTGCACAGAAGCGCAGAGAAGGAAATATCGTAAACGTATTTATTGGACTTGGCGGAGCCGGAACGAAAACAGTTGATATGCTCGCAAAAAAATGCAAAACTTCTTTCAGAGAACTTAACCGTACATTTTTCTATGCGGTTGATGACGCCAGAACCAGCCTTGAAGGATTAGAGAACATCGATGCAAATAATAAAATCGATATCTATGACTCTAACTCCGTTGGTTTTCCTGCTTTACATGCTCCTTGGATCGACAGCTGGAAAAGCCAGGAGTTTCCGCCGGCTGATCTTACACACAACGGTGCAGGCCAGGTGCGCCAGAAAGGCAGAATGTTTTTAGCCGGAAAATACCAGACACTCTATGCCGTAATGACCACTGCCGCCGCTGCTGCGGGAAAAGCAAGAGTATCAGGAAGCCCTATAGAAGTAACATTCGTAATAGGCACAGGCGGCGGAACCGGAAGCGGAACATTTATCGATATGGCGTATATTGTACGTGAAGCTTTTTCAAATAACCTCCCTGCTAATAGTTTTGAGATGAGCGCGTATCTTTATACTTCTGATGTTTATTATCTTCTTCCGCCTTTTTCAACAGATCCCATGGCTGTATCCAACAAAAAAAGTATAAATGCAAACTGCATTGCCGCTCTTAAAGAGAATAATGCATTCATAGATACTAAATCATTTCCTATAGAATACCATTTTGAGGAACCAAACGGCACACATAGATCCAGGGAATCCATATTTACTTCCTGTACGATAGTGCAGGGATACAGAGGTGGAATAAGCACTGAACTTGAAGAAATACAAAATAATCTTGCTAATTTTCTTTCCTATTCGATCTGTGATGTAGCAATTATAAAAAATAATCAGAGCAAACAGCTTGGCAAAGAAATAAAAGATAATGCCAACCATACAACGGAAATGTATCTTAGCTCCCATACAAATGAGCCTTGCGATTTAAAATACAGTTATTCAGCAGTCGGATTCTGTGAAATGCCGATGTATGTAAACGAAATAAAGACAATATGTGCCAACGAGCTTACCCAAGCATTGTTAAACTATTTTGATACAGAGCCTACTCCGCAGGAAACCATGAACGTTGCTGGAAGAGCATTATATGGCGGTGCAGAAAAGAACCCCTCTTTTATACAAAGAAACTTTGGATTTGAAAATATTGCTTCGGCAGTAGTTTACTATGCTATTTTATCGACCATCAAGTTTGATACTTTTAGTACAAATTATCTTTGCCATAATTCTGACCAAGTAAAAAAATGCAATTATACCGCTAAAGCAATTGACTTCGTTTCTCAGATGACTAGAAACGGCCTTTTCAATAAGGCATTTTACAATTATAATCAAAACGTCATCAATCTTATTGCTAATATTATAGACGGCAGAACAGAAGGCAGTATTGATAATAACTCAATGTTTGCAATCCACGGTCCTTTTTACTGCTTGAGAATGTATAAAGGCATAGTTGATATTCTTTCTATTTTAACTTCCGATCAGGAAAGAAATGAATCCAGTTACAGAAATTATGAAAGAATCAAAATTATAACGACAAAACTTGATTCAATAAGCCACAAACTTGTAAAAACAAAAAAGGATATTGAAGAGTACAACAATTATCTTACTGAATACATTATCAGATATGCTATAAAAGAAGAGATTTTTTGTAACGGTTCAAGTGGAAACAGCGGATTTATTGGTACATTAGGATCACTTAAAAACTCGATTACAGAACATAACAACGAAGTTTTTGAAATATACACCTGCATTTTTAATAATCTGCTCAACGTACTGAGAGACGACAACTCCGCTATAATTGAAACTTCAAGAACAAATAACGCAGGAGGTATTGTATTTTCAGTTAGTCCTATTGACATGGAAGGTTTCACTAACCACACAAGTGATCTGTACGGTTTAATACATAATTCTTTAGCCCTTGGTAATATCAAGGAGTTTGCAGACAAGATAATAGAGGATATGTGTACTAATAAAGATACATGGCTCAGTGTAAACAACGAAGCGTTATTTGGTGCTGATAAACGACTTATAGCACAGTTCAACGATAGATTTACAGCATTTGCTAACGACACCGTTCAAAAATTTATTGTTACAGAATATAATCCTGATATGGATGATGCAAAAAAAGCAGCACTGTTTTCCGATGTACAAGTTGCTTGGAGTAATTATCAGTCAGAACTCAATGTGGCAGCAAGGAATATATTAGAAAAGCTTGACAGAAACGGTGGACTGCTGGCAGAATCGCATAACTACTCCAATCTTAGCAATCTTAATAATTTCGGCAGTGACGAAATATATGTACTTTTAGGCAGCACGCCTGATCTTAATAATGAAATAATAGCGCTCTTAGGAGGTAAGAACTATGGCATAACATATAATGGTACTGAAATTGCTAAAATAACTCAGAAATTCAATCTTCCTCTTTACACATTCCGCGGAATAATCGAGTCACAAAACGATTACATTAGCATTGCCAATACTGATTTAAGAGGTCTGCATATAAACGAAGTAGAGGACGATTGGACTAAATTCCCCGCAGTAGTACCTAACAGCGTTTTTGAACACGCCCATCTCAATCTGTTATCAGAAGAATTGGAAATTTACAGCTATGTAAAAGAAGATGTGCTTAATGCTATCAAAAAGGGCTGCCTTGCATATGACAGCGACAACGAAAAATATCTGCTGAAATATGCTGTTGAAACAATAACCGGCAACCCTGCAGTAAAACTAAATACATATGCTCAGAAAGCCATCAGAGATCATGTAGAAAAAACATACAGTTCTCTTGATCTCACCCTGCCCGCAGACTTTAACGGAGATGTTGATAAGTATTACAAAGATCTGCTGGAGTCTGCGATCACAAACTGTGCAGATCTGCTTGACATAGTTGTAGGCTCAGTAAATAACATCGGCAGTCACGACTACAAATACTATACCGAAAACGGATTGTCTGACTACCAGCTTCTCTGGCCTGCCGCCGGCTCAGTAGTACCTGCACCATCGGATGTGAATGATCCCAAAAGCACGCCTAATGACGATACTTATAAGCTTGTACGAAATCAGATGCAGATATGGACAAATCTGAAACGCTCCTCAAAATTCTGTGATACGATAAAAGATTATTTTGAAACAGTAAAATCAGAAGTCATTGAAAAATACCGCAGTGAGATCATTCCTGATATGATAGACAAGCATATCAATATGCAGAACGAAATTATAGGTTCGCAGCAGCTTTCATACACAGACGATTTTATAAAAGCAATAGGTTATGGTGTGCTTGAAATAACCAAGAACAATCTGAATACTATACTTACTCTAAAATCGGGAATAAATAAGATTGAGATTGCGAAGATCAATAATCTTACAATTTCAAGCATTGAAAAAACATACTGGCTGTACGAAGTTTTCTGCATATTCGCTGAAAAGTGCAGAAAAAACCCTAAAACTCTTGACACACTTCGTGAAGCACTTAATAACACACTTTCGTCTGCCGATACCGCTCTCATAGAAAAATGCGACCAGACGCTTCGCTCTGCTTTATTCAGCGACATCCCATCGCTTATTGCACAGTATGATATGATCGGTTTTGCTGACAAGGTGAACGCAGAAATAAATAATCCTGTAAACAATGTAGGCAGCAATGTACCCGAATTTGGAAAAATGAAGTACATAAGCACAACTGAGTTTGTAAAAAACAACATAGCTACTAATACTGCCGTACAGATACTCACAACATATATGAACTTTGGAAGTACTATCAACAATATACTTAGCAGCAACGTAGGCTAAAATATATTTAAGTAAACATAATATCGCCGGCGGCAGAATTGGCTGTCGCCGTAAAAAAGGAGAAATGACGAGATGTTCGATCAGCTTCGTAAATATACTTATTCTCTAAGCAATAAAACCAACCTGGATATACCAAATCTCGGCAGCGTATATTGCTTGTATATCTATTTTATACAGCCGGAGATCTCTAAAAGTATAGGCGACAATATTTCTATATTGAATAAAACCGGACCACATGATGAGATAATGATAATAGATCATGCCTTTGATTTAAAAGCGCTAAAAAAAGAAATAAACGAAACTGCCTTTTCTATGACATTTAACGGCTCATCATTAAAAATATCTCTAAATGTTATCTATTCGTGCAAAAATGACAGCAGCTATGAAAAGTACCTTCGTACCATAGATTCTTTTATCAGTGAATTCACCGTTGCAGCACTGCCCGGCATGACTGATTCGGACATTTACGTCTCTTTTTATCCTTTAATATATGCAACTGATGGCGTAACAAAACAAAATTCACCCAAGGCTTTGACTTTGCTAAAAGATATTTATTCGCATATTGATTCAACAAATGTAATTTCCCGATGGAAAGGAGTATATGTAAACGTACTGCCATCAGAGAAAGATTTTATGAATATATGCTACAAAATATCATATATTGCACTCTCGATCGTAACATCATCTTCTGTTGCCTCAGTACCCGGCGATGGAAACTTATTCTATACAGAAGTTGTTACAAATGATAATAACGATCTTACTAATGCTTTTTTCTATAAAGTTCTTGACTCGATAGATAAGTCAATGAAAAACAGAGAAATAAGCGAACAGGATATTTTAGAGCTATACAACGAAAAAATCAGACGTTTCGTTGAAGAACTTGATAAAGCAGAAAAAAATATGGCGATCGAAGTAATCAAAGAAACACAGATCGTACATTCCTTTTTGATATTTGGCAAAGAAGAGAAAAACGTTTACTACGAAAATCCCAACACTAACGAAAAGAAGACAAGATACGAAAGTATGTGCAGAAGAGCGCTGACAAAGTATTCAAACTGCAAATACTCAAAAGAAACTATGCTTTTTTCAATATGCAGTAAATTTTCTTTTTCAGATAATATCGACGCCGCATATTTAGATTTTACAGACAAATTTCTTCGCGTTATAAAACAACAAGTTCCCAAAAACCGAGCCTTTATGATAAATCTGATACGCGATATATATATGCCGACGCTTACTGAATTCAAGGAACTTTTTCTTAGACTCAAAAATAATGCCGATGAACTATCACGAGAATTGCGCAGCATAACAAAAGACCCTACAGAAAGTATAAAAAAGCTGCCGGATCTGCCTATACAGCTTGATAAAGACAAAAGAAAATTTGTTGATAATATTTGCAATGAACTTGAGATGCATTACAATGCAAATCAACAAACTTATAATGAACTAAAGAGCACTAATATTTCTCTTCCATGCACTTTGTTTAATTCTAACAAACTGTACGAAAATGATGAAAACGGAAAAAAGAAGCTCGTAAACAACACAAAGCTATTCAATGGGAACTATATGACAGGATACACTACAAAATACATTGATTCAGTAAATCCCTACTTTTTTATTGATACGAAAGAAGAGTGACACGAAATGGACTTTATACAGAAATTTGAAACCTGCTCGCCATTAAACAGCGGTCCCGGAGTAACGCTTGATAGTTCGCTTTTATTAGAATATATGAAGAAAAACGGCATAAAAGAAGTCAAGCTCTCTGTAGTGAATATGTGGGATAAAAGCAAATCTATTTCAAAGAGCCTAACTGCGCCGCAAGAATTTATCTCCTGTCCTGGAGATCTTTTCATCGGCAAAGGCTGCTATAAAGTTTCACTTACCACAAATTACGATAACAAAGATATATTGCTTGATGAGCAGCTTTTTAATGCTGAAGAACCTGCAGAGATCAAAATTAGAAAGATCAATATAAATTGTATCGAAAACAAAAACAAATCGAAACAAGAAGAAAAGTCGGAAATGATATATGTTTCCATAACTTCTGATATAAATCTGTCTAAAAATGATCTTGGTTACATACTGCCAAACAGTTCACGTTTTCTAATATACACCATGCCTTTTGATATGAAAAAGGATGAAACGTACTTTGCAAAGATCCCGAAAGCAGCCGTCTTTGTATTGTATAACGATCCTGATCCAAAAACATTGAAATACAACATCAACATAACACATTAAAAGTGAGGAGAAACAATGAGTATCAAAGTATATGATTATATATGTCCTGAATGCGGACACAAACATAAAATAGACGGAAACGGCACTATGCTTATTACATATGCTCCGCTTTTAAAAAACAGAAGTATTTTCACTTTTAAGACTGAAGATGGAGCAGATATATCAGATAATGATAAAGAAACATTTTTTGGAGCTTTTGAAGAGCTTACCGAAAGCGATAATAATCTGCTGAACCATCTTATATCTGAAAACAAAATCCTTAGCCAGGCTACCACCCTTTCCGAAGATAAAACAATACAGCTTAATACTTGTATAACAAAAGAGAGAATACATTCATTCTGCACAAATTATGTTCACACATTCTACCCATCAGAACTATCTGAAAACACAGATAGAATGATAGATATTGCTTGTGAAAGAAGCGGTTCTGCCGAACTTGTGGAAAAATTGCTCTCTTTATTAGAAAAGTACACCATAGAAGCAAAGATCGTAAGCCTGATACCTAACTATGTATATGTCGGAATCAGCGAAAAAAAAGGAAATGTAAAAAAATACATGGTGGACACTTTCAGCTATAACGGCAAGGCTTTCAGTCTAAAAATATGCAACCGCTGCGGAAGCAAACTTCCGCATTTTTTGGGTTATCTGCCGCAGAAAGTTATTTCAATAATCAGCGGTCCTACCGCAGGAAAAACATCTATGCTTATTGCAATATACTCATATCTTAGTGAAGGCAGGATACCCGGTCTGAAAGTTGAATTAGATACTTTTGACCCCGGATATGACGAAAAAATTCTTGCAATAGAGAATTATCAGAAACATCTTGCTCCACAAAAAACCACTGCCAACACATTTCCTACAAACACGGTAATGATAACATATGAAAATCCGAAGATGCCAAAACCATATTTCGATATTTTGTACAAAGATCATATAAAATATACAAACGATAAATCTAAAGAAGTTTCGTATGCAGTTACCTTTGTTGATATGCCCGGTGAGATTTTTCAAGTTGACGATATTGCTGACGCTGATTTTTCACGCAGAAAAATATGCAGCTATAGCGATATGATATGGAATGTTGTAGCCGCCGAACAGCTTGCCGGCATAAACACCGCACCTATGATGTCTATCAAAAACAAAGTTGCAGCAGCTGAAACACTTACCACGAGCGTTTTTAATAAAAACGTAAACACGTTCAAGGCAGCTATAAACTGGCAGAACGACAGCAAAACGCCTGCCGCCTGTATAGTTACCAAAAGCGATGTATATACAAGAATTTTTTCAGACACAGCAAAAGTAAACAGCCTCGTTTCTGAAATATCAGGAAAAAAATGCTATACCGATTCTATAGGCACACAGGTTTCTTTTGACGAATTGCAAAAACTTTTTACAACAGAAAAAAACAAGTCTGCATACCCGATACATGATGATTCAAGTCAAAATGGAAAGGCAGAAAAATACTTTGTTTACAACACTTGCGATTCAAAAATAGAGATCGCATACAGATTTGCCTATATTGAATCCCGCACGCTCATTTCTGCTATAAAAAATGCGTGGATGTCATGGTCACCTTCATCAGAAATACCTGTCTTTTTTGTTTCACCATACGGATTTTATGCTCCATCTAAACCTGAATTTGAGTTTACCCCAATGGAGATGTACGAATTAGTCTTCAAACCGCTTTTTTCATCAGAAATCTACTCAGAAGAAAACGCTTATGATTATTTCTTTGAGGTATTTAGCGAAGAAATAAGAAAAAAGATATATGCGCAGATCGCCAAATCGGATAATAATGACAGTATTTCTGAAATAATCAAACAACACTTCGAAAAAGCATCACAAAACGAATCAGAAAATATATCTGATCAACCTAATACTTTATTTGATTTTAATGACAATATGAAAATGGATCTTAGTGATGACAATGGTATTTTATTTGGAGGAATGAACTTCTCCAATACAGACGAAGATCTGGATACTTCTAAATTTAACAAGGATTTTCAAAAAAACCTGAGTATAATTTATCAAAATAAACACAGCCATGACTTTGGATTTGGCATTACTGATATGCTTGCTTGGACATTTGCTGTAATAGGTATTATTCCGGCCGTAAACCAGTGGTTTACGCCAAGTGAAGTTAAAGACATTGAATATGAGTATAAAGGCTTTTTCAAGAAGGAAATCGTAGAAAAAGACAAAAACACAAATGAGCTTCAAAAGGTCAAGGGCGATGAGAAATGGTACATAAATGATATTTTCACCACTGATAAAAATCGATCGAAGGTCAATGATCTAATTTCGCCCACAAAAAATATACAAAGACCATATCGAAAATTCATTTATAATAAATCCGAAAAAGATCTGGAGATATTTGAGTATGGTCCTGATCCTTTGCATCGAAACCATAGAAAAGAATAAACGGAAAGGAGCTGGCTTACAAAATGTACAAATTAGAATATGGTAATCAAGACATAGAAAAATGGATAACTGACAGCGAGGAAGCCGGCAGTGAAATAAAAGATCTGATAAAAACCATATATAATCTGACATCAAAATATAATTCAAATGAGCTTTCAGAGATCGGTAACGGATATCTTTGGACATATGAAAATAACGAGATAAAAAACATTTTTTATCATATCAAGCTCAACGATTCCAGAGGCGCGGGCGTTATAACCGCCTGGGTCTGCTCCGAAAGCGAAATATCTGATAATAATAAGATCACCGAAAAATCTCCCGCGCGTTTAGTTATGAGATTGTTTGACTGCAAAGCAAACAATACTCTTTCGCCGCAGGTATTTCATTATGCTCTGCAAAGACTGTACGATTCTTTTGTGCCGTCACACAACAACATAAGCAGAAAAGAAGGCTGTGTTTCTTATTGCATTCCTGAAAAAATATCTTCTGAAAAATATAATGCTCAAGCCCTTAGTGCTGTTTATCTTCTTACCCTTCTGCTGCCATATGAGATGCAAAAGCGAATATCATTCATGACAAATCGCATAAGCTCTGACAACATACGGCTTATGCCAAAAAATATCAACATTCGTTTTACTGATAGTATTACAGTTGACAGATATTCAGAAAATCTCATGTCTGAAAACAGCAAACATATACCGATAAATAATTATATCACATTCCTGACAAAAGTATACATATTCATTCTAAAGAATAACGCTTTTCCCCCGGAATATGTTCTTATACAAAAATATCTAAATACTTCTGTTTCAATAAACAGTAAATGCCGCATACCCGATATAACTATATATGGTTCCATATTTGATTTCTTCGCTGCTGTATTGGAATATTCCAAAGATAAAAAAATCGATAAAATCATAAACAAATACGCTGATCTTGCTATTGATGTACTTGAACATAACTGGCTCTCTGAAACCGGTGTTTGGATAGATTGGGATAAGATCGAGGAGTTTGCTATTTCAAACAATATACCGGAATATCATTTGAAAGAATGGACAAAGTGCCGCATAAAAGAAAAAGAATATTCTCTGCCAAAGGGTAATATCCTGCTAAAAAAATATCTTTCATATATTTCATGCAAAAAGAATGTCAAAAAATATCACTTTCTTGACAGCATAGGATATCTTGACACTAGTATATCTGCCTGCGCCAAGGCAATATCAAATAACATTTTGGAGAATAATAATCTTTTTTCGTGTTCTGAGCTTCGCAGCAGTATGCATACGGCTTTGTCACAGCACTGCATATATGAATATCTTGAACATATCATGTCATCGCTTAACAGTGATGATGACAAAAAGACTCTGATATATAAGTTTATTGATATGTACAATGAAGATAAATTTATAACAGCCAGTGTGACCAGTTGGGTATTGATAATCAATTATTCGCTTTTGATGGCCGATATTTGTTTCGCAGACAAAGCTCAAAATAACGCACGCATCGAATTAAACAACGAGATAATAAATTATGCCGGAAATAATACCATAGGCAAAAGCATATATCTTAACTATTCAGATGACATTATTTCTGACATAAAGAAGATGCAAAATATACTTGCAGAAGTAAAAAAAGCGCAAAAAAACTCTCTTTCTAATAATTCAAAAAAAGAATATATATCTGCATATTTAGATATGGCAAAAAAAAAGCTGAATAAAGAAATATCTAACCGTGTAAGCGCATATCGCGATCAAGAGTATACTAAATTTATTAAATCAATAACACAGGAAAACTGGAGCGAAAAACTTAGCAAACTGCTGCAACACGCAGATATTCGCTTTACAAGTAAAACTGAAAACCCAGACCAATTTATACCAATATATGTAAATGACGAAACCATAAAACAACTTCTTGAAAATATATCTGAAACCATATGCAAACATATCGATATAGTCTTGAAAGGCAAAAAATCGATCAATGACAAGGTAAATGAGATAGGCAGCTTTTTTAGAAAGGCATATTCCGGTGCGCAAAGCGATGTACCACAGTATTTTATAAATGATCCCGAAATATGGCGTAATAATTTCGATAATGAAAACCGGAGATCACACCAATATAAGGCATACGGCCATCTTGACGGTTTATCTAAAAAAATATCCTCAGCGAATAACTATGGGTTTGTTAAATGTGTAGCAGATATGCTCAGAAAAATATTCCCGGATATTAGCGATAACGAAATATCAAACTATATCAGCATAAATAACCAAGCAAGTAAACTAAATAGAATGCTTCAGATCGTATCAATAAATGATGATAATTTTGCTATACTGCCGCTGTATAAGAATAAATTTTCAGAAGTACTGCACCTGTATGATTATATATCACCCTCGCAATTTGAATTTCTTTTTGGATATTGTATGCAGAAACAAGAAAACGGTACAAAATATATAAATGTGAAGGCTTTTTCAGATATGCCGATCATAAAGATCTCGTGCATAAATATGATGAAACTATCCGCCCTTATCTGCTATTCTTTCAACAGTGATCTTAGTGAAAATAGCTATCTGAGCATAATAGCAACTGCAATAAAAAATGAAATAGAAGAAACAAAGACATCGAATATGCTTATTGCACTTATGACCATTGTCAACAATTTGATAGGCGCTTCGGCCAATGATAAAACTATACTTTTTCTTTTGTCCATAATACATGGTTCTTTACTTAATCTTAAACAAAACAATAAAGACAACCTAAAAAATGATAAAAATTACTTGCTTGTTGTTTCAAAATTACCAATCAACACAAATAATTCCGGCAATGAGATCAAAAGCAAAGTAATGTTAATCAAATCATGTATAAAATAAAAAAACGGAGGAAATAATTATGGCTTATGTAGCAGAAAATACTTGTGGCTCATGCAAAAATTACGAATATGCAGGAGAATATCAGAAAGGATACTGCAGCTATTATCGCAGTTATTACTACCATGATGACTCATGCAGTCACTGGGAAAGAGGAAATGTGACCAGCGCAAGCAGCGGATGTTTTCTTACCACCGCTTGCTGCGAATATATGGGATTGCCTGACGATTGCCGCGAACTTACTGTAATGCGAAACGTTAGAGATACATATCTTAAAAATACAGATATAGGTAAGGCAATGATCGACCTGTATTATGAAAAAGCTCCCGATATAGTTGCTAAGCTCGATAAAAAGATAAACAAAAGTGAAATATATAAAAACATATATGATAAAATATGTAGGATAACAAATCTTGCAGAAAAACAGCAGCTTCCAGAAGCAGTGGGCGAATATGTGGCATTAGTAATGTATGCTGAAAAAGAAGCCGCTTACAACTAACAGGAGAACGGATAATGGAATGCCCAAACTGCAAAAAGCCGCTGGCAAATAATATGAAAAAATGTCCAAACTGCGGATACGATATTTCAAAATACAAAGATCTCAGCAGTATAACGTTCTATAATAATGCAAAGAAAAAGAACTTGCTTGCTGATTTTGTTTTAGAAGATGACGGAACGCACATTGTAAAATGTCCCAATTGCAATAATCTAAATACAGATAAAGATGAATTCTGCACTGTATGCGGCAGACAACTGATATTACCCAAAAATAATGTGCAGAATCCCCGATCTCACCGCCATTCCCGCCTCCCACTCCTCCTCCCCATAGCGGCCGTAGTTTCAGTAGCGGCGGTAATATACGTCTACCGCTCTACATCGAGCAATATGCCCGAAACTGCCCCTGCGAACGCCGACGCCGCAGCCGAACTTGTTACGGCTCAGCAGACGGTAGGCGAGGCGCTGAACGAGGTAATGTCTACCGACGAATTTGACAAAGCCGATATAGATACCCGCAAAGAGCTTGTGGGCGGCGCGCTTGACGATATGCAGGAGCAGGGATATATCCAAGAACCTGTTTACAACGCGGTGTCTGAGCTTTATGAATATGATTATACAGCAGGCGGCAAAGGCGGCGTTATGATCGTCGAATTCAGCGACGATGTAAGCGGCATTGCCAAAGATTACGCCGATAAGGACAGCAGCGGCAAGGTGATAAACGTAAAAAATAAGCTTGAGTACGATACCTCAAAGTACTCTTACAAAGAAAAAGACCTCTCAGCTAAGGTGATGTATGGTCTGGGGTATGATGAAATGCTCAGAGAACTGAAAAATCGTGATAACGTTTGGAACTCTGAGGGATTGAAAGCATATATCGACGAGGATTGCACCGTAGAAGATTTTGCAGACAGTTTAGGCGAATGTTCATTTTTAGATATACGCGAACATGGTATGATGTACCAAGAAACTCCCGTTATATGCACTATGGAGATAGTTACGGAAGATAATTTAATTAAGTATTTAGATGATGTATTAAACGACAGAGTTATACTGATCAACTTTGAAGATGACCCAAGTCATGCTAAATATGTCCTAATGCCTGATTTCTTCACCAAGCATTATCAAAACAATGAACTCAGCAACACTATAATATATATCGGTGCTTGTCATGCTTATCAAAATGACAAGCTTGTCAGCTCATTCAAAAAATCCGGTGCAAAAAGTGTTGTAGCCTGCACTGATACGGTTTATAGTTATTACAATTATTACATCGTAGACGCTTTTGTTTACAGCTTGCTGAGCGGCGATACCGTCAACGAAGCGCTGAAATATGCTACCGATATGTGGGGCGGCGATGATATACAGTGGGCGAAGAAATATTTTGCAAGCAATGCAGATATAAAGGCAGAGATAGCTGTGCCTAAGATAGCCTGCGGCGGCGATCAGCGGCTTGTTACCGTTGTGGAAAAGGAAGAAGCCAAAACGCCCGAGCTTGTTAAGGAAATAGTCAGCTGGACAGCCGACAAAGAGCCGGGCGCGGGAGATACATGGATAGATACTTTTGAAATGTATGAAAGCTACCGCGATAAATACGGATTTGACCTGAGCGAAATGTGGTTTCAAGACCTTGACGGCGACGGTACGCCCGAACTTATCGTCGGCGGCTACGGAATGCGCGTAAACGAGCCTGAACAGCATTTCTTCGCGGTATACAACAAGAGCGGGTCGGTAGAGGACGGACTGACTACCTTGTGGACTTCGCGCCGCGACTATGGTCATAAGGCGTTCACATTGCAGGCTTATAAAGACTCTTCGGGAAACCTCAGTTTTGCGGACGGAGAGCTTTATGAATACACAAGCTCAGGCCAGTCAAGCGGCGACGGCGCATACGGATTATACACTTTTACATTCGGCAATTCAGGCAACTGGACGAAATCAGAAGAAAAGTTCTACTTCACTAAAAGCTCAGACAGCGGAATCGACGTTTACAACAACTTTAAGGTAAGCGGAAGCAACGTTGAAGCAGGCAAATTCAAAAGCAGCTTCAACAGCTATTTCAGTGGAAAAACGCCGCTGAAAGCAAATGTGAAAACTATACTTCTGACCGACTACAAGAGCATGACGCAGGCGGAGCGCGAGCAGGCGCTCACCGAGTCGTACAATGCTTTCAGTTACAAAGAGGACAGCAGTATATCTGCGCCGCTGAGCGATATGGTGAACAGCATTTCCGAAAAAGCGGAAGAGCCGAAAGCCGACAGCTCGTCTGAAAAGCCTTCGGACAATTCGCAGGAGCAGAAGCAAAATTCATCAGACCCGTTCGCAGTATACGCCGACAAGCTCGCAAAGCTTTATGCGGAAAAGAGCGGGCCTTCGCCGTATTACTATGTGGTAGACCTTGATCTTGACGGCAATTATGAGCTTGTGTGGATAGACGAGGGCGGGGCTTCTACATCTGAGGCAAGAGTTTTCAAGGCGGACAGCTCAGGAAATCTCGCCGACCTCGGAACATTCAACTGCGGAGGACGTGCGCAGCTGCTTTATTCGTCCTACTACGGCTGTTTCGTGACGGATTATCTCTCACCCGACGTTAATGACAATTACGAGAACATCGAGTTTATCAACAAAGTAAGCGTATCTTCGGGAAAAGTCAGCACTGAAAAGGTGGCTGAAACGTCGATGAGCGAGAGGGACGCTTACGGATTATCTTCGCCGACAGCGGGATACACCTATGACGGAGGCGGCGCTGATGAAGTCAAAGCTCTCGCCATGAGCAATCAATTCTGACAATTACGCCGCAGGGCTGATGGGTCATGGACTCGGAGGGACTGCGGCGTTTTTTTGTTTATGTGGTACTTCTCAATAATTCGCACCCCGTAAAATAATGCAGAAGTATCTCCTCGCAGCCGCTTCCCTGCTTCGCCATTTCGTTCGCGCCGTGCTGGCTCATGCCTACCAAATGCCCGCAGCCCAGCGCGCGGCAGGTGAATTCCCCGTCAGCATATTCTACCTCTATGTGCTGCGATGGCAGGTCGAGCAGCGCGCATATCCGCGACGCTTCGCATATCTCGCCGCCCGCGCGCATTTTCAGCACCGTGCCGCCCGGAGAACGCTCCGCCGCAGTCAGCCAGCCCTCAGGCTCGCCGCTAAGGTCGCAGTCGGTGAACTCAGCCGTCAGCAGCCTTTTCATCTCCGCTTCGCTGTAATCCCGCACCGTTTCGCACTCCTCAAGCTCGGCGTCCCACTCGCTATCGACCGATGTCAGATACGGTATCTCCTCGCCCCACATCACCTGCGCCGACTCGGTCTTGCCGTAGGATATGCCGTGAAACGCTACCAATATCGGCTCGCCCTGCCAGCTGAGCGTGAGCGGTTCGGCATATTCAGCCGCAGCGGTTATCTTTTTCAATGCTGCACCGTAACCGTCGCCGTAGACCTCCCGCGCCTGATCTTCCGTGAAAAACGCCTGATAGCGGCTGCCGTCATCGCTCATATGTGCACCGCGCAGATCCGCCGCAGGCTCGGCGCTCTCGGCAAGTATACGCCGCCGCGCATATGTAGAAGCCAGCACCGCCTGCGCTTTCAGCGCCTCGTCCTCAAAATCGGCAGGCATCTGCGCAAATACCGCGCCTATTATGTAATCCTTCATGCTGTACTCAGCCACCCTGCCCGTTTCCTCGCAGAGTATCTTCACAGTTTCGTAACCTTGCGAACCGCCCGCGGCAGCTTTTTCCGACTCGCGCCGCGCATATCCCACGCAGGGTATCAGCAGCAGCAGCACTGCAAAAACTGCAATAAGCTGTAAGTAATCTTTCATAAATATCGTCCTTTCTTTTGCTTCAGGGTGTGAAAATGAATAACTCTGCTCGATAAAATTCATATTTTCATCAAATAAAACAAATTGCTTTTAGCCAAACGGCTATGTTTGTGCAAATCTAACTTGACAAATCGGAAAAAATGTTGTAAAATATTATTTATATAATTACGTGAGAATTATTTGTATATTATTGCTGCGCATATTTTGGCGCGGAGAAAGCGAGATGATCTTTATATGTCAAACGAAACAGCGAGGAATATGCTTTACCAGCAATTTGTTGCCAATAACGCCATCGACCCTAAATACTACGATAAATATGTGGTAAAAAGAGGTCTGAGAAATTCCGACGGCACCGGCGTAATGGCTGGTCTTACCAACATCTGTAACGTTCACGGATATGTAATAAACGAAGGCGAAAAATCTCCGATACCGGGCAAACTCGTATTCCGCGGATATGATATCAAAGATCTCGTAGAAAACGCCGTAAAGGAAAACCGCTTTGCATATGAGGAAACGGTGTATCTGCTGCTGATGGGCAATCTGCCTACTCACGAAGAGCTTGCGGCTTTTACCGAGCTGATGGACGAAAACCGCCAACTGCCGCCCAACTTCTTTGAAGATATGATACTCAAAGCGCCCTCGAGAAATATAATGAACAAGATGGGACGCGCCCTGCTCTCTTTATATTCATATGATGAAAACCCCGAAAACAGAAGTCCAGAATTTGAAATGGCTACCGCTATCTCGATAATCTCGAAGCTGCCTAATATAATGGTATCGGCATATCAGGTAAAGCGCAGAGTTTACGACGGTCAGAGCATGATAATGCACCCGCTGATAAAGGGGCAGTCTACCGCTGAGATGATACTTTCAGCCCTGCGCCCCGACCGCAAATTCACCGACGAGGAAGCCAAGCTGCTCGACATAGTGCTTATGCTGCACGCTGAGCACGGCGGCGGAAACAACTCTACTTTCACCTGCCGCGTACTTACATCTTCCGGCACCGACCCATACTCGGCATACTCGGCGGCTATCGGCTCGCTGAAAGGCCCGAAGCACGGCGGCGCTAACATCAAAGTTAACGAGATGTTTACCTGCGTAAAAGAACATGTGCGCAACTGGGATGACGAGGGCGAAGTTGCCGACTTCCTAAGAAAGATACTAAATAAAGAAGCTTTCGACCACACGGGTCTGATATACGGTATGGGCCACGCGGTATACACCCTTTCCGACCCCCGCGCCGTGATACTCAAGGCCAACGCCGAGAAGCTCGCGCACGGAACCGAGTTTGAGAAAGAGTTCCGCCTGCTGGAGTCCATCGAGCGCCTTACTCCCGAGCTTTTCGCTGAGAAGAAGGGCGATATAAAGGCTATGTGCGCGAACGTAGATATGTACTCGGGTCTGGTATACAGAATGCTGGGCATACCCGAAGACCTCTTCACGCCGCTCTTCGCCGTATCGCGTATGGCAGGCTGGTGCGCTCACCGCTTTGAAGAGCTTGTAACGGGCAAGAGAATAATCCGCCCCGCATACAAGGCTGTAATGAAAGAGCGCGAGTATATCCCGATAGACGAAAGATAACACATCATCATACTGATTATAACGCTCCCTTTCGGCGAAATATGCCGAAGCGGGGCGTTTGTTTTAATATATGTGTACTGTGATATTTATATATTAAAGCAACACCGCACAACTATTGTGTTCGTATTGCGACGTCAGATTTTTCGTCAGATTGTACTAAAATGACGACGGCAAGCTGGCGCTTTCCAAGGAGTTTTGGTGCAATATGACGGGAAATATGCAAGCAAGACGTGCACAAAGCCGAAGGCGGTAGTTGTGCGGTGTTGCCTTAAATATACCTGAAATATGCAGATATGCGGAAAATAATGTTGACATATCGGAAATAATATAGTATTATATATAATGGATATATCTGATGTACGCATATCGGCATATCATATATATCGCGGACATATATATTTCAGGAAAATGCCCTGACAAAAAGACGGAGATGAACAGATATATGCATATACATAAAAAAGCTGATATACTGCGCCGAGCGATATGCGCGATATGCGCGGCGGCGGTATTTATATGCGGCGGGCCGACGGCTTTTGCCGAGGGCGAGCCGAGCTTCGACGTAGAAGTGAACGTGCCGCCTAAGACGGTATTTCTGGGCGACTCGATAGCGGCGGGCTACGGGCTGAAAGGGTACGACAAAAATGACCTTACCAAGTGCCCCTCATACGCCAATATCCTTGCCGAGGTATTTAAGTCAAATCTGCCGGAAGAGGCGGATTTTGCTTACGAAAACCTCGCGATAAGCGGCTATACCTCGCAGGAGCTTCTCGACCTGCTGAAAGGCGGCACCTGCGACAAAGCGCTTTCAGACGCCGACGCCGTAGTGGTATCCATCGGCGGAAACGATATGCTGGGCGTGTTTCTGGGGATAATGGGCAAGGACAACAGCGTAGGAGATATGGTGAACAGATCGCTTTCGCTGAGCGACGACCTCGATACCGCGCTTGCGCCTTTCCACGAAAAGCTCTCAGCCATTACCGACGAGATACACGACCGCACCAAAAACGCCGACTGCAAGCTTATCATACAGACCCTTTACAACCCTTTTGAGGGGCATGTTATCTCATTGCTGGACAAGCTGGGCGAGGAGAAGATAGGCAAGCTGAATGAAACTATTTTCTCGCTTTCGGAAAACGGCGAGAATTATTTGGTCGCAGACGTGGCGTCAAGCTTTAAGGGCAGAAATCAGGAGCTTACCAACATAAAGGATATGGATATACACCCCAACGCCGAGGGTCACCAGCTCATAGCAAAAACGCTGGAGGAGCTTATAGAAAAACAGACATTTACATACCACGACGACAAGGCGGAAGCGGAGTATGTCAGCGAGCAGAAAGTAAAAAAGGCAGAGGAAGAAAGAAGATCAGACCGCAGAAAAAATATAGGCATAGCGGCGGGCGCGGCGGCTGCCGTAACAGCCTGCGCAGCGGTCGGCATAAGCATAGGCGTACACAAACGCAAGACGAAAGAATGAGGATATTTGTATGAGATCATTTCTTGTAGATTTTGAGAACGTAAAATCAAAGGGGCTGGTGGGCATAGACCAGCTGGGCAGCGACGACCATGTAGTTATATTTTACAGCGAAAACTCCGACACCATAAGCTTTGAGATGCACTGCAGCGTTATGCGCGCGGCGGCAAGCGTGGAGTATATGAAGGTGAACGTCGGCGGCAAAAACGCCCTTGATTTCCAGCTCTCTACCCTGCTGGGATACATGGTGGCGCAGCAGAACAACTCGCACATTTTCATTATCAGCAACGATAAGGGCTTCGACAAGCTGCATGATTTTTGGGAGAACACTTTCAATGACGCACCGCCCTGCGTGGTATTCAGAACGCAGAACATCGCGGCGGCGCTCAATTACGCAAAGTCGCACAAGGCGGCGTCCATCGAGCTGGGCGACATAGCGGAGCAGGCAGAGGAGCTTATCGCCGAAACAGTCGCACTGCCCGAGCAGACGTATGCCCCCGAGGAAAGGCCCGCAAAAAAGGCGGATATGGAGATAATGGTGCCCGAGGCGATGATACAGGCTTTTCGCCCCGACAAGGAGAAAGCGAGCGCGAGCAAGCCCGCGCATGAGCGCAGGATAGAGATAACCACAAACGCATATATTCCCGAAACATCTGCGCCGAGCGAACCTAGCGAACCGAGCGAGCCCGCAGCCCGCCCCGCCGACATCACCGACGCGCAGTTCGCAAAGTACATGGATATAGCGCGCGCCGCCGAAGGCGAAGAGCTGCCGCTCAGCCTTTTCAAGCTGGAAGAGGGCAGACTGCGCAATGTGCTCAATGAGCTGAACCGCTCGATATGCCTGCGCGACCTGCGCAAAGTTCTGGTAGCGGCGATGGGCTGTGAGGACGGCGAGTACATCGCTTCCGAGCTGACCGACCATTACGACAGGATAAAAGCGCGGCTTGCTGAGCTTAGTACGCAGGAGCAGGAAGCTGAAACTGCCGATGATGCCGAAAACGCCGAAAACGCCGCCGAGCCGAAAAAGGTAGACGCAGATATGAAGAAAAAGCTGCACGCCCTGCTAGACCCCATCGCGACGAAAGACGAATTTTCGGGCACGGTAGCGCAGATAAACATCTCCGCCACCCCGCAGCAGCTGTACATCAACATGATAAAGCGCTTCAACAAAAAGCGCGGCTGTGTGCTCTACAAGGCGATAAAGGCTGAATTCAAGCGCTTTATCGAGCCTGCCGCGGAAGAACCTGCGCCCGCCGAGCCGAAAAAGGCGGACAATACCATGAAGAAAAAACTGCACACCCTGCTCGACCCGATAGCCTCGAACGACGAATTTTCGGGCGTGGTATCGCTGATAAACCGCTCGGCAGATTCGCAGGAGCTTGCGGCGAATATGACCCAGCGCTTCGGTGCGGAACGCGGCAGCGAACTTTACGAGATAGTAGAGTCAGACTTCATGGATTTCACGGGCGAAGCGGCGGCAGTGAACGCTGTTGCCGCAGCCGTTGACGAAACGCTGAAGCAGGAAGAGCCTGCGGAGATCGCCGCGGAAAAAGCCCCCGAAAAGACGGAACAGCCCGAACAGAAAGCTAAGGAGCAAAAGCCTGCCAAAAAGCGCAGCGCAGCGGGAAAGACTAAATCAGAAAAATCTGTAAAGCCGAAAAAGGCTGAGAAGAAAAAGGCTGAGCCTGCCGAACAGCCCGAGGAATTATCCCCCGAATATGCGGCTAAGCTGGAAGATGGCGTGCGCGCGGCGCTCAAGGGAAAATCAAACGCCGAGGAGACCGCCGCGGCGGTAGAGGTAGCCCTCGCCTCAAGAAGCAAGCACGACCTCTACATCGGCATGGTGAAAAAATTCAAGAAAAAGCGCGGACTAGTGATATATAATGAGATAAAGGAAGGCTGCGAAAAGCTCGCGGCTGAAAGGAGCGCGGCGAAATGAAATACATGATAGCTTCAGACATACACGGTTCGGCATACTGGTGCGAGAAACTGCTAGCGGCTTTTGAAAAAAGCGGCGCTGATAAGCTGATACTGCTGGGCGACATACTTTACCACGGCCCGCGCAACGACCTGCCGCAGGGCTACGAGCCGAAAAAGGTGATAGCAATGCTCAACCCCCTCGCCGACAAGCTGATATGCGTTCGCGGAAACTGCGAAGCCGAGGTAGACCAAATGGTGCTGAACTTCCCCGTGATGAGCGAGAGCGCGGTCATCTGCGACCACGGAAAGACGCTTTTTGCGACACACGGACATATATACGACCCCGACAAGCTGCCCCCGCTGGCGGACGGCACTATCTTCCTTTACGGCCACACACATATACCCGACGACCAAACCAAACAGCAGGGCGAGAAAAGCATACGCTGCATAAACCCCGGCTCGGTTTCCATACCGAAAAACGGCTCGGCACACCGCTGCCTTATCTGGGCGGGCGGAGATTTTGAAGAAGCGGTGCTGTGAAGCATTGCCAAAAAAATCTTTTGAGAATGTTTTTTTCGTGTTAATTTGATGATTTTTCGGAAATACGGTTGCAATTTCAGAAAAAGTGTGGTATGATTATAATTAGACAAGGTATACCCTGAGCAGAAGCAGAGGTATCCATTTTTAGGAAATGAAAAAGGAAGGATTTGATAGTTTTGAAAACCAGAACTTGTCCGTTTTGCGGTAAGGAGATCTCAGAAGAGGCGATACTTTGCAAATTCTGTCACAACCTGCTTATCGACGAAAACGGTAAAGATATAGAGCCGCAGTATGAAGAGCCCGAACAGCCCGCCGAGGAGGAAAACACCATAGTTTACTCTAAGGAAGAGCTGAAAAAGGCTATGGAGCAGGCTAAGGCCGAAAGCGCCGACCCCGACGAGATAGTCGCCGAGGCTGAGCAGAACCTCGAGGAAGCTTACGAAGAGCAGGCCGAAAGCCCCGAAGAAGTTTACGATGATACCGTTTACAACGAGGACGCCGACGACGAGGGCGAAGCTTATACATACGACGACGAATACGGCGACGGCAGCGAAGAAGGCGAATATGCCGAGGAAGAGTACGCTGACGGCGAGTATGCCGAAGAGGAGTACCCCGAGGGCGAGTACCCCGAGGAGGAATATCAGCCCGAGGAATATGAGCCTGCGCAGCCCGAAAACGCTACGCTCGGCGAATACGACCCCAAGAGAACTTTCCTCATCACAGCTATAATTACGCTGGGAATACTTATTATAATCATCGCGGCAGTAGCGGTGGGCTACAAGCTTTTCGGCTTCGGCTCAGACGACAACAGCTCGAACGCCGCGCCCGTTACTGTTACTCAGGGAAACACCGACACCGCGACCGCGACCGAGCCCGTAACTACGGAATATGTGCCGCAGGTAACTGACGATACCGCTTCGGAAAACCCGACCGACATCGCCGACAGCCTTGCCGCAGACCCCGTTACCGACTCTGCCATCAACTCGGCGGCTGACTCTATGGCAGACAGCTCCGCAGCGGACAGCACTGCTGATTCTTCGGCAGACTCTTCCGCAGCCGACAGCTCCTCCGCTGCTGACGACAACAGCTCGCTGGCAGGCCCAGAGGGCGGATATTACAGCTGGAACGAAGCTACCGCTATTTGGCAGAGCTACGCTTCGAGCAACGGTCTTACCGACGGCGGCTACGCTTACGGTACTGACGGCGTAGAGATGAACTTCTACGGCACCGACGCTGACGGCGTTACCCACACTTACAGAGTAGACCTCGTTACCGGCGCGATCTCTCAGATAGGCTGATACTGACAGAATATTATCCGAATAGGCAATATCGTGCGGCAGGCGCCTTGCGGTATTGCCTATGGTAAATTAAAAACTTTGGAGGAATACAGATGCAGACTAAAACTTGTCCGAACTGCGGCAGAGTGATACCCGAAGACGCTATAACCTGCAAGCACTGCGGCACAATGTTTTTCAACACGGGAGCAGGCTTCGGCTACGGCGATGTGAACCGCCAGCCCCAGCCCGAACAGCACGAATATGCACCCGAGCAGCCCGCAAATCAGGAGTATGCCGAGGGCGATTACAGTGATTACGGCGAATACGATAATTATGATGAGTACAACGATCATGAGGGCAAACAGCCCGAAGCGGACTACGACGAGGAAGCCGAAGACGACGGCATAAAAGAGCCGATTTCCGCCGACGCGCGCTACCGCAAGATAGTTATAATAGTACTCTCCGCGATCTTTGCGCTGCTGATAATCGTTATAGTGCTGCTTTTCATTACAAAGAATGACAACGATTTCGGTCAGAAAAACGGTTCGGGAGCAGCGCTGACTACGCGTGCGCCCGTAAGCAAGAGCGATGAAAGCTCTTCCCTGCTTGACACGCTGACCGAGCTGGATTCCTCAAAGGTTGACGAGGACGAAGATTCTGAGCTTGACGAAAGCAGCGAGGAGGATACATCTTCCGAGGACGAGAGCAGCGAGGACGATTCTTCCTCAAAGGCTGACGCAACGCTGCCCGACGAGTACATACCTCCGCAGACCACCACAACGCCTGCGCCCGAGACAACGACCACCACGACTACCGAGCCAGAAACGACCACAACGCCTGCGCCGACCGAGACCGAGCCGCCGCAGACCGACCCCGAGCCGACGGATACCGAGTACCCGCCGCTGCCGGAATGATCCAGAGATCAACAAAGCGAATATACCGAAAAATTCCCGTTTGATGTAAACAAAATGTTTATCAATCGGGAATTTTTTTGCGTTTGTTCGTTATAATATACAAATGTTAATGCGCCAAACGCTGCAATTTGTTGAGCGAAAGTAATTGAAATCCCGCGAAAAATGTGGTATAATATTATTTTGAGAGATTGTAAAAAACGTTAAACAAACTTAAATATTCGGAACGGTAAATATGATAAAAGTGAAAGGAAGAGTAAAGAAATGGTAAGAGAAGACCTTAGAAACGTTGCGATAATCGCGCACGTTGACCACGGCAAGACTACTCTGGTAGACGAAATGCTAAAGCAGTCAGGCACTTTCAGAGAAAATCAGGCGGTAGAAGAGCGAGTAATGGACTCTAACGACATCGAGCGCGAAAGAGGAATAACCATACTGGCAAAAAACACCTCGATAAAGTACAAAGACGTTAAGATAAACATAATCGACACCCCAGGCCACGCCGATTTCGGCGGCGAGGTAGAGCGCGTGCTGAAGATGGTAAATGGCGTTATCCTTCTGGTAGACGCTGCCGAAGGTCCTATGCCGCAGACCAGATTCGTACTTCAGAAAGCGCTTGAGCTGGGCCACAAGATAATCGTAGTAATAAACAAGATCGACCGTCCCGACGCGCGCCTTAACGAGGTCGGCGACGAAGTTCTCGAGCTGCTGATGGATCTCGACGCTACCGATGAACAGCTCGACAGCCCAATTCTTTACTGCTCGGGCAGAGATGGTACGGCTTCCTACAAGCCCAACGTGCCGGGCGAGAACCTTATCCCCCTGCTGGACGAGATACTCACCTACATTCCCGCGCCGGTAGTTGACGACGAGGGCGAGATGCAGTATTTGGTATCTGCTATCGACTACAACGACTACGTCGGCAGAATTGCGGTAGGACGCGTAGAGCGCGGCACTATCAAGGTAAATCAGGACGTTACCGTCGGCGACTTCCACCAGACTAAAAAGGAGTACCGCGGCAAGATCGTGACCATTTACCAGATCGAGGGACTAAACCGCGTGCCTTGCGAGAGCGCGAGCGCGGGCGACATTGTCTGCATAAGCGGTTTGGAGAACATCACCATCGGCGACACCATCTGCTCCTTCGGCCACTTCGAGCCGCTGCCTTTCGTAAAGATCTCTGAGCCTACTGTAGAAATGACATTTTCGGTAAACGATTCGCCTTTCGCGGGCAGAGAGGGCAAGTTCGTGACCTCACGCCAGCTTCGCGACAGACTTTTCAAAGAGCTGCTGAAAGACGTTTCGCTGAGAGTTTCCGAGACCGACTCTACCGACAGCTTCCGCGTAGCGGGCAGAGGTGAGATGCACCTTTCGATACTGATCGAAAATATGCGCCGCGAGGGCTACGAGCTGGCAGTTTCCACCCCCCGCGTGCTTTATAAAGAAGTAAACGGCAAGCTTTGCGAGCCTATCGAGCGCCTTGTTATTGACGTTCCCGAGGGCTGCGTAGGCTCGGTAATGGAAAAGCTGGGTTCGCGCAAGGGCGAGCTTTCGCAGATGACCCCTGTCGGCAGCCGCATGAGAATAGAATTTCTCATCCCCAGCCGCGGACTTTTCGGTTACAGAAGCGAATTCCTCACCGATACCAAGGGCGAGGGCATCATGAGCTCGGTATTCTACGAGTATCAGCCGCACAAGGGCGACATCGCGCGCCGCTCTAACGGTTCGCTGGTAGCTTTTGAAACGGGCGAGGCTATTACCTACGGTCTGTACAACGCTCAGGAGCGCGGCGAGCTGTTCATCGGCGCGGGCACGCCTGTTTACGAGGGCATGGTAGTAGGCGCTTCGCCGAAGTCTGACGACCTCGTGGTAAACGTCTGCAAGAAAAAGCACCTTACCAACACCCGTGCAAGCGGAAGCGACGACGCTTTAAGACTTATCCCGCCGAGAAATCTCAGCCTTGAGGACTGCCTTGAATTCCTCGCGGACGACGAGCTGCTCGAAGTTACCCCGAAGAGCATGAGGATTCGCAAGAGAACTCTGAGCAATTCGCTGAGAGCAAAAGAGCGCGCAAAAATGTAATATAGTTTTTAACGGCGGTGAGATACCCGCCGTTTTTTTGTGCATATGCAAAAACGCCGCAGAGCTTCGTACCCTGCGGCGTTTGTTATTAACAGATGTATGCGATTATTCCTCTGCGGGCTTGTTGAAGCTGAGGGTGATCTCGTGCTCAGTTTCGAGCGCGTTTTGCTTGTCAGCGTCCTTAGCGTACTTGTTTACCAGTATCGTAGACTTTTCAACAGCCTGAAGTGTGCCCGCGCCGGCAACGCAGCCACCGGGACAAGCCATGCCCTCGAGCAGGTAGCCATTGTACTTGCCCGCCTTAGCCAGAGTGAGCAGCTTACGGCAGTCGCGCAGACCCTGCGCCGACTCTACCTTTATCTCGCGCTCGGGGTCGAGCTTCTTGATAACGTCTGATACCGCCTTGGCAACGCCGCCGGAAACAGCGAAAATTCTGCCGTCGCCCGTGCCCTCGTTCAGCTCTACCTTTTCATCGTCGGTGATGTCCTCGAACTTAACGTCCTTAGCCTCAAACATACCCATCAGCTCTTCAAAAGTCAGTACGAAGTCAACATCGCTGCGGATAGAGCGGCGCGAAGCCTCAAGCTTCTTAGCGGCGCAAGGGCCGATGAAAGCAATGTAAGCGTCGGGATTTTCCTTCTTAACCATTCTCGCGGTAAGCACCATCGGCGTCATAGCCATAGAGATATTCTGCGCGATGTCGGGGAAAAGCTTTTTCGCCATTACCGACCATGCGGGGCAGCAGGATGTCGCCATAAACGGCTGGTTCTCGGGCACATCGCGCATGAAGTCCTTAGCCTCTTCGATAGCGCAGAGGTCAGCGCCGATAGCTACTTCTACTACGCTGTCGAAGCCGAGCTTTTTCATAGCGGCGGTGAGCTTTTCGGGCGAAGCCTTAGGGCCGAACTGACCTACAAAAGCGGGAGCGACTATCGCGATGACCTTCTTGCCCGTCTTCATAGCGTGGATAAGCTGGAAGATCTGACCCTTATCGACTATCGCGCCGAAGGGACAGTTTACAAGACACATACCGCAGGAAACGCACTTATCGTGGTCGATCTCCGCTCTGCCCTGCTCGTCGGACTTGATAGCGTCCATACCGCAGGCGGCGGCGCAGGGGCGCTCCATTTTATTGATAGCGCCGTAGGGACAGACTCCCGCGCAGCGTCCGCACTTTATGCACTTCGACTGATCTATTACAGATTTGCCGTGAATTATCTCGATAGCTTTCTTGGGACAGACTTCCTTACAAGGGTGAGCAAGGCAACCCTGGCAGCAGTCGGTAACGTGGTAGTGGGCTTCGGGACAAGCGTTGCAGGCAAACTTGATGATATTTACCAGCGGCGGATCGTAGTATTTTTCAGCGATAGCCGTTTCCTCAATGCCCTCAGAAACCGACTTGTGCTCGTCGATGGGGCGCAGCGGCAGACCGATCGCCAAGCGCAGGCGCTCTTCAACTATCGCGCGCTCAAGAAATATCGACTCGCGGTAGACCGCCTCGCTGCCGGGCACGATCTTGTAAGGCAGGTCGCCGATCTTCGCCGAATAATCGCCGCCCTCGTAAGCCAGACGTGCCACTTCGGTAAACACCTTGCGGCGTATATCAGTTACCGAAGAGTAGATTCCTCTCATTTTCATACCAACATTCTCCTATTCCGTTTTATTTCTGTATATCTTGCGCGCCGTATTATGGGTAAAATGTGCGAATGGGCGCAATTATCCATCTTTATTGTATACTATTTTTTTCGTTAAGTCAAGTGATTATATACGAATTTATATAGGCGATACAGCCAAATTTGCGCGTAAAAACGGCGTAAAATCATGTAAATTCGCCGTCAAAATGTGATAAATCTCAGGCATTTTTTTGAACAAATCGTATAAATGTTCTTCAAATTTACATTATTTTAATATCGTTGATCACGAATTACTCGAAATGGCCTTTTTCCTACCCGAAAAAAGCTTGACAAATAGAGAAAATGTGTTATAATAATTATTAAGAAAATAATCTTGTGCAAATAAATCTTATGAATTAACAAAAGATTTATATGTCTGAGTAATATACTAATATTTGAACCAATTTAACGAGAGGAGAAGATCCACATGAATGATACAGCTTTTACAGACTTTACCGCCTCGCTCATAAGCGTTTACCCCATATTCAGAGCAGCTATCTTTAAGGCTTTCGACAGCCACGCGAAGAAGCTCACACGCACCCAGCAGATAATACTGCTCACCATGCTTAAAAAGGAAACTTTTAGCATGAGCGGATTGGCGCGAAGCATCAGCACCAGCAACGAGCAGGCTACCCGCGCCATAACCCAGCTTGTGGAAAGCGGAATGGTACTGCGCGAAAAAAACAAGATCAACCGCCGCGTGATAAACATATCGCTGACCGACGAGGCGCGCGCGTATCTGGACGACATAATGCTGCTGACAAAAGAGATCATCGCGGGCGAGCTTTACAACCTGCCTGCGGAAGCCGCCAACGACCTCAAGCAGGACATGGCGGAGATAGCGGCGTATTTTAAAGACGTGAATTTCTAAATTACATACCTCTTAGTTGCAGAAAAGCGGCGTACCAAGGTGCGCCGTTTTTTTATGGACAAATTTCAAAATACGGTAATTGACTGCGCGGCGCGCGCGGGGTATACTATTTTATATAGGCACTATTTTAGATGCGAAATTTACAGGAGATGATATAAATGGGAAAAGTTATAGTTATAACAGGACACTACGGCGCGGGCAAGACCAATTTTTCGATAAATCTGGCGCTTGCGCTCGCGCAGGAACAGCCGCAGGCGCGGATAACTGTCTGCGACCTCGACATAGTGAACCCATATTTCCGCACCGCCGACCACGCCGAGCTTTTTGAGCGGCACGGAATAAAGCTCATAACGCCGCTTTTTGCGAACACCTCGCTGGATATTCCCGCGCTGGGGTTTGACATGGCGGGCGAAGCGGCGCAGAGCGACCTGCTGATACTTGACGTAGGAGGCGACGAGCAGGGGGCTATCGCTCTTGGGCGGTACGCCGACGTGCTGGTCGGCGCGCAGGGGCTGGAGATGCTTTATGTAGTCAACCGCTGCCGCAAACTCACCGAAAGCCCGCAGGAAGCGCTTGAGCTGATGTACGAGATAGAGCAAGCGGCGCGGCTGAAACACACGGGCGTGGTAAACAACTCTAACCTCGGCGCGCTCACCGACGAGGAAACGCTTCTGCGCTCGGTGCAGTACGCCGAGGACATCTGCCGCGAGGCGGGTCTGCCGCTGAGATACACCGCGGTGCGCAGCGAACTTTTTGACGCGTTGGCGAACAAGCTTCCATGCCCGCTAAAATGTGAGGTGTATGTGAAACCTGTGTGGGAATAAGGCACTTTTACCCAAAAATCAAAAAGTGTTTATTGATAAAAACAGCAAAAAGAGTATAATAAATAAGTGGGGGATAAGCTTTGCGGCGGCGAAATTCGCGCAGGCTTTTCCCTCAAATTGCGTAATGAAGCACGCAGGGCGCGTGTGGATATATATGGAGGTTCAAATACTCGAGATGAAAATGAAAGTTATCGAAGACCGCTGTAAGGGCTGCGGTCTGTGCATATCAGTCTGCCCAAAGAAAATACTGGCTATGCAGACCGAAAAGAGGAACAAGAGAGGCTGCTTTACCGCCGTCTGCACCGACCAGCAGGCTTGCGTATGCTGCACAATGTGCGCGCTGATCTGCCCCGACTGCGCCATAGAGATAGATAAGCCCGATAAGGAGGCGTGAGAGATGGCTGAGAATACTAAAAGCGGCGAAAAATATTTGATGAAGGGCAACGAAGCGCTTGCCGAAGCGGCTATACGCGCGGGCTGCAAATGCTTTTTCGGTTACCCCATAACCCCGCAGACCGAGCTTGCGGCCTACATGGCTAAGCAGATGCCGAAGCGAGGCGGAGTGTTTTTACAGGCTGAGTCGGAGCTGGCGGCGGTAAATATGCTGCTGGGCGCAGCTTCTTCGGGCGTGAGAGCCATGACTTCATCCTCCAGCCCAGGAATATCGCTGAAATCTGAGGGAATATCGTACATGGCGGGCAGCGACCTGCCGGCAGTTATCATAAACGTACAGCGCGGCGGCCCCGGCCTCGGCTCTATACAGCCCTCGCAGTCGGACTATTTTCAGGCGACTCACGCTATGGGCCACGGCGATTTTAACATACTGGTATTCGCGCCGAATTCGGTGCAGGAGATGGCTGACCTCGCGGCGCTGGCTTTCGACAAAGCCGACGAGTACCGCATACCCGCGATGATACTTGCAGACGGTCTGCTCGGACAGATGATGGAGCCCGTAAGCTTTCACGAGATAGAGCCTGCGCACACTGACAAATCAGGCTGGGCGGCGAATGGCCACAAGAACAAGCGCGCCCACCACATCATAAATTCACTTTACCTCGACGCGCCGACGCTCGAAAAGATAGTGCGCGAGAGATACGAACGATACGCCATTATCGAGAGCCGCGAGCAGCGCAGCGAGAGCTATATGTGCGAAGACGCGGAGATACTCGTGGTAGGCTACGGGGCGGCGGCGCGAGTTGCAAAATCGGCGGTGGCGCAGGCGCGCGCAGAGGGCATAAAGGCGGGCCTTTTCCGCCCCATAACCCTTTACCCATTCCCGAAGGACGCGCTGAGAGAAGCTGCGGCGGGCGCAAAGGTGCTGCTTGATACCGAGCTTTCGATGGGTCAGATGATAGAGGACGTAAAGCTGGCTATAAACTGCTCGAAGCCGGTAGAATTTTACGGCAGAACAGGCGGCGTAGTGCCTACGCCGGGCGAGATACTGGAAAAGCTGCGCGAACTGAACGGAGGTATATGAAATGTCGGTAATATTCAAAAGACCGCACGCCCTGCTCGACGTGCCGACCCACTACTGTCCCGGCTGCGGACACGGAATAATCCACAGACTGGTCGCCGAAGTGATCGACGAGATGGGAATAGAGGGCGAAACGGTGGGCATATGCCCCGTTGGCTGCGCTGTAATGGCGTATGACTATTTCGGCTGCGATATGGTGGAAGCGCCCCACGGCAGAGCGCCCGCAGTAGCGACCGGCGTAAAGCGCTCGAACCCGAACCTGCACGTTTTCACATATCAGGGCGACGGCGACCTCGCGGCTATCGGCACGGCTGAGACCGTACACAGCGGCACGCGCGGCGAGAACATCGTGATAATATTCGTAAACAACACCACCTACGGCATGACGGGCGGACAGATGGCGCCCACCACCCTGCCGGGTCAGGTAACGCAGACCACGCCGTACGGCAGAGATGTGCACACGGCTGGCCACCCTGTAAAGATATGCGAGCTGATGAGCACGCTGGACGGCGTAGCGCTGGCGCAGAGAGTAGCCATAGATTCGCCCGCGCACATTCGCGAGGCTAAGAACGCCATACACAAGGCTTTCGACAACGAGGCGAACGGCAGAGGACTTTCGATAGTAGAGGTGCTCTCTACCTGCCCGACAAACTGGGGCGTTACGCCTGCCGAGGCGATGGAATTCGTGCGCAGCGACATGATTCCCTACTACCCGCTCGGCGTTTACAAAGACGTCACCGCGGGCGAAAAGGAGGCGCGCTGAGATGGAAGTTTCGATAATTCTTGCGGGCTTCGGCGGACAGGGCATACTCTTCGCGGGAAAAGTACTGGCGTACTGCGCGATGGAGGAGGGCAAAAAGCTGACATGGCTGCCCTCATACGGCCCCGAGATGCGCGGCGGCACCGCCAACTGCTCGGTCTGCATATCAGACGAAGACATCGGCTCGCCGATAATCCAGAACCCCGACATACTCGTCGCAATGAACGGCCCTTCATACGAGAAATTCATCGGCGCGGTAAAGAGCGGCGGAAAAGTTTTTTACGACAGCAGCATGATGAGCGGCGTGGAAGAGCGCGGCGACGCAGATAAGTACGCCGTGCCCGCCTCAGACCTTGCGGAAGAGCACGAACTTTACGGCGGCGCGAACATGATATTGCTGGGCAAACTGCTTGAGATAACTGGGCTTTTCAGCGACGAAACGGTAGAGCGCGCGCTGAAAAAGTGCGTTGCGCCGAAGCGTGCGCGGCTCATCCCCTACAATATGCAGGCGGTCGCACTGGGCAGAAAATCGTAACAAACGTAACAATTTCAAATAAAAAAATGCGCAGGCACTTTTTTGAGCGTCTGCGCTTTTTTTGTGTAATCATGTATCGCCGAGGGTTTTCAGACTGCGCCGCATTATCACCGTGCCGACAATATCTGCCAAAAACCAGCCTATCGGGATAGACCACCATATGCCGACAACGCCGACGGAGGGCGAGATGGCGTATGCCAAAATAACGCGCGTACCAAGCGAGATGACGGTCAGCAGCAGCGACATTTCGGGGCGATTTACCCCGCGGAAGTAGCCGTAAAGCAGGAAAAGCACGCCTATACCGACGTAAAACGCGCCCTCTATCCGCAGGTAGCGCACGCCGATCTGCACGACCTCGCCGCCCTTCGAGAAGATCTGCATAAACTGCGCTGCGAAGATGTTGACGGCGATGGAGATCGCGGCGCAGAAGCCTGCGGTGAGCGCCATCGAGCTTTTAACGCAGCGGCGGATACGCCCGCCCTCGCGCGCGCCGAAATTCTGCGAAATGAAGAGCGAAAAGGCGCTGCCGAACTCCTGCGCGGGCATATAGGCGATGGTGTCGATCTTGACAGCGACGGTGAAGGCCGCCATAACGGACGTGCCGAAGCTGTTGACCAGCCCCTGTATCATCAAAATGCCGAAATTCATGACCGACTGCTGCACGCAGGCGACGGAAGACATACGCGTGACCTCGCCGAAAAGCGAGCGCGAGAGCAGACAGCGGCTGAACTGCGGGCGCAGCGAGCTTTCGCGGGCGAGCGAGAACACCGCCAATCCCGCGCCGGCGAGCGCCTGAGATATGAGGGTCGCCCACGCCGCGCCTTTTATGCCCATCGAAAACTTTGCTACAAAAAGTATATCGAGCAATATATTCACAGCGGACGATATACCGAGAAAAACGAGCGGCGTTACCGAATCGCCCAAGCCGCGGAGCATGAACGAGTAGTAATTATATAAAAATATGAAACATATTCCGATGAGAATTATCCGCACATAATCAGACGTTAGCGACATTATCTCAGTCGGCGTTTTCAGCAAGCGAAGTATCTGCGGCCGGAACGCAAGCGCCGCAAGCTCAATGATCACAGCGGTCGCGCCGATCATCAGCAGTGAAAGGCTCATGACATCGGCGAGTTTGCGGGGATCTTTTTTGCCGCCGTAATAAGAAACGAGCGAGCCTGCGCCCATGCACAGACCTATGATTATGGAATATATGAAAGTAGTGAGCGTATATGTACTGCCGACGGCGGCGAGGGCGTTATCGCCCAAACAGCGCCCTACGACGAGGGTATCGCCGAGGTTATAAGCCTGCTGTAGCAGGTTGCCGAGGATCATCGGCGCAGCGAACGAGCAAAGTGCGGCAGTGATACTGCCGCTGGTAAGGTCTTTTTTCATAAATGTGCCTCGAATAAAATTAGTGTCTATATTATTCTAGCACATTTTTTGTGAGTTGGCAAGGGGTTTCACTCCTCCCCCTTAATAGTCTTTACCCCGAAGCAAAAATAAATAATGTGAAATACCCACACGCATACCAGTATCACCCTGCCTATCGGAACGCGACCCATCATCGCGAAGCCGAAGCCCATCAGCAGCGTTACCGTTATTAGTATCGTCAGCTTCGTTTTCAGCAGCATTCCGCGCTTTTCGACGAACGATTGCAGGTGCTTTTTGTAAACGCCGCTCGATACGAACCAGCGGTGCAGACGCTCCGAGCTTTTTGCAAAGCAAAACGCCGTCGCCGTGTAAAACAGCACCGTCGGCAATATCGGCAAAACTATGCCCACCGTGCCGAGCGCCAGACATATGCAGCCTACCGCTATCAGTATTATTTTTCCAATTTTCATCAGCTCAACCTGCCATTCTCTACCGAATATACCTTGTCGCATATGCACATCGTGGATTTGCGATGCGATACCAGCGCTACCGTTCTGCCCGCGCTTTCGTCGCGCAGGGCTTTCAGTATCACCGCTTCGTTCAGGCTGTCGAGGTTGCTCGTCGGCTCGTCCAACAGCATGAAAGGCGCGTTGTGCAGAAACGCCCTCGCCAAGCCTATCCGCTGCTTCTCGCCGCCCGAAAGCGCACTGCCCAGCTCGCCTACGTCGGTATCGTAGCCTTGCGGCAGCGTCATGATAAAGTCGTGCACCGAGGCTTTTTTGCAGGCGGCGATTATCTCTTCGCGCGTCGCGTCAAGCTTCGCTATGCGTATGTTGTTCTCTATGCTGTCGTGAAACAGTTGCGTTTCCTGCGTTACAAAGCTCTCGGCGGCGCGCAGGCTCGCGGTGTCTATCCCGTCGATGTTTTCGCCCGAAACAGCTATCCTGCCGCCGTCGGTTTTCCAAAAGCGCATGAAAAGTTTCAGCAACGTGGATTTTCCCGAGCCGCTTCTGCCGATAATGCCCGTTATCCCGCCGCATTTTACGTCTAAACTCAGCCCGTCGAGTATCTTTTCCTCGTCGTATGAGAATGTCACGTTTTCCGCCGCCGCGCCGTTGAAAACAATGTCCGCGCCGCCCGTGACCTCTTCAGTAACGGGGCTTTCGTCAAGAATATCCAGCACCCTGCCGCCCGAAGCGAGCGTGTTCTGCAAAGTAGTGCCGAGATTTGCAAGCGCTACCACCGGCCCGAAGCTCGACATCAGCGCGATGAGAGGTATCACAACGCCCTCTATCCCGAAAGCGCCGCCGCGGTAAAGGCTCACCGATACCGCCAGCATTATCACGTCAAAAATGAGGATAACGGAATTTGTTATCGCCGAGTTGAAGCCGACGTTCACGCTCATTTTCTCCTGCTTTTGCGAAAGCTTGTCGGTGCGTGCTTTCAGCTCGTCGAGCCGCTTTTCGCCGCAGGAATACTGTATCTCTTCGTCCAGACCGCGCAGGCTCTCGAGCACATATCCCGAAAGCTGGCCCGACTGCGCGCGAAATTCCTGACCCAAGCTGCCGCTTTTTTTCGAGATCATCACGGGCACGAAAACGCCGACAGCTATTGTTATTTCTCAAGCAAAACCCAAAAAAATTACACTCAAAATACAAAAAAAGCGGTGAAATGTTTCATTTATCCGAAGCACCTCACCGCTTTTATCATGTATGAGATTTTTAAAAACTGCTTTTACAAGGCTACTTTAATACCGTTATAATATCGCTTACATCGCATTTCAACACCTTGCAGATCACTTCAAGTTGTGAAAATTTTAAACTGATAGCTGCGCCTGTGCATAATGCTGAGATCGTAGACGGACGTATACTCGTTTTCTCAGCCAGCTCCGCTTGCGTCATTCCTTTTGCCGCTATTATCTGTTTTAATCGGATCTTTATCATCGTGACCTCCTGTATCCTTTTTACAATCCATAACGCTTTTCGTTATATGTCCTCTAAAAAAAATACTAGAAATTTTTGATTATGACCTCTTTAAAATCTCCCGATGACAAACTGTTGCTCCTCGTGACTGCCATTATATTAAAATCTTTGTATAAATCGCGGATATAATCATCGTCGTTGTATGACAATATGAACTTGCCCTTTATCTTACTGAGAACCTTGCAAAGCCTTTCATGATCTCCATTTGCAAACTTTACATCGTAATACTTTTCCGTCTTGTGATACGGCGGATCGCAGTAAAATAGCGCCTTGTCACGGTCATATACTTTGATGATATCTTCAAAATCTTTGTTCTCGATAACTACTCCGTCAAGACGTGCTTCTATATCCTCAAAACAATCTGTATTCAGCCGCTTTTTGTTGCAGCCAAACGTCCTCAGGCTTGCTCCAAATCCAGTCTTGACTAACACATAAAACATAGCAGCCCGCTGAATATCCGTGAATCCTGTTGCAGATATACGTTCGCGGCAATTGATGAACATTTCGCGGCTGTTTAAATAGTATCGTACTTCCTTTTTAAGCTCATTAGAATGGTATTTTAAACATCTGAAAAAGTTGACCAGATCGCTGTTTGCATCGTTATAGACCTCCAGATCTGCGTGTTTGTCTTTGGCAAAAAGTATAGATCCGCCTCCACCGAAAACATCTATATATCGGTTGTAGCTGTCTTGTGGTGGGAAAGAATCAATTACTTTGTTTTTAAGCAGGCTTTTCCCGCCTATCCATGGTATCGGACTTTTCATTTTTATCACCTTCCATTATATCATTATAAAAAATGGCGCATCTCAGCGCCCGTCTTTTATTCAAGCCATTCAGCGCAGACAAAATAATGCCTGCGCCCTATTTTTATCTTGTTCCAAACGTGTCCGCAGGCGCGCCGCTCCCACCCATCAACGGCTTTTACAACCGCATTTTTCTCCAAAACGCCTGCGAGCGTTTCTGAACAGATCTCACAACGCGTTCTGTAATTCAGCCGCGCAGATGTGGTCTTTGCAATATATGAAACTGCATTTTTCTCCATTAGTATCACCCCGATATGATCTTAGCAAGCTGTTTTGCAAGCTTTTCGCCGGCTATACCGTTCTGTTTATAGCCAAGTTCTGCAAGCAAACTGTTTACTGCGTTTTCCGTACCGCCGCCGAAGCCGCCGTCGTCCGCAAGAGTAACAGATATGCCTTTTTTCTTACAAGCTGCTTTGATAAGCTGCTTATATGCATATACGCCTACGCCCTTATCACCGCGCTTATAGCCATCTGTATCAAGTATTCTGACAGGTTTAATGTATCCGTTAAGACCTGCATTTTTGATCCTCGCAGTAAAGTCAACGCTTGTTTTATTCATGTCTACATCGCCGTTACAGCCGCTTACCCGTCCTTTAAAGGAATACTGATGTACATCGTGCATGATAATAGGCGTTTCTGATGTGTTCGCACACCATACAGAATATTTGCTGCGCGTCTTGTACGGTATACTGCTGAGGAATCCCTCATAACTGTATAGTGCACAGAAAAATCCTGCCTTTTCAACAACATTTATAAAGGCTTCGACGATCGCGCTTTTCTGAGCAGAAGAAAGAGCCGCCTGAGCCGCTTCCTCTATATCCAATGCAACAAAATACGGTATCGGTTTGACTTTATTTAGCAAAGCAACAAACCCATCAGCCTCGCGCGCCGCAGCAGCGGAATTGGTCGCGTAGCAATAATGGTATGCGCCGAACGAAAGCCCGGCTGCACGAGCATTTTTAACATTAGCATCAAACCGAGGGTCTTTTTGGTTTGGGAAAGCTGCCACATTGCCGTATGAAGACTGGATAAGTACGAAGCTGATACCTGCGGCTTTGACCTTGTTCATGTCAACTGCACCGTTCCAGCGGGATATATCTATGCCTTTATATACTGCCATTGTTGCTGCCCGCCTTTCTTGCATATTCGTCGTATATGTCCTTGTTAATGCGTATCAGTTCTGATACTTCGGCTGCCGAAATGCCCATTTCCTGCGCTATCGTATCGACAGAAAATCCGTATGCAGCCGCCCTGCATATTTCTCTGATCGTTTCTTTAGTCATTTTTATCCTCCTTTGCTTCACGTTTCGCCGACTGCGTGCCAAAATAGAACGCAATCACGGTGGTGAAGATCGTCTGAAACTGCCCCGCCGAAACCGTCCCGCGCCATGCCAGCGCGCAGAAAACGCCCGTCAGCGCGAGGGTCACAAGCGATTTTACGTCCACTAATTTTGCCAGTTTTTGTTTCATGGTGTCACTCCTTTAGTGCGAAAACGCCGTTGTAAACGTATTTCGTGCCGGATACGTCGATAACGCCCCAACACATATTGTTGTACTGCGAAAACGGCGTTATCATGATTTTGTCGCAATACGTTTCAACGTCCGAAACGATAGGCACTAATGCAGTCATTGACGCCGGTAATACGCCATTTATGCGATGTCTTGTCGCCGGGTCGCCCTGATTGCTGCTATTGAATTTTATAGATGCCTGCGAATTGAAATCAATAATTTCTGCCCAGTTGCTACAACGTTCGATGTTTGGGTTGTCGGGTCGTAGCGCTGCGAAAATCAGTTCGCCATTATTGTTTTTGGATATAAAAATAGATGCCTGATAATTATCTGTTTTACCGTTGCAAATTACTATTCCGCTGTCGGTTTTATACCCATAGCGCCAACAGCATCTATCGTGAAAATACTGATAATTGCTGTTTATGTTAGCGCCGTTTTTGGCGTTTATCTGAAATGAACGTTGGGTATTATATTCAGTCCCCCAGTCAAGCTTTAATGCTGTTACATCGCCGACCTTGCAGCTCACCTCCTGCGCGCCTGACGGAACATCAATTGTATCAAAATATTCCGCCGCATTAGCTGTCAGCCACGCAGACACCTCGGCGTAATTGGCTGCTGCGGTCGTACCTGTGAAATATGTTGTTTCTATTGCCATTATAATTTTCCTTTCACGCTAATATTTTCAGCCGCGCCGACGTCAGCACGTCGGGGGTCATATCGCTGTTGTCTGCATGGCGCAGTACCACACGCACATATGACGGTGCAGACGCTGTGCCGCACATTGTCGGCACGCCGACGTCTAGCCAGTCTTTATTGGTCGATGTATTCAAATTTTTCTTTTCCACATCAAAAAATACAAATGTGTACTGTAGTTTTTTGTCAGCACTTGCGGTCACCGTGAATCCCGAATAAAAAATATCGGATGCGTTTGAGAGGTCAAGATAATCGGACGTTCGTATTCGTGCGGTGCTGTTAAAATTATTGCCGTTATCATATATACTGCCCTGCTCCCAGTTTTTGCCCATAAGGTCAATGTCCATGCTGTAGACCATCTCGGCCGTGCCTACCGCCCCAACTACCCCCTCCGCCACCGCCGAGGCTAGGGCGGGCGCGCTGCCGCCGCCACTGCGCTGTGATAACTCGGCATACGCCGCGTCTATCTTCTCAAAATTCGCGTTCAGATACGCCTCGTCGAACAGATCATCGTCGCCGACAAGCGCTAGCGTTAAATTCTCAGTGTACTCCATTTTTACCTCCCTATCACGAGCCAGTCAACGTGGTATGTGCCCGTCGGCAGGTAGCCCTCCTGTGCGCCGCCGCTCTGCTTGTACCGCCCGTTGGTGACATAGCAGCGGTAGCCAGTGCCCGCGAGGTACTCGAGGAAACAGCAGACGTTCATCGCCGCTAACTGCCCCGTGCTGTACACATAGCTCACCGTCGCCAGCACGCGCGTGTTTGCCGTCGCGTTCGGGATATTCAGCGTTACGCGCTGGCTCGCGACCGTTGCGCCTTTCTTGATGGTGAAGCTCTCCCGCCCATGCTCGAAACCGCGCGCCGCGAGCACGTCGAAAAAGCCGTCTATCTGCTCGCCCGAGTAACGCAGCTTGTACTTCGCCGCGTTCTCGAGGGCGGTCACACGCTCCTCGATCGTCAAATTTTCTGCCATAATATCACTCCTCATATCAACTGTTCTTCGTCATTCAGACCCGCCGCCGTGATGTCTGCGCTCAGACCGCCGTCATAGCTGAAAGCCAGCCCCGTGACGGGTATCGCCGCGCCAGAATAGGTCACCACGTCGCCGACGTCGAGCCGCGGGTCGCCGAGCCTGTGCCGAAACTGCGCCGTGTACCATGTGTAATTCTTCACGCGCGAAAAAAGGCTGTCCAGCAGGCTGCGGGTCATATACGGGCAGGTCAGCTGCAAAATTCGCCCCTTGCTCTCGTCCGTTTCGCCGACTGTCAGGCGCGTATCGTCGTCTATATTGCACACCACGCCGACTATTATGTTCGGGCTTTCGCTGAGGGTCGGCTCGTCTGCTTCGCTCGCAGTGATCTCGCGCGCCGACGTATACCAGCGCGTGCGGTAGACCCCATCGCGATCTATGAACCCGAAATGCCCTCGCGCCGCCGCGATGTAGCCGAGCATTTGGCGGCAGGTCGTGCCCGCCGCGATGGTCGGAATGGTGAAGTCGAAGCTTGCGGCGACCAACTGCGCGCCGTCTGCTGACAGCAGGTCTGCTCCGCCGTTCTCCTGCAAGTCGCCCGATACCGCGCCGCCCATGCACTGTACGCCGAGCTGTCTGCAAACGTCCTGCTCAACGGCTTCGGCGCTTGCGGGCAGCTGCAATCCGCACTTGTACTCTCTGTCTGCAAAATACAGCATATCGTACAATGACAATTCGCGCCCCGTGCCGTTTTTCGGTGCTTTGGTGCAGATGAAAACGCCCATCGGGATAGGCTCGCCGAGCACCTCGCCCAGCCGCCGTATCTGCCGCGGTGTGAGCGTTTTTACGCGCCCGAATTTGTACCGCGCGAGCCTGCCCCACGTCATTTTGCCGCCCTCGATGTCCGCGATGTAGAGCGAAAGCCGAAACATATGCCCGACGTACCCGCCCGCGCTGTCGGCGATGTTTACCGTCCAACTTTGCGAGCAGACCGCGCCGAGTTCGATGTCGTCCGAAAGCGATGTCGATTCGCGGTCGCTGGTCGCCGTGAATATCGCTTCGGCGGTCAGGGTGCGGGCGGCGGTGAGGTCTTCTAAAAGTATGCGCCATGTGCGGCAGGGCGACGTTATGAGCGCCGCAAGTTCGTCTGAAACTGTATACAATATATCGCCCCCCTACTGCTCTATGAGGTCTACATTCAGCGTTTTGCAAAGTTGCCGCCGCTCGTCCCAGCCCCAAGCTTCATACGCAGGGCTGCCAGCGTAGACCGTTTTCGTGACTGCGTTCATCTCCTCGTCGAGCAGCGTGACAGTAAAAAATGCCATATCGACGTTGGAGATATACCGATTTATGGCGGCGGTCTGTTCGCCCGTGAGGTGCGCCCATTGCAGCTTGATGGTCTTTTTTATGGCGCGAATATCGCCGACCATCGTGCAGTCGGCGGTGCGCCCCGCGTTGTCCGACCATATTTTTTCGTTAGTGAAGCTTACGCTGAACGGCGCGGGCATGGTCTCGCCGCCGAACATCAATTTTTGTGTCATTTCGCACCTCCTAAGCCTTTAGCGGTGAACGTCCGTTGCGGCGAGTGCGCTCGTTTATGTCGTCGATGACAGCCTGCCCAAAGCGCCGTCTGTCAAGCTGCACAGTAACGTAAAGCGGCTGCTTTTGTCCGCTGCCATCGCCGCCGTATGCGACCAGCGCTTCCAATACTGCTTGCTTCATGGTCGAAAGCGGGCTGACTACCTCGGGTTCGCGAGTGTTGTCGCCTAGGACTGCCATGAATTCGCCGTAATTTGCGGGAACTACCGTGCCGGCGGCTAGTTTGGGGATCTGGGGCACGTCGATAGTTTCCAGTCTGTCAAACGGCTGCCAGCCGGCTATTTCCAGATCTTGTACCCACTCTATGGCGTCGTTTATCGCATTGAATGGGGCGGCAATAACGATGTTAATACCGTCTATGAGCGTGTTAACAACATTTGTGAATACGTCGCTTATGCCATCCTTTATCCCGCTAAAGATCCTGCCTCCTGTTGAGAACACATCTTTAACTCCCTGCCAAGCCGTAGAAAAAGTCTTTTTAAACCATGTTGTAACGCTGCTGAACGCCGATTTGATGCCGTCCCAAATGCCTGAAAAGAACGTTTTTACCGATTTAAGACTAAAGACAGACTTGATCTTATCCCACGCGGAGCCGAACTTATCGCCGAACCATGTGCCGATGTTTTTGAAAATATCCGTTATTGAATTATGCAGATCTGAAAACCAGCCCGGAACGGTTTCCGTAAAAAAGCTCGGTATCGATTCTGTGAAGAAGGCGACTACTGCCTGCCATGCCGCTACCGCTTTATCGTATATCGGAAACAGCACATTTGAGTCAAGTGTATCGAACCAACCGGGAATAGTTTCTGTGAAAAATGCCGGTATGCTCTCTGTCAAAAAGTTTGTCACAGCGACCCATGCCGCAGTAACCTTGTCATAAAACGGGAACATGACGTCTGATTGAAGCGTATCCCACCATTCGGGGATAGTCACTGTAAAGAAATTAACGATGCCGTCAAATATGGGGAACAATGCCTCGTCTATCTTATCACCGCCGATAGCGTCGCGTATAGCAGAACCTATCTCCCAGCCGGCAAAGAAAGCTCCTGCGGCTGCGCAGAACTTGGTCGCGAATGTTGTGCCGCCCGCTTCTGCCGGCGCAGTTACACTTGATGACATCGTTTTATTTATACTATTGAATGCTCCTGCGGCGTTTTTGCCAAGTGTACTCAAACTTGCTGCAAAATTATCCAGCGTTTGCTTAGCTTTTGCCGCAACTACTATCCCCGCGACCGCACCTGCAAGGTCAATAAATACTTCAACGTCCTTTTCCGTCATGTTATCGCACATTTTCTTGAACGAATCGCCCATCGAGCTGAGTGCGCTCACGGCGCTGTCTGCCGCCCATGAAGCTATCGGTTTCAAGAACTTATCCCAAAGTTTGTCTTTTATTATCGGAGCTGCTTTTTTCCACACTGCTGTCAGACCGCTTATCCCATCTGACAGCGTGTCAAGAAATGCAGGTATCGCGTCCTCTATCGTCCAGTCTGCCATCGGCAGCAGTACGTCGTCCCACAACGTTTCCAAACCCTCGCCAACGGTATCGGCAAAAGGTTCAAGCGCCTGCTCAAGCCCGTCAAACGCTGTCAACAGCGGCTCAAAGTCGATGTCCTTAGACCATTCGGCTATTTTTTTGCTTATGTTTTCGTTGTGCTCGAGAATGGTGTTGAAAATATCCGCCGCGTGCTGTATCACATCTGTGCCGAGGTTATTTTTGCTCCACGCACGTTTCAGCGCCGCAGACATATTGCCTATCGCTATGTTTATGTTCGTGAAATTGCCAAGGATATGCGAGGTCATTTCCTCGCCTGTGCCGTTTGTCCACACCTCAGCGAACGAACTGCCTATCTCTTTGCATAGCCCTAGTGACTGACTAAAAGAGTATTTAAGCGACTTTAAAACGCCCTCGCCCTGCCTTTTCCAAGCCTTTTTAAGCGGCTGGAATATCTTTGAGATGTCTTTTTTCACACTCTTGAAAAAGTCTGCAAATTTGCGCTCCATAGCCGATGTATCGGCGTCAGCCTTATATGTTATATTTCCGCCGATCGCCGACACGGGCGAGGTATTGCCGGCAGTGCTTGAAGCCGTACTTTCTTCTGCTGTATCGCTGCTGAGCTTGTTGATCTCGTCAAAGCTTGCAAGTGATGTTTTATTGGCTTCTGCGGCTTTCTCTGCGCTGTACGCCATGTCGGAATAGCTGCTTGCCGCCTGATCGGCGTTTGAGGACAGATCAGCGGTATTGCTGCTGACCTGCGCTGTACCATCGTCAAGCTTAATGCCAAAGACTTTTGACAGTGCGTTTGCCGCAGCAGTTGCGGCAGTGGTCATGCTCTGCAGCCCGACAGTTATGTTCTGCACTATCGGTATGACCGCAGCAAGTACGGGCTGTCCGACTGCCGCCATAAGCTGTTTTACGGCTTCTTTGAGATTGCCTGTGACGTTTTCCCATCCATCGGCTTCACGCGCCGCCTGCCCCATAGCTCCGCTGAGCTCGTTTGCGTCCTTGACCATTTGCAGCAATGTAAGCTGCTTCTGAGCCTCAGAAAGTTCTATATACGATTTGCCGTAAAGCTTGTTTGCAGCGGCATTTCGCGTAGTTTCCGTACATGATAGACCCAGCGCCGCGTCATTTTCAAAGTTGCCTTTTAAAAACGACTTTAAGCTTTCTGCTGTATCTTCCAGTGAGCGATCGTAGTAAGCGGCACTATCCGCCGTGACCTGCAAAGCGTCGTTCATTAGATCTAACGCGCTCGCAGAGTCCATGCCTGTTGTCTTCGCAAAGGCATATATAGATGTTCCAACGCCTTTAAGACGCGTTTGCAATATGCCGCTTGATTTTGCCACGCCGTTTATTGCCGATTCGGCATAAGAACGGATACTTCCAAACGTCTGCTCGAATTGCGCTTCCGCTGCTTTGACCTCCGCCGCCGACTCTATGACCTGCTTTACACTGAATGCCGCGCCCAAAGCGGCGGCAAGCTTGCCAGCCAGACCGATAAGACCATTCATCTGATCTTTAAGACTGCCTATGCCGCGACCAAAGCCTTTTGTATCTATTTTAGTGTCAAAATTTAATCTGCCATCGACCGCCACAATTTCGCCTCCTTTCCTTAATCAAATAAACTGTCAACATAATCGTTCTCAGCCTGTTGCTCTGCCGAGAGCCGCTGTTTTATGTGTATAATGTTGCTGTTCTCGCGGTAAAACTCGCGCTCAGACTTGTCTAACTGCTTGCCCCTGCCGCGCTTCCATCGTATGTGCATTATTTCGGCTAACAGCCCCTCGCCTATCTCAGACAGATAGCCGAAAAACGTCCACCAGTGCATATGATCGTCTGTCCTGACCTCGTGCCCCGCGACTTTGTTCACCGCGGAAAAGATCATTTTTTCGTCCTGCTCCCAGTCGAGCACTTGAACGTGCATATCCCTAGTTTCCATGTCGCCGCCATCAAGATACCAGATCGCAGCTTTGAGTGCCTCGGTAAGATGCGCGGCGGGTATTGGCTCTTTGTACAGACACTCTATGCAAGCCATCGCTTTTTCTTTGTTGGTAAGCTCCGGATCTGAATATGCCTGAAAAATAATCAGCGCCGCACGGTAGTCTGACCTGATGGGATATAGCCTGCCGCATACTTCCAGCGCGGCAGGCAGTTGTCCGATCATCTTCATCTGTTTATTAACTGCCTGAGCAGCGCGTCTTTATCCTCGCTGCTCAGTTTACTTAGATCAACGCTGTAAGGCACGTCGGACTTTTCCAAGTCGGTCTGCTTCGCTGCGGCAGTATACTTGCTGATCTTAGCCTGAGAGCGCGTGGTCTGTTTCTTTGCTTCCGCCGCTATGTACTCAAACATAACGTCCATAAAATTGAGATACACAGGTCTGCCGCCGACAGGCGAAATGCAGCTCGCCGTGCCAAAAACGACCGCGCATATGTCATAGCCAAAAACATAGTTTATAAGCTCGCGGATACACTGTTCCAGCTTCTCTACGTTCATCGCCGCGTTCTGCATCTTTTCTGAGTCAGTGTCCTCGCCATCAAAGTTCAGTGCGCTGAGGTCTATATCTCCGTACTTGTTTTTGATTTCCTCAGCCTTATCCTCAAATCCGGCAAGGCGCTGTATAAACGCCGTGTCGGTAGGATTTATGCGTATGATCTTGTTTGGGTCGCCGTTGATCTCTATGCTTTTGTAGCCGTCGTCAAATGTAAGCTTTATGTTTTCTGACATTTATATCACCTTAGCCTTCTGCGTCTGCCGTAAATACGGGCTTTTTGTTTGTGATCGTTACCGTGCCCTTTATTCTGTTGCCGCATGGCGTAACAGTAAAGGGGATAGTCACGCCGCCCTGTTCGCCGCCGTAAGACTGCGGTTTGATCATACAGTCTTCCATCCATGCGTCAAACGGCGCTTCCGTCTTGTCGATAATGACCTCCAGCATTGTGGTCTTGCAGTCATCGCCCGTAAGACGATTAAAGGCTATGTCCTTTATCTTCGCGTATATCCCGTCGCCTTTGCGGGCATAGTACGGATCGACCGACATACTCGGCTCATAACCGTTGTCTATGACTTCGCTTTCGTCAAGCACATTCTTTACTGTTTCAGTTGTGGGGTTCAGCTCCATTGATAGCTCGCTGTTGTCCCTGCCGACCTTATACCATTCAGGCGATTCGCCGCTGCCGAATTTCGCGTCAATAAAATGCTTGAGATGCGAACGCGAAAGTTTGTCCGTTCCCGCTGCTATTGTAAACTGTTCTGCCATATTAAAAATCCTCCTCGTAAATATCAAAAATCAAATGCAGCTGTACCTGATAGATACCTCTGTCGCCGTCGTCATCGAGCGCGAGAAGCAGACCGTTATCTGCAGATATGCTTACTGCGCTTCGGTTGCCGCCAAGTTCGGGCAGTTTAGACAGCGTATTCTGTTCTTCGACCCAAAATATGAGCCTTTCAGTAAAGTTTGTGGCATTGAGCCGTGAAATATCGTCTGCGGTATATTCGCGGCTCTGGAGTATCGCGTTGTACTGCCACTGCTGGTCACCAAAAACATTTTCAGTCATCTTCGTAAGTCCCGATGTCTGTATGCTGTAATTCACAGGTGTGTTTTCGGTTTGGTCGATATGCAGATCAATGTCCGCAAAAAAAGGACACTTTTCTACAAACTCTTTTACAGAGCTGAGCAGGCTCAGATTATTTTGATCTGACAATCTTTTTCACCCCATTCAGTATGGAATCTTTGTGATCGGGCTTCATACGCTCGAACCACAGCCTGCCGCGTTTGCCGCCTTTGTTCATGCCCTCTTTGCCGTTGCCTTTGTTGCTGTAATAGTTTAGCCGTGCATATGGTGTGTTGTACCGCACCATACCACTGCCTTTTACAGTTGCCGTTATGCCCGAACGCTTTAACATACCTGTGCGAAACGGCACATAGCTGTCGCAGCAGCGAATCACCTCGCTGTCTACAAATATCTGCGCTTTGCCGCCCTTGTTAAGCGAGCGTTTTGCAAGCAGCAGATTTTCTGGCAGTATTTCAAGTTTAACTTTTACTCTGTCGTCGCTCATCGTGCCGTCACCTCCATGTGCCGCATATATTCGCTGCCGTAATCCTTGCGGGCAACAGTAGTGACTTTAAGCGGGCTTGCCGCTTTCAGCAGGTTTGTCACGGAGTCTGCTATCTCAAAAGCTATATCGCCTTTGGCAATGTAGTCAGACTTCGCGACCTCGGCTGCGAGCGGCAGATATACCGCCGCCGTATCAACGTCAGTCTTGCCGCTCTTAGAGATATTTACAGCCTCTGTGTCTTGCCACCAACATGGATAATGCAGTGTGATATATCCCTCGTCAGTTTTGTGCCACACCGTGCACATGCCGTTGAACCTCATCAGACCCACCTCACAGACTGTATATCAAGATACCGCGAAGCTGTTTGTATAAGCTCTTCGGCGACGGTAGTTTGTGTCGCGGCGTAGCTGACAGAGTAATCGCCGACCTTTTCCGAGGTCACCTGCTTATCAGGCTGTGCGGAATACATGACCTCTGCGCAGGCACAGCAGACTTTGCTGAGCTGAGTATCATCGCTAGCGGCAAATGTTAGGCTGTCTATATACTCCGTCGCACGCTCTGAAAAGTACGGATACTCATTTTCGGGTATTTTGCTGCCGTAAAATACAGTAGTGTAAAACGTGTAGTCAGCATAAGCCATAGCCTACACCTCCTCAGCGTCCGTTCCTGCTCTGCCCATGATCGCCTGTATGATGTCAGCCTTCTTGCTTGCCGACCCGATGTCAAAGCCGTTGTCCTCAGCAAAGCGCTTGAGCTGCGGTACGGTCATATCGTCAAGACAAATATCGCCGTCGTCAGCAGATACGGCGGTTTCGAGTTCTTCTGTTGGAAATGTAAGTCCGATCGTCTTAGCCATGATTTTGCCTCCTTACGCTTTGTGATGCAAATAAATGCCCGCTGCCTTGTTCTCATATACGTCGGCAAGACCGTATGCCCTAAAGAAGAACATCCAGCTGTCGTCAGACTGATTTTTTTCGGGCGTTATGACCTTGTTGACTGTGTGCTTTGGATACTGGATCACAGCGGACTTCTGGATTATCATAAAGTTGATGTCCTTGCCGGTCGTTGCCTTGGCATATCCGCCTGTTTCTTCTCCCTCAGTAGTGCCGTCTTTGAGGTCGATAGCCGTGTAAAAGCGGCTCTGAGGTACTTTTACGATCTTTGCAAAATCGTCAAGCACAGCCTTAGACTTAGTTGTATCAACATTTTTCGCGAGGTTGAGCAGCGTGGGCGTGATAAAAAGGTAGCGGTCTTCCTGCGCGACCTCATCTTCGTCCATTTTGTTCTGCGCGGCAACAATAGCGGCGAGCACATCGTTGCCGGAAGTAAGCGTTGCACCTGCCGCTATCTTAGATATGCCTGTTGTGCCTGCATATGTTGCGAAGCGGAATGCGTCCTGCTCAGGTACGGTCTTAGTGCGGATAAACTCACTGGAGAGCTTGCCGAAAGCAAGTCCTGCGGTCTCCTCGTTGTCCATATTGTCCACGCTGAACTTACGACCTCTGTCATAATTGAACTGTACAGTTTCATTGGTCAGCGTAACATCGCCCTTGACATATCCGCTGTTGCGCGAATAGTCCGCAAGACCGTCCATGGATATTTTAGGTATGATGATCTCATTGGCGTTTGCACCCGCCTTGACAAGGCTCTGGTCGCTGTCGAGGTCAGATGTGAGCGATGCCTGCTTGTACACCTCGTCAAGCAGGGCAATGTAAGTCTTGAATTTCGTGATTGCGTTTGCCATAGTGTTTTACCTCCATAATTTACTTAGATGCGGGCAGTCCCATAACGGCTCTTGCCTGCGCGTCTGATACTGTTTCAGTTGCCGAGCCGTGGTCAATACCTGTGTCGATCCTTGCGCCGTTAGGCTCAGATGAATTGTCCTCAAAGAGGAAACTCTTGTCTGCTTTGAGTTTTTCGAGCTGCTCTGAAAGACCGGTAAGCTTGCCGTCGGCGTCGAGTTTAAGAAGCGAGGAGTCGATCTGCGACTTTGCAATGCCTACGTCCCTTGCCTTAGCACCGATAAGCGAAAGCTCCAGCGCCTTGTCAAGCTTGAGGGCGGCTATATCAGCATTGTACTTGCTTTCCCAGTCAGCCGCAGCCTTTTTCAGACCCTCTACATCTGCGCCGTCAAATGCCTTGACCTTATCGGTAAGCTCAGCAACTGTGTTCTTTGCAGCTGTAAGCTCTGCGGTAATGTCAGTAGTCTTCTGCTGTTGGGCGGTCAGCTCCGCTGTGTGTTGTACAAGCACCTTGTCGGCTATATCCTCTGATACGCCGAGTGTTACAAGTTCTTCTTTTGTCATGCTTTGTACCTCCGTATTTTAAATTTGGGTATAATAAAAACGCCCTTTTCAGAGCGTTATATTATCGTTATATTGCAGTTTTAATTGTCCATTTCGATCATTGCTTTTATCACCACATAGATACCCTTGAGTATGGTAAATACCCACGCAGCCACATAGCAGCCCATAGGTATCTGTCCTGTATCGAGCGCGTAAAGCAAAATAAGCGTTGCGAGCATTGTATCAGCCCCTTTCATGCAAAATTAAAAGCCCCCTTAGGTGGGAGCTTTTGCATTTTTGATTTGCCAGTATACCTTATCATAAATATCCAGCGCTTTGTATCCAAAATCCGTCATATTATTTTGGTCTTCATCCATGCCATAAACAACTGATATGTCACTGATTATACACTGAAACATTGAAATATCATTGTCGTCGATTTCTATCTGATTTGTTTCAGTAAATAATTTATACGGATATTCCAAATCTTCAAAATCGCCATATTTGACAAGCATATCAAACTCATCTTTTGTAAAATTAAACACCATAATAATACACCTCACTTTGGATTACATTGAATAAGTACGCCTGTTTCAGGGTTTATTGACACTGCACATTTGTCAGTAACAAATAGCTGAGATACTTTAGGTTTTCCATTTTCATCATATAAAATATTTCCGTTTTTATCTTTGCTTATTTTAGGTTTCATTGCTTTACCTTTAGTTAAAGCTTCCTGAATATCTTCAAGTTCAACCCCTAAGCGCTTTTGACCAGTATCAGGGTCTTTGATCGTTCCTATTACACGTTCGATAAAATGATTAGATTGACCTGTTATTTTTATTCCATTATTAGTTGTAAGCCCTACAATATCATCTTCGATTTTAGTATACATTTTATCATAGTATTCATATCCTACGAGTGGAGAAATCTTGCCTTTCTTTACAGATCTAATATAATTTTTCATCTTTTTATACTCAGGAGAATTATTATACTTCATTCCCTTAAATTTGTCAAGACTTTTAGGCGGGTTTTCTATGCCGTATTTTTTCATAGTTCTCACAAAGCTGCGATTGTTTCCATGTACCGCTTTTTGCGAAACGCTTTTGCCAAATCCAACTACGCGCACCCTGTCGTTTTCGGGGAACAGGTCATTATCAGCGCAGAACTCATCAAGCCGCTTTTCCTTTTCTTTTAAGATAGCAGAATGTTTATCAAACTGCTTTTGCAGATTTATCTTTAATTGCTCATCGTCAGCGGCGGATATAGCGCCGTCCAGCGCCGCCAATCTGCGTTTTGAAGCGCGTATCGTGCGCTCCATTGCCCGCTGGCGCTGCGACAAAGCATACTGCTTGTTGTTTTCGGAAATATCCACCGGCAGATTGGCACGTTCTGAAATTCCCTCAAAAAAGGGATAAAAATCATGGCGGCAGTTCCAACCTTTAAGTCCCGCACCTGTGCCGTAGCCCGTAGCAACGGAGAGCTTGGGATATTTCTTATTCTTGCCCGAAATGCTGTATACCTTGCCCTGCCACATCGCATGAGATGGGCGCGCACCCATATGAGCCGTTACCTCTACAAGATCGCAGTCCATTTCCGCGGCGAGATCAAGCTGCATCTGACCTGCGGTCTGGCTTATGCCCGTCATAACGGCGCGCCGTACAGCAACGTCTGCCCAATCAGTACGCCCGCTTGCATAGGTCACTTTGGTAATGCCGTTTGCCGCAAGCTCAGATACCGCATCATAGATGGCGTCTTGATAAGAAAACGCTCCGCTTTGTATTTTAAGCCACGCATTGTCCATAAGATGCGTTACGGTATCGCGCGAGGAATCCACCATAGAGCGGCAAAGATTTTTTGTCATTCCGCCTGCGTTTTTGATACCTGCATTTAGCGTGTTGGATAACGCGACCGACCTTAGAGCAGAGGAGCAGTCCTTGCCATACGCGCGGTATATCTTGGCATCGTTGCTTATCGCATCTTTGCAGGCGGCGGTATAGAGCCGCTTGATCTCGCGCACTGACTTGCCAGTGTATTTTGCAAGCAGCTCATTTATCTCTTTAGTAGACAACCTCAGCTGAGCCGCTTTATATAGCTGCCATTCCGCCGATGGGGTTAGGTAGTCTGCCTTTACAAGCTTTTTTGCAATGCTTCGCAGTATCTCTTCCTGCACTTCGTTGACGAGATCTACCATCTCATTGGGCAGGTCGTGCAGTGTCTGAGGTGACAGCATTATTCCTCACCGTCCTCAAAGCCCATAAGCTCATCGTCGGTAGGATCTCCGTCGGCAAGCCGCCGCTTAGCGTCAGCTTCCGATTCACCGTACCATTTAACACGGTATTCCCAACGCTGCATCAAGCCCGCTGCTACATCGTCTTTGTCGCGCTGCCGTTCGGCATTTTCGTCAACGAGTGGTGACTGGTCAAATACCACGGATATAAGCGCGTCATCTTTGATGCTGCTGTCTATGTAGTTGTGACCTATCCACAGCAAAGTTTTGACAAGACGGTGCAGGAAGCTTTCTACTTTGATAAAATGCTTGTGGGCATTTTGTATCAAGTCCTGCTTGTCGCCTGTGTACTGAGTAGCCGTGACTATACTGCCGCTGTTAAACTGATAGTGCTTTGTGCCAAAGCCGACTTTAAAGCTGAGATAGTCAAGCTGAGCCTGTATTCCTGCCGTATTGTCAGCAACGCGCAGTTCGGGGTTATGCTCCTGCACAAGGGATTTACCCGTGCCGTCGTCCATAGTTTCTCCGATGTAATAAAACAACTGCTGATTGACCTCGTCTGGTGCGATCTTTTTACTGCCCGTCATATCCGCAAACATATTTTTGTTGAGGAATACCTTTTTCTGACCGAGCCAAAAATCGGAGCAGAAGTTGTTGAAGGCAAGGTCTATGCCCTTGAGGTTATCTATCGCGTCAGCAAAAACAGCACAGCCCATTCCGCAGTTATCTTCAAACGGATTGACGATAGCAGGTTTACAGATAGAGAACCAAGGCTTGTCCGCACCCGTTCGTATTATCTTGGGCACGCCGTTTGGCAGCTCTTCTTCACAAAGCAGTTCTTTCTGCTTGCTGTCAGTTCGGAAAATATGGTTTTCTATAACATACTCACCATTTTCAAATCTGTGTATCTCAAGATACAGCCTGTGGTTTCCCCTGTGGCATATGTCAGAACAAAACGCCGCTTCTGTAATATCGCCGTTGTCGATCGTAAGCGGTATTATCTTGTCGGCTTTGAGGTAGTTAAGATCTATCTTTGTATCAGGCAATAAGATAAGTCTGCCCTCAGAATTTATCGGTGCATTTTTCAGGCGTATGACAACGGCACAAGTGCCTGAATACATCATCTTTTCCATAAGGTCGTTTGCCTGATCCCAGAAGTTGTTGCTGCCAAATACGCCGCCGTTTTCAGTATCTCCGCTGATAAAGTGCTGAGTAGTTTCATCGGCTATTTTCACGGCTGTCTTGTCATTGATAAGTATAGCCGCCCAGTCCTCGCAGACCTTTTTTGCCATCTTCATGGTATACATATCGCGGCTTTTTCGCTTTTCTCCGTTTTCATATACAATGCGGTGAAACGGCTGGTGAAATCCCTTCCACCAGTCTTTCCATACATCTATCTTGCTGTAATAATCATTGGAAATGGTGTACCCAAACTGATTATTGAGCCAGTTAATGATCTGACTATTCAACGTTTTCACCTCCTGCAAGCATTAACGGCTTGATGAACTTGCTGAAACTGTACTCCAACGCATCGGCGGTGTCTATGTCGCAAGTGCCGTCGTCAAGACGCTCATCTTTGTCTTTTATCTTAGGATCCCATATCTGCTCTGACAAGCTGCCGATGACGTTTTTGCAGTTTTCCAGCACAAAAAATCTGCCCTGTGACATCATCGACGTAAGCAGCGATATTCTGCCGTTGCGCGGGGCTTTGTAACAGTCAACTATCTTGACAAGCAGCCTTGCTCTTATGCAGGCGACCCTCAAGCCGTTTATGACAGCTTGGTTCTCGTTATCCGCCCACGCGAATTTTATCAAAATAGGGTTATATCGCTGATATAACGTCTTTACGAAACGTATAAAATCAGTGTTTATGATCTCAGGGCTGACCTCGCCCTTGCCGCCGTCTATTTTATGGTCTGCAACAACTATAAGCTTTTTAAAGCCGTCAACAAAAGCCGTCGCTACAAAAGTTGTCTTTGACTTGTTGCCGCCGAAATCTATACCGATCTGTATTGATGTGATCCTGTTTTTATCAAGCTCAGAAACTGTCAGCGTGTAGTTCTCGGGGTTATTGGCAAAGCTCTGAAAGATAAGTCCCTCCGCAGCTATGCGCAAACCTAGTATGTCGCGCTTGTACCACAATGATGTTATATCGTACTGTGATTTGACCTCTGCTTTGCGCTCATCGGAGATATTGACGTTATCGTCAATGGTAAAATGCTCGTAGTTATATCCGCCGACGAATGTTCCTGCCTTTGTATCCGCGGCGTATTTGTCGATAAAATCTGTGTATATCCACGCTTTCGGATTGTCGGGGTTCAAGTCCCAGAACACCTTGCGCTTATCTGCGGCAATGGTTCTGTTCATAGCTTCTTTGACAAAGCTTTTAGCGTGAAGATTTATCTCCGTACCTATCCACATACCGTAAGAGTTGCCGCGGATAGATTTGAAACTGTTTTCCATCATCGCGCCCGTGAATATTACGATGCGCTCTCTGTAATGCGTTTTCGGACCTCTTATGATAAGAGCCTCGTTGCCTTTGTACTTGCCCCAGCGGCACTGACCTCTGAACCAGTGTTCGATGCCGAAGCCATTGCAGTCGCCGAGGATTATTTTCGCATTTCCGACAGTTGAGGCAGATGCAAGGTGTATTTTGTCATTTGTATTTTCTATCTCGTGACAAAAAGCTACAACATTATCGACCGTTTTTCCTGCTCTGACAGCGCCCTCTGCACAGTTTATCATGCTGATCGTACAGCGGCGGATATACTGTTTATGCTTCTCGCCAAAGTTGTACGGTATGGTTTTGCGCTGTTTTAGCGGTTTACTTTTTGCCATACAGCTCCTCCTCTATCTCCGACGTATCCTCCAGCTCAGGATCTGCCTTAGGATTAGGCGACCAGTTTTCCTTGTCTTTGTTTTGCAGATAGCTCAGCGCTGCTGATGGGTTAGGAGCTACCTTTTTGACCTTGCGCTTTATCGTCCTGCGCCCTCTGGCGTCTACTCTTACTTCTTCTTCGGTGTATTCTCCTCCAAGTGCTGCGGCGAGCAGGGCACGTTCCACTTCTGCATTGACGAGCTCGGGGTTAGCGTCGATAAAGTTTTGCAGTTCGGTATGCTGATTTTTGTAGTCGGCTGCTATCTTCCTGCGTTCAGCCTTATCGGGAGTATTTATAAAAGCCTCGGTAAGTTCTCCGAGGCTTCTTACATTGGTCTTTACTTTTACATCGTTCACACTTTTCGCAGCTTCGTCAAGCAGCGTTATAGCCTGTTTTCTTTTCGGATTCAATCTTTATTCCCTCCTTACCGATGGACGAAAAATAAGGCGCTGTGAGCGCCTTGCAATAGTTCATAGGGTAATTTCACCGCCGCGCGCTTTAAAACGATTTAAACGCCATTAAAATAGGGTGTAAAACGCTGTTTTGAGCGGGCATAGCTTCGCCATTCGCGATATTCGGCTCATAAAGCAAAATATCGCGCGGAAATATGTATGCAGTCTGTTCCCGGCGGCAGGGACGTATCTACCTGCCGATAAGATGTCAGACATTTGTTAATCCAGCTCAGCAGAAAGGCTGAAATAATGCTTTCGTCCGTTTATAACGCAGCAGAGCTTGCAGCGCTTCTGACGCTTGCTGAAACTGATTATATCGTTTTCTCTGCCCAGCAGCAGACCCGATGTTATGACGATCTTACCGTCATGCACATGACCCTTGCTTACGCCGAGCACGCCTGCGTCGAATATCCACTGCATTCTGCGCTGTTCCGAATATGAGAGCGGCACAGGCGATGGGCTGCCGAGAAAACGTATAACGCCGTCTGTATTGCGTACATTGTAGTAGACTTCGTCGGTAAGCTGCGGCAGATCTGCGAAAACATATCCCGGAAAAAGATAGCGGGATACCGTAGTCCATTCTCCTCGCCTGCGCTCAAGCAGATGGTGCTTCGGCGCATATGCTTTTATCCCCTGCATCACAAGTGCCTGCACGGTCTCGTACTCCATGCCGCTTGTGACGTGTACGACATATATCATTTGGCAGCTTCACTCCTTTTCTCGTCTAAGAACTTAGCAACGTCCTTATACAAGTCGGGGCGTTCTTTAGCCATCGCTTCAAAGACCATGCCCTTGACCTGCTCAAAGCCCGCTGAAAGTATATCCTCATTCTTGATGTCGATATTTTTCTTGTAGCTTGCCGCCTTGACTAGCGATGTCGCCTGCTTGATAAGCTCTTCGGGCTTTATCGACTTCCACTGTTCTTCCGGCGTGTTGTGTATTGATTCGAGCACATAGTGCGACAGCAGCCGTATGATGCCCTCACCGGTATCCATATCGGGATAGCGATTGACCTCGTCCATTATGCAGCGAAAATTTTCCTGCGCCATGCGAAGCGTTTCGATGGATTCGTTAAGGCTGCGCGCGTGGCGGCAGATAGATGCTGTCGATATTGGCACGTCTGTCTGTACCATGATATAATCGGCAATCTCAGAGTAAGTGAAGTCGCTGCGTATCATATCCTCTACGGTATCTTTTATGTCGGGCGGCAGCTTATCTATCTTGCTGTGTTTCCTGCGGCTCATAAGCTCGCCCCCTTACACAACGATACAGGGGTCAGATATGCCGCCTGCCAGCAGGCTTATACCCTTAGCCGTCAGCTTGGCTTCCAGTTCGTCAAACTCGCAGTCACTAAGCGCGGCAGGCTCTTTGGTGAGTATGCTGCGCAGGTGTATATATCCGGCTTCGTGCAGATAGTTCACACTGTCGAGCACCTCGCCCTCAGAAATATCAGGCAGCGCATACTTAACGCTTTTGAGCTTATGATACTTGTGGCGCAGCATATTGATAGTGCGCATGACAGACCCGTTGTTTTCCTTAAAGTTTCCAGCCTTTATAAGCTGCATCTGCTTTTCCATATCCACGTTATTTTCCTCCCTTTATCTCCAGCAGTATATCCATTATTCGATCCAGTTTTCGGTCAGTTTTTCCCTGCTCTCGAAAAAAGTCCTCTTTGGTTATGTAGTCTTCCTTTATCTTAGCGATGTCCGATTCGCACTTGTCTATGCGGTCTATTGTGCGCTTTAGAAAGTATGCGATCGTGCCGATACCGCCTGTAAGTATTATTTGCAATACTATCGTAATGATCTCCTGACTGTTCATGGTCTTGCCCCCTGTCATAAAAAAATGGTATCATCAGTTGTTATACCAATGATACCATTCTTTTACGGTTCTGTACACCCGAAGCATTTCACTTTTTTTCAGCAATCAGTTTTTAGGTCTTCAAGTCCCTCTATGGTTATCTGTCCAGCAAGCGGTGCATTTCGCAGCCGATTATTTTTCTCTGCGGTAATTGACCTTATAGTGCGCTCGCTGAGCTTATATTTGCGGCAAAGTTCACGGTAATTGTATCCGTCAAACTCCGCTCGTATCGCTTCGTCACGTTTGCTTCGCGCAAGGCTGTCGGCTTTTGGCACATACAGCGTAGTGCCGCCGTAGCAGGTGACCAGCTTTATAAACGCCTCTGCACCTATGCAGTCAACAAGGTTTTTCTGCTCGTCGCTGAGTTCCTCATATTTTATCTTAACTTCCGACAAGCTTACCACTCCTTTTAGCCCGCCGCTCTGCGGTGTTGACATAACGTTTGAGCTGTTCTATGAGCTTTGCCGCGTCTTCCTGCGTCACGCAGCGGAACGGTTCTTCTTTGCTTACTATGTTAGTATTGCAGACCTTTTTGATAGCGCCTACCATTCTGTCGCCTACATCTGTCGGCTGAGGCTTAGTGTCAAGCTCTTTCAGTCGATAGCAGTAGCGCCAGCAAAGCCGCTGCTGTTCTTTGGTCGCCATCCCGTAGTTGCCGATCTCTTCGTTATCAGCTTCCTGCTTCTTGGGCTTTTTAGACTTTATAGGAGCTTCGGCAAACCTCATGCGGTGCACGAGCTCGCCCATCACAGACTGTACGTCTTTATCAGTAAGCTCTTTGATGGATGTCTTGCCCGTAAGCCCATATACCATTTCATGCAGCAGGTCATCTTTTCCGCTGCCTTTTATACCCAATGCCGCCGCCATGCCGTATATACGTCTTATCTGTTCTTTGGTCGCCATAGCCCCTCCTCCTTTAGTTTGCGATGTCTATCTTTATCTTGGCTGTCTGATCTACGGTGATAGCTCCGTCTATCCATTTGAGCGCTTCGGCAATGTCGCTTTCCGATGTACGCTGATTTATCTCCATGAGCCGCATGAAATCTTCCCATACGCATATTTCTGATACAAGATATGCGTTTTCCTTAGCGGTTTCTTCATCAAGTCCGCCGAATTTCCTGAGATTTTTAACGTCAGTGTCAAACTTCTTGCCTTTGAGTTTTTTGACAAGTGCCTTTTCTGTACGCTCGTCAAGTCCCAGCGTTTTGACAAGCTGATCTACCGTTCCGCCGCTGACATACTCACAATTATACAGCGCGATAAGCATACGCGCAGCTCCTGCCGAAACCTTGTAGCTTACCTCTTCTGTAACTACGTCTTTGTACGCCGCCCCGAAAATGTTTTTCAGGAAAGACGGATAGATGACTTTCAAGCTTTCAGCTTCGGTCGCCGTTACCTTGTTTCCCTCGCCGTCAGAATATGATACCGATTTGTATTTCGTGTCCTCGAGGTCGCTTTCCATAGCCTTGAGGAACTCTGCTTCTATGCCGTCAACTTCTGCTTTGAGCTCGGCTATCTTTTGCTTTATCGCCTTATAGCGGCGTATCTTCTCATCAGCGCGTTCAAGCATTTCCGGTCGCCTCCTTGCATATTTCTGCGGCACATTTGGCGCATATCTCCTCGCCGCGATACTCTACAACTTTTTCGGGGCTGCCGCAGAAGCGGCATATGGGGACGTGCTTCGAGATAAGTATACCGTCGTTTACCTCAGTAAGATCTACCGCCGTACCGGGCAGTATGCCTGCGGCAAGCCTCATGTCCTTCGGTATGGTCAAACTTGCTGCTTTCGACAGCCTTTTGTGCTTACTTTCTGTGTTCATGTTCAAGCTCCTTTCGATTTTCAGCAAATATCATCTGCCCGCAAAGGTCGTGCTTATTAAGGCAGCGATTTTTGCATATCATACGGTAATTGCAGTAGTTGCAGCACTGATTGCGGCGCACACGCTCGCAATCAAAAATGTTGCAAAGATGTATCTTTGGCATCTTAAACGCTCCTTTCTGCGGAGCGAGTATCGTGCTCAAAGCTGACTTTTCGCAGCACCCTTTGCGTATCAGTGTAACGGTGCACTATGTGCAGCTCCTTGTCGGTACACTTCGTGACGAGCCAGTCCTGATAGCACAGTCGGTAGTATGTCATTATCCGCTTCTGCGCTTTGGTCGGATTTTTGCCATGTTTCATCTGTCACACCTCCAGTTCCATGAATTTTGCCATCGCGACAAGTCCCTTGTATGTGGTATTGCCATTGTCATATGCGTTGGAGTACAGGTTGACAGCTCCGCGCACCGCCTGTGAGCTGTGAGCTATTTTCAGCAGAAATTCGGCTTCCGCCGACTTTTCTTCGATGGCGGGAAACAGCAGGCGTATATCCTTGCTGCTTATCTGCGATGAGGTAAATATCTTTGTCTGCTTGGTGCGGTTGCGTATCTGCGCAAACTCAGCTTTCTGCCTGCCGCCCAGCCGCGATACGGTCTCAGGATTGCCGACAAAACATATTCCCAGCGTCTGTCCCTTGCCGTCAAAATAGTCGGAAAAACTTCTGAGAGTTTCTATCGTCCTGATGCCGAGGTGCTGAGCTTCGTCGATAATGAGCACCATACCGTCAGAGAGCTTGTTAGCGACTGCTAGCCAAAGCTCGTCGAGGCTTGATGTAGATATGTTAAATCTGCTGCCCAACAGCTTGAGCACCGACTTTGGCGATTTGATACACGGATTTACGCTTATGTATATGCAGCTGCTGGCGTGCTCCTTGGCAAACTGCTTTGCCGCCTGTGTTTTGCCTATGCCTGCATCTCCGCAGGCGATCGCAAGTCCGCCTTTGAGCTGACAGTTGCGGATAGTATCGTACACGCTGGACGATACCGATGTGTCTACATATTCGGTAGGGTCATACGTTCCTGCCGCTTCCTCCTTAGTTTCAAAATACGCGATGAGCTTTGCCAGCTGATTGTCCACGTTGCCGCGGTATGTGCCGGAGCGTATAGCTGACATCGTGGCGTTGGATACGCCTACCTGTTCTCCTGCTTTGTTTCCGCTGCCCAGCTCTGCGCTGAGCTCGCGAAATTTGTCCAGTGCCCACTGCTGGCGCTCTGTAAATTCAAACATGATCACTCCTCTTTTCTTTTCTCAATATTTCGGTTCATCTTCGCCAGATCAATGACTACGCTGTCGCCGGCTGCTTTTTGGCATATCTCTTCATTTTCTTCGTCCGCGCGTACTACGATAACGTTAGTAGGCATGATGATCTTAAATGCTGATTTGCCGTCAGCCGCTTTGAGCGCAGCTGCCGCGGCTAGGTCTATCCTGCGATCGCTGTTAAGACCCTCAGTGATTTCTTTAGCTTCCGCTTTGATAAACCGCTGTGTGCGGCGCTGTACAGCCATTGCGTCAGATATTTCTTCTTTGGTTTCTGTGATATAGTCTACAAGCAGCTCGTTCGCGCTGCGCCATGTCCATAGATACTTGTCCTCGCTGCTGTATACTCGTACTTGCCGCAGGTCGGCGGGATCATAGCGCACATATACCTCTTCGCCGAGATGTCTGTAAGTATCTTCGGGGTCGTAGAACCACACTTTTTCGCCCGCTATGCTGATAAATACGCCGTTTCTCTTGACTTTTTGTACCCTAGTCGAGCGCATGAGCATGAGGTTAAGATCTGCTTCGGCAGCTTTTCTTACGCCGACGCGCTTTATGTCCTTGTTCCAGACCTCTATACGGCTCATGCCTTTAAATGATGACTCAGAGCCGCCGTACTGCTGTACATTGTAGTCGCCGTCTATCCAGTCTTCCAACAGTTCCCGTACTTCAAAATCGCAAGGGAGCTTGCCGTCCTTGATACGGCGTTTCAAACTTTCCGGTCGCTGCATGATAGTGCCGCCGCAGTAGCCCTCAAACATTCGCGCAAACTGCAGGGTAACGGTCGAAAATGTGCGCTCTATCGGCTTCGCTTTAGCGTTTCTAACGATAGCGTTGTGCATTTCTATGCCGAGCCGCTGCAGTATGGTCGGAGGTTCAAGCTCCTCGTTATCAGTCTTTCGTGACCTATGACCTTTGCCGCCCACGTCGTGAGTAAGAAATTCACGACCGTTGTCAAAGTACACCGCCTTGGGTATTCCAAATCGCATGATACCGTGCCGAAGCGCGATTATCGTTGATTGCGAATTAGGGCTGTCGCATATGTTCCAGCCGACCAGTACGCCGCTTTTGGCGTCCAGAAATGCCGTAAGATACAGCCTGTGTATCATGCCGCTGTCCTCATCGTATGATTGAATGTCAAATGTGTGGTTATCAGCTATCCAGACATCATTAGCGTGCAGTTTATCATACATTCTGTTGATATACGGCAGACATTTGTCCTTCATGGCTTTGTCGCCGTCACGCATATAGATGAGTACCGCCTGCGGTATCTCAGTTTTGATGCGCCGCCTAAAAGACTGCTCGCTTGCGAAATCTGCCGCCGCGTCGGGGTAATTGATAGCTGTCCATGTCTTGGTAAGCTCATAGCAGCGCGATACCGTAGGCTTATTTTCTGACAAATACAGGTAGCAAAACTGTTCCCATATCTCAGGATCTATGTGGCTCTTGCCGCGATTGCTTCCGCCGCGATTCTCGCATAGTCCTTGCAATTCGCCCTTTTTATACGCTGCCCATTTGCGATAAATGATGTCCATTGACACCTTTACATCAGGGTGCTCGATCTTGCATTTAGCAATGTACAGCTTGTCCGCTTCGGTCTTATTGCCTGCGTAATTCTCGCGGCATTGCTGCCAGTCAGAAAGTATCGTGATCCATTTCTGTATCAGCTCACGCTGCTGGGCGGTAAAATCTTCTATGGTTTTAACAGGCTCTAAACTGTGTTTTAGCTGTATTTCAGCAGCTTTTGTTTCACCTTTCTGCTTGTAGTATCTTGTCTGCAGCTCTGCCGGAAGCGATGAAACGGGGATCATATACCTCGGACGATTACGTTCGTTCATTTCAGTCACGCAAGACAGCTTGCCTTCTTTACAGAGTTTTTTTACATATCTCTCACTACAAGTTTTAAGTGCAGCTGTTTCTTTAACAGTCAAAAGATCCACGTTTTCACCTCCCACAGGTCTTGACAAAACATTTGTTTTCTGATATACTATATATCAGAGCCAGAACACTCGTTCGCTATGCTAAGCAGATACTCTTCGGTTTCTGTGAGGACGGCAAGAATGGTCGCTACATTCCTGCGGAGCTGTTCAGGCTCTATTTTTATGTCCTCAAGACAGCTTACTTCGGCTAGTACCTTAGCCTGAGCTACTGTGATCGCCAGCATTTGCGCCTTAAATTCCTTTAGTGTCATAAATACACCTCCTTACGTGGTCTGCCATCATCAGTGCCGGGAGACCGTCCCCGACAGACCGAGCCTTTTCCGACTCGGTTTCGGCATCTATCAGCTTGCCAGAAGATCATCAATGGTGCAGCGCAGTACGCGGGCGATCTTCTGGGCGGTAAGTACCGACGGAACGCGCTTGCCGCGCTCAATATATGAGATCATCGGCTTTGACACACCGGAAAGTTTTGAGAGCTCTTCCTGCGACAGGTCGCGTTCAATGCGCTTATTCTTGAAATTGTCACCTATGCTCATTATCACAGCCCCTTTCGATCTCCGCCATTTCGCGGCAGAATCGTTCTCTTATTGCCAGTCGGCGGCGTTTCAGCCGTATCTCCGCTTTCGCTCGTTCGCACAACATATCAAGCAGTATGATCGTTGCGAAAACAGCTGTTGCAAGCGTAATGATGAGCAGCCCTGTGCTCTCGCCTTTTGCCAAGCCCACGCAAAACGCAGCTGCCCATGTGATAACAAGTATGCTTGCTTTAGATTCATCGCTCATATTACCAATCCTCCTGCATCGATATGTTAAATCCTACCGCGTTCAGCACCTCAAAGATGTCTGACGTATATCCTACGATACCCTCGTATCTTAGCCACACGTCAAAAACGTATGCCATGCCGTTCTCCTCTACAGCGTCCTCAAGGCTCCGGAACGATGTGTTCTTCACTTCATTAAATATTTCAAGCACTTTCTGCTTAGTTCTATTCTGATCCATTATGGTCACCTCATTTATCTTTCATAAAGTTTACTACGTCATATACCGCAGTCATTGGGCTGTCGCAAGTCACATTGACGTGGTATGTGTAATTATTCGTCATAGTAATGACGTACACTTCTTCGCCGTCTTCGATCCGATATGCAACGTCTTTTACTTTAAGCCCGGCGACAACAAATAGCCAAAAAAGTTCATTTGCCAGCGAAGCCTTGCGCTGACCGTCTTCAGTCCACTTCATATGCGTCCTCCCCTATTTCAATTGATTTGTTATTTTTGATAAGATGAGCTTTGATTTTGTCAATAAAACTTGACACATTGACCGCAAGGATTTTGAAGTTAAGCAG
>ERZ824600.250-NODE-250-length-83668-cov-10.539067_pt1 | contig 83668 bp, 100 predicted proteins | sample MGYA00519933_ERZ824600 | MGnify/ENA primary metagenome ERZ824600 (study PRJEB31778, sample SAMEA3449178) | human gut metagenome | biome: human gut; feature: human-associated habitat; material: faeces | place: United Kingdom | collected 2010/2012 ...
TTGTGGGATTGCCCACAATAGGCGTGTATCGAACCTTTCAGGTTCTGATTCCGTATCAGATCAAGGACTAGGATCAAGGATGGAGACCGGCTCTGATTTTTTGGGGATGGGATTAGGGGGCCTGAGGCCCTATGACAGCCACGGTAATGATAGCCAAGAAGGCCACAACGCCATCCAACACTCGAATCCTTTAGCCCAAGTGGAAGCCTACGTTAAAGCCAAAATGGCTCCCCAGGATAAACCCATTAAGGCCATAAAACGCCATCCGAAAAAAGAAAAAGTGATACATATAAAGCATACCTATGGTGATACAGTTTTACCCACCAAGGCTAAGGAAAAGAAGGCTCAAAGACACCTGAACAGCCTAGCCAGAAGAAGCCTCAATGTGGCAGAGGATGACTCACTACCCAACAGGGATTAGGATATAAGGCCCTATCCTATCAGGGATAACCAACACCCTGGCCCCACTAGGATTAGGATCCTCAAAAATCCATGATCCTTGACAGGCAGCTTCTAGGACAACAAAACACTGAAACCCTCTGCCTGATCCTTGATCCTCAGTAGAACTTTCTCCTAAGAGTAAAAGTACTTATAGAATTACTCTATAGAAAGTATAGGTCTAGGATCAGAGCCATAGCCATAAATTAAGGCCTTATCCTATCTCAGCCTACTAATCCGTCTCAGCCCATATATACGTTCTCCCTTAGAATTACTCTTAGTAGAAAGGGAGAACTTTTGTGTTTGGGCCAGGATGGCAGGATAGAGGATTAGGATTAGGAAAGCGGGTTCATGAACCTTAGCCAAGGAGGATAGAGGCCTTCAGCCCTATCCTAATATCAGGCAGAGGTTAATGGAGATATTTAGGATTTGCATCAGCAATTCATGATTATTATATTTGCAATGCAATAATGCAAAAATTTAAATTTATAATTATGGAGAACAGAGCAGGACAAACAGAGAGGGTTAACTTGGTTAAGGTAAATGTTTATTGCGGTTACATGGTTGAGGATTATATGCCGAAGGATCCAATATTAAGGTTTGTAAATGAAACCAACCCTGACATCCAGGAAAAACTGGAGAAGATGACCCAAACAGTACCACCTGAGACCCAGTTATTCGAGGTTAAGGAATCAGAGATAATACCATTGATGGAAAGGTTAAGGGATAGGACCCTCGAACTACTCAGTGGAGCAGATGAATCGGTTGATGATGACGATTATTACGATTGTATCCCAGATTGGTACTACCAAGTAATGATGGTTGTATACTGGTTAATGTATAGGGATATATATGATGGGGAAATTGATCAGATGTTTAGCCCAGTATTTGAATTAGCCAAGAAGGTTTACCCAATTAAGAGTGGGTTATGTGATTTGGATGGTTACATACCACGAGATTATAGAGGAGAAGTAAACCTAGCCTCTCTAGTATTAACCTTGGTTCAGGTATATGGTAAGGATCGGGATTTATTTGATGAGATTAAATAACGCTGTAAAGGCTGTATTAACTGTAAGAGATGAGTGGCTGTAATGGTCACTCTCTTTTTGTTGTTTCAGGTAGCTAAAAGATAGACCAATTGAAAGTGATAATTTGGCTCGTTTAGGAAAGCCAGAATGAATTTCTAGAAGAAAAAAGCTCATTCTATGAGAATATTTACATGAAATCATAAAAGAAAATGCTAGATTACCCTGAAATCTAGGATATTAGGGCCATAAATCTCTGATATCATTAGGCCTCATTGGATGTTAACATGAGAGCTGAAAAGTGAGAGCCATTTGGATATATTGAATGGGTTGGGCAACGAAGGCGAGCTGGCTTCATGGATATGGATAGAGGATTCAGGACCAGGAGCTGTGAGATGGGAGCCAGAGCCAGAGCTAGATTGGGATTATGGATAGGGTAAGGAAGGCGGGAAATTAAATTTTTGACATAATATTATGGGGTGTCCGTATAAGGTACGAAATATTTTTGACATTCGCAAATTTTTTGACAAAAATTTTTCATGAAAATATTAATTTAGAAAGAAAATAAAAAGAATTTTTTGTTGAATTTTTCGTGTTTTTTCTTGCAATTATTTTTGTAGTTCAAAAATATTTCATACATTTGTATTGTTGAAATGATTCAACAAAAACGTTCTTTGAAAGTCTGAACAAAAAACGGGTGATGAAATTCATATTAGTAACATTTAAAATTTTTAAGTTATGAGTTTATTAAAATCATTTTCTGAAAGTGTAGTGAATCGCTCTAATAATAGAGGTAAATTGAACTACGAAAAACTGTATGAACTTCTTGAAAAAGAAGCACCGAAAAATTTAAACTTGCTTTCGTCAAAATCAGACGAAAAGAAAGAAGTAAGAAAAGTCTACCAAAAGTTGATTATTCGCTTTGCAGAAAATGTAGACAAATTAACAATGGTAGAATTAAAAGAACTGCATGATACGATAGTTGCAGTACAAGGAGAGTATAACAGCGCAAAAGAGTTGTATAACGCTAAAACTCTTGACAAAGAAGAAAGCGTAAAAAAATTGTTTGCACGACTACAAAGCGCAAAAACAAAAAACTTTAAACAAGTAGATAAATAGTAAGAACGTTTTTATTTTATCACCCGTTTTTCAAATTTACTAAAATGGTAAATACTATTGCATCTATTTTCGTTGCATCTTTGTTTATAGTTTTCATCTTAAATTTAATTCAAGAATGGAGAAAAAGATTTTAAGAATAAAAAAATATTTGTACGAAAAAATTTTTAAAAAGAAATATGATTGTTTCATCTTAAACGCTTTCTAAATATGTTTATTGAAATATTATCTTTTATATTGCAAATAATTATTTTAATTATTCTATGCGTTTTATACGTTTGTTTTAAACGTGACAAGTAAAATGATTGAAGTGTTAATTTTGTCCCCCACAAAATTAACACTTATTTTTTAAATATATCCTACCGTCCCCCTCCCTTACAGCTACGACCTTAGCCTAGCCATGAAACAGGGATTAGGACTACTACCTCAACATCTACGCCCCAACCGAATCCCATAAACCAGGATTGCCACAGCCTGACAAGGATTCAAGGCTCCAGAATATCCCACATCATTGACCTCAACAATGATACCCCCTCCCAAATTACATACGAAAAAGAGGGCCTGAACCTCAAACCTCGATAGTGAACCCCCAGTTCACTATACACCTAAAGAGGGATATGTATCCCTCTTTTTGCCAAAAAATTTCCACCAAAAATTACGGCCCACAAACAAGGATTTCAATCCCTCTTAAAACAAAAATAAATCCAAACTATGGTGATTATACCCCAGAAAATAATCAATCCTATCATATCTCAATAGTTAAAGTTACGTTACATGTGGTAGTATTAACAACAGGTCAACCTTCCATTCCTTTTCCAGGTCCTTAGCCAGATTCTTAATCATGGTCATATCCTTTTCCGATCTCCAAGGTATTTCAGTGGAGAATCTCGGTAAGCCCAACCTTTTGATTTCCGGGATAAAGTTCCTAAACTTCTGACATAGGTAATGGGTTTTATAGGCCCTATTTGAATTATGGTTTATGGTATGGTCTAGGATATCCCTGCAATATATTACAGTGGTAAACCCATCACTGAGGATTTCAGGTTCCGATTTAACCTTGACCTCGAAATAGTCCCTGAAATCCTTTATGTCCAGGACTTCTTCTGCTAACCTATGGGCTTGGTCGTTTGTTATTCCTTCCATGACTCTACAAAATAATCGTTCCAACCTGGTGTGTTCGGTATATCCATATACCTGCACTCCTTGATAAAACTGTTCTTATACGATGGTATACTCTTCGAGTAACGAGAAACTAGATAGTAACGATATCTACAATTAGAAAATACTCTTTTCACTGCAAAGTATTTACTAGATATCTGACTTAGGAAAGCCCAAGATTCATCGTTATACTTGAAAATGAGTGGTCCATTCTCCAACTGCAGTATAGTTCTCCCGAATAATGGGTGTCTTGCAGTTAGGATTATAACCTTCATTGTGTTAAACTCACACTTTGGCTTTTTCCTAAATGTGAGGTTCCCGTTGTCGTTAATCTCAACGTACCGGATTAATGCTTTAATATTCATATCTCTTAGATTTTATTTATATCTATTAGTGGGAAATAAGTCCACTGGTTTCAGGATTATGGCTCAAATTTCTTCCATAGTATCAAACCAGACCTTGATGTATCATTATATAAACTAAAATATTAACGAACATGAACAGTTGTAACCAAAAACACACCATTTACACGGGTGAGACAGTGGGATTAGTCCTTGCTATGTACGAGGATGACGGTATCACTCCTGTAACCCTAGAAGATAAAGTGATGAGAGTTGTCGTGGCTCAAGGATCTGACGTAGTTGCCATTTATCAGAACCCGATGCCATTAGCCTTGGACCCAATCCCAGATTACCCAGATTTACAGTATAGTCAGATGGAAGTGAAAGAGAACAAGATCTTGATTAACTTCACCCCAGACCAAACCAAGGATTTAGAGGGAGTCTACGACATCCAAGTGATGCAAGTGACTGTATCCGAAGCTGAGAATGTTGAGACCTCAATCATTGGGGTTTTTACCAATATTCTAGAAGTAAAATATGCAATAATTGGAAAAATATAATCGAGTATGATTTGCAAGCTAGAAATATATAATGGTGAGCTCAATCTCTTCCCAGTTGTAACAAACGAGAGAGTGTTTGCTCAAATCACTATGGGTAATATAGTGAAAGGCCAACCGGGTGTAACACCACACATTGACCCCCTGGGCACTACAATTTACAATGAGTACAACCTAAGTCTTAATTTAGGAGAGACTGGGATAGAGGTAGGTATGTATGGAAAATCCAATTATGAAGAAGTCATCTCCTATGATGATTTAAAGAGTAAATTAGGTTTATAAATCTATAACCTTAATAAATTTTTGAGATATGAAAAAGAGAATTTTATTTTGGGTTGCGGTAGCAGCTATCGTAATCGTAGCTTTAGTGTTTGTTAAATGTGCTCCTTTCTGGGTATCAGTGAATGCCCTAGTATCATTTGGGTTAGGAGTAGTAATTGGTTGGTGGGCTAAGATGTTATATGACAAGTACATAAAACCCACAAAGTAAGGACCATGAAGATTTACTATAATTCTAAGTTGGCCAAAACCCTTACATTTTTAAATGGGTTTGCTACTATGATGTTTTTTGGGTCCATAATCACTGAATACTCTTCGTTGAGTGGAAAATCCCAAAAACATGAATGGTGTCATGTCCAACAATATAAAGATTGTATGGGATTGGGCTTCGGTCTTTGTATAGTAATCTTGTTTACTCTATTCGCTTTTAATGTTAGGTCGTGGTGGTTATTAACACTAACCACCATACCTTTCACTCTTTATTACATCATTTATCTGGTAGAGTGGTTATATTGGATTATTAAAGAGGGTATAAGCAAAGCTTATAGGAAAGTGGGGTTTGAAAGACAAGCCTATTGGATTCAAGAAACTTGGAATCAGCCATGTAGTTTACAAAGACAATATGAGACTTTTGGTTGGTGGAAGAGATTGTATTAACCACAAAAAGAAGGGGTCCATCATCTCGACGGTCCCCTTTGTTGTTCTTAAAAGAATTGAACTTAAAATGTGTTGTTCTAACTGATACAGTATAAATAACAATTGTCTCTATCATACTAAATTAGATCCCCAAACCAGTATCTAGCTTACCTTTTATGGCAGTATGAGGTTCATAACCTATTAACCTGAAATCATGGGGTTTATAGCACTTAATGATATTGGTCAAATCCCCACTTTTTCCAGTTGTGTTATACTTTTCTACCATACCATGTTGTATAGATAGCCTATTTTCATATAGACATATCTCTACTTTAGGTAATGGCCTAGGATCTCTACTCAGTTGTATTCTTGCTTGAGAGAAATGAGTCTCATATAAATCAACGCTTCCAAAAATCATTTTGAGATAGCGAGGTTTATATCCAGTCATCATACTATAGAATCTACATAGCAAAGCATAACTAGCTATGTTAAACGGTACCCCTAAGAATATATCTGCGCTCCTCTGGTACATGAGCATATCAAACTCATTCGTATCCTTGTCAACCAATATTTGGTGACTCATGTGACAACATGGTAAAGCCATTATAGGAGTATCCTGGTTCAATTGAATATCCATGGGATTCCAGGCACTAACTATATGGTATCTACTTAGGGGATTATTCCTAATATTTTGAATCATGTAATTGATTTGGTCTGAGTGTGCAGGAGCACCGAATATGAAAGTACCCCTCCATTGAACCGGGTAAACAGCTCCCATGAAGGTCATCTTATCAAAATCACCATTTCTCTCCCAGTAAGCTCCATTTCTCATCCTATCCAGCTTTTTCAACCACTCGGGAAAACTCAATATTAAACTATCCTTAACACCAGCTTGTTCAGATCTTCTTCTATAGAACCTGTAAGCATCTTGATCCCAGATATGTACGTTATACTTCCACAGGTATCTAAGATTTGGTTCCCCCCTCAAAAACCATAACAATTCTGTAACTATGGCATTCCAAGCCATCTTCTTGGTTGTCAGTAATGGAAACCCTTTCCTAAGGTCAATTTCAATCATCTCACCGAAAAGGTTTTGAGAACCAGGCATACCTTCACGAGCAGGCTCTCTATAAACTCCTTGCTCGTGAACTTTTCTCAATAAATCTAAATACTCTTTCATTCTTTTATCTTTCTTACTACGTAATACTTGTTAAACCCACTATATTCTTTTCTGGGCCTAAAATTCTTTCGGTCATACGTTGTGGGGTATTTGGTCCCCCTTGCATAAGCGTTAGTGGGTGTAACCTTATCAACCAGTAAAGTGTTGATAACATAGGGATTAACGTTAATGATTAAATCTTTAGCCATTAACCTATCTCCACTTTCTAACTCTCGGTATAACACATTTTGATGAGAGATCACTCTGTTACCATCCCTCAGTATTTTCTCTATACCTCTTACTCTTTCTTCAAACTCTGCCATATTATTTTTCTAATAAAAATTCAAATAACTCATCATAAGTGTCAAATACAGCTTCATCCCAAGCATTGTATAAACAACATAAAACTATGGGTTTATCTTCATTTTCTATATTACTACACCATGTCTCCATGTATATAAAGTGGATATTATCAAAATCTTTCTCAAAATCCTTTTGTTCATCCTCTTCACCTTTCTTTATAAGGGTTTCTCTCCAACCATTTACTCGGGTATCAACTATAAAGAATAATTTGGGGATATTGATAAATACCCCAGTTTCTTGTAAAGACCTAATTATCTTTTCTTTTATATCCCTACTTAGTCTTTTATATTTTTCCTTATTATAACTTAATGATTAATTCTCTAATAGCTAATATCCATAATACATGGAGTATCATGTATAAACTGAAACCCAAAACCTCTGTGAATGTTTTATACCATCCCTTATCCAGTAAATCCATATTCCCAGATACTCTTGCAAAACTAAATGTGATACCACATCCAACCCAAATAAACATATTAAATCCCCTGTACCACCATTTTAAGATTTTTAAAGTGGGGATTAGGATAATCAATTTTAGTAAAGTCTTAATAACCATATTTTTATTATTTAATTATAATGCAAATATAATATCCTGTTTTACTAAATGCAAATCCCTTGTTTCTTTTGTTTCCTGCATTGCTCACATTTTCTGTATTTCAAACCCAAGAACTGCTCGTGAGTTATACCAGGGAACAGTTCTCTTAATGGAGGTCTCATCTCATTTGGAGCGTAATACCAATTGAACTGGTACCAATTGGCTTCTACCTCTACTACTAATTTACCACAAGTTTTACAATAAACTTGCAAAGGGTGATCTTTCGTTTTCTTCTCCCTTTTCATAGGTTCCGAGAATTAGTTTGATGTTATTCTCAACTGACATCAACCCATATACCTGTATCCTTTCCTCTTCTTGAAGACAAGCTTGACAACACTCAAGGTAGATGTGTTTCAGGAATCTCATACTCTTGTATTGAAACATCTTCACCATATCTATGTTACTCATCACTACCCCTTTCTCTTCAATCAACTTCTTCTGAGTAGATAGGTAAGCTGCCCATTCAGCAACTGTGAAAACCAGTTTCACTGACTTACCACATTTACAACACTTAACTTCAACTCCCACTTTCTCTTTCCTTATCTGTTTCTCTTTCAACTTCAACGCTTTTAATTGGTCAAGGTTGTTTGTTACTTGGTCATAATACCATTTTAGGTTCTTTGGAATTTCCATAACTTGTTTATTTTAAATTAGTTCTTGCAAAGAAAAACCCTAGCCTGGTTGCATGGCTAGGGTAAAATCTAAACATTATGAGTGATTATTTGAATGGGTAGCGTGTGGTAAGCCAGACTGGTGGCTGGGAAGGTCCTGATTTAATCCCCATCCAAATAAATCTTTGCTTAGGTCTGAATAACATCCTAAGTATATCTCTCAATGATAACTTCCAGCATGATACTGAAGTATCTTGGTTATTGTAAACGTGTAAGGGTTCAGTGTCTTTGTCTGTTCCCTGTAAAATCTTGTTAGCTCCTTCAAAAATTACGGGTTTTAAATCCCCTTTCTCGTAATTAACCATGTCTAATTTGTTTATCTTCCGTAAATAGTTGTTATATTCTCCAATAGTTTCCACGTAGAGTGGGCTTGAAATATGTACCTTTCCATCACTACCAACGTAATCTTCCCAGTTATAAACTTCATCTATAACCCTTATACCAGTTATACTGAAGTCAACCCTCTCCAGATTCTCCAACCTATAAGCTGTACATTTTGGTAGAACGAAATCACAATATATATCTCTATCCCTTTCTATGATGTACTGTAAAACCTTCACATGTGGTTCATACATCCTCCTATCATTACTCTTTCTCATTGGAATAAAACTTCTAAGTATTGTTCATTGCATAGGATAATCTCTGTTTTATGGTCTGAAACCCTTGCTTTCAGAATCTCTAAAGAGAAAAGAGAGACCAACTCTTCAGCGAAATCAATTTCGTTATCACTCATTCGATAACCTCCTTTTTGCCTATCACTGAGAAAATCATCTGAGTACATCCTAGTTAATTTAGTGATAGATAACAAATCTAATTTCCCATCTCTGTGCATCTCTTGACCCATTGAGAAAAGGATTAACCGGGCAAACTTGTAGGAATGGAGGGTTAACATTTTATTGTTACCCAGTTTCACGTATAACATTCTCGGGAGGTTCTCGAAGAAATCAACTAACTGTTGCCGTGTTTTTAAAAACTTAAATTCTGCTTCTTCCATATCATAATGATTAAATTTTAAGGATAATAGAACCAGGTTAGAATGAGATATCTAGTTTGATACTTTTATGGCCAATGTAAATTCATTACTCTAACGAGTTAAAAAGCTTCTAGATTCAAAACTTTCGTGTCCAAATTTCACGAATGGCAATACCAACTATTGCAAAATAAAAACTTAACAACATGAATAACAAATTTAGAATCCTGGCTGTATGTGGGGGGAATGGTTCTTGGATATTCCCAATGAAAAAAGCACTTATGGGAAATATAGAGCCTAGAAGTTTATTCTCCACACCAGATGATATACAGTGGAATAAGAATTTCCAAGGGATTAAACTTTACAAAAAACATCTAGGATGTGAGTGGATGAGACCAAGTGTCATCGTTGGTGCTCCAGATTGTGGTTCATCATCAATGATGGCTTTAACAAGAGCAAAATCATTTTCTAATCCCCTAGAAAATGATTCATTCAACGTTTTCTTTGACCAGATAAATTATTCAAGGCCTAACATCTTTTTCATGGAGAATTTACCTAAAGCCAAAACTGCTGTAGAATCTATGGAATGGTTAAAAGACCAGTATTACCTACACTACATGACAAGGTCAGTTACATTTTTTGGAAACTCTCAAAAAGGGAGAATCCGTTTAATAGTGATGGGAATAAGGAAAGATTTTAAGGTTAACCACAAATTAATCTGGAAACATATCACTAAGCCTCGTAAAACTGGGGTAAAGACAACTGAAGAATTATTACGAGGACTTGAGAAATATTCTTATCGTAGGGGACATGTAACTGAGTTACTGGATGAAGAGATAACAATTTATGCTGGTAAGAAGATGAGTTTGAGAGATATAAAGAAATTTTGGGATGACCATCCAAATGAGAAACGTTTCCCAGCAGTTGACAGGAATTATACTACAGCACCCGGAGTTTACAGGAATCTGCCCCATGAATACCCAGCTGTTGCGAGAAAAGCAAACCGCCAATTCAACCAACATGGTATTCAGATGAGTCCAAGAGAATTAGCAAGGATTCAGGGTATACCAGATAAGTTTAAGATTTTTACTACCTGCACTCGAAAAAGAAGTAAAAGATATCCCCATAAACATAGAAATTTCTGGATTAATAAAGCCAGAACAACAGTGGCTAAATGCCCTCCTTATGAGATTGGGTTATGGATTTGGGAATCACTTGACTGGATATATAGCCATGATAAATTGAGCTTGGGAAATTACACCAATAACCCCTCAAAATCAGGCCGTAAGAGGGTCAGGGATCCTAAGCCCAAATATTCAATTTTTATTGATTGAAATCTTTTTGAGAAATAATAATAAATTCTTATTATTATTTCTTTTTTGAAAAGGTATTAAAAATTAAATTTCAAATAAAATAAGAAATTTAATTTTTAATATTTTGTTTTTTAGATTTTTGAGTAGAAATTTGAAATTTAGTGAACAGAACAAGGTAGTAGTAAGGTACTTAATCCTGAACCCCTTCGGGGTGATTGAGTCTCTTCGATCCTCAATCAAACATTTCAGGTTTCAAGAACTGAAAGAACTTAACTTCTAAGGTTCTATTTCACTCAAACCAACAAATTCAACAGATGAACACAACACTCAAAATCATATCACTCATCGGGATTTTATCTCTCACCTTCTATCTCGGATTCAGGTCAAACAAACCTGAAAAACCGAACCCACATATCAAGGTGGTTACAGATACGGTTTACATTTCAAAACCTTATCCCGAGATTCAGGTTATCAGAGATACACTGAAACCAGAAAGAGTGGTGATTTACCAAACAGATTCATCTCGGTTGAAGGAATTGGAACTCAGAATTATCCAGGATAGCCTTCATTACAGTTTCATAATCGAATGGCTTAAGGAAAAGATTCAAATCTCGGAGAATTTCCTAAAACTCTATCCCCAAAACCCAAAACTGGTTGAGATGAGTTTATTCAGAGATTCATTGAACCTATCACTACTTGGGATTGATGGTTCAGTTTACTCGGAACATTACAACCTGTTTTACCAGGATTACAACTATCGTTGGGCAGATGGAAGATTAGGATATTCGAAAACAAAATACAAACCTCAGGAGCAAAGGCTCTCTAACTATTTTTCGGTTGGTTTTGATTTTTTGAGGGAAAAGCCTTTTGGAGAATACCAGCTTGATTTTCAGTTTTCATCCAACAAGTATGCGTTCTTCAGAGCTTCTGAGGTTCTATTATTCGATGAACGACCCAGATTAGAGGTTGGGTTAAAGTTTAGGATATGGAGAAAAAGATAGTAACCCTAGATAGAGCACAATTCGATATGTATCGGCAATGCAAGGTAAATCCGTTTTACTTTGCAAATTTCGTGTATATCATTCATCCTGTCAGGGGGAAAGTGAAATTCAACCTCTACGAATACCAGAGAGCAGTTCTTTGGTATTTTCTCAACTACAGGTTCAACATAATCCTTAAATTTCGTCAGGCAGGTTTAACTGAGCTTATCGCTCTGTTTTGCTTATGGTTAGCAATGTTTAACGACAACAAGAATATCCAGATTATCTCAATCAAGGATATGGTTGCTAAACGTGTTCTTAAAAGGATTAAGTACATGTACAAGAACCTTCCTGAGTGGTTGAAAACACCTGTAACTCAAACACGTGGAGATTCTTTCGGTACTGCTACAGTACTCGAGTTTGTGAATGGATCATCAATCACATCAGTACCAACAACAGAGGAAGCTGGTCGTTCAGAGGCAGTTTCCTTACTTGTGATAGATGAGGCTGCAATCGTGAGATGGGCAGATAGGATATGGGCGGCTGCTTTCCCCACTTTAAGTTGCGCAATTTATTCTACACCAATACTTTACCAGAAAAAAGTCTCATTAGGTAAAATTAATGGGAAAGAGAAATTTAGGTTATATACTAAGGTAATAGAACTAGGAAGTATATGTCCTAAAGAACGGGGTGTAAAAGAAATTTCTTCGGAAGAGGTTTATACTCTAACACATGAGGGTAATTGGAGAAAAATTACACATACTCAAAATAAGGGTAATCTTGAAACTTGGTATGTAGAAGATACCCATGGTAATATAGGTGGATATACTCCAGCACATAGGTTATTTACAACAAGTGGGTGGAAAACAGTAAGAGAGATAATTGAGGAAGATTTAAATATAGTTGGGGTTGATACTAAAATAAAAGATTTTAGAGATGTAAACACAATAACTAAACCACCCCTAGTAGAGGAGATAAAGCCCATAAAAGATTTCCCTGATTTTTATATATCTAACTTGGGTAATGTATATAGAAAAAAGAAAGGTAACTTAACTAAAGTAGCTCAAAGGAAAAATAAATTTGGTTATTTTAGGGTTGGGTTAAGTGATGGTACAAAAAGAGAAACTGGTGATTATAAAAACCAAGGGAAAAGTAAATTATTTCAAAGAAATGTACACGTATTAGTTGCAGAAGCGTTTTTAGGACAAAAACCTAATGGGTATCAAGTGGACCATATAGATAATGATAAATCCCATAACTATATAACTAACCTTAGGTATGTTACTCCGAAAGAGAATATAGAAAAAGCGTATAAAGAGAATCTTGGATTATATTTAAACCCCATATCTGGGGATAGGTTACCAGATTTGGTTAAAAGAGGTAAGATTCTAGAGATGCGTAAACAGGGGTATTCATACAAAGAAATAGCCAATGAGGTATATCCAGATAATTTACAAGCTAGTAAGTTTGTAAAAAGGATTTTTGAAGAAAGGGGTGGTAGAGTGTATATTTCTAAACTAACATTAGTTAAAAAAACCATAGAACCCATATATGATATACAGGTAGAGGGAGATCATAGCTATATATCAGCAGATGGCTTTGTAAATCACAACACTGGGGGATCGGCTATCTTGAACAGCACGCCAATGGGAATTGGAAATTTCTTTCACAAGCAATGGGTTGACGCTAAAAATGGGGATAGTTTCTTCAATGCTATCAGGTTGTATTGGCAAATGCACCCTGAACGAGATGATGAGTGGTATAGCTCAATGAGTAAATCCCTGGGACCAAGAAGAACTGCACAGGAAATTGATGGTGACTTCCTTTCTTCTGGGGCTACAGTATTCGATTTGAACTGTATACGAGCGATAGAAGAATGCTTACCTTATCCAGATGATTACGTTTCTATCGAACAAAACGGTAGACTCTACATAAAACGTTTCGCTAAACCCGGTGAGAGGTGTTTCATCGGTGCTGACGTTGCTATCGGTCGTGCCAACGACTATTCTGCATTTTCTGTTATGAATCGTTATGGGGAAGAGTTATCGTATTTCAGGGGGAAAATTAACCCATCTAAGTATGCTAACCTACTCATGCACACCGGTAAAAGATTCAATAACGCTCTGATAGCACCAGAATCAAATGATATTGGTTTGGCAGTAACATCTAAGATTCAGGATCATGGTTATCCTAATCTTTACTACGCTAAAAAACTATTGAAAAAGAAGGGTAAAAGTAAGCCTGAAGCTGAAGATATTCCAGGATGGTATACAACCACCTCTACTAGACCAATTATTATAGATGAGTTAGAGGAAGATATTCGTTTTGACAACGTTAGCATAATCGACAAATTCTTTGTAGATGAGTCTTATACGTTTATCTTTGACTCAAGGAACAGGCCAGTTGCTATGGGTAAAGATAAAGCAAACGATGACAACCTCTACGAAGATGATGCGGTTTACACAGATGACTGCATAATGGCTAAAGCCATAACTAATTATATCAGAAAAGGCAAGAAAAACTTAGTAACAAATCCGATTTAATATGGTAAAGCTTAAAAACAAAGCCTTTGCAGGAGGTTCTGTAATGGATGTCACTACCAACCCCAGATCTCTCCCAACGGGAAGGTCTACCAATTTAGATATTGGGATTGGTAATGAATTTTTTGTAAACGAGTTATCTCCGAGCAAAAAACTAATCGTATCAGACCTACTATTGAAGGTATTACCTCAGATAAGGAAACTGGCTATCATGGATGATAACCTTTCTTTAGCGTTAAATGACTTGGTGTTATTAACTAACACTGGCCATAAAATCAAATTTGACCCACAGGTACCTGCAGACCAAGTGAAGAGAATGAGAGACCACCTTTCAGAGAAGAGTAAAACTTGGGTTGATGGAGTTGCTAACATGGATAACTTTGTTAGTAAGCTTATAGCACAGGCCTATCTTACAGGTTGTATCTCAAATGAGTGGGTGATTGACAACGATCTGAAAGGAGTTAAATCATGTATCATGGTTGCTCCAGAAAACATACGTTGGGTATATGATTCCAGAAAACAACGTTATTTCCCATATCAATATGTAGTGGGTACCAATGGTGGTAATCCAGTAACACTTCCTAAAGACTTTTACCTGAAACTGAACCAGAGAACCTACAAGTACTTCGCTATAAATGGGTTCTCAGAAGTACCTTATGGGATTCCGCCTTGGTTACCTGCATTGAGAACCATAGCCAAGTTATACCGGATGGATGAGAACGTTGACAACCTCCTAACTTTGATGGGTCTTATTGGATTCCTCGAAGTTAAAGTTGAAAAACCTACTCAAGAAGACGGTGAGAGCGACTCTGCATATCTTGGCAAGCTGGATGCTTTCTTACGTAAAACACAAGCTGAGATTATGAAGGGAGTATCTAATGGAGTGGTAACTGGTTATAATGATGATCACAACTTCGAGTTCCATTCCACAACCAAAGACATGAACGGTGTTGCAGATCTGTACTCAGAAGCCCAACGTAAGGTGGCTAACTCTCTAAAATACCCGGGAACATTCATGGGATTAAGAACCAATGGGGGAACGGAGACTGGGTTGAGTATCATCTTTACCAAGATGCTATCCCAACTAAGGGCTGTCCAGAGTATAGTTGCAGCTGATTTGGAGATTGGTTATAAATACGAGTTATTGTTGGCTGGGTTTAAGTTTAAAACCCTGAGAGTAGAATTCAACCCATCTACAATCACAGACTTACTCAAAACAGAGCAGGCAGAGGAATACAAGATCAGGAATGTATCTAACAAATACATGATGGGTATTATATCTCAGGAACAAGCTGCAGATGAGTTAGGTTATGATGCTCCAGCTCAAAAAGAACCGAGAGCACCCATTGAGGAGAACGGAGCTCAACAAACAAGAGAGAAAGAGAAGGATGAGTCTGATAAGAGGACTCGGGAGAAAAATAAACCACAACCAAAAGTGAAATAACATGAAAGATTTTTATGAAGAGCAGGTTACACTTTGTGGGATTCGATCTCTGATTGCATCTAATATACCATTACAACTTCCACTTAAACAGGAGTTGGGTCAAAACATGAAAGATCAATCAAGTTTCGGATTCTGGAATGACCCACCTGCATTTAATACCTATTACCCAGAAGCTAAGGAAGATGACTTCACAGCTAAAGACGAGGAATTTATCCAACCACTGTTCAGAATGTTATCTAACACAGTGGTTATCTCTAATAGGGGACTTATAGAGTTTCCAGTTGGTGTGTTGAAGAAATCTATGGGTTTGATGGTTGGGCAATCTTTATACCCTAACCATGATATGCAGGTTGGTAATGAGCTGGGGGCAGTAGTTGATAATATATGGCAAGAAGCCTATAAAGTTGGGGATAAAACTATCCCAGCTGGAATCAACGCTCGTTTGAAGATAGATGCTAAGTCTCATCCCAATATTGCAAGGGGTATTAACATGGACCCACCATCAATTCACTCAGTATCGTGTACAGTGGTATACCGGTGGAAGCCTTCTCATCAATTCGAGAAAGAGTGGGAGTTCTACGAGAAAATGGGTACCTATGATGAGAAAGGTCAATTGGTTCGTAAGATAGCTACTGAGATTCTTTATTACATGGAGTTATCTCTAGTATCCCATGGTGCAGACCCATTTGCGAAGAAACTAGATGAGAACGGTAAAATCGTGTTACCTAACTTTGCATCATCACAATCTGTAAAAGTAGACCAGACCAATTTTGCTTACAATGTAGATTGGAGGAATCTTAAGTCTGTTCTAAATGAGGAGACGAACAGCTTCAATGGTTTGTTTAAATTAAATATTAATCAGGATAATCAAAAAGTTATGACCGTAGAAGAGATCATTAATTTAGCTTCTCAGACCCTTGGTTTATCAGGTTTGACAGCTGAGAACATTAAGACTAACCTTGAACAATACAAGGCTAATCAAGACAAACTGGTAGACCCCGCTTCTCTGAAGTTAGGTGATGTTACTGGTTGGGACAAAATTCAGGAATCATTCTCTGCGATGGTTACTGAGTTAACCGAGCTGAGAGCTTTGAAAGAGAAAGAGTCATTCATCAATGCCGGTGAAGAGTACTTAAACAACTTAAGAACTGAGGCTACCAACTTCTACAAATTGAGTTTGGAAGAGGGTAAGGAAGAGGATGAAGCTATCATTGCTCTTATCAACAAGGCCGATGTGAAAGAAGCCAAAGCCTTACTTTCTCAGTATCAGACTCAAGTTGAGAAAGATACACCGCTTACCTGTCAATCTTGTGGTGGTCATGATATTTCCAGAGCTTCATTCAAGGGGAATGACAACCAAGAAGACAAAGACAAAAAGAACGAGGGAGTGAAAACTCTGGATGAGATCCGTGAACATTTCATCTATCAGAGAGATTTCAAGGGGGAGAGTAAGTAATCTTCTAGACCCGAGTTTATTTAACTGCAGGAAATTAATAACAATCAAAAATTCGATATTATGTACGGAGATCAATTCGGTGGACTTTCGTTTACCGCTATTTACAAAAGAGAACAGGACAAAATGGCCAACCAATTTGTGGTTGATACAGCCCAGGCAAAACCTATTCTTCCCGGTGAACCAGTGATGTTGATGCCGGAAGGTACAATCAAATCATACGTGAATGGTGGAACTGGTAGATATATTGGTATCAATCTTTTGGACGGAGCAGTTGCAGGTGGAGTTACCACGGTATCTATCCTCATTTCACACGTGATGATTTACGCAGAATCAGATGGAACTTTCAAAGCAGGTGATGCTGTAACCATAACTAGAGAAGATGGAGTACCATCTACAGCAGAAACAGCTCTTGGTCACTATAACCACTTGATTGCAAAGAAACTGGCCGCAACTGGTGAAGCAGTAGCTATCGCTATGGAATCTTGTGATAAAGACAACACTGCTGAGATGCGTATCCTTGTATTGGATACACCTATCAATGTAACTGTTGCTTAAAGAAAAGTGAAACTTATAATACGAAAAATAAAATGATTCAGTTAACAGCAGAACAAAAGGCCGAGAGAACCAAACTCCGCCAGGAAGTTAAAACGGTATTCGATGAGTTGAATGCCTTGCGTTTTGATCCTCAAAGACCAAATGATGTCCTTGTTGAGGATTACGTGAAATTGAGATATAATATGGAGTGGGATTCCTATCTGTACAAGATGGGTATTAACCCGAACCAAGATACCGTATCCATGATTTTGAACCAAGCAGAGGTTGACCAAATCCGTTGGATTGTACCGGAGATTTTCCGTGCAGCTTTGAGAAAAGGTTATCGTGGAGCACCCATTTACCCGAATATCATCCGTGGAGAAGAGCAGATGTCTAGTCCTGTTATGAAGGTACCTTTCATCAACATGTCAGATGCTGCTCCGAGAAAAGTGAATGAGGCTGAGACAATTCCATTGGGAGCTGTTTCTTTCGGTCAGAAAGAATATACTATGTTCAAAATTGGTCGTGGTATCACCTTAACTGACGAAGTTAAGATGTATTCTTCATTGAACCTTGTTTCTATCTTCTTGGAAGATTTTGGAGTATTGCTTGGGCATGTAGTTGACGGATTGGCCATTGAGTGTGCTATCAATGGAGAACAGAAAGATGGTTCTGAAGCTGCTCCGGTTATTGGGGTTAAAACTCCGAATACGGTTACTTACCGTGACTTGCTGAAGATTTTGGTTCGGATGTCTCGTTTGGGTCGTATCCCGACTACTTTGATTGGTGGTGAAGATATGGCAATCAACATCCTTGATTTACCGGAGTTCAGTAAACGTGAATCAGGTACGACTCGTGCAAACCTGAATATCAAAACCCCGATTCCACAGAATTTGGATTTCTTTATCCATGGTGCAGTGGATGACGACCAAATCTTGATGATTGATAAATCAGCCGCTCTCTTGAAATTGAACGGGTTCCCGTTGAAGGTTGAATCTGAGAGAATCGTTTCAAACCAAACTGAGGCCTTCTATGCTTCTCTTCAAGTTGGATTTGCCAAACTTTGGGCTGATTCTGTTCTTATCTTGGATAAGACCAAAGGCTTTGACGATAACGGTTTCCCGGCAGCTTTCAATATTGATACCAAGCAAATTGTTGAGCTGAAAAACTAAAATGAGTTAATGGGGAGGGAAAATACCTTCCCCATACTCGTTTCTAGTAAAAATATAGAGTACGGACAATAAAAATCATAATTATGGCAAAACAATATGCTAGATTAGGGGCCAAAGCATTGAGCTTTTACTCACCTATCCTTAGGTTTAAGTTGGTTCCTGGTGAAATCAAAGAATTTCCTGATAGAGCTATGATGGACAACACCTTCGTAACTGCTCTCAGTAATGGCCATATCCGTATAGCTTCTCCAGAAGAGGTAGAGGCTTACATGGAGAAAATGGGTCAAGAAGCTCCTACCGGTATAAAAGTTGAGAAAGAAGAAGCTGCCCAAATTTTAGCGGAGTTGAATACCGCTAATGAACAAATCGAAAACCTTACCAATGGTATGGCAGAAGCAGCTGAAACCGTGAAGAGACTCACTCAAGAGAATACGATTCTGAATGCGAGAGTGGAGTTGCTTTCTACCGGTAAAGAGGATGTTTTTGCAAAAACAGAAGAGGAGCTTACGAATTACGTCCTTGAAACTTACGAGTTGGAGAAGAAAGAACAAAAATCTTTCAAGGCTCTATCATTTGAAGAGAAACGTGATTACGCTTATCAACTCGAGAAAAACTCTGAAGAAGAGACCGAAGAGGAAAAGTAAATTAAACACCATCAATATGTTGTCATTGGACCGAGTTGCTCTTGTAGTTAACTCGGTCCTTTTGTTTAAAAAGTCTTAAAGCCATGAGTAATTTTAAGAATAACCCCAAATATCCCATAGAACCTTCTTCCAATGAGCCGTTCGTTCCTTATTTCTTAAGAAGTAGTAGAGAAGCTACTGAACCTCTTGGTGGAAGAGACTGTGTAATATTCCCTGATAGTTTTCCCTTAATTGGGATGCCACTAACTGGGAATGAGCAACTCATGGTTCAGGGTAAACTCGAAGAACCAGAGATAATGACCCCGAACCAAATCAAGGAATTTTTCAGTGGCTCAGTAGTACAGGACTCACAAGGTTTTATAACTGGAGACCAGGTATACAAGGAGTTACTGAAATATGTTCCTATCACGAGAAAAATCAACGGTTATACGTTAAATAAAGATATTAATCTTACTAAGGCTGATGTAGGTCTTGGTAATGTAGATAACACACCTGACCTAGATAAACCAGTATCTACCGCTACTCAACAGGTTATTGATGATCTGGAAGCGAAACATGATGCTGAGATTATCAAGTTACAAAATAAAGATAAGGACCTTCAGAATCAGATAAATGACCTTGGTACAACTGGAGAAGAGTTATATCATGAATTCCAAGAACACTTGGTTGATCCTAACGCCCACCATGAGATAGTGGACCAATCTATGTCAGATACTTCTACAAAAGCTATCTCTAACAAGATAGTGAAAGCTTACATTGATACTATCATTAGTAGGCAGGGAAGTAAAACTTCTGTAGTAGCCAATGATGAAATCTTGGTCATGGGTGCTGGTGGTAAATATTACAGGACCACAATCCAAAAGGCAGTACTTGACTTAGTAGATTCCGCTATTGGAGACATGGGTAAAGTATTACACTTTGTTGGAGAAGCTGGTAACTCTGCCGGAATACCAGATATAAATAACCAAAGAGATGGGGCATTATTTTACGTGAGTAAGTTAGCAACCCCCACAACAACTATAACTGATGCTGTGACAGGACAAAAATTCACCTCATGTGATGTGGTGATGAAAGATGGTTCTCAATGGAGAGTTATCGGAAAAACAATGTGGTGGGTTAACTTGGCTTATTCATACAGCGAACCAAATAAGAGGGCAACTATAACCAATACCGCTGGTACTGGGTTTGAGATACCACTGGCCTCTAACACAATTACTGGTTTATACCCTAAAGAACACTTCTATGATGTGAGTAGAGCTTCTTCCATTCCAGCAGCTGGTGTCATTCCCAAGTATACACCGGAGAGTAAGTTGAAATCAGGATCACCAGCTACAACTGATGGAGAGGTATTAATATACGAACAAATACAACAAATCTTAGACCTTGCCAGAATTGGAGTAAATTATTCTATCCTTGATATGAGTAATCCAATTAAGGCTGTATACAATAGTGGTAGTACTGGTACTGGTAGACCAGTAACACCATTCTGGGATTATTCAGTTGGTTTGATTCAGTGTTGCGGTGGAGATAATAACTCAATTCTTTTGAAACAGAACAGCCAGATGGTTGGGACTACTAACTCTGTAGTTGGTACGGTAATCCTAACTGGTTCACTAGTGGATAGAATAAAATTAACTAACAAGTTATATTGTTCTATGGATTTTGATAAACTAGTGAATGAACAGGCTTCTGTAAAAATCACTATTAAGAATGGTAAAACTGGTGCAATACTTGGAGAAGTCTCTCTGTTGACAGCAGATTTAACTGGGGTATACAACGGGTACGTGAGTTTAAATACAACTTCCCTAGATTCTTCCACTAATAATTTCTTAACCATAGAGATGGTATTCACTCCCAAATCTAAGATGCCAGACGTGGAGTTACCAGGTGGGGAGGGAGAAGCTGTGGTAACTAAACCAGCTGATTGGTCAACAAATAAAGTAGATAGAGTATGTTTTTCTGTAGACCCGATAGATGATACTTCTTTGGATATCATCACCCAATCAGAGTTGAGTAGGATACAACCTATACTTACCCATATAGCAAATGCTAACGTTCACGTGACAAAACAGGATAAAGATACTTGGGATGCTAAGGCCACTGAAGATTTCGTACTTCAGAAAATCCAAGATTTAATCGGAGATGCTCCAGATGTGTTGGATACTCTCGAAGAGTTGGCAGAAGCTTTGAAGAATAACCCAGGTATCATTGATAACATTCTGAATGATTTAACAGATATCAGGGCTTCATATCTGCCTCTTTCTGGTGGTAACATGACAGGCCATGTAAATTACAATAATGGGAATCAACTAAGATGGAAAAACACCAGTGGAACTATATTGTCTCAAGTATATTTTAATAATGAAAACAATCTTGTAATTGGTAATGTAAGTAATAATGAGACCATCATTAGAAGTGGTAGTAAAGACTTATTACACGATAAAAACGGGACTAACTACAAAATATGGGATGCCTCAAATCTTCCTTCTCCAGCAAGTACAACTGATTTAGCTAATTATTTACCACTTATTGGAGGTACTTTAACTGGACGACTTACAATAAAACAAGAAGCAGATATTAAATTGAGATTACAGTCTACTTATGCTGATAATCATTGTCATTGTATTATACAAGCTCTAGATTCACGAGCCTCTCAGTTAGGGGTATTTGGATATGCAGAAGATAAGTGGGCTATTGGACATAATGGAATTTATTATGAAATCTGGGATAAATATAATCTAACTAATCCATTACAGAAAACTACAGCTGATGGCTTATACTACCCATTGGCTGGGAAAGGTTATTTTGGGTTTGACGATTTAGGTAGACCAGTGGTATCTAATAATCAAGGTTATTCTGTAAAAGATACCTCTGGTAATATTAGAGAGTTTTTATGGATGGACCTAAGTAATAACCTCAATATTGGTAATACGTCAAAGTGGTCCTTAGCCAAAATTATATTCAGAGCTTCATCCATACAAAATTCTGCGGGTAAAGAATTTTACCATGAGGGAAACTTACCAGCTTATCCCACATGGGCAACGTTGTCTGGGAAACCCACATTTGCTACTGTAGCTACTTCTGGGGATTACAATGACCTAACTAATAAACCCACAATCCCTTCTACCCCTGGAAGTTTACCAAACCCATACGCTTTAACATTCACTGGGTACCAATCAAAAACTTACAATGGTTCTGCAGCTGTTTCAGTGGCAATCCCAAGTAAGGTATCAGAATTGACGAGAGATGTAGATTTCGCTATCAGGGAATCAGATAACCAAATGTTATCTCATAGTAATGAGTTTAATATTGCCAATGCTGGTCAAACTGGAAATATAGCTCTTAGCTATAGGCTAGGAGATGGTAGTTATGCTACTTCTGCCTTAAGATTCACATTATACGGAGCAGACACAGACCATACTTTAGCTGATCTTACTGTTGGTGTTCTAGTGGGTACAAGGGGAGTACAAGTAGGAGCCACAACTGATATTGGTTGGTATAATTATAATAATAGGATATCAGCTGGTACAGGAACTGCAAGAAGCATTAACGTCGGAGATATATTGGTTTCAAACTCATGGGCAGATTACACCAAAGTACCTACTAACGGTATTTTTTGTAAAGGTAACATCAATATTGGTAGTGCCAAAACTATAAACTTGAGACAGGATACAGGTCATGGGTATTTTGGTGGTATAGGTTATGATATGCAAGGTAATGAGTGTGTGGCTATTTGGGCTTCACATACTCTTACTAGATTACGTTGGTTTGCAGGAGTAGATTTACATAACGGTGTTACTAACAATTCAATGATGGGTATAACACCAGATTTTGAAGTAAGGAAGAATGATTCAGGAGATGTGAGGGGATTTTTAGCTGGAAAACAAATAGCTATTAGGGGATTAGACCCTTCTACTTTTGAAGAGAATGCTATATTCCATGATTTGGGAGGTTCTACAACTCAAACGAGTTCTGTAACGGGGGCAATGACAATACAATTACCTTATGGGGCTACATCTACAATGGCTCATTACATAGTAACCATATACAATTATAGGTCGGGGACATCATCTCGTATCCATGTATGGGTCTATAATTATAATTTTGGTGATGGACAAATATGGAATCCAACAGTAGTTGTATTGGGGTCACCACAAAGAGTTAGGATAGGGTATTATAATAGTAAATTATCTATCATAATTGGGGATGTAAGTACTTCATGGCAATATCCCCAGGTCTGGGTTAATGAAGTAGATAGGGGATATCAGGGTTATGATAGCTTGTTAGGTCCTGCCACTGTATCATATCAAACAGATATAAGCTCTGTAACTGCCTTAACTGAGCCATCTCAATCTAAATACCCAGTTTCATGGGAGGAAGTTACTGGTAGGCCTACTACATTCCCACCATCTTCACATACTCATACTAAATCTCAAATCACTGACTTCCCAACATCAATGCCTGCGTCAGATGTTTATAGTTGGGCTAAGCAAGCTCAGAAGCCAGCTTATTCATGGTCTGAGATAAGTTCTAAACCCACATTTGCAACAGTTGCTACCTCAGGTAAATATAGTGATTTGTCAGGTACTCCAAACTTGGCTACTGTAGCTACTTCTGGAAGTTATAATGATTTAACTAATAAACCCACTATCCCTGCAGCTCCTACCAAAGTGAGTCAGTTGGAGAATGATAGTAAATATGTTAAATCAACTTCTACTCTAAGAGTAAATGACATTCAAGTAGCAACTGAAGATGGTGGGGCTCCTGGAGTATTATATATTATACTTGAATCTTAAATAACATGACTATGGCTACAAGATTAGATAGTAAAAGGATTAATTATATGTATTTTGGTGGTAAGAGGGTGAAAGAGGCTTGGCTCGACGGGAAGAGAGTTTGGCCAGATTTCAATAGCCCTATCTTAAGCTATGAACCCACCATATTTATGCCATTAAATGGTGATAACCTAGACCATTCTGGTAATAACCACAATCCCATTGGTAGCGTTGGTACATTAGAATACTATACAGCTGGATTTAACCACTCTAAATGTTGGGATTTGATATCTGGTGGTGCTGCTCTAACATTAGACCCAATCACAAAGGGTAAGGATTTTACTATATCCGTTTGTGTTTTTTCTATGGGTAAAAATAATACTACAAGGGATGGTGTACTTGGAGGAGTAATTGGAGGTAATCTGGCATTTGGGTTAGGATATGCTATAGGACAGCGTTCAAATGTACCACTATCAGATGACCCTTTAAGTTTTCAATTTTATAATGGTGAGGGAAACCAGCTTTGTGAGGGAACTAAAGGTACCTTTATTCAGAATGGGTGGAATCACTATTTAGTGAGGTTTAGTGGGACTAATAGAACAGTAGAATTTTATTTGAATGGTGTACTTAATGGGCTTGTAACTCCAAGTGAATACCCACATGCAGGACCCATTAGTTATTCTGGTAGAGATAGAGGTTGGGATGGGAATATTTGGCTTGGTAGATGTTTCCAAACTATAACTCAACCCTATGACTGGTGGAATGGGTATATACAGGATTTTGCATATTGGGACTATACCATTAGTGATATACTCAGAGATCAACTATTTCTTACGTACATGGGTAATATGTTACCAAGTACTACAAAAAGTCCATATATCTTAGATTTGATGAAAAAAAGTTCATATCTATGTACAGGGGGTACTGGTACTACAAACGATAATGTAAAACCCAACATGGTACCAGCACAACCCAAAACTACTACCACCACTGGGACTCTGTTGGAGATATCTAAATCAGGTGCAAATGGGTTACCCAGAGGGATATATTTAAGTAGGTCATATTCTGTAGATATTGTGAATTGTGGCAATATGGTTGAGGGTATATACAATCATGATAAATATCGTATAGAATTACTTGTGGTTAATGTACCAGTGCCTTTAACAAATATACTTCTTCCAACCATAGCCTTTAATGTAGATGGGTCTGGTACATTTATTCCACTTGATGCCAATATTATTCCCCCTAATATTAATGGAGTTTTGAGGATAAAATTACCATCCCTAGGTACAATGTCTGCGGAAGAGTATAATATCAAAATAAGAGCTTAGTCGAGACTTTATTTGTAATAGATGAGTTCTTTAATCATTGTTAATAGGGAGGGGTTTAGCCTGGTTTATCTCTCCTCTCCCTAATTTTAATAACCTTAAAAATATGGTACTACAAACATCTCCAGGAGATATAACCTCAGCTGTAGAAGCTGTAAACGAAATGTCAAACCTTATCAGTGAACAATCAGCCATGGTAGTTGCCATGGCAATTCTGTTTATCGGGTTCATAGTAATGTTCCTGAACATGATAAGGGATAACAGGAAATCTGACTCTTTCAATAGGGAGTATTTAGGTCAGATGATTGAACTTAGAAATACTCTCATAGACCAAGGGAATTTATTACAAAGCCATACCCAGTTGCTAAAGACATTAGTAGAGGGTGTATCAGATGAGATATCTCCTAGACAGGTGGATGACCTTTCTGATATGTTCTTTGCTAAGAGTCAACTGAGGGTGATAAACTACCTTGAACAAATTATAAGGGATAATCACATTGATAACAGGGATAACGTGGAGAAGAAAGTGGAGATGTTATCATCTAACGTGATATCCTATGATAGGGAAAGAGCACTCAGTTTCAAGTTCAAAGGATCTCCATTGGGTTTCTTTATCTCCGCTGAGTGGAAAGATAGATTGAAGGATACAATGTTAAAACAAATTTATTGTGAAGATGGGTATCAATATCGTGTTGCTAAAAATAATATAGAGATACTCTACAAGCAATTTAGAAGTGAGTTCATAGATAACATATACAAAAATGCTGCTAGAAGTTAAAAGGTTATACAAGAAAGAGACCTATACTATCGGGGTTCTGATAGTTGATGGTACGAAATTCTCTGACACTCTTGAAGACAAAGTGAGAGATTTAAACTCGGAGAAGAAGGTTTACGGTGAGACAGCTATCCCGGCTGGGAAATACAAAGTAGTTATGGCTATGTCCTCTAAATTCAAAAGGGCGATGCCCTACTTGGAGAATGTACCCCAGTTCACAGGGATAATGATTCATCCAGGTAACACAGTTAAAGATACATTAGGCTGTATCTTAGTTGGAGAAAATAAAGAGAAAGGAAAGCTCCTCAATTCTCGGAAAACTTCTGATAAGCTGAACGAGATGATTAAGGGGGCTTTAGATAGAAAAGAACAAGTTTGGATAGAAGTTGACCTATGACAGTTAATGAATACATAGACCTTGAGTTACCTAGTAACTTAACCCTTGATACAAAATGGGTTCAAGGTAAGAAGAAATATTGGGAGTTGTTTATGAACCCAGGGTTTGAATCAATCCCTAAAGAGTTACGTTGCGAGAACTTCGAGGATATGTGTAATTCATTAATCGCGAAGTTAGTAGTTTACGACGCTTTCCAGATGGCAGCTATGGGTTCATTCATAGCTTTCATTGGCGGGGGAAACAATTCCAAAGATCAAACTACAGAGGTAGACCCTGAATCTGCACCTGACGGGGGAAATATCAAGAGTATTACAACTGGCCCTACTAAGGTTGAGTTTTATTCTACCTCTACTGCATTAAAAGATTTATTGTCTTCACAGGGTGATAATGGTTCAGTGATGGACGTACTTTTTGCAGGTATCTGTTCTCTTGCAAGTCGCATAGGAATTAAGGTACCATACTGTGACGATAACAGAAGCTTGTACAACAAACGATTCAGAGTATCTGGACCTAGAGTCCAGAAATTTACTGGGAATAGGAGGAGGTTCCATGGCTTACGTAGGTATTAATAATTGGAATAGATATAAGTCAATCATCAACCGTTTCAGACATGATGCTTTTAGGAACGTGTTGACTTGGCATCACTACTTGTTTTCAATGAACCAGTTCGGGGAGAATACAGATGATAACTCTAAGTGGGAGGTTAGAACCATCAAAGTGTTAGTGATGTATGATACCATAAAGAATTGGCCATTGAATACAGAAACCACTACCGGTACTTTTGACGAGGAACACGTAGTGGTTTATATAAACCTTAAGTATTTGAAAGATTTAGGGTTTACACGTGGTGGTAGTGAAGAGGATTTATCTATGGACATGGATTCTGTAAGGGATTTCTTCTACATTGATGGTATTAAATATAGGCCATCTGGAGATAAACCAGTTGCACAAGCTGGGGATAACCCCTTACTTTACCGGTTGATTTTGAAGAGATCTGAAAAAGAAAACACAGAAATTTGATGGCAAGGTTAGATCCTAACTACAGGAAAATATCAAATAGGAGCTTAGGTTTTGGAAATCTAGAAATTAGGGTATTGGGGGATCTCAATACCCTTGATAGTTTTATGAACATGGGTCCTGAGATAGAACAAGTGGTTAGAGAGGCTCAATCTTCTTTTGCTGATAGGTATTATACAAGGTTAAGACATTACATAAGAACAGGGGGAGCTGAGATTGGTATAGTGGAGAACTCCTCTCTCTATGCAGCTAAGAAGAGAACTTATATTAGGGATGACAAGGCCGATCATGCTGGTTATATGATGGGTAACTTTTATAGGTCTGTTCAGAAGTTCAGAGATTCTGGTAAATATGGGTTAGTGTCAGTGGGTATTCGGAAGAACACTCCCCGTGATATAATACCTCCCCAAAGTATGATATCTGAGATATATGCCAATCAGGTTACAGTGGATGAATATGTAAGATTTTTGGAGGGTGGAACTGGTAGGTCGCCAGCTAGACCATTTTTTAGTAGAACGTACGAGAAACTCGGTGGTAATGTAGGACTTGCTAACTTTATAAGTAGGTCAATATCTCAGAGAACTCGAGTATTTAAAAAATAAGCATCCCAATGAACGAAACTAGTTTATCAATTACTCAAACATTAATAGAGAGAACTTTAGTTGAGAATTTAAGGCTAGAAGCTGTCCACTATGGATACATGCCTGATATCACTAAATTCTCCAGAACCCCTTCTGGGTATGAAGCCTACAAAGAAGCTCAAAGAAAGGTAGCTGATGAGAAAGGGTTCTGTATTGATGTGTTGAATAACCTGGCTCCAGTTGAGATGGGTGAGAAGAAGTTCGCTCGTATGGTAGTTAGAACAGTACAATGTATACCTGGCGAGTTTGGGCAATGGGGAAGAACACAATACACATTGGGTACAGATGGCAAATTCACTAGGTACGAGTTACCACCTCAGCCAGTAAACTATATCATGCAGATTCACCTTGTTTACAACAACATAAATCAAGGACGAGTTTTAAATGCCATATTGGCTAAGGCAATTCCAAGAAGAGGGTATCACAAAATAACTAAGATGGTATATGATGGTATAGAATTACCTGATGAGTTACCTACTTTCTTTTGTGAGTTATTGACCTCTAACCTATACCCGAATGCAGAGAATAATACACAAGAAGATGTATACAGATATAATATCCCAGATGCATGGGATGTAGTTGTAGTAAGGGCTCAGGAAGAGGGGATATCACCATTACTTGAGGTTAACCTTTTCATGGACCTTATACAAGTGAACGAAACACAATTATATTTCCAAGTGAAATAGTGACAATACTTTAATTTAATCTATAAAACCTAAAAAAGTTTAACGATGAACACTCCAGTAGTTAATGTAAACGTACAGGACTTTACCCAACAGGCATCGGTACCTGCCACAGGGATAGTTTGTGTAAGTGGAGTTACGAGAAGGGGACCTATAAATGATCCTTCAATCCTTATTTCCACAATGAATCAATTTGAGGCTCTCTATGGTGGTGCCGCTCCGAAGAGCATGTTTGGATCTGATGCCAAGGGTTTGGATAAGTTCCATATCTACGTTCAACGGATGTTAGCCTATGGAGCAAGATTGAGAATAAACCGCGTGACTCATAGAGCGGGAGAAAGTGAAACGGCTTCTGAAGTAGAACCTAAGAAGGCAACCACCATTTCAGTTAAAGCCAACATCACAACAGATTCAGGTTCTAAGTCAGCTGAGATTTTTGTGGTAGAACCCAAATATCCTGGTGCTGATTACAATGGTATCAAGGTAGAAGTGAAAGTCGCTACAAATGGTAATCCCAATGCCTTTGATATCAAGTTGACTTGGCCTTCAAATCCTGATGGAAGTGAGTCATACTCAGCAGTACCTATGCCTGACCAGAACATTGAATGGGAGAAACAAACATTCTTGAATAACCTTAACAAGTTATCATCAACCTTCAACTTCAGAAAAGCCTCAACTGCCCCTGCTTTAACGGGAGCTACGAAAGTAGAGATCGTACCTGCAACAACAGTATTTGCTGGTGGTTCTGACGGTTCTCCTGTAACTGACTCTGACTTTATTGGAGATGGCACAGATAATGGGTTCCACGCTTTCGACACAGTATCAGATTCAATGATTGTCGCTGTTCCTGGTGCAAGGATTGATGCCATCCATACAGCTGGTGTTGCCTATGCAACATTGAGACAGGATATGGTTTACTATGGTTCTGTTTTGGCAGTTCCAGGAAAAGCTGAAGAAGCTGCATCTTCAAAAGATGAAGCTGTTGGAGATTCTGAGTTTGCTCAAATCTCAACTGGGGGTATTCGTCATTATGACACGGCTTCTGACATGGAGATTGAGCTGGATGAGATTGCAGATACCATTGGTTTAACGGTATGGACCCATAACAACCGAGGAGCTTGGTTCGATCCTGCATCAAAACAGAGTGCTACAGTTCTCAACGCATTAGGAGTAGTTCAGAATTTTGGTACTCCAGCTAGGCTTTCTGAGTTGAACATCTTGGCCAACCATGGTATAAATGCGATGGTTTATAGAGATGGTTCTATAGAGTGGACTTCATCTTACACTTCTCAGAAGACGAATTCAGCTCTCTCATTTGTATCATCCATGTTCTTGGTATTCTACATCAAGAATACGATGATTCCGGTATACCGTTCTTATTTGAAAGAACCTTGTGATACTGTGACATTCAAGGCTATGTGGAACCAGATTAGACCATTCTTGGATAACCTGGCAAGAACATCCACTAGAGCTATTTGGAAGTACGAGTACATGGGTGACCAGGATGCAAGTTCTCTTGACACCTTAACTGTGAACCAGAAGAACGACGTTCAAATGGGTAAATATAAAGCTTACCTGAAACTTTGGTTGATTGTACCGATGATTGAGGTAACATTAAACATCATGCTCGTACAGGGTGATGGTGAAGTAGGAATCGAAATAGCATAAAAAGATATGGCAAATTTTAGTAACCCCAGAAAGAAATTCCAATGGAGAATTTCTTTTGCTTCCTTAAAAGGAAATGAATTTGAGTTCCAGAGAGTAACTCTTCCAGATATTGAACTCGACATAGTGGAGCATGGGGAGATAAACTCTCCGGTGAAAACACCTGGTATGGTACATTTCTCCAACCTGGTATGCGAGAAGTTGAAACCCAACAACGCGAATGATAACGCTCTCCGAGTATGGATACATTCTATTCAGAATGCCATGTTAGGAGTTGGTTTACCGATAGATGTTGCAAAAGATTCGGCTACTATCGAGTTGGTAGATGAGTTAGGTATCACTACTGAGAAACATACAGTTGATGGTATCTGGCCGTGCAAGATTAATGGGTTGGAGCTTGATCGTATGAGTTCTGACAATGTAATTGAAACTATCGAGTTCGCAGTAGATTATTACTCTTCTCCCTCCGGTACAGGTGGTATAGTTTAAAGTATCCCAGGCCTAAGCCTGGGTTTACTTGTTCTTATACTATTACCCAATATAAACTAAAGAGATATGGAAAACACATTAGAATTTTTATTACCAAGTGGATTACCTTGCACTATAAGAATGCAGAATGGAGAGGATGAAGAATTGCTTTCAAGCATTCGTTTGAATAAGGCTGGTAACCACATAAACGCTTTTCTCTGTAATATCGTGGTAGATCTTTTCGGTAAAGGTAAACCTAAATTACAGGACATCATAGACATGAGGTTGTCAGATAAGTATTATCTGTTGATACAATCTCGAGTATTCTCATTGGGGGCTGAGATGGAGTTCGAATACCAATGGGATAAGAAAACTGAACCAGTACATTACACTGAAGATTTGAACAATTACCTGTTTGATTACTCAAAGCCTTTCCCGGCTACACCTGAGGATGAAGGTTACAATGAGTATCATATAAAACCTTTCCCCGCCACTGGTGAAGTACACGATTATAACTTCATCTATTTCCAGATGGGAGGAAAGAACTTCAGACTTCGGATGCCAGATGGTAGGTTGGAACATTACCTGATGGAATTGGGGGATGACATCAATTCAAACTCCCTTTTGAAAGGTAGAGAATTGGCTCAAGAGTTTAACGGGAGTTATGTACCTGTAACCTCGTTCAAACAATTCACACCTAGGGATATGGCTTTCTTGAGAAAGGTTATGGCAGATTTTGATGATGGGAATTCAACTATATCAACAAAAATTGTAAATCCATATAACCAGGATGAAGAGCTGGATATACCTTTAATCCAGTTGGAGGATTTTTTATCTCCACGGTTGACATAGAGAATGATTTTCTATTCCTATCCGTCAACCATGTTAACGTGGGAAGTTTTGAAGACTTTTTAAGGATGCCATCAAAAAGGAGGGTTAGCCTTTTAAAGAAACTAAACAAAGCTATAGATGAGATGGAAGCTAAAAATAAAGAGCTTCAAGATAAATTGAAAAAGAAATAGATTATGGCTGCGAACACCCTTTTAGGAGTAGGATTAGCGGTTATGTTGCGGGACCAATTCTCAGGCCCCGCAACTCGTATTAACCAACAGTCCCAATATCTTAAACAGAACTTGGCTGCTTTGGCTTCAGCACAATCACAATTCTACAGGAATCTAGGATTTACTTCTGTTGCCATGGCTTCAGCCTGGTATGGTTTGAGTAGAGTTATAGAAGCTGGAGCAAGATACAAATATACCCTTATTTCTGTACAAGCGGTAACAGAATCTACCAATGCAGAGCTTGCTCGAATGGATAAGCTAGCAATGGAGTTAGGACAGAATACGATTTTCCATTCTGACCAAGTTGCAGATGCTATGAAATATATGGGTATGGCTGGTATGAAGTATGCTGAGATTATGGGCGCTATTCCAGCTGCTGTAAATTTGGCAGGTGCCACTGACTCAACTCTACAAGGTAAGCTTGGTACTGCTGATATCATGACCAATATTATGAAGACTTTCCAGCTTGGGGTAGAACATGCTGCCTCTGTTGGAGATATTCTTACTGTTGCTACTGTTAAGGCTAATACGAACCTAGTAGATTTGGCTCAAGGTATAAAATACGCTGGTTCTACTGCCAACTCGTTAAATATACCCTTGCAAGAATTAACTGCTGGGTTGATGTTGTTATCTAATGCCGGTATACAGGGTTCTATGGCTGGTGTTGCTATGGAGAATGCCATGAGGTATTTTGCTAGGGCTTTAGGACCACAGGCAACAGGTAGGCAAGTAAAAGCGTTACAACAACTAGGGTTATCCACTGAAGACTTCATAGACAAACAGGGTAGGATGCTTTCATTACCAGTTGTGTTTGAGAAACTTCAGGCAGCTATGAAGAGAGTAGGTACTGGTACTATTGCAGGACAAAACATCTTGGATAACCTTTTTGGAGTTCGTGGTAAACGGGCTGCTACATTGTTAGTACGTGATGGAGACCAATTAAAAGGTTTCATAAATGATTTGAACAATTCTGCTGGTAAATCACAGGAAATCATGGACATGAGAATGGAGTCACTATATGGACATATACTCCAGTTCATCACTGTGGTGAAACACCTGGGAATTGTATTCACAGATGCTATAACCCCAACCTTGAAATTCTTATTAAAAGGTATTAATGGAGTATTGAGAGGTTTAGTATCTTTAGCTCAAAACGGGCTTGTGAAATCATTTATAATACCCATGACTACTGTACTATTTTTATCCAGATTGTGGAAGATGGCTATCAGGTTAGCTGGTATGGGTATGGATATCTTGAAGATAAAATCAAACTTAGCTACTGGTGAAGCAATATCTGGTACTACCAAAGCTACAGGAGTTATGTCAGCCCTTACGAAAGCTATATTTGGGGCTACTGCTGCTCAACAAGGACTTACTGCTGCAGTAATGGGTACAACAAGGGCTTATCAAGCTCAAGGAGCTGCCGGAGCTATGGCAATGGGAGGAGTTGGTATGGGACCAATGGTTTATACCAATGCAAAGGGAAAGAAGACAATGCCAGAGGGTTGGGCTGGATACGTGAAAGCAACAAAGGGAAAGAACCCATGGACAGCCCCACAAAAGATGAATGGGCAATGGGTTATCTATAACCCACAACAAGGTAATAAGGTATTTGAAACTCGAGAAGCAGCAAGACAATTCAGAAGACAATACACACCAGAGAATTATAGACCAGCTACCGCAGATGAGATAAAGAAAGGTTGGGGAGTATCATGGTTTGGTACTGCACCTGGTACAACCAAAGCTGAGAAAGCAGCTCAAGCAGCAAAGAATGTTGGTAAGGTGGGATTCTGGTCTAAGTTATTAGGTTGGATGCCATGGTTAGGTAGAATAGGTGGTTGGTTCAGTAAGGCTTTACCTTGGATTACAAGGATTGGTGGTTTACTTGGCAGAGTAGTTGGATTCCTTACTGGTCCTTGGGGGTTGGCTATAACTATGTTAGTTTCTATTGGAACTTCTCTTTGGTCTTGGCTATCTGGGAACAATGATGAAGAGAAGAAACAAACAGATATACTTAGAAATATGGCCCAAAAGGATGCAGAAGGCCTAATAGACAATGGAAACCCAATCCGGGTATTTGACCAATGGGTAAACACTCATCAAGGAGAGTTAAGGTCATTCCAAGCAGAAGCCATGAAATCAGCCTTAGACCCTGGGATTATAAAGAATTTGTATGGGGTAAACGCTGCTGCAAGTAAGTTTGGTTCAGATGTTACACCGGCTGAAGTCACTTCAAACAGAACTAACATAGATCCCATTATCCATTTAAATTTCACGATAGGGGATGAAACATTCCAAAGGGTTTATAAGGCAAGTATGCAAAAAATGGTAGTAGACACTATAAATGAACAACTGGGAGATTAAGATATGGCAAGGTTAAAATTTGAATTTGTACCTACAGCGAAGAAAACAATAGACGTTGCTAGGTCATACGCTTTAAAGAATGTCCCAGTACCTGGTGGTTTTGCTGGGAGAGCGTTGGGACATTTGGGATTATCCTACGGTACCCAGACTCTTGTTGGAGATTTGGGTACTACCACTGGACCCACAGGTTTAGGTTACGGGTATGTTAAGAGAGGATTCCCTTACGTGAAATCTGAGTTGAGACCACAAGCAGGTGGGATACCATCAACCAATGCAACTATAATCAGAAACCGAGACCAGGCTATAAATAAGAAAACTCCATTAGAGATTGGTCCAACTACAAATAAGAGTAAAGTAATTGCATTAATCAATAACGGAGATTTTGAGCAAGCCCATAATGGGTATAACCAAACTGGAATGACGTTTTATATAGATGCAGCTTCAACCATTAAAAATGCACTAGAAGAGCAAAATCAACAAACACCGGTTACTGGTAGGAAATTATACATCCTTGCATTCTATGACCTTGAAAAGGGAGATTCTTTTGACAAGATAGAGTTACCATTCATTCCCAGTGATATGGATTTTAAACCAGAATCAACCTGGGTTAACATCAGTGCTTTCGGGAGAAACTCACCACCGTTACAATATTTGGGTGGGAAAGACACTGTATCTTTCGACATTGATTGGTACTCTACGAAAGGAGATTACACGGGAGTATTCGCTTTATGCAAGAAGATTGAATCTTACTCGAAATCTGATGGGTACAAGAGACAACCACCGGTGATAAACCTTATTGGAGTTTTAGGAGTGGAGGATGTGGACTACACTATCATATCAGCACCATACGTGATTAAACAATTCACGGGAGTAGCGGGTGAGAGTAAGATAGTTCCTTTACATATTATTCAAACCATAACCTTGCAAAGAGTATCTAAGTTTAATCCCACTTGGGGAGATATTAAATACAAGGTGATTAATACCACACAGAGATGAACATAAACACTAACTTATACGATTTGGGAAGGTTATATAGGAATGAAGACACCAATCAGCCAGATGTCCTTTTATCCTATGTACCTATCTTTACGATGAGTAATCCAATATACCATACTGTTATTTCTGGAGAAACTCTGATGGATATATCTTTGAAATACTATGGTAACCATAACTTATGGTTTATCATAGCTGCCTACAACCAAGATAAATTCACAGACCCCTTAGAATTACCAGTTGGTAAAGAATTTATTTTCCCCAATAGGGATAATCTTGAAACAATGAACTATGGGAACTAGGATACCTACAGTACGTTTAACCACTCCAACAGGGTTAGAGATATGTCCTGATGGGTCAAACATACGGTTAACAATGTTTGATTGTAAGTGGAAGGATGACGGTAAGGATGACATAGAATTAGGTTTTGAGTCCAGGGATGTAGCTTTATTACATTCCTGTGGTTTTGTTTATGAAGGTTTAGTGTATATGTCATTTGGGTATACAGATGGTAATATGTCTGATACAATCCCTTACATTATCAGAGATGTTACAAGAAAATATACTGAGAAGGGATTATCTACAAATATAACCCTATCATCTTTATCCTCTCCACTAGATATAATGTCACCAGATAGTGATGCCATAATAGATGAGAATGAAACAGATGAGTATGGACCTCAAGAAGATAACCAAACCACAACTATCATGCAGTCTCCACTTGAATACATTATGGGGGTATGTGGAGAAAACCTTGAACTTGTTATCACTCATAAGGGTAAAGTTGGGTTTAAGAGTAATAAAGTGAAGAAAGGGAATGGTTATATACCACCTCAATTTGTATGGGATTCATACAACGTTATAGTAAGGTTTCTGGGTGGTGGTTCGAAGGCTCCTTATGCACCTGGTATGGATCCAGATGAGCAGGTATACCTTGGACCATATAGGGATAACTCTATCCTTGAAAGACCAGAAGAAGATAAGAAAGTAACTGCCAAAGATTTGGGTGATTTACCTGATTCAGTGAAAGAGTTCTTGTTAACACCAAGAATTATAAACACCACAGCTAATAAAATAATGGCTGTAATAAACCAAATATTATCCTTCATGCCAGAAGGACCTTGGTATGTTACGAGAAGAGGTAACCTTTTCTTGATTCATGGTAGGGGTATAACTGGGAACCACCAAAGACAATTCAACTTCTATTCAGATGATAACACTATCCTTAATTGTACTATCAAATACAATGCAGATGATTTAGACAAGGATAAGGCTGAATCAAGTGGACAGGACCCAACACTTCGTACAGTGAGTAAGGTTGTACAATACAATACAGCTCTGAAAACTATGGAGGATATATACAACCGGGTTTTGAACAATAACCCAAAAGCGTTTAACACTCCGTCATCTCTCTACATAGAGGCTAAACCTTATTATGAGTATGATAGTAAATACACTGAGGGGCCATATGTGGGTCAAGGAGTGGTAGAAGCTAATAGGCAAGGGTTAATGCTTAACCAGAATACTGTCTACACGTTAGATGGTATGAAGGTAAGCTTAGAGGATTATGATGCTTTCAGAGCAGCTTATGCCACAGCCCAATCTTTACAGAAAGATGTGGGTATTGAGAAGGTATATCTTTACGAGTATGAGGCTGAAGAAGACAAAGAAGGTAATCCAGTGTATAGGTCTGGGTTTGCAAAAATCATAGACCAACTTGGTTCAGGTACAGCTCATGGTAATGCAGGAGCAAATGCTAAACTACCACAATATGAGCCTATCACAAAAGTGAAACACAATACGTTTTACACGATAGATTCTATAAACAAGAAAACCAAGAAACCCAATGAGTTCTCGGGTCATTTGTTTTATATACAACCACAAATCTCGAGTGACGCAGTTTGGAATGTAGCCAATAAATTGATGGCAGCATCTATGAATGGAGTAACTGCTACTGTTACCATAGAGGGAGACCCAACTATCATGGATGGTATGGTAGTAAAACTAACAGGTTTGGGGGCTGATACCGGGAATTACTACGTTAAATCTGTGAGGCATTCAATCTCTGGTTCTGGGGGATATAAAACTACTATGGAGATGTGTAGGCAAGTAGGTGATACTTCTACTGTCATGTTGAATGAGGTAAGGGAGTTCACGAACTATGACCCAGAGGATATAAGAAGAAGGTTCATTGATTCAGTTATATTTGGAGTAAACACCAGGTTTATCTGGAATGGTCCTTCTAATCCTCAAGCTTGGCCTACAGATATGGGACAAGAGGGAGTGGACAAATACAATGTACCAACAGATGGTAGTATAGCTGTTGGAGAAGCTGGAGTTAATTACGTTAAACCAAATGACCCTAAATTCCAACAGGCTTATATAGATGCTGCGAGAGCTAGGGGAATTGATCAAAGCCAATTAAAGTAATGGGACGATTAAGAGATATTATAGAAGAGGGACTCGAGAGGAGAGGTAAATTTTATGGTACCTATTCTGGAGTAGTGTTTAGGAATGACGACCCAACAGGTAGGGGTCGTATTTCTGTATCAGTACCGTCAGTGTGTAAAGGTATATTACCAGTACAAGCTGTACCCAAAGGTCAATGGATGGGAGCAACCTATGGTTCATTTATTATACCTAACGTTGGTGACAACGTTTTAATAGAGTTTGTGAATGGGGATTACCACTTGCCAATATGGAGTTTTGGACCTTATATCCCTTCGAAGGGTTCTCAAGGAGAGGATGTCATAAACTTTAAAAAGGGGGTTTATAGATTTAGAACTCCAAAGGGGTACCAATTATTAATTTCTGAGCAGCCTGAATCAAATACTAGTAAAGAAAATAGTTATATAGAAATAACTACTCCAAAAGGAAATTCATTTAAACTAGATGAACTTAACTCAAACCTAGAATTTCTATTCCAAGATGAAGACATGAAGACCAGAAGTTCTATAAACATAGATTTGGGAGTACCATCCCTAACTGTGGAAGTAGAAGAAGATGGTACTGTTTCAAGGGTTGAGATGAATGGCCAAGGCCAAATCAAATTAATAGGTAACGGTGGTGATTCAGTTGAGTTAGATGGAAAAGGTAAAACCATTATAAATGGTGGGGGTGAGAATGCAGTAGCTATTGGAGCTTTAACTGATAGGTTGAACAAATTACAAAAAGAATTAATGTCCTTGATAAACGATTATAAAGTTCACACTCATCCAACTGCAGGAACTGGTTCTCCATCAGCACCAACAGTACCTTACTCGGGTACAATCTCAGAATTTAATTCCCATGAATACGATGATAAGACGTTAACACATCCAGCACATAAATAACATGGCAACAAGAAATATTATGGGGTTATGTTTCCCAATCACTTTTGAACAAAACAGTTCAGGAGAGGTAAGACCCCAACTAAAGGGAACAAGCAAAGTGTTAAGGAGTTCAATAAATAACATACTCCTTTTCCCTTTGAACAAGAGACCATACAACCCACAATTTGGTACTGGTTTATACCAAACTATCAAAGAGCCTGATGATTTAGTGTTAGAGGCTCTAATAAAGAAAACAGTGATAGACAAGGTAGTTCAGTTAGAGACCAGGTGTGAGGTTGACGTGGTAGAATACAAGAGAAAACAAGATGGTTCTATAGCTATCAACATCAACTTTATAACACCATTAAATAACAATACATTATGAAATTAGAGAATCCATGGGTGGGGTATCTCGATAGGGGATACAGAGCCATTAAAACAACCCTACTTACTAGGGTGAAGACATTACTGCCAGAGATGACAGATTATAGTCAGAGCAATATATTTATGATCATCCTTGATTATATGGCTGCTCTGACTGAGTTGTTGAATTACTATGTGGACACTTCTGCAAGGGAGTTATACGTTTACACAGCCAAACACATCTCTTCCATGATCCAATTATCAAGGTTGATTGATTACAGGATTAAAGCTCGTGTTCCATCAACTGCAAGGGTAACAGTACAACTCATGGATTCAGAAGGGAACCCAGCAGAAGCCCAACAAGATATTATATTTAAGGGAGAGAATATTCTATTGGGTTCTAATGGAGTACCTTTCAGGCAGATGGGTGACGTAGTGATGAGAAAAGGTTCTAACTTAATAGTTTTAGACCTGGAACAATCAGTGAAGAGTGCCACTACTCCAGATGGATACACTGATCTTGGCCTTGTACCGGGTGGTAAGAATCCAGTATTACCATTACCTACAAATTATGCAGATGGTTCAGGTACAATATATATAGACAGTGAACAATGGGATTTGGTTGAGACACTTGGGTTCTCAAGTCCTTATGACCAAGTATTTGTGGTTGAGTATGTTAATGAGGGATTATTCGTGGCTAAATTTGGGGATGGGATTAGGGGAGCTATACCAAGAGCTGGAGCTGAAGCTAAGTTATCCTACAACATAACTCAAGGGGTTAATGGTAACCTAGACTCAGGTACTATTACAGCTTTCCAGGGTAACCCAACTATTGAACCTTCAAACGCATTAGAGGGTTATACATTATTAATAACCAACCCAAATGCTGCAACTGGTGGTTCAGATAGAGAGAACATAGAGGATATGAGGGAGCATCTTGGCTGTTCTCTCAGAACTTTAGATAGAGCGGTAACTTTCAAGGATTTCATTGATATAGCCAAACTTTGTCCAGGTGTTGATAAAGTAGGAGCTGATTTCTCATGCGAGACAGGTATCTCTTACTATATCACTCCTGACAATGGTGGAGAAGCCAACGAGTTACTGTTAAAGAAACTAGAGGATTATGTTGACATGAGAAAGGTATTGGGAGTACCTGTACAAGCTTTCCCAGCTGGAGAAACCCAAATCTATATAGGTTTGACTGTCTGGGGTAAGTATGGGAAGAGAGCCCAAGATATCCAGCTTTTGGTTGAGACAGCCCTTGTAAACGAGTACAGCTACAACAACTCAGATATCAACAGACCCATATACACTTCAGATATCATTGCGTTGGTAGATAACCTGGATGCTGTTGACCATCTTACGTTGGATGAACTTTACTTATTACCTTACGGGAGAAAGGCAATCACAACAGAAAATCCCAACGCAGCTCAAATCACATTCCCTGGATACATTGACTTTAAGAAAGAAGTAGTGGGGGGTGAGAGTAGGTATGTACCCACGGAGAATGCTTATTGGGCTTTGATTATCTCAAGAATCTCTGGTTCTACCATGACGATAATCATAACTAAGAATGGAGCCCAAGTGAAAACATTCGAGGGAGTATCTACTACACCTGGTTCAGATGGGTATACTACACTTGAGTATGATGTATTCATATTCAAGTTACAACTCAACAACCCAGGTATACAGGAGGGTGATTCTTGGGAGTTCCAAACCTACAAGAACAACGTAGATATTCCAGTATCTGACAACTCAGTTCCTGTTTTAAAAGTGGAGAACATTCAATTAACTATTCACGAGTACGCAAATGAAACTATCTAGGGATAATATTCTCCATAAACTTAACTGGTTTATGGAGAGCCTACCAAGTGGGTTCAAACAAAATGACCAAAATGACCCTAACTTCTCACCTCAATTATCTGAAGAGGTAAAAGAGAAAATGGGAGATGCGGGACCATTGGAGAGGTTTACAGAAGCTTTCATGAATGATTGGGATGAGAAGTTAATTCCCAAGATTGAGGGGTTAAAGTATCTTAATGACCCGCAGAATATAGATAAAATCCCAGAAGTAGACCATCTGGGATTACTTCGTTACATAGCTTGGCTATGGGGAGACGTGAGATATGAGACCTTTCAAACCTATGAGCAATACAAGGACTACCTTGCTTATGCAGTACACATACACAGAAACAGGGGAACCATTAATGGGTTGAACATGTTCTTGGGGTTGTTTGGGTTAAGGGTTAAACATGGTAAAGAAGGACACCAATCATTTAGGAAAGCTACCACAAGGTATGATATCGGGTACCACTATGATTCTACAGAAGAGACTGGGTATGTGGATGGGGTAAGGTATGATCATAACTCTGAGTATAGGAATGGTTGTACCGATTGTGCTATAGAAGCAATAGATATTACGGTAGTACCAGGAAATGACTATACTGAATATAACGAAGAGTTCAGGGAGAATCTAGCGAGTGTCATTGAAGATTATCTCACACCAGTAAATGTGAAGCTAGATATCACATTTACACTGCCTAGAGGATTAGTGACAAGGTTACTCCGTTACATCAAAACAAGAGAAACAAATTACATCACTATACTACATCAATTCACCGACACAAGAAAATAATATGGCAGCAAAGACATTTACAGATCATAGGGCCCTAGTTCTATCTTATGAATTAAGGGAAGCGATGCTTGGGATAATAAACCCAGGCATCTATTGTGGTTTTGATACATTGGCTAAAACCTCAACTGGGTTTACAGTATCTCATGATAAAACGGGGATTTTGAAAACCCTAGAGAACTGGGAAGTATCAGCACCCACTGGAGTGTATATGAACAAGTATGGTACTTTGGTACATGAGGAACAACCCATTAACGTGAATGTTCCAGGTGAGACTAAAGAAGGGTTATATATCTTAGTGGCATATTACCAAAGACCATACGTGGGAACAACAGTACCAGTAAGGTTTGATATAACTTACACGTTGAGAGATGCTGAGAAGTTAACAGACCCTTCTCAATTAAATCAATATGATACACCTTTAATGACAATCCGTATCTCTGGAACAGGAGCTGCAAGAACCTACCAAATGGGTGCAGTTCCTGGTTCCGCAGATATGAGGTCATCAGATAAATTATCATTAGATGATGTGACGTCAGCTGGAGTAAGAGGGGGACTTGGTAAATTCGCTGAACTTGGTAGTATCCTCAAATTCTTGGATAACTGGTTAAAAGAGAAAGACAGAGTAGACCTTAACATGTTGGCCAAGCTGGGTATACCTAATTACACGGGTGCAGAAGAACCAGCCAACCCAGGTGGGTTACCTAAAACCTACAACTTCATTAATGCAGTATATACGATGTGGTATAACTTGTATATCATTGATGATCAGTTGAAGAAGTTATGGGATAAATTAGGATTTCCAAAAAAACAACCGGAGGGAGAAACAGTTCTGAATACCTTGAAGACTGTATGGGAAAATTTTGTAGCTTTGAAGAAGTATCTGAATGATGAAGATACTAAGATTTGGAATAGGGTAGGTTACCCAGATAAAGACCCAAGTAATATTAACTGGATATCTATATCCAAAACTATCTGGCAAAATCTTTTGAGCCTAGACACAGAGTTAAAAAGGTATGCTGGACAAACAGACACTGATCTAGGAGGTATACATGACTACATAGATGGACCACTTGCTCAGGATTTAAGTATAATCTATGCAACTATGGGGTATAAGCTAAATGGTAGTCAAACTGAGCCACCCATGACCTCTGTATCAAAGAAGAAGTCTATCTGGTCAAACCTAGTAGCCCTTCAGAATGAACTTCAAACCAAGTATGATGATTTGAACCAGAGTAATGACTTTAAGATTTACATGCCCACACTCAACTTGAGTAACTCTAGCACTTCTCCCACAGAATTACCTGCAGCTGAAGTATATAAAGCTATGATAGTGGATATGAAGTATATGACAAGAAATGGAGTAACAGGTAATTTTGGGTTTGTCAAACTCCCTTCAGATAGTAGATCTGATCATAACCAAGTATTGTTCTTGTGCTTCGGTGAGAACTGGGCTAACCAAGGGTTGAATGGTAAGGGTATAGTAGTAACAGGACTGAGAGCGGGTAATGAGACTATCACAGCGGAGTTATATACCGGTGGTTGGGTATTGGTATCAAAGAAAGCTGGAGAATCATTCTGGAGAATTCATGCAAGGGAGAAGGGAAGACTTCCATCTGCTAACGTTACACCAGGGTTGATGGTTGGAACTGAAATAATAGATGGTAACAATATCCATAGCTATAGTAATAACACCCAATGGATTATTATCAGCAATACAGTGGGTATAAGTTACTTGGATTACCAGCCATTATATGATGCGGCAAGGAATAATTTTGGATGGACAGGTAATATATCTAATGGTAGTCAAAGATATGGTAACCATAGGAGCTGTTTGTTGCTTGACCCCCCTACAGAAGATATGGTGGGGTATGAAAAGGTAATCAAATTGATGGGTAATGTATCAAACTCATTATGGGCGAGAGAACAGAATCTAGAAGGCTGGACAAGGATATTATTCCATATAGCTTTACCTAATTCTATAATTGACCCATCATTTGATTTGAGTAGCGTTAACAATGGTCCACACAGACCATACTTAAAATACGTGGGTGACTGGATTAGAGTTAAAGCTATGAATTGGAAAGGGGTTATGAAATGGGTATTAGTAGATAATGGTTTTGCAAGCCCAATCCAATTACTTTTTAGCTCACTGGGTATGAATACTGGTAAAGGAGGGTTTGGCCTAGATACTTTTAATATCCTAACAGAACAATCTGGTGGAACTGTTGGCGGGTTACAATACATGGTAGCTAATACGTACAATGCTTACAAAGATGCTTGGGGAAATGGGATGGGACTCTTCATAAAAGATGACGTTCTCCACATGCAGTTATCAGTACAATGTTGGAAATCTGGTAGGTCAGCTTCAGGAAAATATTGGTTTAACCCCTGTGTACCACCAGTAGCTGGTGATAAGTATCTTCAATTCTGTGACTCGAGAGGGGGTAACGGATTGCAATGGTATATCCATGGTAGGTTTAATGAGTCAAGGTATGGGTACAGGAATGAGGTAGTAGTTAATGATATAGATGATGGAGTATTTAATTGGGAAGGAACTATGCCCTTAATGATGGGAGCTAATTGTTATTCGTGGACAATTTATCAAAATGCCCCAAAGGATTATTAACGTGTTTTCTCTTATTATATTTGGTAATTAATGGTGAGAAGAAAGGGAGAGAAATTAACCTCTCCCTTTTATTTTGTAGTTACTTGGTCCTTGAATTTATTCCTACATCGTTTAGTCCCTCGTTGTATCTCTTCTCGGAGTTTATCAAAGTAAATATAAGTGGATTCTTCTTGAGGGAGATTTAAGAATGCTGCCCATTTAGCATCTTGGGATTCTTTGTCATGGGATAAAACCATTGGTGGGGGATTGAGTTGTAAATTAAATAAGAAGTAAGCATCCTCACTTAATGTTTGTTTCATGAAGTTCTTGATTTTAGAGAGGAGTTCTTCATCAACCTCTGGTTCTATCTCATCTATGATGTCCATGTTATATCTCTGATACTCTTCATCATCTAATCGAACCATCTCAATATTTTTCTCAGAATGCTGGGTGTATGCTCCTCTGAGAATCCTGCATCTGAATTGTTGTAATGCCTTGATGATATGTGACTTGAGCGATTTATCCGACATCTCACCATAATACTTATTATAAACATAAATAAACTTATCATCAAACCAGCTCCGGATAATATCTGTTGTAACTCCATAGTAGAGGGGGTTAATACCAAAAGTGAGTTTGTCCATAAGTTTACTGCAATCCTTGTAGATTTTGTTGAATAACTCTTCATCGTAGTCATCTTGCATTTCTTTTAGCCTGTGAATTTCCATATCTCTGATTTTATTATATAATTTGGTAGTGCAAATATAAATATAAATATTTAATAAGTTGATAACCTAAGGCACAAAATATGCTATTAGATTATAAATTATGCCCTAAGTGCTTAATTAACAAGGGGAACTAATGGTTAATATAACAAACATAAAATAATGTATGGCTAAGTTTGAGTTTGATACAGACTTTCAGTTCGAGATATTAAAATATACTTTGCAGCATCCAGATGGATACAAGATAGTTAACTTGTACTCAGAGGAGTATTTTACTTTGATTGAGCACGCTATCTTGGCAAAGGTCATAAAAGATTACTTCAAGTCATTCAAGAAAGTTCCCGGGAAAGCAGTTTACATGGAGGAGTTGAGAAAGACTTTACAGGATACTTCTGTAACTTCTTCCCTATTGGAATCAGAGTTAAACAATGTAAGGGATTTAGCTAGAGATTTATTCAAGGGAGCAATCAAAGATCCCGAGTATATAGTAAATCAGACAGAGAAATTCGCCCAATACTTGGATTTGAAGGATACCATTGAGAATATGGACATCCTTGATTTTAACAAGTACCATAACTTCTCGGAGAAAGTAAGTAAAGCAATATCACCGAGAGTAATAGTAGAGGACCTAACAAGGTCCTTTCTTATTGGGGGTTTGTCTGATAGACAATTGATGAGAAGAGATGTACAAACTATATTCCCAACACCATTCAGGCAAATCAATAAGTTAACTAATGCAGGTGGGTATCCCAAGGGAGCTACCATAGTAATAGTGGATAGACCAAAGAAAAAGAAAACAGCTTTCCTCGTGAATGTTATAGTGGGGTATTTGAAGATGGGAAAGAAGGTTTTAGTGGTTGACCTTGAGAATGGTGAAGAAGAGTATATGGCTCGTCTGGAACAGTGCATGAGTAACAAAACCAAAATGGAAATCCTTTCTGGAGATTATGATAAAGACGTTAAGAAAACCTTTAGAAAGTATAAAAGGTTGGGTGGAGAGGTTGTTGTCAGGCGTATGCCCGCGTTAATAACAAATGGTAACTCAGTAGATAAGTTAATCTGTGACCTTGAGGAGAACTTTGGATTTTATCCTAATGTTTTGATCACTGACTACATGGGTAAGATGGGTTCTAATACCGGGAAAGAGGCTTTATCAGAACGTATATCAGAAGCGTATACAGATATATCCAATGTTATGCTTAAGCATAATATAGAGATACACTGGTCAGCTAATCACGTGACTCGTACTGGAGCTAAACATGAGAGGTCAAGGTATGTTGGAGAAGATATAGCGGGTGCAATCGACGTGATAAGACACGTGAATGCTGCATTCGGGTTAAACAGAACTGATGATGAAGAGAATGCTAACGTACAAAGGTTAGAGATTATAGAACATCGTGATGGAGTACCCAAAGGGAGAGCGGTTTTCAGCGTAAATATGGATACTCAAAGATTTAAAGAATTTAACAGTAAACAGGTAGAGGAGTTTAATCAACAATTCAGCCAATTTATAACAGAAGAAGAGGATAAAGAAGCAACACAATCAGAAGATAACAGAAATGGCGACTTATAGCAAGAGAACGATAAAACATCTTTACGGTTGGTTTATACATAACCTTCATGCAGTACCTAAAGCTAGGGGCTGGATAAATTGTAACTGTCCATTCTGTGGGGCTGTAGGTAAGTTTGGTATAAAACCTCTAACTGGCAACACGCATTGTTTTAGATGTGGGTATGATAAACCACCAATACAAGCCATCATGGAGTTAACCAATTCTGAAACTGAGAAAAAAGCCTGGGAACAGGTTTTTTCTGGTGATTGGGACTTCCTTGATGTTAAGGTACCTGAATCAGAGCTAAAGATAAATAATAAAGTCAAGGGCTTAGAACTCCCAGAGGGGTACCATAATATTATATTCGGTACGAATCACATAGCAAAAGTATGTAGACAATACCTTAAGAATAGGGGATTCTCCATTGCAGCTCTATCTCAAAAGGGATTTGGTTATTGTGATACAGGACCATACAAGGGCTATGTAATAATCCCCTATATCATGCATGACCAGTTGGTATATTTTAATGCTAGGAAAGTGATGGGAGCTGGAACAACCAAATACAAAAACCCAGTAGCGAATGAGACAGGGTTAGGGAAAGCATACGTGATATATAATATGGAAGCTCTATACCTATATAAGAGGGTTCAATTATGTGAGGGGGCTTTCAACGCTGAGACAATAGGAGATTCTGCCATAGCTACAGCTGGGAAATTACTAACTGAGTGGCAGATTAATACTATACTCTCTTCTCCAGTAGAGGCTATAGATTTACTCCTTGACCCAGATGCTTTAGTGGAGAGCGTTAACCTTGCATTAAAGCTGGTGAACTTCAAGAAGGTAAGGGTAGTGTATTGGGAAGATAAGAAATCGAATGGGACTTATTTAGATGTAAATGACCTTGGTAAAAAAGAAACCATACGGAGGATAAGGAAGCATAAATTCTTAACTTACGGAGAACTCATTAATTATAAAATGGCAATTAATCATGGAAGAAAATACAGTATCCTCAAGAAATGAACCGAGCATCCACATTAGGAAGAGTAATTTGCTCCTAGTAGTAGAAAAATTACAAAAGCAAGGAGTAATTACAATTAACACAAATAAAGAAAATCTAGTTGACCAATTATTAAAATTTGCCAGCCCATACTCGATATCAAATAGAGCAGTAGTAGTTAGCAATAAGAAGATACAAGAGAAGGTGGAGAAGGTAACCTTAACATCCAAGGATAGTGCAGTTCTATTTGCATCCATACTTTTCAAGGTAAGGAAACAGATGAAGCATAGAGGTATAAACCTGATTACTTCTACGAGTAAGGAATGGACAACACTAAAAGATGTAGCCTCTAATGCGGTTGACTTCGCTGAGGATTTTGAATTAGATAACAGAGAAGCATTTATACAGTATTGTACACTGGGATTAAAGATGATGCGAGTGTATGGATTAAATAAGTTCTTACCCTTGCATTCCAGGATATGTACGGAGTATGAGGCTTTACAAGCTGAGAAACAGGATAAGAATAAAGATATAACTGACACTCTCTGCAAGATATATAACAAAGCTGTCTTAGATAGTACGGGGATTGTGGATGATGTTTCAAAGAAACCAGAATCAAAGATATGGTTCGTGAAAGCAGCTGAATATATTGCAGAGGTGAAAGTAAAACCAGAGCTATATATGAACGCTCAGTTTGATGGGTTAGCGTTTACAGGAGGTATACCCTTTCCATCTCAGTTTGTTGGAGATAAGGCAGTGGAAAGGTTATACAGGTATATGAAGAAAAATGGGGTGAGTGCTAAGAAGCCCAAATCAATGTCATGGTTAAACTTGGATAAATTAAAATCACTAGATAATGGAGAAGAATGAAGACAGAAAGAGTAGGAACTGGTTCCTAAAATTTGTGGTAGTAACGTATTCTACCTGCATAGTAATGGGGTTATTTTTAACCCTGGTAAAGTATTTTGGGTTAGGTTATGAAGATATTTCTTATGGTACCTGTTTATCACCTATATGGGTACCACCTGCCTTGACCATAACCTGTATTGGTTTTTTCTTGGTAATCATCGCTATTAAAGAGTGGGACAAATGGTAACAATCAAACTGAATAATAACAAGTTTAAAGTGGAGGGGGATATAAAAGTCCTCCAAAAACTTTATAAGGAGTTATCCTTTCGTCACCCACAGGCTTTTTATATGAGAGCGAGTATGCCACGTGGTTGGGATGGTATGGTACACATGGTAAGTGATAGAGGTTATTGTGAGACTGGCCTATTACCTAGAGTAATTGAGTGGATTGAGAATCATGGAGTACCTTATGATATAGAGGATAACAGGAATCTACCACAAATCCAAGCTATGCCAGTTCATATTGGAGATTTGAAGAGAAGACCTTACCAGAGAAAGGCAGCATGGAGCATACTCAAAAACTCATGTGGTGGGGTACCATTCCCAAGAGGTATAGTGGGAGCAGCAACAAATGCTGGGAAAACTCTAATAGCTGGACTAATCCATGCTTCAGTGTATAAGGCCAAATCATTGGTTATCGTTAATGGTACCGAGCTATATAACCAATTCAAGGATGACCTACCAGATATGTTTGAAAGTTGGGGGTATATGCAGGGGAAAGAAGTTCAATGGGGGGATATCATGGTATGTATGTTGCCCACTCTGGTGAGAAATATAGAGAATTATTGGAAGTATCTAAGCCAATACAATGTACTCATATATGATGAATGTCATCTTGCTACGAGTAAAACCGCTAGAAAGGTATTAAATAAGCTATACCTAATCCCCATTAGAGTTGGTTTGAGTGGTACTGCATTAAGACACAAGGATAAGGTAAAGAACATCACTGTTGAATCTTTCTTTGGGCAGGAAACGTTCGTGATAAAGAACAAGGAATTAGTGGAGATGGGAGTATCATCTAATATCATTATTACGATGAGAAAGGGGAATACCAAACCAGTTGGAGCTTCTGATTATAAATCAGAATTTGATGCTGCCATTACTTATGGAGTGGAAAGGTTAGACAGGGCTATAGATGCTGCTAAATATCACGTGAGAGAAGGACATATACCTATCTTGGTAGTATGTAAGTATATAGCTCAGGTAGAGGAAACATACGAAAGGTATAAGAAAGAATTCCCTTATCTAAAGATAGAGTATATACATCACAACGTATCTGACAGGAAAGAGAAGCTTGATAGGTTCAAGAGAGGTGAGACCAATATTCTCATAGCGTCACTCATCATTAAGGTTGGCCAGAATATGCCCTTAATCCAATATATGCAAAACCTAGCATCTGGAGACTCAGCTATACAGGCACTCCAGTTATTGGGTAGGGCTCTTCGTTCTCATGAATCTAAGAAAGTAACCTACTTTGATGACTTCTTTGATGAAGGAACTTATCTGAAAAGACATTCAAAACACAGGCTTAAATATTACAAGGATGAGGGGCTCAATGTAATTGAAGAGTATAAAGGAAAACTATTATAGTAAAAATTAACAAGACATGGCAAAGAAGAAAAAACCAGAGGAAACCATTGATTTATCTAAACCTATAGATTTGAGCAAGATAGGTACTCCAGATGACCCATGTTTCGGGACACAATATGACCCACGGGATAAGGATTGTAAGATATGTGGGGATATTGAAATATGTGCCATAGCTCAGATGCAAAATAACAAAATTCAACGAGAGCTCTTAGCAAAGGAGAAAGATTTTAAAGATTTGGATGAAGCCAAGTATTTAAATGAGAAAGATGCTAAGGAAGCAAAAAGGTTGATTGAGAAGTATAAATCGAAGGGCTATTCAAAATTAAAGATTAAAGCTAAATTGAGACAGGATTTAAACCTGGATTCAGATAGGTTAAAAGAGTTAATTAAAAAGTATTATAAATCTAACAAATAGGTTATGGACATAAGGGACATAAAAGAAGAAGTGGTTTACCCACTGGGAAAAGGGTTAACTGAGATGTATCGGTTACAGAAAGTGTTGCTTGATTCTTATATCAAGATAGAGGGTCTACCACAGTACCCGGTAAATGTGAATTTGAAATCTTCCCAAACATTGATTAAAGATTTCGTGGGAAGAGTGATTGAGGAACTTGGAGAGGGGTACGAGTCTTACGATGAATTGATGGAGATGTTTTCAAAAGGGGATAGCCGTTCAAACATGATGCCATTCCTTCAGAATTTCAACGAAGAATGTGCAGATGCTCTTCATTTCTGGCTTGAGTTATTGATTTACTCGGGTATAGAGGAAGAAGATATCCGGAAATATTGTGAGGCAGAACCAGAAGATGATACTCTTGACCTGTTATTGAGAAGGGGTGCTCAGATGGCGAAGGCAGTACTGGGAAAGGTATACTGTCCTGGATACAAAGTAATCAATGGACCAATCACTGATGAATTCATGAGAGGTGGTAATCAACTGGGTATCGAGAGAGACCAAAAGATGTGCCAACTATTGTGGAGATCAACCTACAAATTCCAGATAGCAAGGAATTGCTTGAAGAATAAACCCTGGAAACAAACTCAGATGATGACAGACGAGGTAACTTACAGGGTAAAACTTATGGAGGGTACCTTGTTCATGTTTGGGTTCTTTGCATTCGTGGGTATGACAGCAAGAAGCATTTACCATATCTACTATAAGAAGAACAAGATAAATGAGTTTAGGATCCGCTCAAAATATTAATATGAAACCGAACATACCAATCCCGGGATTAGAAGATTACCATATTACCAAACATGGTAATCTCTTCTCTATTAAGAGTGGTGAGTGGAAAGAGTTGAAAGGTTGCATAAATTGTAGGTGGGGAAGAAAACAGTTTAAGATAAGAAAAAAATGGTATAAGGCTTCTAGGTTAGTAGCTTTGGTATATGTAAAAAATCCTAATCCTGAAAAATATAATGTAGTATGTCATAAGGATAATAACCCACTAAATCTAAATGATTATTATAAAAATCTTTACTGGGGAGATTATTTTATGAATAACCAACAAACTGTAAGGGATGGCAGGATAAATCCAAGGCCATTGAGAGGGAAAGATAACCCAAGGTATGGTATCTCACTACCAGATGAAGTAAAGAAGAAGATATCCAAAGCTAATTCTGGGTACAACAATGGGAATTTCAAATGCAATGAGAAACTTGTGAGGGAGATATTTAGGTTACGAAAGATAGGGTTTGGACAATCTCAGATAGCCAAAAAGTTAACCATAAGTTCACATACAGTTAATAAGACCTTAAGAGGAAAGAATATCTTGGGAATGGTATCTAATGAATATAAAATAAAAGAGAAAGTATGATATATTTAACAGCTCCAACAACACAACATGCATGGGAAGTAATAAATGAGTACCTTATGTTCAGTGGGGAGAAATTAAAAGAAAGTGGGATTAGGGTATCCTCTCAGTTAATAGCTTATAATGTTGTAATAGATATTAATAAAGCCTGGATAGACCCAGAGTTTGATTTTGCCCGTCTCTTCGGCTATCATTTACAAAAGTGGGTGCGTTTACTTGCGAACTACCTTAGCCTTAATCAACTTGACCTTGTAAAATCTCAAATACAGGCAAAAGAAAGGGCTAATGCTGGTTCATATAATATAGCCTATAAGTTCACTAACCAACATGACTCGGGAAAAGGTTGCTTACTTTCAGTGGTATTCCAAAGGAGACACAAGGATAATACTAGAAGGATGGTCGTTAACATCAGGTCATCAGAAGTAACCAAGAGGTTGATATTTGACTTCTTACTTATCCAGAGAATGGGTGAGTATATCTATGGAGAGGGAGTAGACCTGGCAGTTACTTTATTCTGTGGGAATATGTGGTCATCTATCGAGTTATTAACTGGATATCATATCCACAAAGATCTCCATAAGCTATTGAAAGGGAAAGAGAATGACGTAACCAAAAAAATGTTGGAGCTATTAGAAAAATTCTCTGACCCCGATTATGCAGAGAGCCTGAAATATAAGGTACATATAAGGATATGCAGGCAGTTAATAGCTAAAGATGGGTTCATTGGTTTTAAAGCAAAATTGAAAACCCTTGCTAGGGATTGCAAACTACCGGGTCAATAAACCCACTAACATGTTGAGTACTATTCAATTAAAATTAATACTAAAGATATGGAAAAGAAAATTTCATTAATCAGAGACAATGTAAACATTACAAAGGTGGGAGCGAGTAAGCTCCTTGTAGAGGTTATCGAGGGAGATGAGAAATTAAAATCTGGTATCATTATCCCGGGTAATACTCAAGAGGGTAAACCAGTTATCGGAGAGGTAGTGAGAAAAGGAGATGCAGTAACTGATTATAGTATTGGTGATACAGTTATCTTCTCTCACTTCTCAGGTTGCGAGATGAACCTGAAAATGAAGACAAGGGTTAATGAAGAGGTAAAGGAAGCTAAAGCTTTCAAACTTATCTCTGACATTGACGTTTGGGGGACAATTGAAAAAGTGGAGGAGTAAGAGATGAGAGATAAAGAATATGTTAAACGATTAAAAATTAAGAGACGTGAGGGTATTTGACGACGCATACGAGTTAATGTCAGAGGTAAGAAGGGATGTCTACGAGATGTCATCCATAGTTACTCCCAAATCCATGCAAAACAAGAACATCGAGGGGGACATTAACTATGAGACAAGGGAAGTATTGAACTACTCCTATTGCTTACTATCTTTGGGCCACGAAGAGTATCTATTCAATGGTACCCAGACTGATATTGAATCAACAAAGAAATGGGCTATTGCAGAGTTCAACGAGAGAGTTGACCCGAGAGGTTTAAATCCAGGTGAAGCTTGGAAAATCCGTAAAGAGATTTGGGAAGAATTCTTGGTAAATGGTAAGTTTGATTACGCCTATGGAGAGAGATTGAACTTCTGTCCAGGTGGTGAGTCAGAAGATGCCAAGGGTAACTTACAGATAGTCATCAATGAGTTACTCAGAAACCCGGATACTCGCCAGGGAATTATTCCTGTATGGGATTTGGAGAAGGATGTAGCCTATATAGGTGGAAGGAGGAGAGTACCTTGCTCCATGTACTATCAGGTAATTATCCGGAATCAACAGGTACACCTGATATATAATCAACGTTCTGCCGATGTGGTTACTCACTTTGGGAATGATGTTTGGTTGGCTTGGCAACTGAAAGAGTACATACGAGGAGTACTAAGGTCAAAAGGTTTAAAAGAACTCAAACAGGGTTATTTATACCATAACATTGCATCTCTCCACTCGTACAGGAAAGATTGGAACATACTTAAAAATTGCATAAGAGATGAACAGAGCAGTACTAGATAACTACCACTTCAGTTATGCCATTACCATGGCTGATGTGAAGAAAGTTGTCGAGTACTGCAAGGTGACTGGGTATTGTGCTCATGACTATGAGACATCTGGTCACCATAGTTCAAATCCTAATGGGTTCCCTACTTGTATATCTATAGCTTTTCAACCTGGGTATGCCTATGTTATACCACTAGCCCACAAAGATTCTCCGAATAAAAAGGGGAATAAATGGTTGAAAATCCTAAAGTATATAGGTAGGGAATTAATCCAGAATGATAGGATAACTAAGGTAGCACACAACTTTAAATTCGAACATGGTTGGTGGCTTAAGTATGGTATAAAACCAAGAGGAGTTATATTGGATACCATGCTATTGAAATACCTGTTGAACGAGCAGAGACCACATGATTTGAAATCTCTGGCTTATTCATTTTTCCCCGAGTATGCAAACTACTCAATCAAGGGAGAGGAGACAGAGAGAACTCCAGAGGATACTGTTAAGTTCTGGACAAACGTACCACTTGAAACCCTTGCACCCTATAATGCCTTGGACTCTGACCTTTGTCTTAGGTTAGCTATATACCTTGAGAGCAGGGTTAGAGAACTAGGGTTCTACCAGTTATACAGGAACCTGTTAGAGATGGCCTCGTATAACTTGGCAGAAGTTGAGAGTAGGGGATACTGGGTAGATAGACCTTACCTTGATGGGTTAGTTGAGAGCTATAAAATAAAGATCGAAGAGGCTGAGAAGAAGATGTACTCAGTACCCTCTCTCGTTAAGTATAATAAGAAGAGACTAAAGGCTGCTAAAAAAGCTCTATTGGGTAACCTTCTAGAACAAATTGAAATAAAGACTAACGAGTTAGATGAGACTGAAGATAAACGTAAAGCTAGCAGCTTGCAAAGGAGTATCACTAACCTACAAAAGAAGTATGATAATTACTCAGCCGGAGTTGGTATAACTAAGAGTGACCAAAAAACCCTTGAACCCCTAAATTTGAAGTCAGTGAAACAACTCATTGACTTTTTATATTATAGCAAGTATGGGTTGAAGTTACCTATCATAAAGTATACTGAGGATAAGAAAACCAAAAAACCAACCAATAACCCCGCAACGAGTGAAGATGTATTACTCGAGTTAAGAGAGAAAGATGAGACTGGGTTTATAGATACTCTGTTAAAGTATCGAGAGATGACCAAGTTATACTCCACTTATATTGTAGGTATAAGGGATGTACTTAACCCAGATAACACTCTTCATGGATCATTCCTCATCCATGGTTGCGTAACTGAGGATACGGTTTTGGTAGGAAAAGAAAGGGATATAGTTATAGGTGATATAGCTCCAAAAGAGGTGGGGGTAAAAGATGTGGTAAAAGATAATATCTATGTATTAACTCATGCTGGAACTTGGGAACAGGTAACTCATACTATAAACAAGGGAGTACTGGATACTTATAGGGTAACTACAGATAGGGGAGATGTTCTTGAGTGTACGAAATACCATAAATTACTTACTCCACGTGGTTTTAAACCCATTTGGAAGATAGCTAAATATGACTTGGATGTTATCATGCATGATGTATCCAGGTTAGATATACAGCCTGTAGAAGTGGGTAAGAAATATGGAGAAGTGGTATTTAAAGAAATCCCAAATTGGCCTGGTTATTTAGCATCGTCTGAAGGTAAAATATTCTCAGTAAAAATACCAGGTGCTCAAGGTATGTTAGACTATAACAACCCACATGAGATGGTACCTAGGGTACAGAAATCTGGTAATAGGTTACATAGTAGAGTGGGGTTAAGGAATGGCACTGGGATAAAAAAGATGTTACCAGTATCAAGGTTAGTATGGTCAGCATTTAATAATGCCAGTATACCAGATGGGTATGTGATAGACCACATAGATTGTAACCCGCTAAATAATATCCCAGAGAACTTACAATGTATCACTTACTCAGAGAATACAAAACGTGCCTATAAGAATACCAGAACTGCATTTACTAACGGAGCTATCAATGGGAAGACAGTATTGGATACTCAAACTGTTGGACAAATATTGTTAGACCATAGAGAGGGATTGACACAAGGGCAAATAGTTGAAAAGTATGGGATATCACAAGCTCAAGTAAGAAGGGTTATAAATGGTGAATCATGGAAATACATATACTTAACTAAGGTTAGGGTAGAGTATATAGGTAAGAAGACCATCATGGATTTATCAGTAAATGATAAGCATAGTTATGTAACTCGCTCTAATTATGTGAGTTGCAATACGGTCACGGGGAGACTTAGCAGTCGGAATCCTAACTTGCAGAATATGCCACGGGATACTACGGCAAGTGATATTAAACAAATGTTTGTATGCCCCCCTGGAAAAGTGATGATGCAGCTTGACTACTCAGCAGCAGAGTTCAGGGTAGTTGCAGGTTGGTCTCAGGATAAACAGATGTTGGAATGGTTCAGGGTTGGTCATGACATACACTTAGCTACCGCTTGTAAGAAATATGGAGAGGATTACGATGAGATAAATAAGATTTACTCTAACGAGGATGACCCAAATTACAAGGAGTGGAAAGTGAAGAGAAAACAAGCCAAATGTTATTCAGGTGATACCGAGATACTAACACCTACTGGTTGGCAAAGATTAGATTCTTATGATGGTAAATCCTTGGTGGCCCAATATAATTTTGATACCGAGGAAATATCATGGGTAAAACCATCCGCTTATGGGAAAGTATTATCAAAAGATAACTATACCTATAAATCAAGGACTGTGAGTTTAGATGTAACTTCTACTCATAAGACCCTATTTGTAACAAGATACCAGAAAAAGGTTAGGACAGATTTTAAGAACCTAGTAAATAAGTCTGGGTATATGCCAGTAGCTGGTAAGGTTAATTTTAAGTTTGAGGATGAGAACTTAACCAGGTTTTTAGCAATGTTCACTGCTGATGGTAATACCAAGAATCAATGGGAGAAGATTAGGTTTGGTTTTAGTAAAGAACATAAAGCTAATAGGTGTAGGGAATTATTAGCTTTATGTAACATAGATTATACAGAAGCCTTAAGGAATGGAAAACACTACTTCTGTATTATAAAGAAAACCAATCAACCATTATATCAGTGGTTATCTAAATGGGTGAGTAGAGATAAAGAATTGAGTTGGGAATGTTTAAGCCATATATCCGGTAAGATATATTTAGAAGAGGCTCAGTATTGGGATTCAAACATTAGTGATAAAACAGGTTATGTATCTTTTAGTACTGTAGTAAAACAAACTGCCCAGGTTATGCAGGCCATGGGACACATGAATGGTATAATGGTATCATTTAGTGAAACTAGAGTAGGAGATAGGATTAGATATCACCTGGGATATAATTTAAGAAGAGATACTCATCTTACTAGAGTTGATCTTAATAATTCTATCTTAACAAAAACAGAAGGGGGAAGAGATATGTGGGGGGTAACAGTAGATGATCATAACTTATTAGTGAGAAAAGACAATAAGATAGTACTGTCTGGGAACACAATTGGATTCGGTATCTTGTATCAACAAGGACCAAACCATTTGAAAGAATCCCTATCAACAGATAAACATAAAGCTACCAAGGAAGAAGCTCTTGAGTTCTTGGAAGAATGGTTTGAGATTTTCCCGGGCGTTAAGAGGTTTGTTAATAAACAAATGAAATTCGCTGAGAAACATGGGTACGTATTATCTCCATTCGGTAGAAAGAGAAGGTTACCAGATGCTAAAAATAGGAGAGACCATGGTAAACACGCTAAAGCGTTACGAGATGCTATAAACGCCCCTATCCAAGGAACTGCTTCGGATTTCGCATTATTTTCTAGTATACTTATTAGGGAGAAAATAATGAGAGGAGAACTTCCATCTTCTATCGAGCAAATTGGGACAATACATGACTCCCTTATGTTCTATCTTGACCCGAAAGATATGAATGACAAAGTGGTAGACCAGTTATTCGATATATGTAGGGACCCAGATACTCAAAAATACTTTGGGTTTAAGTTGAAAGGTATTACTATGGCAGTTGATTTCGAGTTGGGTTTAAGATGGGCAAAACTTAGGGGGTATGAGAGAGGTACTGATTATGCAGAAGTATACAAGGAATGTTACACTCCTTATTGGTGGGAAAATAAAGAAACTCGAGAATTGCATGGGAGATAATGGGATATTATATTTGCAATAAATAAAATATTTATCATGGATTACAATGAGAAATTATTAGATAGTTTGGAAGGATTGGTGGATGACCTAAGGCAGACAAATACTGCCTCGGTCAAAACCAATGTCCTGTTAAGGTACCCAGAATGTAGGAAACTACTATGGTGGACTTACAACCCTTTCAAAAAATTTGGAGTGACCAAGAAAGGGATAGAGAAGTTTAGATATACTCATGACCCAAATGGAGATTTACCAGAGGATTACTCTATATATGACTTGTTTAGAGATTTATGTAGTAGGAGATTAACTGGTCACAATGCACTTTACAGGTGCATTAACATGTTGGATAGGTACCCAGCTTATGCAGATACTTTATTATGTATCCTTGACAAGGGGTTGAAACAGGGTATTAACGTAGCCAATATTAACGCTGCATACTTCACGACAATGAAGAGAAACCTTATCCCCCAATTTTCTATAACCAGAGCCAAGAACTTCTTTGACTATCAGAATAAACTGGACTTCAAGAAAGATACTTGGTTTTGGTCAAGGAAATTGGATGGAGTAAGATGTGAGACTTTCGTAGATGGGAAGGGTGTTGCAAGGACATACTCGAGAGAGGGTAATGAGTTTACAACTCTTCAAGTATTGAAGGATGCTATAAAAGAATCTGGTATCCGTAACATGGTATTAGTGGGAGAGGTATTCTTAATTGGTTTAGATGGTAATGAGGACTTTCAAAAGGTAGTCGGAGATGTAAAGAAGAAGGATTACACTATCCCAGAACCTCATTATGCTTTATATGATTACGTTACTTGGGAAGAGCATAACTCAGCTAAGGGGACTAGGCCATTTGCTGAGAGGTTATCTCAATTAGAAGAGGATTTAAAGACAATGAAGTATCCACATATCTTTATGCTTGAACAACATAAGGTTGAGGATATGGATTCTCTTTTGAAAGAGTTCGGGGATGCTAATAGTAAGGGATGGGAAGGGTTAGTAATCCATAAAAATGCAGGGTACAAAGGGATAAAAACTGATGTAGTTTTAAAGATGAAGAAGTTCGATGATGCTGAGTACCAGATACTCGATGTGGAGACAGGACCATTCACTTACTACTATGATTCATTGGATAATCAGGGTAGACCTATCAAGAAAAGGAGAGTAGAAGACATGGTAACTAACCTTATTATTGAGCATAAGGGATTCAGAGTATCAGTTGGTTCTGGTTATACCATTGAGGATAGGAAGAAATGGTTTAAGAATCCTAAACTAATTATAGGGAAATGGGCTACTGTTAAGTATTTCGAGGAGACGACCAATAAAGCTGGTAACATAAGTTTGAGATTTCCAACAATAAAAACCATCTACAAGGAAAAGAGGGATTTATAACTTGGTCTGGTACTAATTAAAATAAAAATGGTATGGTTGTTAACCTAAGGAAAATAAAGAAGTTAAAATATTGGGAATCAAACACGAGTATAACTGTAGTTGATATTAACTTGGGAGAGGAAAGGATAGTTTTTAATCTAAAGGACGAACTCTCATTTGATAATGACTCAGTTAACTCGGAGTTGAAAGACCAGCCCAATCACTATGCCTTTATTGCCATGTTACATAAAAAAGCTTTAGTATTAAAGAGGGAGAGAGAAAGGATTCTTGAGAAGACAAGGTCCCGACTCTTCTCCCAATACAAAAGCCAAGAGAAAATGGCTAATGATTTAGCTGAAGCCATGGTATATAAAAGCAAGGAGTATCAGGATGATTACAAGAAATTCTTAGCAGTAAGTGCGGATGTTGACATACTTGAAGTATGTGTACGAGCTTTCGAGCAAAGATCTATGTTAATGCAAACAGTATCCGCTAATATTAGGCGGGATAAAGTATAATTTAATTTTATGTTATGGCAAAGAAAAGTTTAAAAGACAGGTTGAGAGATAAACAAAAGGCTCTCAAAACAAAAGGAAATGGTAAAGTACTTTTTCAGAAAGCAGATGAAGAGTTGAGAGTTCGTTTACTCTCTGCTGGAGAAGAAGAGGAGTTTATAAAAGAGGTAGTTCAATTCTACTTGGGTGGAGATATCAAGGGAGTTTATTCTCCCATGACTTATGATGAGCCTTGTGCTATCTACGAGAAGTACGAGGAGCTAAAGAAATCCAAAGACCCAGATGATAAGGAGTTGGCTAAAGACCTTTCTCCTAAGAAAAAATACATGGTTGCTGTTCTCCTTTGCAAGGATGAGAAAGGAAAAGACTATGACCCTGAACCCAAATTGTTGCAGTTGGCTCAGTCTCAATATTCAGAGATTATTGACCTCTATCTTGATGAAGAAGAGTGGGGAGATATGACTGACCTGGATGAAGGCTATGACCTTAAACTCAAGAGAACGGGGACAGGTAAAAACGATACTGAGTACACGGTTAAGCCTTGCAAGAACAACTCCATACCCAAGAATTGCAGACCTAAAGAGGGAGTTGATATCGAGGCCTTAGTAAGAGAGGTTATTCCTTCTTATGAGAAAACTCAGGAATACATTGAACAGTATATGGGTAATGCTTCTTCCAGCAGTGATGAACCTGAAGAAGATGATGATGATGATATGGGCTCATCAAAGAAATCCAAAAAGGATAAGAAGGAGAAGTCAACCTTGAAGAAGGCTAAGAAACTCAAAAAACATAAACAAGAAGATGATGAGTAAGGAGAAAGAGAACGTAGAAGGGGGTCCAATGAGTGGACCTCTCTTCATAGATAAGGATAACATTATAGCCAAGGGTGGTATTTGGGAATCATCCAAAGTAAATGTTCCTCGGTATAGACAGATGGTAAAAGAATTTGTTTCTAACTTTGAAGAGGGGATAGACAAACAGTTGAAGGAGGGTTGGTTAGTAAAAATAGTAAAAACAATAGAACCACCTTATGGGTCAGAAACGGGTATATTGGTTATATTTGAAAGAAATGACTGATGGCAAAGAAAGCGAAAAGTAAAAAGACAAAGAGCTTGCAGAGTATCATGAACAAATACTCTCAAGTATCACTGGCTTCTGAGATGTATGGAGAAGTGGAGAATATGCCATGGCTACCGTCAAGGAGTTTAGTGATGAACTGGGTAACTGGGGGAGGTATACCATTTGGTAAAGTACTCGAGTTATTCGGTCAGGAGAGCTCGGGTAAATCTCTGGTAGCATTGGATTTCTTAGCTATATGCCAAAAGCTTGGAGGTTGGGGAATGTGGGTAGATGCTGAGAGTTCTTACTCGAAGGATTGGTGGACAACAAATGGGATTGATTTGGATAAGGTTCTGGTATTCCATGAGAACGCCATAGAGGTTATATCAGATTGGACAATAGAAACTGCCAGGGCTTTGAGAAAGAAGTTAACTCACAATGAACCTATTCTATATGTGTTGGATTCCATTGCAGCATTGGATACAATAGAGAGGTTGGAGATGGAACAAACAGATGAGAAGGCAGAGATGGGTATCAGAGCTAAAGCAATGGGTAACTTTCTCCGGAAGAGAAGCAAGGAGCTTGCAGATTTGGGAGTCACTTGCATATTCATTAACCAGCTTAGGAAGAAGTTGGGTACCATGTTTGAGGATCCAGAGACAACACCGGGTGGAGAAGCAATGAAATTCTTTGCCCATATTCGTATGGGTTTTTATCGTAAGAAACAAATCAAGGAAAAGGTACATGGGAAAGAGACCTGGGTTGGTAACTATGTTTCCTTGAGAATGAAGAAAAACAAGGTAGCTCCACCAAGGCCAACAATGGAGACTGAAGTATATTTTCTGGCTGATTATTGCCAACCTGGATTCTCAAGGTATGCCGGGTTAGCCGAAGTACTTGAATCCTCTGGTGCAGTTAAGAGGGAGAAGGGGTCATCGATTTATTACGATAAAGAGGGCAATAAAATTGCACGGGGAGAAGACGCATTCCAATCACTTTTGGAGGAGAACAAAGACATTAGAAGTAAACTTATTAAACTTGCTGGAATAAACACTTTTAGTAATACTAAAAAGGTACTAGAAGATCTCAATGAGAAAGAGATAAACCTATTCCCAGTGGGAGAAGAGGAGGAATAAAATGGTAGAAACAGCATTAATATTTGACGCAAACAACCTTATGCACAGGGCTTACCACAGGTTCAATTCATTTACAGACGTGAGTGGTAGGCCCACGTCTGCTATATATGGAGTACCTTTCGTGGTAGAGGCTCAGGTAAGGAAATTTCAACCCGATTTGGTAATAGCGGTATTCGATGGAGCCAGGAGTAAACACCGGTTAAAGATATGCCCAGATTATAAGGGTTCTAGGGTACAGAAATTGGATTTTGATAAGGAAGATTTCCTAAGGCAAAAGGAAGAGGTAATGGAAGGACTCTACAATTTGGGTGTATCAGTAGTACATAACCCAGACCAGGAAGCTGATGATATGATTTACTCGGTGGTTAAACTCCTGCAAAAACAGAGAGTGGGAACAATCATAATCATCTCATCAGATAAAGACTTCAACCAGTTGGCTACGACAAAGGATGTAGTTATTTATAACCCACATAGCCAAGAGAAAATAACCGTGAACACTTGCAAACACTTTAAAGGATATGAAGCCAAGCAAACTGTGGATTACCTTACTTTGGTCGGTGATGACTCGGATAATATTAAGGGATATCCTTTGGTGGGTGAGAAGAGAGCACAACAATTCCTTGAAAAGTATGGGTCAATCAAAGCCTTTTTAAGAGGGTCAGAGATAAGCTCAGTAGTGAGTAAGAACGCATTACAGAAGATATACAAGAAGAACCACTTTTTGATATCATTGAGAGCATATCACTTAAAGTATATGCGGGATGTGAAAATCAATTGGTATAAGAATCAACCATTCCCAACTCCGAACAAGTCATTGTTCGAGAATTATTGTGGAGCTTTTACATTAAAATCATTCTTAAAAGACAAAGGATTCTATGAAACATTTAAGAGTTTATCTCAGCGGGGCATCAGGTCTAGGAAAAACAACCTTAGCTAAACTGGTATCTAAAGAATTGGGGTTACCATATATTAATACCTCAGCGAGTAATGTATGGGATGAATTTGGGGTAAAATCCCATGAACACGCTCTCCAACTATCTGGAGATTATAACTGGGCCCATAAATATCAGATGGCTATACTTGAGAACAGGAAGAAAATATTGGGGGACAATGATAACTTTGTAACAGACAGGTCAATCATTGATAACCTGATATACTACATGGATGGTAACAAACCATACCAATTACAAAGGGAGTATAATAAGGCCTGCATGGAGATGTTACAACATGACCTGGAGAACTTCAACGTAGTATTTATCAGGTTGATACGACCATTCTCATGGGAAACAGAGAATGATGGGAAACGTATATCAGATGAAGGATATCAGATAAAGTCTAACCTGTTATTCAGGGGGTTTGACTTCCGGTATTTCATGGAGAACGTGAAACATTATTACCATGAACAAAATATCCATTTTGAGTGGGGTAACCTAAAGTTCTTGGGTAGGAAGAATATCATCAGGGAAGCTACTATACATGCCTCTGATTTCAAGAAAAGATTTATGGCAGTGTCTCAAACCATTGAGAACATTGGAGGATTTGAGGGAGATGAGTTCTCAGAATTATACGAGTACATAACCTATAATGACTTTAACCATGAAGATTACCGGTAAGTTTTATTGTCTTGGTGATTTGCATATCCATGATTGGAATACTTTCAACCAAGACTTATACAGGACAAAGATGCTCCTAACATGGTTTAAAGACTTGGTTTTTAAATCTCATTCAAAAGGTAACAAGGTCCTCATTGCTGGGGACCTTTTTCATAACCCAAGCCACATGTCTAACGAGCTATTTAGGTTAGTGAGCCAAACATTTTCAGAAATAGACCATATATGTGGAGAAATGGTCTATTGCATTTCAGGTAACCATGATAGAGATGGTGATGACCCAATAAAATCTCCAAGCTGGGTGAAAACCTTTTCGGAGATGTATAACTTTATGAAGTGTATAGATTTTTCAATGGTAGAAGTCAACGGTTGTAAGGTAATGGGTATACCTTATCTCAGAGATGATGTGGGATTAGAGAATGCAATGAGAGTATGCTCCCAAAGTAAGCATGATGCACCTAGGGTTTTATTAATTCACAAAGAATTGGCTGGTGCTGAAGATACAAATGGTATGAAATGTGAAAGGAAAGGAGACCAGAGTAAACTGAGCACCTTCTTCCAGAATTTCGATTACGTAGTATGTGGCCATATCCATAAGCCACAACTTCTCCGTAAAAATATTTTAATGTGTGGGTCACCCATGCAAATGAGAGTATGTGATATAGGTACAGATATGGGGTATTGGGTACTGGATAAACATGGGTTTGAGTTTCATAAGGCAGAACTCCCGGAATTTCGATACGAAGGTGATCCCGGAAAAAATTTTGACTGTTACATTAAAAGAAAAGTCGTCAAGACTAAGTCTAGGGATGGGAAAGCAACTAATGAGATTAAAATGAACGATTGGTCGGGTATGATAGACGATTATTCTGACTACATCGGGGAAAAGAGAAAGAAAAGAAGGAAATTACTTAAAGACTTACTGAACGATGCTGAGCTTTCATAAAATGAGAATAGAGGGGTTTGCCTCAATTAAATACTTAGAATTTGATTGGGGAGCCAGAGAAATGGGGATAACTATCATATCTGCCAGAAATGGTAGTGGTAAGAGTAAGCTGATAAATGCCTTGTATTGGGCTTTATTCGGTGATTCTATATCAGGAGCTGTAGGTATGTGGGAGCATATCAGACCCAAAGAGTATAATGGTACTTTAGTTGAAATTAACTTTGAAAAGGATGGAGAAGAGTACAAAATCATACGATGTTTCGAATACAAAGGCAAGGTCGAGGGAAGAGCTGGAAAAAATGGATTGTTCTTCTACTCGGGGGGTAAACTTGACCCAGGAAGAGATAAGAAAGGGGTACAGTCAAGGATTAATAGACTTATCTCATACTCTAAGGAGTTATTTCTCAACACGGTCATTTTTGGTCAGAAGCAACAACGACTAATGGATGATAAATCCTCTAACAAGAAGAAATTTTTTGAGGAGGCCTTTGAAGTCACTATATTTCAGGATGCTTATACTCGGGCTAATAACCTATTGAGTAAAATCAGTGGAGAATTCAATTCTCTACAATCAGAGGAAAAGGCGCTTAAACATGATATTACTAACTATAAGGAAAGGATTGAGATATCTAAAAATCTAGAGAGGTCATGGCACAAGGCTCATAAGGAGAAGATAAAAACCATGTTGGAGAATATCCAAGATTTAGAGCAGGAGTTAGAGGATAGTGAAGATTCCAAAAATGATAGTATCTGGGAATATGAGGACCAACTCAAAAAACTGGTAGAAGAGAGGGAGTGTTACAAGAACGTGGAGAAAGAATATAATGAATGTCAAAGTGATATATCTAGGTTAAGGACTGATATCAGTTTGGATGAAGCTGCCATTAAGGGCTGTAAGAAGCATATTGCTGTATACACGAAAAACATTGATACTTTCCCGGATGTATGTGAAGAGTGTGGTAGACCTTACTCTAAAAAAGATAAGGAAAAGGCTACTGAGACATTCAGGGCTCGTATTGAAGGGTTCAACAGGGATATTAAAGCTTACACCCTTGCAAGGGAGCAACATGAAAAACAGCTTTTGGCCAAGATAGAAAATCTTTCTAGCTTAAATCAAATGAAGAAAGAGTATTTAGACTTACTCTCCAAAATTAGTGCACTAGAAAACAAAATCCTGGAAGCTAAAAAGGACACGAAATTAGCTGAATCCCTGAAGAGTAAGATAGAGCGAGAGAAAGAGAAATTGATTAGGGTAAAACTCGAGAGATATGAACCAGAGCCAGGTACCAAAATCGAGGACCTCCAAAGTAAGCTCGATAGCTTTACTCAGAAAATCAAGGTTATCAGGAAGAAATTGGTGAAATTACAGGTAGAAATAAATCGGGTTAATTTCGCTAAGGAAACATTCTCTAACAAGGGGATAAAACCCTGGTTATTCAATATGTTACTGGAACAGGTTAACTCGAGATTAGAAGATTACGAGAACTTATCTGGGTTCAAGGTAGTATTCTGGGTAGATATGGAATCAGCCAATGGGGATATCAGAGTATTGGTGAATAGGTATGGTACTGAAGTCCCCTATGAAGACTTATCAGGGGGACAACAACAACTCATAAATCTGACAACCATTTTTGCTATCAATGAAGTGGTTCAGGAAACTAAACCATGTGGGTTATTTATAGGAGATGAGTTATTTGAATCTCTAGATACTACCAACGTTGAAGTGGTTGCTAACATATTGCAAGACAAGGCTCAAGAGAAAAATATATTCCTGGTAACCCACCTCTTAGACTTTAATATTCAGAACTCAGCCATAGTGAGATTGGAAAATGTTAATGGTTTTACAACCTTACTCAGCTAGCATGATGCTACCTGGTATAGTAAACAAAGACAAGACAATATGGCTGACAGGATTAATAGTAAAAAGAAAGGAAACAGGTTAGAATTAGCCGTTACTCAGTTCATGAAAGAGTGGACTGGGTATGAGTTCTCAAGGGTACCCCAATCAGGTGGACTTAGGTGGCAGAATAGGACATCTATAGCTGGTGATGTTATCTGTACAGATAAAAAACACGAGAGAAATTGTAGGATAAGTATAGAGGTGAAAGCCCCCAAAGAGATAGCTTTTGAACACCTCCTACTCCCTACTAAAGGTAAGAATACAGATAAGTTAAACCATTACTGGGACCAATGTACTTCAGATGCCAAAGCTGTAAAGAAGGTACCCATGCTATTTATCCACAGGAATGGGATGGCAAAGGGTACCTTCTTCGTGGTAATGAATAACGAAGTTTACAATGAGATTGCAAGAGAACTAAACTTCTACCCAGTTTTATATGGTTGTATATCTTATCTATCTCAATACCGTGGGATAGTAATCCTTAACTCAGAGGACTTAAAACAAATTAACTACAAAGACCTGCATAAGAAGGTGTTTAAACCTTACTGTAAAATAATCTACAAAACCGAATAGTATGAAAAACTGGCCATGGATGATAATATACATAGATAGGAATAAATTCCTTGAGACTGATATTACTAGGATAGAGAGGGAGTATGGTATAGAGATAGTGGTACCAGTAACTCGAGTTTTAAAAGGGAAACACAGAGGGAGAAATAACTACGAGGATGTTCCTTACCTATTTAACTTTGGGTTTATGAGAGTACCCAAGTTCAGGAGATATGACATTGATTACCTAACAAAACTGAAGAGAGAGATACCTCTACTGATTGGGTACTTGAGAGATAGTACAAAACCAAGCCAGGGGTTTAACTTCGCCATGGTATCATCTAAAGAGGTTAACCGTATAATCAAGGATGCTGGCCAGTCATCCATATACAGTGAGAACCAAGAGGAGAACATCAAGATAGGTGATAGTATCAGGCTAAGTGGTTATCCATTTGAGGGGTTATACGGAAAGGTTGAGAAGATAAACAAGGAAAAGGAGAACATGGTTATTTCAGTGGAAGTGTCAAATGGTACTCCACTAAAAATTACAGTACCTTTCTTTAACATATACTATACCATGTACCACTTCGACATGAACAGTACAGATTACCTTGAAGAGGGTTATGAAGAGGTGGGAGAGAGTAAATTGAATAAGGCTTATGCCACCATATCATTAGAAATGGAAGATTATGAAGAGTAAAAACGACAAAGCTTGGAACATTCTTACAGATGAAGAAAGGCTGGTACTCAACCTTTCAGCTGTTCATGGGAAATCCTCATGGGAAATAGGGGAGATAGTACAAAAAGCCCATTTCAAATTACTGGAGATTCAGAAGAGATGTGTTAAGTTCTTTGAGATGTTCACAACCCATTATGAGACTTATGGTGTATTATTCCCAGATGAGTCTGTAGTGGGTAAGGATTTCAGGGAATATTTTCAGGGGGTGATTGAACAAAGGTTAACCCCTAAAGAAGCTATTAGTAGGATGTATAATTCCACTGTATGGAGTATAAAAGAATCCCGAGTTAGGTTAATCACTGAAGGGATGGATAAGCTTCTAGATTCTCGGAATGAATGTGATAGGGATATATTTAACCTTATCAAGGAATTTGATGCTTGGAATAATTTCAGGGTTTTACCTGATAACCTTCAGGAACCTTCAGCGTACAAGAGAAGGAATAAAGCGAGAGAAGCGAAACATTTAAGAAATATATCTCGGATACCTATGGAATCCATAGAGTTCATTCGAGAGCTATACGAGTATAATGGGAAGTATCAGAAAATGTATTTACCACTCATTCATTTGGAGTTTGAAAAGGGGTACAAAATTATCACTGTTAGGTATTCTCAGAAGAATATAAAAGCACTTACACATCTATACTTATATGTGTTTGATAACGAGACGCTAGCAAACAGCTTTGCTGACCTGGTAGTTGAGTATCTCACGAGCGAGGATAAATCAGCAAAGTCAGGACAAAAGTTCTGGCCCAAGTTTAGGGATACGAGACAGTATGCCATCAACTTCCAGGAAATAGAGAATGTCAACGTTTTCAGAAAACATGTAATATCCCGTATTCAAGGGCAAAAAAGGTAACAAGGGATTTGCATGGGATTAAAAAAGAACTTATATTTGCATTGCATTTAATAATTAATAATAAATAAAAACATGGCAAATAAAGTATTATTAGAGCATTACAATGGGATTAGAGAATTAAACAGGGATGACCTGGTGTTTATGTTCTCTCACCTGTTTAAAGATGTGTTGGAGAATACCACTCCAGTATTTCCCAGATTTCCTAACACACAGAAAGAGTTTTGGGAATGGTTAGTGGATAAAATGGTACATAATATACCTTGTCCCAAGATTAGTTGGGTGTTATACGTTTACACAGAAGTTGTAGGACCAGAGAACGAGGATTTTAAAAGAGTTTACCGGGATTTTTGGAATTATAAATTCCCAGAGGATAAAATAGAGGTTGAGGATATTGACATAGAAGATTTTAAATAATGGCAAAGGATAAAGGAAGAGCTCATGCCTATTCCAAGGCGGATAAGATGAGTATAAGGGATTTTAAAAGAGAATGTGTTGTAAGGGGTATGCCTTTCGACGATGTAATTGAGGCAGATGTCCCCACGATGTACTCCTTTTGGATAGAGAATTTGCATAAACCCAAGAACCCACAATTACTGGATGAGTTTGATGATTACGTGGAGAAGAAACTTCGAATGACAATGGGAGATGATGCAGAAGAGCTCATACATCCTTCACTCCGGTTGGGTTTTATTGGTGAGAGAGATGATGATGGGATGGTGGTAAAGATGAAGAGAATTGCAGGTATGAGTAAAAAACCCCCAAGAAAGAAAAAGGAGAAAACAACTGATGGGGTTATGGCTGGAACTGCAAAAGCAAAAACCTTTGAGTGTTTCAGGATGGGATTATCAAAACAAGAAGCTGAGAAAACTGTATTGGAGAGTTTCCCGGATGCTTCACCTAAATCTATTGGAATATGGTACAACAAGGCAAAAAGAAAATCTAAGTCATGAAAATACTTTACTTGCATTATTATATCCTAGACTTCAGAGATGTTCTGAAGCCTGGGATTATCAATAAACCTTTTCAGTTTAAGGTAGAGGCTGAAGAAATAGCCAAGATTTATTTTCAGCCCCATGAATTCAAGATAAAGATGGGTTGTAGGATATCTACCTTAGACCAGGCTATATTTGAGCCAAGGAAATTGCCTCTGATTAGTGAAGCTATCAATGATGTAAAACCAGCCAATATCATAGATGAGAGACACGCTCACAGGACTAGGAAAAGGATGGGTAATAGGATAAAGAGAGCCAATACTCATAAACTACAAAAAGATATATGGTTGCTCAGGTGTGTAGAGGATGATCTTCCCAAGTTTTTGGGAAGATTTAAACAAACCTTCACTACAGATAAGGTCATCCTGAATCAGGTGAAGGGAGCTCAACACATAATTGAATTCCTAGGTGGTGGAAGGCCAGGGAATAGAAATTACACTAAGGTCCCTGTCAAAGACTTTGTTTATGGAACTAATATCCTAAAAACATTAATAGATTGGAAGTATGACAATGGACCTTTTTACAGATATCACATAGCACTGTCCCTTTGGACCCGGTTCTCAACCGAATTTATTGAGGCAGTGGATGTAACTAGGGAACTTACTTCTAAGTGGTTTTAAATACTGGATGAACTAATATACCTTGAATTTAGGAAATAAGGTTAATTTAATTAATAACTAAAAACAGAGAAAGATGAAAATTGTAAAACAAATCGATGAGAAACACTTCTTGGGTGAAGAAGATGGTGAAAAGGTTCTTTTGGTAAAGAAAGATTTGGACCTGGAAAAATTGGCTGAGGCTATTGCAGACGAGGATGATGACGAAGAGGAGGATAAAAAACCTGCAAAGAAGGAAGCCAAAAAAGAAGAGAAAAAAGAAACCAAAAAGCCGGCTAAAAAGGAAGAACCAGAAGATGACGACGAAGAGGAGGAAGAAGAGGAGGAAGAAGGTGAAGAATACAATTGGGATGACCTGAAAGACATGGATTACGATGAGCTATCCGAATTAGTTGATGACGAGGAACTCGAGGATATTGATGTCGAAGACTACGACGAGGACGACGATGATGAAGTTGAGAAACTCCGGGTTGCCATTGCAAAAGAGCTTGATATCGAAGTCCCGAAAAAAGGTAAAAAAGGTAAAAAGTAATGCCGGTTTCATACTAATTCAACCTTAGAATTTTATGTTTGGTAGGGAGGGTAAAATCCTCCCTATTTTGTTAATACAGGGTTTATGAAAAAGTTAGATGAACAGTTTATGAAGGATGTATCAACCATTAAATGGGATGAGTTGATAGTTCCTCAAGATATACTTTATAAAGAGATAGAGTTAAAGCATGGGCTAACCATAAAGGAGGTTGAGTTAGCTAGTTTTCTCTCTTCTCAGTTGGGAGTAGTGATAGTTTGTATTGATAGGATATCATACAGGGGAGATAAAGAGATTACCCATACATTCAGAGTTTACGGTAAATCAGAGTATGTAGGTTATTTTCTCAAGTATTTCAAGGGTGTATATAGAGTGATTACTCAGATTAAGAATAGAGTGGAGAACTACAAGCTTGTCAAGGGTAATCCCATTGCTTTAGCTGAGAAAAGGATATGCCAAGTGTTAGGGAATAAAATAAAAGAGCTAAGGGATTCCAGACCTTCTAATATAATTAGTAGGACACCGAAGATGAAAAGATCTTATCTCTATCAAATGTGTGAGAACGTGATTGTTCTGGAGAAACTGGATTTTAAGAAATACGTTTTGAAGGATCATACACCCAAGAAACTCATCAAGTGTTCCCTGACTAATGAATATAGACATAGGAGGATTTTAAAATGGGAATAGAAGAACGAGAGCTAAATGAATTTAACCGAGCTGATATTATAGCTGGTAAAATCCAACAAATCAAAGCTAATATAAAAGCTCTTGAAGAGGAGTATCCACGACAAAGAACACGTGGAGAGGCTTATCAGAAACGGCGTAACCAGTACTTGAGAATGATGAAACAATATACAGATGAGTTTGTTAAATTAATCTCACTACGCGATCTGTATAAAGTTATTATCCCTCGAACTACTGCAGAACCGAGAGTTATGTATATTTACCACCTTAAAGAATCAGAGATTAGGTATCTCTTGAATAGGTTGGGAATACTTAGTTATAAGATAGTTAAAATAGAAACCTCAGAAACATTGGATTTGCATTTGATCAAATAGGATTATATATTTGCATTGCAATAAAAATAATAAAATAATGAGATTATGGAACTTAGAACCCAAGCTTTTAAATATTTTGACAAGGAAATTAGAGAATTTCCCGAGTTATATTTATCAAAGACAGCTGATGTCAATACAACAGCTCTATCAGAGAACTTTATCAATGATCATGAGGGTGAACTTGATGAAGATGATGAAGACATGGTATTTGACTTAGCATCAGATTGGATAAATATCCAAATAGAGAAGGGTAATATTGATTCCAAAACATTAAAATGGGTAAACTAAAATAATTTATTGAATCTAGAACACCGAAAACCAGGTCAAGGACTAATGATTAATACAAAGGATAGGAAATATTAATTAATTTAAATTTTAATACCATGAAAAAGTTTGAAAGTTACGACGAGGCTAAAGCCGCTAAAGAAGAAGCAAAAGAAACCCTGAAAACTGCAAAAGCAGAGTTGAGAACGTTTAAGAAAGAGAACGGTATCAAAGACCCGGAAGAAATCGAAGACAAGAAAATCCGTAAAGAGCACGACAAATTGCAAAAGGCAGTAGATGCCGCTTCAGAAAACCTGGATGCAATCAATGAAGCTTGCAAGGAATTGAAACCGGCTTCATCTGCATTCGCTCAGAAATACACTTATCCGGAAGGGATGGATGACAAAGCAGAACGTAAAAAATACCGGGCTAAAATGAGAAGAGAAGCTGCTCAAGCTGCAAAGGCAGAAGCCGGAGAGGGAGAAGAGGGTAAGGAAGAGAAGAAAACCAAAAAGGCTAAAAAAGAGGAGAAACCGGTAGAACAACCGAAAGAGACCAAAGCCGATAAGAAGGCTAAGAAAAAAGCCAAAAAGGAAAACAAAGAGGTTGAAGAGGAAGAGGGAGAAGAGGATTAATCGGATTGATTCCCAGATAATAGAGAATGGCCAGGGATTTTATTAATGAACTGGCCATTCATGATACTAAGGCTGATTGGATTAAAAGATGAGTTCGATTCTCACCAGTCTACAAAACCAAATTTCAAAAGTCATGAGTTACAAAACAGGATTAATGATTGGGATGATAATATCCCTAATTATTGGGTTAACAATGGGGTATGTGATATGGTCCCCTTCTATGTCAGATAAGGAGAGTAATAGGGATATGGTAGCTGATACTATAAAACCCAACCACCCATTGTTTCAGAAAAATCCCATAAGAGAATGGGTAATCCCTTTTGAGGGTAACGATCCCATGTATAATGGTAAACAGTTTTTCAAGGTTATTGAAACTGAGATACAGGACCAGGCCATATTTATAATATGGAGAGATGGTTATCCCAAAGATTTCAAAGTGATTAACAAGAAAAAGTATTAAGATATGGAAGAGAAAAAGATAAGAGTTCAACTTTTCGATGAAGAGTCAAGGCTTATCTCAGATAAGCTATACAAACAGGGGTCAGAGTTAATCTCTGGACCCAAGTTTACTCACAATGGTCCCATGAGAATCGAGATTACGATGGATAATCAAGAGGATATAGAAAGGGCGATAACATATATCAAGAAGTTATCTGGTATGCTTCCACTAGAAGCAAAGAAGGAAAAGAAAAAAGTGGGGAAAATCGAATCTGATTCAGACGATTACATTGAATCAATGATGGATATGATTACTGAATGCAAAGATCAGGATGAGTTAATCTCAAACTTACGTAATCAGGGATTTGTATTCGTAACAAGAGACCTTCTCCATAACATGGAAAGATTTGAGAAAGTGAACTGGGAAGAAGAGGATTGGAGAACCGATAAATACCAATACATGGTTCGGTTAATCAAGGAGTCCAAGAATCCCATGTTGGATAAATTTGACCCGACCCTTATAGTGGGTATCAAAATCTACAAGAAGAGGTCGGATGAAGTGAAATTCTACAAGTTCGGAGAATTAACCAATAACCTAGATATACCTGTACCAGGGAAAGCCAAAGAATCATTCACCACTCAGAAACTCCATATATTCCCGGAATTCATGAGTGAGAAAGAGAAAGAGAGATTCCGTAGAGAGTACAGAGATATGGAGAGAGATCCCGAAAAAGAGCCCACTCCATTCTACTTGAGATGGCACAAATGGGTACAAACATCACAACAGTTAAAACAACTCGAGAATTATGCTAATGACGAAGATGAAGAGTAGAGCTCCCTTTGATAAGGATGAGCTCACTATAATAAAGACACTCGCTCAGGCCATAGCTGCAGCCAACAAGAAAGTTTTGGGTAAGTCAGTAACGATAATGATCCCGGGAATAACGATAGATGATTGGACAGACCTCAACCTTGACTCTATCAGTTTATACACTAAATTGGGAATCAATACTGGGGTTATGGCAAATATAATGCACGACCTATCTAGTAAAGAATTTTCACTATTGCATAAAGTTATATTGAAAAATCAAAAACCCATACTAGATTACTTCCACACGAAGCTGAAATGGTGGGAGAAAATCTTCTTCCCAGATAGAGCTAGGGATAAACTTTTGACTTTTGACTTTAAACTTGGTTTAAAACCGGAGGCCCAGTAAAATGGGCCTCTTTTCATGTTAATCTGGTAATTAAGGATTTGCTTGGGAAATCAGAGAATATTATATTTGCATTGCATTTAATAATAATTAAAAATGAGTACAATGAATAAGGAACTAGAGAATTTACACCAGTTAAGGTTAAAACAGGCACAAAAAGCTCCAGTACAGGCTATTAGGAGTTTTATCATGAATGATTCTCAGAATAGAACTGGGTTATGGGAATACATTACTGGTTGGTCTCTCATAGAGGGGAGATTACAACAAGTAAACCCGAAATGGAGGCAGTTTTACAAGTGGTTCAAGGAAAGAGATTGGGAACTTCGTAACTTCAACTCTTTTGGAACGATAGATGGTTATACTGGTTGCCACGTCTGGGCTTTCATGGCAACAGACGATAAACTTGCCGGAGATGAATTATCTGATTTTGATGAGAGTTATTGTCAAAGGGGGATATCAGAATTTTTTGAACTCGAGATTGATGTAGTATTTGCCGGAGATTTAATCTGGGTAGTTGAGAGATGGGAAAATTAGTTTTGAAATGGGCTATAGTATTAACTATAGCCACAGGTATAACCGTAATAAATGGAGTGCATGAGAACAAGAAAGCAGAGAGAAGGGATAATCCTCCAAAGTACGGGAGAGTCACACTCCCTTATGATTACCGAGATAAGAGTTTATCAGATTATGGTATCAAGGTTCCGAAGGGTCAAACTTACACCGGAGTTTCAGTTGATGGTAACGACCCCTACGATATTGAGGCTGGAATTGAGGATTTGCAACGGCAAATTAGAGAGCTTCAAAGTAAACGAGTTACAACTCGAAAGCAATTACGTGAGTTGAAAGAACAAAAAGAACTAGAAAAATATCTAGGTTTATGAAAATAAGAAAAGATGTGGTTGCTCCTGTATCAATATTAATAGGGGTAGGGTTATTCTTCATAATGGTTTTCTTGAGAGATATGGGAATCATTAATTGGAATCTAGAAAAGATGGCAGTTGGAACTTTAATAGTTGGGATAGTATGGGCTTTATTAGTAAATTTTGTATTTTGTAAATATGAGGACTAATGAAATCATAGCCATAACACGAGTAGAATTTGTAGAACGTTAAAATTTAAAGACCATGATTATAATAATATTAGCGATAGTAATAGCTTGGATTTTTATCCAAATACTTAAAGGAAAAAGAGATGGGTTCTTCGATACTCCAGAACAGAGAGCTAAAAGGGAGAAACAAAAGGCGGATGATCAACTGGGATGTATATTGACGATAATTATCTTTATATTGGGAACTATCTTCTATATAATTGCATCCTTTTTCAAGGAAGGTTAATCTGGAAATTAGAGATTTGCATTTGATCAAATGGGATTATATATTTGCATTGCATTTTAATAATAAATATTAATAATTAAAAATGAGTTAGTTATGAAGACAAAGGTTAAAGAGCAAAAGGAAGTTAAAGAAGTTAAACAACCTGAGAATGCGAAAGAGAAGATGGAACTCGAAGTGGTTAAGGAAGTTATGGTGAGAAAAGAGCTCCGGTACAAGTATCCAAAGGGTATGATTGACACAGTTCAAAGGAAGTCTTACCGGCAAAAGGTTCGGAATAAAATTGAGAAAGCCGAACTCAGGGTATTTCGGGCGTCAGGAGGGGAAGATACAAAAGAGTTACGTTTGGCGAAAAAAGAGTTAAAAGAATTGCAAGAGAAATATTTAGCTTAATGGGGGTAATGTACATGGAAGTTATAGAGTATTTAGGGAAGTACAATTTAGAGAACACAGAACATTTCCCGTATAACAATTTCGTGGATGATTTAAAGAGGGATTTTGATGACCTGGTGAGAAACTTTGATGCTATGCAGGATATGAGTACATACCGGTTTTGCATTAACTCATTGAGGGCCAAATGGGAGAAAATCTCCGAGAACTCTTTCAGGCCATTACCAGAGTGCTTGTGGAAGTCACTGTACAAAACTCATATAGTGGTTTTGAGAGAGAAGGTTAAGAATTATGACCCGGAAATGGTAGAGGGCCAAAAGAAGAATATGCAAAAGAAAGGCAAATCTTATGGCAACTGAGAAAATATCAATGGAACAAGCATCGTCTTACATGGTGCTTGTTCTGGTATCCAGTTTATTAATGGATAAGTTGGATGACCTGAAAAACACGAACATCTGGAATGGTCAATTGAAGGCAACTGGGAAACAGTTTCAGATTCAGGCTATGAAACTCCTTAAACAAGAGTTACATAAGCACTTTGGAAAGAACGAGGAGCTATCCCAGAATATCATGAACAATTTCGAAGAATTCATGGAGAAGTTCTCGAAGATTGAGCCCATGGATATATTACTGATTAACCAGTATTGGAGTAGGTTCATATTAGATACCAAGGGTATGCCCATTGAATGGACAGTATTGAGAACACAAACTAAAGTATTCACCACAATAGAAGAAGAACAAGAGAAAGGATTATGAAAAGGTATTTTATGATTTTCGCAAGGGTTATCACCTACAAGGGAGTTAAATCAATGCACGTGTTTTACACTGAGACTGATGGGGAACATCCCATGGTCAATGTCAAGGATGTAGAGAACGAGATTATGTTGGAAACCACAACCAAATTTGCTCCAGTGGGTAATAGAGTAGAGATTACAGGTTGCTCAGAAGTAACTGAAGAGGATTACATTAAACTAAAAGCTAAAAGAGATGAGCGATAAAAAACAAATGATTGTGAAAATGTTGGGAGAATCCATGACATTAGAAGATGTAAAGGAATTGAATAAACTCCAAACCCTGATAGAAGCCGGAGTATTAGAACCGGGTTTAATACAATCAATTATTAATACTGCCGTGATAAATATATTCAAGCAGTATTTCAGAACAAATTGCAGGTCTGAGGAAATAGATAAAGATATCTGTAATGTCGTCAGGGGTATTGGGATGGACCTGAAAGAGGTGGTAGAATCCAGAAAAGATGAAGTGGATATTTCCCTGACAACTCTCGCTGCTATGAAAGAGGTTATAGAAAGGACCCAGAACCCGTCTCTGATACTGAGAGCTTTACCGGTATTCCATGACATTCACTATGAGACTAAACAGATGGGTATGGATGAAATCAGGGACTTAACTGGAATGCTCACAGATGGGATAGCTCAACAGTGGATAGATGGGATAATGAGTATTAAACTCCCTATCATTGGAAACATGAAACTAAAAGGAGATGCTTAGGAACTAATTACCCATGTTATATAACAATTAAATAGTTAAGAAAATGGCAAAATCAAGAAGAATTAAAACAAATGCCGAAGAGGCAGTAAAGGAGAATTTTAACATGGAAACTGAGGACCCAATCCAACAGGACCCAGTTCAAGAAGAAATGGTAGAGGGTATTAAAGAGATTGAACAAGAACAACCCGAACAGAAAGCCCTGGTGATGTCAATTAATGCTATCACGTTATCGGCTATGAGAACTCTTCAAGCAAAACAAAAAGCAAAGAGAACAGGTTTGGACGAAGTGATTGCCAGTGAAACACTGGGACAATTCCAAGAAGATTTCTGGAAACAGATATCTGATTTGCCTTGGGAATTGATTCTCATGGACCAAGACCCATTCACGATCTCATATCGTCAGGTAGAAGGTTCTCAATCACCGAGACCTATCCTGCATTTTGAGTTTTTGGCTCCCGTAGAGTATTCAGTTCTTGCCATAGGTGAGATGATTACTTGCTTGACGGTATATCACAAACACCGGAGATGGGTTATGGACAATTATTCTTGGACAGCCAAGAATTCCGAGCAAATGACAGATCTGCTTTGCCGGTTGAGATGTATCATTGAACAATTAATCCAAGTAAACGAGTAAAGATGACAAAGGTTTTAAATTTTGAGGAAGTACAGAACTTCCTCAATAAATTGGGAACTACAGAGTTCATAGCCAATGGGGAGAAGTTTGACATCTCTGACCAGAGTCAACCATCTGGGATTATGAACGTGGTAGATTTACTGGCTGGAGCATTCCCGGATAATTGGTCTCTCGAAGAATGTATTAGATCATTGAATATGTTGGCACCTTGGTCATTCATGGTTAATTACCAACCAAGGAGGATATCAATCTGGGTAGATGAGGACCAACTCCAAAATTTCAGAGAATTCCTTCAAGAGTTACAAACAGAGATTATAGCCTACATCCAAACTAAAGGTATGAGTTACGCTATGATTATCGTGAAAAACATGTTCGGTATCCAAAGTGTAGAGGATGCAGAGGGGATTGATAATTTGATTCTCCTGTTGCATATACTTGGAGAATATGCAAAAACAGTATCCCAATAGAGTTTTCTAGTGAGAATATTGCATTACGAGTAGAGTTAATTCTCTACTCCTTTTTAATTAAAACTAGGTAAAATGGTCACGAGAGAAGAAATTATTAACCAGGCTATCGAATTTCAGGAGATTAACAGGGTTCCTGTATTGGAAAATGAGCCATGGTATATCAGTGTAAACGATGAGCTACCAATTATGGTAATGGGAAATCTGTTGAGAGAATCTGTAACTGAAAGTGGTCTTATTAGGGATAAGGCCATGATTCGTGTTGAGAGGGAGAATGCTATCACCCAGTTTTTGAACCAATACAAGGGACTTAAACTTCATGGCAGAAATGTCACAATCTCAGTGAGGCCTCAACTAGGGCTATTTCAAATCATAGACAAAGAAACGTATGGCGATTAAGAAATTTAAAGGAAAACAATTACTCAAGGTACAATGGTACCTTCGAGATACTGGTATGTTATACCGAGATGATGCCGGAAATTATTACCTCAGGGAAGTGTTAATCCAGGACATCGATCAAGTATTGGGAATCACAGAGCCCATTGAATATGTTAACTGGGATGAGATTAACTCAGAGGTTAGTGCAAGGGGTTCTTATGATGTTAATGAAGACATGTTCACCACTACTGGGTTAAACACAATGTATGCTCTTGACCTTGAAAGATATGGGAAAAGGAAGAATATCAGTTACCTGTTAATCATAGCCTACCTGATTTACGAGGGTATGAGGGCAGATTTGATAGAGATGGAGTAACTACTGGAAAGTTAATTAGGAAACCCAAGATTTGCATTAGCAACTTGGGTTTTTTATATTTGCATAAATAAAATATTAATAATTAAAGAGAATTTAGGTTATGGAAACAAGAATTACTGAAATGGATTTTAATGGAGATTTGAAGAGCCTTGTTAACCAGGTTTTAATCATGATGGCAGCGGATGGGGTACAAACCGTATTCTTCCGGATAAGCGAACATGAAGAACCTTATATTAAAATGAACATCACCACTTATCAGATAAACCCGGGACTCTTGGTAAATGGTGAAACTGAGATTAAATCGGCTAAGGCTGCATTCTCTCGGGTATTGAGTTACGCTAAACTCAAACAGAGCTTCCCGTTTATCATGGTAACCATAAGAAAGGATACCATTCAACTCTTGGGCCAGGAACTTGGGAAAACATCTTGGGAAGTAGAAGTGAGATTCTCACCTATTGATTTCCCTTGGATTATTGATGGTAATGGAGATAATTACGCCAAGCTTGAGAATGTCACTGACCAAACCATTTATGTTTGGTCCATTGATTACTCAGAAGGGATCTCACTGGATAAGTAAATCCGGTAATTAAGGATTTGCAAATAAGATAACAGGATATTATATTTGCAATATTAATAATAAATAAAATATTTAATTATGGAGTTAGAGAAAGAATTTAAGTTAGGAACCCAACAAGTAATAGGGTTATATAACGAGTTAACTGATTTCCTTGATATGAATAGGAACTCAATGGATTCTCGTGATTACCCTAGTATCAGGGTATTTATAGAAGATTTGGAAGAGGCTGTTCAACCCCTGAAAAATCAAGTAAGGAACCAAATGGAAGAATTCCTATTCAAGAACAGAGAACTCTTAAATGCAGTAATTAAGGGTTCAGTAAGAATGGGTACTCCTTACGAGGAGTTACACCGAGAATGGGATCAGTTATCAAATGATTATTTCACACTTTTAGAAAACGAATAAAGCCATGGAATTAGTAGTTTACGTAAATACTCCAGTAGGGGAGTTTACACCGGATAAATACATTGGGGATAATTGGAAACAAATCTTTGACCACTTCAGTAGTGATCCCAAAGAACAAGAATTATCCGATAAGGTAGAAGAGATTCTGGAAAAGAAATACAACCTCCAACTGGGTGAGGTTGGGGATATTTATAGAGCCATATACGAGGCTGAGACTATTGGTGAAGCTATGGCTTTATTTAAAGCTGATATCCAAAAAGCTCTGGTATACATGAGAGAGGAGGCATTACCCGAAGCTTATTGGGATGATTCATTCCTTGACCATGTCACTGATTTTTGCGAACAGGTTGCACAAATGATTTACCAGTATCATGGATTAGGTAAAAAGGAGTTGATAAATGACTGGGCAAACAATATGAAGGAATCCAGATATTTCGAAGATGAGATATCAGAATATATGAGTACATCTGAAGAGATAGATGCTCATGTGAAATCCATGAATGCCACAGCCATTGGCCCATTCCATGACAACCTGGTCAGTATTGGTTTAGTTCGGTTAAACATTAACGAGATTTTGGAAAATGGTAAGTAAGAAAATAGATTTAAAAGATAGGACCCTTGTGAGTAAACTTGGGTTCCTATCACTCCTAATTTGGGGCTTTGATAATATAGATACTGAAGTGGTTAATGTAACCCTAATAGTAAATGGGTTGGAATACGATAACGTCATTGGCCTTGATTTAATCAAAGATCCCAAAGACAACATCGAGAAACTCCAAATCGAGCAATTTGAAGAAGACGAAGAAGGCTGTCCAGATAACAAAATAAGCCATTTTCTAGTAAGTTATATAGAAACAGTTGAGATAATTCATTAAATTATGGAAACATTATACTTGAATCTAAAAGGGAGATCAATCGAAGATAAGATTGAGATACTCGAAACAGTTGAGTGGGGCTTCAACCAAATAGGAGAAGATGCCGAGATATCCCTAAATGGTGGTTCAGTTGGGATGGTAACTGCCATATCAGTGGATATTGACCAAGAGAATATCACGTTTGAACGAGATGGGGATGATGACATTACCTATGACATAGCCCCTATCGAGAATATAGTAATTGCCTAAGCCATGAGTAATTTAATGAGAACCTTAGCTGGGACAATGCTATTAGTAAATAGCCTAGAAGCAGGACAAAACAGGTTTTACCACACATCTGAGCCAAGGCTAAATAATGAGAACGTAGACTATTCAGGGAACAGTACACCACTGGTATCTGCCGGGAAACCACCAAAACCTTGGAAAGGTAAAAAGAAATTGAGTAAGAAACAAAGAAAAGCTAAATAACATGGCACCGATAAGATTATGTCACTTCACCTTCGTATTTGTAGGGTCTGGGCAGTATAGAGTAACCTACACATCACCGAATACCGGGAAATCATTGGCAGCCACTATCACTGACATGACCTTGATAGATAAAACCAAGAATGCAGAATGCCCAAAGAGAACCGACTTAGAAAGGTTGAAGAAAGCTATTAAAGAGAAAAATCAGTAAACTCCATAATTTAGATTAAGCTGGAAAGGGTCAAATTGAAAGGTTTGGCTCTTTCTTTTTGTGTTTCTAGTTAATAGATAATCTATTGCCAAGAATTATAGCATTTACACCAAAACCAAAGCTTAGACCCGGTTTTCCAGTATCTATATAAGTGATTACGAAAACAGTAAAAATAGGACACAAAATGAACACAATCGAAAGAATGCCCAGACCCACTGGGGTTACAATTCTGGCTCAACAAATGAACAAAGCCAAGAGTAAAAAACTAAGAAAACAGAGAAAGGAAAAGCTAATTTCCCACATAGTAAATATCTACACTATGTCAGGATTCAGGATAAATGATAGGACACTTTCAATCCCACAATTAGCAACCCTACTCAAAACAAAGGTAGAAACAATTCAATCTGCAATGCTAGGAACAAGCCATACTTTAGAGGCCTTCAAAGACCCTCAAAAGCTATCCGACACCGCTGCAGCATTAGCTAACATGAGTACTCTATGGGCTATTCAGGATAGAGGAACTGTACAACACCAACTAGAAATCCTGATGAAATCTCAAGGAGAAAAGTATATGCCATTCATATCAGGAGAAATATCAAGGCTACTATCCACATTACTACAATCCAACAAACAAGTGGCTGAGATATTCAGGACCTTCTATCAGTCAGGATCTACCATCAACATCAACAACCAAATCCAGAACAACAACCAATCCCAATCCCTGACGGTAGAGGAAGCCTACAAGATCGTTCAAACCTCCCAACCCAAAGAAATACAAACAGATAACATAAAACAGGCTAAAATCCTAAATAAAGCCCAGCTCCTCCAAATAGAACAAGGAGAAGATATATCCCTAGATATCCTTCATCGATACGACCACATAGACAACTCTATCGCATCCCCAAAAAACAAAAGAAGAAAAGAAATCATTCAAGATGTAGACTGGATAGAAGAAGATATACCCACACTTCAGGCTCAACTAAACCAAGAAGAAGACCCAACGATAAGACAAAGATTAAACGACAGAATCCTCACCCTTCAAAAAGCATTAAGTAAAAAGGAGAACAACACAGATGATAATGACATAGAGGACCAGGATGAAGAGGATATCCTAGACCCTGAAACCCCTGAATCCGAATCCCAACAAAAACAAAACAATTCAAGAACAAAAGTAGAATCTACTAAGAGTAATTCTATAAGTAATACTAAAGAGAGTATTAGTATGGGTTTAGGTAATGGGATTCCTTTACAGGATTACGATTCAGTATCCGATCAAGGCTGTAATGATGGATTAGGATCTGGATGTAAGGATAGTCAGGATTCCGTAAATTGTGGGATTGCCCACAATAGGCGTGTATCGAACCTTTCAGGTTCTGATTCCGTA
>ERZ824600.252-NODE-252-length-83400-cov-47.303366_pt1 | contig 83400 bp, 82 predicted proteins | sample MGYA00519933_ERZ824600 | MGnify/ENA primary metagenome ERZ824600 (study PRJEB31778, sample SAMEA3449178) | human gut metagenome | biome: human gut; feature: human-associated habitat; material: faeces | place: United Kingdom | collected 2010/2012 ...
TATAATATTTGAAATACTAAAACTAAGAGATTAACTCCTAGTTTTAGTATACGAATAAAGTTGACTTATTAGTTGGTGGTAGCCCCTGTCAAAGTTTCTCAATTATTGGAAAACGTGCCGGTTTGGAAGATACACGTGGAACTCTTTTTTACGACTATGCTCGTTTAATTAAGCAAGTCGAACCTAAGGTTTTTGTGTATGAAAATGTTCCAGGAATGATGCAACATGATCATGGAAACACATGGAATGTGATATTAACTGTTTTTGAATCTTTGGGATATAAAATATATTATTCAATACTCAATGCTAGAGACTACGGAATACCACAAGATCGTAAAAGATTATTCGTGGTTGGTTTTAAAGATAATTCAATTTCATTTAAGTTTCCACAACCAATCAAATTAGAAAAAGAAATGAAAGACTTTCTAGAAGAAGATGTAGCTATTAGGCATTATTTAGGAAAAAAAGGATTTGAATTTGTTACAAACCCGAAATATAAAAATCGTGCAAGAATTAATCAACCAGTCATACAAACTCAAAAAGCAAATCAACAATTTAATTGGAATGGAGATTTTGTATTTGAGCCTATAGAACAAATTAGAACAAAGGAAAATAAAGATGGAATACTTAGTAGAGCTTATGTTTCTAACTGGAACGGACAAATAGGTGTAATAAGGCAATTATCTTATAGAGAATGCATGAGATTAATGGGATTTCCTGATTCTTATAAGATTGTAGTTCCTAACGTTCCTGCTTATAGACAAGCTGGCAACTCTATAGTTGTTAATGTTTTAGAAGCTATTTTTAATGAAATTATAAAGGTGGTTAAAATTTATGAAGATTAGATTAGCAACTATTTTTAGCGGGATTGGAGCAGTTGAATTTGCTTTGAAAAGACTTAATATAAGTTATAAACCTGTTTTTGCATGTGATAATGGAGAAAGAGATGTCGAGTATGACATTGAAAAGCAAAAAGAAGAATTGCTAAAACTCGATTCATTAGAAAAAAAACATGATTTTGTAGAGGCTCTATATGAGTCATTAACAAAAAAGAAAAACTATGTCGAACAAAGTTATTTGGCCAATTATCCTAATCTTTCAAAAAAAATGTTTTATCAAGATGTTATGCTTCTAGATGGAAGAGATTTTAAAGATAAAGTAGACTTGTTCGTTGGAGGTAGCCCCTGTCAAAGTTTCTCTTCGGTTGGCTTTCAAGGAGGGTTGGAAGATACTAGAGGAACACTTTTTTATGAATTTGCTAGATTGGTCAAAGAAATTGAACCTAAGGTATTTATATATGAGAATGTACGAAATCTTTTAAATCACGATCATGGAAAAACTTGGGAAATAATAAAAAAAGTATTTGATTCTTTAGGATATTCATATAAATTTGATGTATTGAATGCAGCGGATTATGGAATACCACAAACTAGAAGAAGATTATTTGTAATTGGTTTTAGAAATGATTATAAATGTTATTTTAATAATTTTGTGTTTCCACCTAAGCAAAAGAAATTATTATTTAAAATGAAAGATTTTACTGAAAATTTATGCCATTTTGGTGGTATGTCTTACAATAGTTATGGAGAAATTGAATTTGATAATATATCAGGAAGCGTAGATTCGAAATACATTTTAAGTCCAAAACTTTATAATTATGTAATGAAAAGTGGAACTAAAACTTTTGTCCAAAAAGTAGAAATCAATAAAGATATAGCAAGGACTTTGTTGAAGACGATGGGGAATAGGCATAGAGCTGGGGTTGATAATTATGTGTCTTTTGATGGTACGGAGAGTTTAGGTTCGGTTAGAATGTTAACTGAAAGAGAAGCTCATCGTTTAATGGGTTTCACGGATGATTATAAAATTGTTGTATCTCGTGCTCAAGCTTATAAACAAGCAGGTAATTCTATAGTAGTAGATGTGCTTATGGAAATTTTAAAAAATATAATATCTACAGGTATTTTCAATGAGGAGGGATAATTATTATGCTTACATTAAATGATGCTAAGAATAGTTTAGAAGGCATTTTAAAACTAAGTGATTGTGAACGTGAGTTCGTTGTTAAATGGTTAAGCGGTTCTAGCCAAGCAAGTTTTTTTATAGGTGATAAGCCTGAATTAAAAAATGAAATTAAAAATTTTATTTATGGAGAGAAAAAATGCTATCTTGATTTAAATTCATATGTTTCTTATTTAAAAAAAATTAGGATTATTGTTGAAAAATATAATTCAATGTTTTATGGTCCATTTGATAAAATCGATTACTTAATCAATAAGTTTTCTAACATAAATCCTTCTGATGCTTATGTTATTTTGAGCTATGATGGTGATGATAGATATATTCGCATTTTGAACGATAAAAACGGATATAAAGAAAATGTAATTAATTATGGAGAATTGCCATTAAAAAATGGTGATGATTTTCGTCACTCGTTTTTAGGAGGCATTACTAATATCAAAATTAGTAAAAAAAATAACGAATATAAAATTTTTATTAATCTTATTAATGATTGGAGAGGTGTACTTATGCAAGAAAATGGTAAAAAGGTGGATTTAGAGTCATTGGTTAATATTTTTAATGATGAAATGGCACAAAACATAAATAATGGAAATAGTCCAGAAATAGCTGCAAGTATATTTGGAATTAAGTATGAACCACTCTTAAAAAATAATGAAAGCAAGTTTTCTTATATTGATATTGTTAATAATTCTCGTTTTAATTCAAATATAGTTATAGATAGTTTAAATAAGGGAATGCTTATGTCATCATCTATTTTGTGGAACAAAAATGTTTTTGAAGATGAGCAAAGTGGTGATATGAATTTTAATGTTTATGGCATTCATATTAAATATCAAAATTCAGCTATGGACCCTAATAATCCACACGTATGCATTGGATGGAGTCTATTAGGGGATATTTCAACCATTGCTAACAAAAACGACATGAAAACTTTGTATTCCACTAAATGGCCTGAAGCCTCAAGTAATACAACTGGTGCCAATGTAGGTCAAATTTGGATGTTTAAGGATACAATCAAAATAAATGATTACATTGTCTTCTTTGATAGAGGAATAGCACATATTGGTAGAGTTGCAGGAGACTATGAGTATTTGACAAATGTTCCAAATCAAAGCGGTGATTATGTCAATAATAGAAAAGTAGAATGGATTAAAGATATACCATATAAAGATTTACCACAAGAATATGCAAAAAGTGCTTTAACTAGAAAATCAGTGTTTAAATTGGATTCATATAAACCTTTAATTCAAGAAATCATAAATGGAAATAAAATTGTTAAGGATGAATACGATGATGTTGATGAAGAAGACATGGACGAGAACGGAGCATATCCTCTTTTCGATTTTACTAAATCACCCATCACTGATGGCCAAAATCTTATTGTTTATGGAACTCCAGGTTGTGGAAAATCATACTATGTTGAACATACACTATTAGATGGCTATTCAAAAGAAAACTATATTAGAACGACTTTCTATCAAGACTATACAAATACTGACTTTGTAGGTCAAATTTTGCCTGTGGTGGAAGGGGATAAGGTTACATATAAATTCAATCCTGGTCCTTTTACTCTTGCATTGGAACAAGCAATTAGAAAACCAAACGAGAGAATTGCTTTAGTTATTGAAGAACTAAATAGATGTAGTGCAGCTAGTATTTTTGGTGATATCTTTCAACTTTTGGATAGAAAAGAAGGAGTCAGTGAATATGGAATCACTAATGTCAATATCATCAATTATTTAAAAGAAAAGTTTGAGGGTGTTTATACATTTAAAGAAATTAGGCTACCTGGCAATCTTTCAATTTATGCGACAATGAACACGTCCGACCAAAATGTATTTACTTTGGACACTGCATTCAAGAGAAGATGGAAATTTAAAAAGCTTATTAATGAATTTGCAGTAGACCATCAATTTAAGAATAAGTATATTCCAGGTGCCGATATTACTTGGGAAGAATTAGTTAATGATATAAATGAATATATTTTAGAATGCTCAAGTGGACTTAATAGTGAAGATAAGCAATTAGGAGTATATTTCGTTGATGAGAATGGTATGAGAAAAGAAAAGGTAGATGCATCCGATCCCGAGGCAGTCAATGCTTTTGCGTACAAAGTACTTGAATACTTATGGTCAGATGTTGCTAAATTTGATAGAAGCAAATGGTTTGCAGATGGAATCAAATCTCTAGATGAACTTGTAAAAGAATACAAGGAAAAAGGATTAGAGGTATTCGTAGATGGCATCTTCAACAAGTAATAAAGATGTTGTTGACATTGAAATAAATTATCATAAAGTCACTAATAAAGTAGATGACTCTTTTATTGGTATAAAAATCAAGAACAATAGAATTGATTTTTATTATCCTGAAACATATAACTTTGATGAGTCATCTATTGAAAAATCAAGAGAAGATGTTCTTGCGATATTACAAACAATATCAATTGCAAAAACACATTCTAATTCAAGTATAAAAGTTGAGTCATCGTTTTCAAATAATGAGGCTATTCCCTTGTTATCATATTTATGGATTATTAGAGACTACTTGATGAATGGATTTTATGTCAACAGGAAAAAGTCTTAAAGAAAAATCAAAGAGGAAAAGTTGATTGGAAAAGGACTCTAAATGGCCAACCGATTATATCAAAAGGCAATGTTGTATATAGCGACATTGTGGTATCAGTCAAAAACGAGCTTGATAACATTATTGTTGAAATACATAAATATTGTGTTAAGAAAAGCCTAGATATCTTAGGATGGTTATTTGGAATCAACAGTTCTAATTTTATTGAAACTAAACCATTCTACAAAGAATTAAAGAATATCTATATCGATACTTTAAGAAAAGAATTGAGTCAAACTTTTGATGATGAAAAGAAATTAAGATTATCGAATATGTTATCAATCATTGAAGGCTTAAGTGATGAACAAAATGGTAATGAACTTGTATACGGTGTTGATTCTTATGCTTATATCTTTGAAAGAATGATTAATTCAATCTTCGGAAATAGAGATGCAACCAAATTTAATCCTAGTGCAAATTGGTTTATGAAATCAAATGATTATAAGACCCCATTTCCTAGTAGCGATTTAAGACCAGATACTATTTTGATAAAAGACAATATCGCTTATGTCCTTGATTCAAAATTTTATCGTTTTGGTTATACGGCAAATACTAAGGATTTGCCTGAAACAACATCTATTCAAAAGCAAATTACTTATGGTGATTTCATCAAAAACAATAAAATGGGAGATGAGATACAAAAGATTAGAAATGCTTTTATTCTTCCGTATAATAAATCAAATAATAAACTTGGTCTTAATGGAATTATTGAGTACATTGGTTACTCTAAGACTGATTACAGAAAAGGAGCCGAAGATCACGAGATTATTCATGCATTCCTTATTGACTTAAAATATGTTATTGAGACATGGAATAAACGAAATCATGGCAACGATGTAGCGAGCCTTGTAAAGCAAATCGAGGATATTCAGAAAACAAGAATTAAGCAAGAGCGAGATATCGATTTTGCTAGCAAAACTATACAAATCAAGGACGGTCAAACTTTTGTAGGTGGCATCCTTAGTTCCTTTTATGCAACAATCCATAATTCAAAATTGAAACAAACATTGACCAATCAAGAAATTCTTTATGTAGATGGATATTTTGTCATTAATGATGCTAAGTACATAGATATTGAAGATGGCAAAAAGCATCTAAGTGCATATGCAATGATGCATAGAGATGAGTGTTGCTTGGCTTTTGATGCCATAGAAGAAAGCGACGAAAACCTACCATACGAATCATGCAAAAATTGTGAGAAGAGAAAAAAAGCTAGTCCGAAGAAAATAAAAACGGACGACGAGCATAATCAAAGGATATTCTTAAGAGCACAGGATGCGGATGTCAATAGAGTCCTCGAAGATAACAAGGACGCTATTGAACTCAAAAACAAATTATCTGGTTCATTTGCATTCAATCTAAATACTTTAATGGAAGATGGAGGATTCAGTATCAATCAACTTGCAAAAAGTTCTAAGGTAGATAATGGTAAAATTAGTAAGATTTTGGAAGGTTCTGCAATGCCATCACTAGTAGATTGTATGAGATTTTGTGCAGCATTTGAATTGCATCCAATAGTTGCTCATCAATTATTGTCTAGTGCGAGTTTTGATTTAAATACATCAAATGAGCAACATCAGTTTTATAATTTTCTTATAAACTATTGCTATGGCGAAGATGTGCATTCTTGGTCTTTAAAATGCGCCGAAACCAACCATGGAGATTGGATAATTTAAAAAATGATAAAAATTGTTTGGGAAATTTCCCAAATTTTATAACTGAATAGTCGATAGAAATACGGCCTTATGCCTTATTAGATTTATATCTAGTAGGTATAAGGCCTTTTTTTATGTTTTTTTTAAAGAAAATAGCTATTTTTGCATCATTTTTAGTTTGGGAAAACTCCCAAAGTTGGAAATAACGCTTTTGTTATAATGGGCTCGTACTTAGGTGCTGTAACGCCTAGTCGGAGATATGAAGGACTTACAGGTCAACGCTACTTCATACCTCAAACAATTTAATATCGCAGTCTAGTAATTTTAGCGGACGAACGCACTGCAAAACGAAATGGAAAAAATCTATTTTAGACATCCATATCTTTTGCCATGCCTTTTTGTGCCGCTCATGATACTTGTTCCATTTCGTCACTTGGATGTCGGAAGGAACACATATGTCAAAGAACGACAATCAAAAACTTCAAGCTGAAGAAGAACAAAACAGCACGCTTTTTAATCCTGATGTGGATTATGAACAACCATCCGATGATAGACCTTATGTTTATTTAGTTGGCAAGACAAAGCTTTATGTTAATGAAGAACAGTTTAAGTTCTTACGTGAGGATTATTGGGAAGAAAAGACTGAAAATTGGTTGAAGAGCAAATGTCTAATTCCTGCAGAACGTGGCGAACTAAAAATCTGTCGTGGTAAGTGTGAAGAATGTCCAATGTTTAGAAACGGATGGAATAAACCTACATATGGTGGATTTGAAGAAATGGATGAAGAAGAATATTTAGCATTAAATCCTCAACAATCCATACTTGATAAGCTTATCGAAGAAGAGCGAATTAAGGCAATGTATGATGCAATTGATAATTTAGAAGATCCAATTGACCGCTACATCATGCGTCAATATCTATTAGATAAAAAGGATGCAGAAGTAGCATCTAAAATTGGTAAATCGCGCCAAACAGTCATTACTAGAAGAAACAGATGCATTGAGTATTTGAAAGAAATTTTAAAAAATTACTAAAATCACTTTACACCTGACTTCTTAATAACTCTCTCCTTATGAAGATGCAACAGACAGTTAGCTCTTCAAGAAAGGACATGAGTTATGGAAGTAACTAAAAACAAACCAAAAGGCGATGTTGAAAGAGATCTAATTACTGCAGATGACATTATTACGACTCTACTTGTTATTGGCTCTCTTTCCAAATGCCTAGCTCGAAAACTTATCGTTGAGCAAGAAAAAATGAAGAAGGAGGAAATCAAACGTGGCTTTAAGATTTAATAATTTAGATGATGCAATCGATACTGCTATCAATGCACTTGAGTGGATTCGTGAAAACGCAACTATTCCTGAACGTGATGATTGGGAAGAATACAAAAAAGAAGAACTTGCACGTGATGCGGCTCTAGAAGAAAAAGAAAAGTTAATAACAATTGAAGATGTTAGACCTGTGCTTGCTGATATTTCAAGAAATGGTCATACAGCAGATGTTAAAGAATTGCTTAAAAAGTATGGTGCGAATAAGCTATCCGAAGTTAAATCCGAAGACTTAATGGCTTTGCTAAAAGATGCGGAGGTATTTAAATAATGCCTTCAAATCACGCACTATTAGGACCAAGTTCAAGTAAAAGGTGGCTTAGTTGTACACCTTCTGCAAGACTTACTGAAAACTATGAAGACAAAGAATCGGTTTTTGCTAAAGAAGGCACTTTAGCTCATAGCTTTGCCGAATATAAGCTTAATAAAGCGATAGGCAAAGCAATTACTGAGCCTGAGAAAAACGAGTTCTACTCGACTGAGATTGAAGAATGTACTAATGCTTATGTTTCTTACATCATTGAGCTTTATGAACAAGCAAAAAAGAAATGTAAAGATCCGATTTTACTTGTTGAGCAAGAAGTATCTTTAACTGAATATGTTGAAGGATGCTTTGGAACGTGCGACTGCTTAATTGCCAGTAATGATACTCTTTACATAATCGATTACAAGCACGGAAGAGGAATTCCTGTAAATGCAGAAAACAACACACAAATGATGATGTATGCATTAGGAGCTTTATTAATATTCGATTCGCTTTACGATATCAAGAAAATTCATATGACCATTTTTCAACCAAGACTTTCAAATATTTCAACATTTGAAATGGAAAAGGAAGAACTACTTGATTGGGCAGAAAATGTTTTGAAACCTAGAGCTTTAATGGCTTATAAAGGTGAAGGAGAGTATCGTTGCGGTGAGTGGTGTACTTTTTGCAAAGCTCGCAGTACTTGTAGAGAAAGGACTAAAAGCAATATGGCACTTGCCAAAGAGGAATTTAAAGAACCACCTCTATTAACTGATGAAGAAATTGAAGATGTTTTATCTAAAATTGATGGACTTTTATCTTGGGCTAATGATGTGAAGGATTATGCATTTCAAGAGGCACTTAATGGCAAGAAATGGACAAATTACAAATTAGTAGAAGGAAGGTCTAATCGCAAATATTCTAATGAAACCGAAGTTGCAAATATTTTGATTGCCGCAGGATATGATCCATATGAAAAGAAACTTGTAACAATTACTGAATTGCAAAAGAGGTTAGGAAAACAAAAGTTTGAAGAGTTAGTTGGCAAATTCATCGTAAAGCCTGAAGGTAAGCCAACACTTGTAGAACGATCAGATAAGCGTGTAGAAATAGAAATTACATCTGCACAAGATGATTTTAAAAATATAGACAAAATGGAGGATTAATAAAATGTCAAATAAAATACAAAATCAAAGCAAAGTAATCACAGGACCAAATACGGTATTTAGTTATTTAAATTGTTGGGAGCCTAAAGCATTGACAGAGAATGCTACTCCTAAATATTCAGCATCCCTTATTATCAAAAAGAGTGATATTAAAACTATTGATAAAATTAAAAAAGCAATTGAATACGCATATAAAGAAGGCGAATCAAAGCTTAAAGGAAATGGTAAGTCAGTACCTGCACTTTCTGTACTTAAAACACCTCTTCGTGATGGTGACACAGAAAGACCTGATGATGAGGCTTATAAAGGTTCTTATTTTGTTAATGCAAATTCAACTCAAGCTCCCGGTATTGTAGATGGAAATTGTAATCCAATTTTAGAAAGAAGCGAAATGTACTCAGGAGTTATTGGTAGAGCTAGTATTACATTTTATGCGTTTAATTCAAATGGAAATAAAGGCATTGCATGTTCACTTAATAACCTTCAAAAATTGGCAGATGGTGAGCCTTTAGGTAGTAAGGCATCAGCCGAGAGTGATTTCGGTACAAGTGATGATGAAGACTTCCTTGATTAATAAACTTTTTATCGATATCGAAACATTTTCAAGTATAGATTTAAGCAAGTGTGGCGTTTACAAATATGCAGAGTCGAGTGATTTTGAAATATTGCTCTTTGGATATTCAGTAGATGGTACAGATGTTAAGGTTGTAGATTTAGCGGGTGGAGAGCTTATTCCACCTGCTATTCTTGATGCTATAACAAATGACTCAGTTACTAAATATAGTTTTAATGCAATGTTTGAAAGAGTGTGTTTATCAAGATATTTAAATCTACCTAATGGAACTTATCTTAATCCCAATTCTTGGAGATGTCATATGGTGTGGAGTGCCTATTTAGGTTTACCACTATCATTAAAAGATGTCGGTAAAGTGCTTAAACTAAAAGATCAAAAAATGGACGAAGGTAAAGAACTTATAAGATTCTTTTGTACACCTTGCAGTATGACTAAAAGTAATGGTGGTAGAACTAGAAATCTGCCTTGCCATGCTCCTTCAAAATGGAATGTATTTAAAACATATAACAAGCGAGATGTTGAGGTTGAAATAGAAATCCATAACAGGCTTATTAAATATCCAGTCCCTGATTTTGTATGGGATGAATATCACCTAGATCAAGTAATAAATGATAGAGGAATCAACCTTGATATGACACTTGTAAATAATGCTATTTCAATTGATGAAGAAATAAGAGAAAAGCTCATTGGTGTTATGCAAAGTCTAACTGAACTTGATAATCCAAACTCAGTAATACAGCTTAAAACCTGGTTTTTAAAATTTGGTATCGATGTTGATGACTTAGGGAAGAAGAATGTAGCAAAACTTAAGGGAATTGTAAAAAGTGGTGAAATCGTAGAGGTTTTATCATTAAGACAACAACTATCAAAGTCATCAGTTAAAAAGTATATCGCTATGAAAAATGCAAGATGTAATGATAATCGTGCTCATGGAATGTTTCAATTTTACGGAGCTAATAGGAGTGGAAGATTTAGTGGAAGACTTATACAGTTGCAGAACCTTCCTCAAAACCATTTACCTGATCTTGATAAGGCAAGAGAACTTGTAAAGCAAAGAAACATAGATGCATTAAAAATGCTTTATGAAGATATCCCATCAACATTATCAGAACTTATAAGAACAGCTTTTATACCAAAACAAGGATACAAATTTATAGTATCTGACTTTTCTGCTATTGAAGCTAGAGTTATTGCTTAGTTTTCTAAAGAGCAGTGGCGAATTGATGCCTTTAAAAATGGCGCGGATATCTACTGCCAAAGTGCTAGTGCAATGTTCGGTGTTCAGGTTGTTAAGCATGGAATAAATGGCCACTTAAGGTAAAAGGGTAAAGTGGCAGAACTTGCCTGTGGATATGGCGGAGGTGTTGGTGCATTAACCGCCATGGGCGCTTTAGATTTGGGAATTAAAGAAAGTGAACTTCAATCAATTGTTACTGCTTGGCGAAAAGCATCACCACATATCGTTGAGTTTTGGTGGGCGGCAGATAGAGCTAGTAAGAAAGCCATTGAACAAGAGACTGTGACTTCAACCAATGGACTTGTTTTTGAATACAAGAGCGGAATGCTTTTTATTACATTGCCAAGTGGTAGAAAGTTGGCTTATGTAAAGCCAAGAATCGAAACGAACAAATTTGGTAGTGCAAGTATTACTTATGAAGGCATTGGTGCTACTAAAAAATGGGAGCGTATTGAAACGTATGGACCAAAGCTTGTTGAAAACATCGTTCAAGCAACAGCAAGAGATATCTTGTGTTATGCAATGAAAACCTTAAAAGATTATCGCATTGTTGCACACGTGCATGATGAATTGATTATTGAAGCACCAATGGATGAAAACGCAGAACACATATCTAGTTTGATGTCGAAAAGTCCTGAATGGTGTCAAGATTTGCTACTTAACGCAGATGGTTATGAATGCAATTTTTATAAAAAGGACTAGGAGGAAAACTAATGTTTAATATTTATAACTCAAATGTTGTGGGTGTAGCGGCTAATTGCTTATATCCAAATAAAATTGAAATTAAAGATAATGAATCACTTAAAATGGCAGTTTCAAAAGATTATGTTTGTGTTGCTTATAAAAACAATTATCGCAATAATGATAATTTTTTATATTCTGATTGCTTGCCTTTTGATTGTGATAATGATCATTCAGATGAACCTAATGATTGGATTATGCCAAGCGTTGTTATTGCAGCTTTTCCTGGTGTTGAAATAGGTATTCATTATAGTAGAAATCATATGAAGGACAAAGGTGGAAAAACGGCAAGACCTAAGTTTCATTGTTTATTTCCTATTAGGCAAATAACCGATGCGGTTGAATACGCAAATTTAAAGAAAAGAGTATCTTCTTTATTTCCTTACTTTGATAAGAACGCTATGGATTCTGCTAGGTTTTTCTTTGGAACTGAAGATGCAAATGTAATGTATGTAAAAGGTGATATTAACCTTACTGACTTTCTAGATGAAGAGGAAGAAGAGTTTGATAAAGATATAAAATCAATAAAACAAGGTTCGAGAAATAATACTATGTCTCGTTTTGCATCAAGAATTCTTAAACGATATGGTGATACAGAAGATGCATATTCCGCTTTTCTAGATGAGGCTAGTAAATGCGTTCCTCCACTTGAAGATAGTGAACTTAAGCTTATATGGTCTAGTGCTAAAAAATTCTACAAAAAGATATCTTCAAATCCTAGTTATATTCAACCATCAAAATACAATGACTCAAATTCTTATAAACCATCAGATTATACCGATGTAGGACAAGCTGTTATACTTACTAATTATTTTTCAAATGAATTAAGATACAGTCCCGCAACACATTTCTTATGGTTTAACAGTTGTTATTGGAAAGAATCCGAAGAAGGAGGACAACGAGTAGCACAAGAACTTACGAGACGTCAACTTGCCGAGGCAATAAGTGATATGTTAAAAGCAAAAGAAGAGTTTGAAAAGTTAGGTACTCAAATTGATATCGCACTTAAAGCAGGAAAAAAACTCGAAGAACAATTATCTCAAGAGCAACTTACTGCACTAAAAAAATATAGGGATGCTTTGACGTATTATCAATTTGTATTGAAACGTAGAGACTCAAAGTATATTACTGCTGTTCTTAAAGAAGTTAAACCAATGATTGAAATAGATCCTAAAGAACTTAACGGTAATGAATTTTTACTTAATACACCAAGTGGCACATTGGATTTAAGAAAAGGTGTGTCTAGTTTAAGAGAACATGATCCACACGATTATATAACAAAATGTACCACAGTCTCACCAAGTGATAAGGGTAAGGATTTATGGCTTGATTGCTTAAATAAAATATTTGCAAAAGATATCGAACTTATTGATTATGTTCAACAAATTTGTGGCCTTGCAGTTATTGGAAAAGTCTATGTTGAAGCTTTAATAGTTGCATATGGCGATGGTGGTAATGGTAAATCAACGTTTTGGAATTCTATATTCAGGGTTCTTGGAAATTATAGTGGAAAAATATCTGCTGATACTTTAACAGTTGGATGCAAACGTAACATTAAACCTGAAATGGCAGAAATAAATGGTCGCAGATTACTTATTGCTAGTGAATCACAAGAGGGTGCGAGATTAAACGACTCAATTGTCAAACAACTATGTTCCACAGATGAGGTTAATGCCGAAAAGAAATATAAAGATCCATTCTATTTTACGCCATGTCATACCCTTGTTTTATACACTAACCATTTACCTAGAGTAAGTGGAAATGATGATGGGATTTGGCGAAGACTAATTGTAATTCCTTTTAATAACAAGTTAACAGGCAGTGGTGATATTAAAAATTATGCCGATTACTTATGCGAAAATGCAGGTGAATACATCTTAAGTTGGGTAATCGAAGGTGCAAGAAAAGTAATTAATAATGGTTTTCATATAGAAACGCCAAAATGTGTAACTAATGCAATAGGCACTTATCGTGAACAAAATGACTGGTTCCATCATTTCTTAGAGGATTGTTGTGAAATAGGTGATAAATTCACCGAAAGTTCAAACGCTTTATACTCAAACTACAAACGCTATTGTACCGATATGAGCGAATACACAAGAAGTACTACTGACTTTTATAATGCTTTAGAGAAGAACGGATTTACAAGATTCGAGAAAAATCGTAAGAGATACTTTAAAGGTTTGAAAATTAAAGAAGATGCCTTTAACGATTTTGAGGACTTTTTGAACTAAAAATCACTAAATTACAAGGTCTAACAATGTCTCTATACTAACTTTTATATAAGACCAAAAAATTTAGTATATAGAAAAGTTTTATATACGAGGTTGATAGACCTTGTAGTTAGGCTATTTTATGGAAGAAAAAGCAATAGAAAAAAAGTTAATAAAAGCAGTAAAAGCTCGTGGTGGGCTTGCATTGAAACTTGTATCACCTGGATTTGATGGAGTACCAGATAGAATTATATTACTTGCACTTGGCAAAATTGCATTTGTTGAGGTAAAAGCTCCAAATCAAAAGCCAAGAAAACTACAACTTTTAAGACATAGGCAGTTAAGGACGTTAGGCTTTAAAGTTTATGTTTTAGATAATGAAAAAGACATAGGAGGAATCATTGATGAAATACAATCCACATAATTATCAAATTTATGCAACTGAGTTTATAGAAAGCCACAACGAATCTGCAATTTTGCTTTCAATGGGGTTAGGCAAAACGATAATAACATTGACTGCAATTAATGATTTATTATTTGATTCCTTTGATGTAAACAAGGTTTTAATAATCGCACCTTTAAGGGTTGCAAAAACGACATGGAAAGATGAAATAGAAAAGTGGGAACATTTAAAGCTACTAAAATATTCAATTATTGTTGGAACTGAACTTGAAAGAATTTCTGCACTCAAAACAAAAGCAGATATTTACATAATTAATCGTGAAAATGTTCAGTGGTTAGTTGAAGAAAGTGGATGCACTTTTAAATTCGATATGATTGTAGTTGATGAACTTTCATCTTTTAAAAATGGCAAATCAAAAAGGTTTCAAAGTCTTATGAAGGTTAGACCACTAGCTAAAAGAATTGTTGGACTTACAGGAACTCCTGCATCAAATGGACTTATGGATCTTTGGAGTGAATATAAGTTGCTTGATTATGGAAAAAGACTAGGAAGGTTTATAACTCATTATCGAAATAACTACTTTGCACCTGATAGGCGGAATGGAACAATTATCTATTCGTATAAGCCATTGCCTTTTGCAGAAGAAACCATCTACGATAAAATTTCTGACATTACTATTTCAATGACGTCAAATGATTACTTACAAATGCCTGATTTAATTAAAAATGAAGTAAAGGTTGAAATGTCTGAAGAAGAATTAACCAAATATAAAGCTTTACAAAACGATTTAGTATTAAGTTTAGATGACGACGATATAAGTGCAAGTAGTGCAGGAGTTTTGTCAAATAAACTATCTCAAATGGCGAATGGTGCAATTTATACAGAAGATCATATTTCACTTAATATACATAATCGCAAACTTGATGCTTTAGAAGATCTAATAGAACAAGCATATGGAAAGCCAGTTATTGTTGCTTATTGGTTTAAACATGATTTAGAGCGAATTAGCAAAAGACTGAAAGAATTAAATATTCCATTTGAAGAAATTAAAACCGAATCCGCAATCAGAAAATGGAATGAAGGTAAAGTTCAAGTCGGCTTGATTCATCCCGCATCTGCAGGACATGGACTTAATCTTCAAAGTGGTGGTTCAACGCTTATTTGGTTTGGTCTTACTTGGAGTTTGGAACTTTACGAGCAAACAAATGCAAGACTTTATAGGCAAGGTCAAAAAGCAAGCACTGTTGTTATAGAGCATATTATCACTAAAGGAACAATTGATGAAGAAATCCTTAAAGCATTAGAAAGAAAAGACTGCGTTCAAGGTGCATTAATAAATGCAGTAAAAGTTAGTTTGAAAAGGAGGTAAGCAAATATGGATAGAATTGAGTTTTTAAGCGGTTATCATAATCTTGAAATTAAAATTCAAAAGAAAAGAGAATACATTGCTTTTTGTGAAGAAAGAAGCTTAGCTATTCCAGGCCCTTCCTATGGCGAAAAGATAGGTTCTAATCCTAATCAAAATAATGATGCACCTTTCGTTAAATGGATTTACAAAAAAATTGAAGCCGAAACAGAACTGAAAGAACTTGAAGTGAAAGCTGCAAAAACAAAACTAGAAATTGAAGAATCCATAGCAAATTTAAAAAATGATGACTTTGAAAGAATACTAACATATCGATACATAGATTGGCTCACGTGGGATGAAATTGGTTCACGTATGTATTTGTCAAGATCAACAATAAAAAGATGGCATAAAGATGCATTAGAGTTAATAAATTGAATATTTTATTGTATAATATAACAACCGGTGATGATTGAAAATTTACGAATCTGTTTCAATTTAAAATACAGAAATTATTTCATTGTTCTAGTTGTTTTTAATGGCTAGGGCAGAAAAGTCACCGAGAAAGATAAGAAAGGAGCAACACATATGGAAATTTTAAGAAACATATTACTTAAGATTACAGATGTTATAGGTTGCTCCGTAGCTAGTTGATTAATTGGCAAGCTATGTGAGCACCTATGGCAGAAATGACATAAGTAATCACCTTATCGGAGGACTTCGGTCCTCTTTTATTTTAAAATGTTGAACCACTATGAACCGATGTGAACCGTTGAGAACATAAGGAAGTGTGGTATAATTATAATAGGCGAAAGCTATAGAAAACTAGGTCAATAGTGCAACATCTATTGGCCTTTTTTCATGGGCAGAAGGAGGTAGTGATTATGCCAAGCAAACCAAAGAAACCATGTGCCTATCCAGGTTGTCCGAATCTTACGCATGAGACTTATTGTGAGGATCATCAAGCATTAAGGCATAAGCAATACGACAAATATAATCGAGCTCCCAACCACGATAAGAAGTATGGGAACAATTGGCGAAGAATCCGTGCACTTTATGTTAAGCAGCATCCATTGTGCGAGCGTTGTTTGAAAGAAGGAAGAATCACACCTGTTGAAGAGGTTCATCACATCATACCTCTTTCTCGTGGCGGAACTAACCAGTTCTCGAACCTGATGTCGCTTTGTCAAAGCTGTCATACGAAGATTCATTACGAAATTGGTGATAGGAAATAGGGGTAAGGGGGGTTGAATCCCACCAACTAAAAAGTTCAAAACCGAGCCTGGGGTTTCGTGCGTAAAAATTCGAGTTCAAACGGGGTAATAGGCTGTTAATCGATAGTAAAATCAAGGATTTTATGATATAATACATTCAACTAATGATTAATGACGGAGGAAAGATTTATGGCTTATTATATTTCTAATCCAACAGCAACAATACCATGTATTAAACCTAATAATAAGTTTTCTACGATTGGCGAACTTTATGATTTATTAAATAGTATTGGCTGGAACGAAATGACTGTTTATTTAAAAGTTCAATGGGATCCTGCATTAAAATGTTCAGGACAATGTAATTCAACTGCACTGTTAGTTAAAGAGTATTTTGGTGGAGAAATTATAAATTATCCTAATCCAAATGGTGGTGCTGTAAAAAAAGGTCATTGTTTTAATAGAATTAACGGAGTAGACATCGATTTGACTTCAGATCAATTTACGCCACAGCTAACAGGATACAGCGGATTAACAAAAAAAGCCAATTTCGGGATGCAACAATTTTCTTGTGAAAGAGCAGCGTACATTTTGAAATTGAAATTAGGACTATAATTATTAGCTCACTTCGGTGGGCTTTTATTTTACTCGGACTACCTTATGGTGGTCTTTTTTTATACCAAAATGGAGGTGAGCAAATGGCTAAAGATGGAACAATGCGTGGCGGTCCAAGAGCCAATTCGGGACCAAAGAAGAAAGCCTTGGTAGATAAGCTACTCGAAGGCAAAGCGGAATTGGACAATGGTGCAGTCGTATTGCCTGAACCAGTGAGTATCGAGGGCGTCGATATGCCACCGATAAAGGACTTTCTAAAAGCAAAACAAAAGAATTGTAAAGATATGTGTGCTGAGGAAGTCTATAAAAGTACATATCTTTGGCTCAAGAAACGAAGATGTGAAAAACTAGTATCTACACAACTTTTAGAACAATATGCAATGAGCGTTTCTCGCTGGGTTCAATGTGAAGAAGCTATTAGCGAATTTGGATTTCTAGCAAAGCATCCTACAACTGGTAATGCAATGCAAAGCCCTTATGTGGCAATGAGCCAAAATTATATGAAACAAGTAAATCAGATATGGTTTCAAATCTATCAAGCCGTAAAGGATAACTGTTCTACTGATATCGGTGGAGCTAATCCTCAAGATGATTTGATGGAAAGATTATTACAAACTAGAAGAAGATAGGTCACCTAAAGGCGGCCTTTTTTTATTGGAGGTAGCAATGTTAAAAGTAATTGAATTATTTGCAGGTATTGGTGCTCAACGAAAAGCACTACAAAAAGCAGACATAGAACATGAAGTGATTGCTATATCAGAAATCGATAAGTATGCTATTCAATCTTACAATTCAATTCATGGTGAAACACTTAATCTTGGTGATATTACTAAAATAGAGAAAATGCCAAAAGCCGATCTATGGACTTATTCGTTTCCTTGCACTGATATTTCATTAGCAGGCAGGATGAATGGGTTTGAAAAATACAGTGGGACTCACTCATCACTTTTATGGGAAGTTCAAAGACTACTTTCCATATCAATTGATGATGGGACACTGCCTAAATACTTATTGATGGAGAATGTTAAAAATCTTATAAGCAAAAAGTTTAAGCCTTTGTTTGATGAGTGGTGTAAATATCTTGAAAGCTTAGGATATAATAATTTTTATAAAGTATTAAATGCTAAAGACTATGGTATCCCACAAAATAGAGAACGTGTATTTATGATTTCAATTAAAGATGACAACGCATTGTATCAGTTTCCGAATGAGATCAATTTAGATACAAAAATAGGTGACTATTTGGAAAATGATGTTGATGAAAAATATTATCTTTCAGCTAAGTTGATTAATTGTTTTACTGATATGAAGAATCGCAATGGAATTCTTAGAGGGCTTCAATTTCAACCTAAGTTAATATTTAAAGATGAAATTGCTAGAACAATTACTACAAGAGCAGGCACAAGACCTTGTGATAACTTTATAGTTGAACCTGTTATTTCATTAGATGGAAAAGTGATAGTTCCCCAAGCCACTAAAGATGGATATGCGATAGCTAATGTAGGCGATGGAATTTATACAAATAGATGCACATTCAAGCGAGGTGTAGTTCAAAAGGATAAAATTCCAACATTAAAAACAAGTGTAAATGATATCGCAGTTGTTGTAACTAAAGATTCAGAAAACTACATCCAATGGAAACAAAAAGGATGGTTTGATATCGAATGTAGAGCATACAAAGAAGACAAAATATCTGGTGCATTAAATACACGTGGGCACATTAAAGTTCTTACTAATGATGTAGCAATAAGAAGGCTAACACCGCTTGAGTGCTTTAGGCTCATGGGATTTGACGATGAAGATTATAAAAAGATAAAAGAACTTAAAATTTCTGATACTCAAGCTTATAAAATGGCAGGAAACTCAATTGTGGTTAACTGCCTTACTGAAATATTTAAAAAACTAAAGGAGATAATGTAATATGTTTGAAAAAGTAAATCCAAGTCACCCTGACAAAATTGCGGATAGAATTGCAGGTGCAATAGTCGACCTTGCATATAAACAAGACGATAATCCTAGAATTGCAGTTGAGGTACTAATAGGTCATGGTAAGTGTCATATTATTGTCGAGAGTTCTGTGTATATTGATAAAAATGATATTAAGCTAGCTGTTAAAAGAATTGCAGGAAATGTTGATGTCGACTACGTGGAGGTGCCTCAAGATAAACATTTAGCTAATAATCAAGAAGGACAAATTAGATGTGGTGATAACGGAATCTTCAAAGGAATACCACTTACAAAGGAACAAAAGAAACTATCCAAAATAGCTCAAGAAATCTACAGCAAATATAAGTGTGATGGAAAATACATTTTAAATGGTGATAGATTAATCATTTGTCAAAGTAACGCTACAACTGAAGATTTAAAGAAAGAGTATCCGAATGCAGAGATTAATCCTTTAGGTTATTGGACGGGAGGAACCAATGTTGATACAGGTGCAACAAACAGGAAGCTTGGTAGCGACATGGCAGATTCTATTACAGGTGGCGGACTCCATGGTAAGGACTTGTCCAAAGCCGATGTCAGTGTAAATGTTTATGCTTTCCTTAAAGCACAAGCAACAGGAACGGCAGTTGAACTTTGTTGTGCAATTGGTGATGAATTTATCGACAATAGACCATATGAAGAAATTGTAAAAATCGCAAGAGAATTCATATTCGATTTAGGCGGCTTTGAGAAATTTGCCGAATGGGGCTTGGTCTAATGGGAGTACTTAAATATGAATGCACTAAGGATAGATGTAGGAGTACATACGATTTTACATGTGAACTTAACTGATGTTGATTTTACTGATATCAAAGAAATTGTTTTCACAATCAAGAATCCTTCACCTAAAAACTCAAAGCCAATCATTGAGAAAACTTTTACTGAATCAGGCTTTTATGAAGTAATCATTACACCATCTGAAAGTTTAAAACTTGTAGAAGGTGCTGAGTATGATTTCAATCAGGTTCTAAAAGATGAAACAAGGTACAAGATTAGCGATACAGGAAGGATAATCCTTCGAAAAAGTGTAGGTGACTTTTATGGCTGATAATATAGACGTTTCCAATGTTTCGAAGCAAAGAATAGATATCTCAATTCCTCCTAAAAAAATAGATCCAACAGGCGGAGGATGTACACCAACAATAGAGATTACTCATCTTTGGCATCTTGGCAAAATGAAGGAATTTGAGATAGCACTTGATACGAAAGTTCCAAAGGCACTATCTATTCTCCCACAGGTTAAAGAAGAAAATATTTCAACTGTAGAAACAAGAGAAAATGCAAGGATTTATGTTCAAGTAGGAGATACACCATCATATGCAACGCTTGAACAGTTAAAAGAACTTAATACAAAGACCGTGTTCGTGGATGAGCTATCGGACACAAAGATACACAAATTGAGCAACGAGGACATAGTCATGCTCAGGAAGGAGTAAAGGAAAATGGCACAAAAAAGAACACAATATGTAAAAACGGCAAATGGTCTTGAAAAGCAACTTATTGCATCATCCGCCGACATTGTAGAAATTAATACGATTGAGGGTTTAGATGCAAAAAACGTTCAAGATGCACTTGTAAAAATAAAAGACATCGCTGATAACGGTGGTGTTACTGGAGTAAAAGGTAATGGTGAAACAAATTATCGAAAAGGTAATGTAAATATTACACCAACAAACATTGGACTTGGTAATGTTACAAATCATGCACAAGTAAAAAGAACTGAAATGGGCGTAGCCAATGGTGTAGCTACATTAGGAGCAGATGGTAAAGTACCTTCAGGCCAATTGCCTTCATATGTTGATGATGTTTTGGAATATGACAAAAAATCTGCGTTCCCTGCAACAGGTGAGACAGGCAAAATCTATGTGACAAAGGATACCAACCTAACTTATAGATGGTCAGGAACAGCTTATGTTGAAATCAGTTCTTCGCTAGCCCTTGGCGAGACATCTTCAACGGCTTATGCAGGCGATAAAGGTAAGGCACTAGCTGTAAGAGTTACAGCCGTAGAGGGAAAGGCGAGCACCAACGAGTCTAATATCTCAAGCGTAGGAACAAGAGTCACTAATCTTGAGAACGGAACAAAGGCAGCTGGCAAAGCAACCAAACTTGCAACGGCAAGGAAAATCTCAATTTCAGGTGATGTAACAGGAAGTACGGATTTTGATGGAAGTGTAGATAAAGTAATTGCTTTGACACTTGCTAATTCAGGAGTTACTGCAGGCACCTATTCGGCAGTTGCAGTTGACGCAAAAGGAAGAGTCACGGCAGGCAGCCAGATTGTTGAATGGGGAGCAAAGGGACAGACTGAGCCAAGTGCTAATTTAGCAGTAGGCGGCTTGTTCTTCATGCTTAATGAATAGGTGGTTTCATGTCTTGCTATACACCTAAAAGGAAAACCGATAACGGAATCGAGGACGTAAAGCTTCCGATCAATTCCATAAAGGGCCTCGAGGATAGGCTATCTACCCTCGGAGGAAGGAAGCTGGCTATGCCGATCATAAGGCTCGCGAATGTCCTGGACAGCGACAACACGATGATCATAGGCCCGAACAATCCGCTGAAGTTCTGTGTCGAGATAATCGACGGATCTTTGCAGGTGGGTGATTCTTTGCAGATCTGCGTGAAGCAGCTTTTCACTTATAAGGAAAGGAACAGGCGAAAGTACAGATTGAGATGCCAGTGGAGCATGAAGGTCACCGAGCAGGACATAGGCTCGAGATTCCTGTACGTAAGCGTCATTGAATCGCTGAGAGGAATATCGCAGAGATTGTATAGGACGAATGATACTGGGAATTCGACTATGTCGCCACTATACATCCGAATAAGAAGGCCGATTTTGGCAGGGACAACAGATGTCGATGCCTATTTCTCGAATATAGTGACCGTCTGGAAGAAATATTCCCTTGAAACAGGAAAAATACTAATCAAATAAAGACATTACCGAGTGACGGAATCAACTCTGTAGGGGAAACCCCGCAGTGACAGTACAACTCGCCAACAGGCGTGTCGGCTCAAACTCTCGGTAATTTTTATTTTTCATGAGGAGGTAAAAATGAAAACAACCAAAGAAATGACGCTTGTTAATATTGACAGGCTTATACCATATGTTAATAATGCAAGGACGCATAGCGAAGCTCAGATTACAAAACTGCGTTCAAGCCTTCGTGAATTCGGATTCATCAACCCCGTCATCATTGACAAGGACTTCAACATTATTGCTGGTCATGGCAGGGTCCAAGCAGCAAAAGCAGAAGGGATAAAAGAAGTTCCTTGTGTGCTTGTTGACTATCTAACTGAAGCGCAGAAGAAGGCGTACATCATTGCCGACAATAGAATGGCACTTGATGCTGGCTGGGATGAAGAATTATTAAAGGTAGAATTGGAGGCTCTCGAAGGAGAGTCTTTTGATTTGTCACTTACAGGATTCGATGAGGATGAACTCGCAGACCTGTTTAAGGAAGATAAAGCGGACATTGAAGATGATGATTATGATTTGTCAGCCGCTTTGGAAAAGGCATCATTTGTTCAAAAAGGCGATAGATGGATAGTCGGAAGACACGTTCTTTATTGTGGGGACGCTACAAATAAGGAAGATGTGGACAAACTCATGGAAGATAAGAAGGCAAATTTAGTTCTTACAGATCCACCTTATGGTGTGTCTTTTAAATCTTCAAGCGGGCTAACTATTAAAAATGATTCAATTAAAAATGAGGAGTTTTACCAGTTCTTGCTTGCTGCTTTTGATAATATGGCTGACCATTGCGAAAGTGGTGCAGCAGGATATGTCTTCCACGCAGATACTGAGGGACTTAATTTTAGAAAGGCATTTATTGATGCAGGTTTCCATTTGGCAGGATGTTGCATATGGGTAAAAGATTCACTTGTATTAGGTAGATCTGATTATCAGTGGCAGCACGAACCTGTCCTTTATGGTTTCTTACAGAATGGGAAACATAGATGGTTTTCTGACAGGAAACAAACTACCATTTGGAATTTCAAAAAACCTAAGAGAAATGAAAATCATCCTACAAGTAAACCTTTGGATTTGCTTTCATACCCTTTGCAAAATAGTTCTCAAGAAAATGCAATTGTAATTGATGTCTTTGGCGGTTCTGGATCAACTCTAATTGCTTGTGAACTCTCTAATCGTATTTGCTACACGATGGAGCTCGATGAGAAATATGCATCGGTAATTCTAAGACGATATGTTGATAATGGCGGTAATCCTGAAGGAGTTTACTGCATTAGAAATGGTGAGAAAATCAACTATCTTGACGTGGTTAAAGAAGTTGAGAAAAAGTCCGATAATTCCTTTGCTAATGACTTGATATAAAACTCCTTTAGAGTGATATATATACTACCTTAAGGAGGTATTAAAAATGAACGAATTTAGAAAGAAATTATATGAAATGTGCGATAAGACCAATACAAGAAAGAGCGGCATCGACTTCCTTGTTAATTACTACATTGAATCATTACACTGGAGCGAAGAAGAGGCTTGCAAATACGCACTTAGCTTATTTAAAAATGGAACTATCCAAAATATTAAACTGATAGGAAAGGATGGACAAGAACTATGATTGATATTGAAAGCTTAAAAAAAGAGTTTCCTGTTGGTAGTAGAGTTGAACTTATCAAGATGGACGACAAACAAGCACCACCAATTGGAACAAAAGGTACAGTACTAGGTGTTGATGACATTGGTTCGATTATGGTTGCTTGGGATAATGGTTCAAGCCTTAATGTAATTTATGGTGAAGACGAATGCAAGGTCCTTGATGTAGTTAAAACAATTTGTTATGGCAAGGAAAGAATATTGGATAAAAAAGAAGATGCAATTGCTTTTTTTGTTGATTGTATGCTTAATTCCGAAGGTTCTGAAAGAGAAAGATACTGCAACATTTTATCTTCATTAAAAGCTAATTTGAAAGTATGCAAAGATATATAAAAAGCAAAGCACTTTATATATCTAAGATATATAAAAATAGTTAAAAAAAGATACACAATTAACTTGCTATAGTGTTCCTTTAGAGTGATATATATACACGAGGAAGGGAAGAGAAAGCACCCTTCAAGGAGGACACAAAGATGAAAGAAAAAATTGAAAAGCAAATTGAAGAAATGAAGGAACAGACAATCGGTGTAGAAATTGAAATGAACAACATCACAAGAATGAATGCAGCAAAAGTGGTTGCAGCATACTTTGGAACAAGACCATGGTACGCAGCAAGAGATTATGGCTACGATGCTTGTGCTTGCAAGGATAGAAAAGATAGAGTTTGGAAGTTCCAAAAGGATGTATCAATTGCGGGACCAGATAGTGAAAAATGCGAAATGGTTACACCAATCTTGACCTACGATGATATTGGGGACTTACAAGAGATTGTTAGAGCATTAAGAAAAGCTGGAGCAAAAAGCGATGCGTCAAGAGGGTGCGGAGTTCACATTCATGTAGGTGCAAACGGACACACACCTAAAACCTTAAGAAACCTAACAAACATTATGGCAAGTCACGAAAGCTTAATTATTGAAGCCTTAGGAATTGACAATTATAGAATTGATAGATACTGCCAAACAGTAGACCCTAGATTCTTAAAGGCAGTCAATAAAAAGAAACCTCAATCAATGAGCCAATTTGCAGATGTTTGGTACGAAAGTCAAAATTGCGACTCAGGAAGAACAATGCATTATAATAGCAGCCGCTATCACATCCTAAACTTCCATGCAACATTCACAAAAGGAACAATTGAATTTAGATGTTTCGAATTCAAGAGTCCAAGTGATAGAAAACAAAATGGACTTCACGCAGGGCAACTTAAAAGCTACATTCAATTTTGCTTAGCCTTAAGCCAAATGGCAAAGGAGGTAAGTGGTGCTTCTTCGAAACCTCAACAAAGTGAAAATCCTAAATATGCAATGAGAACTTGGTTATTAAGACTTGGTTTCATTGGCGAGGAATTCAAAACTGCAAGAGAAACATTAACAAAAAATTTAAGAGGAGATGCAAGCTTCAGAAGTGGTTTAAGACCCGCTCCTCAAGCTGCAATCTAGGAGGTCAAGACAATGGAAAAAATGTATTACTTAGCTTATGGTTCAAATCTTAATGTTGAACAAATGAAAAAGAGATGTCCTGATGCAGTGGTGGTTGGAGCCTCAGTTCTTGATGACTACCGATTAATGTTTAAAGGAAGTAAAACAGGTTCATACCTTACTATTGAGAAAGCAAAAGGACATCAAGTTCCTTTAGGAGTGTGGGAAGTAAGTAAACGTGACTTGGCAAGACTCGACGTTTACGAGGGCTACCCTGCGTTTTATTATCGAAAGCGAGTTAATGTGCCACTCAAAGATAAAAACGGCACACAGGCCAACGTCGAGGGAATTATCTACATTATGCATGAAGATAGGAAACTTGGATGTCCAACTAATTATTATTTTGATACTTGCCTTAAGGGGTATAACGACTTTGGCTTTGATATTGAAATTTTAATGGATGCATTTATTTATAGCGTTGGAGTGGAGGTATTTAAAAATGGAAACTAGAGAGAACATAATTAAAACTTGTCCGTTATGTGTTAATACTTATAAAGGTCATCCAGCAATTTCAAGGAAAGATAATATCACGCCAATATGTCCTACTTGCGGAACAAGAGAAGCCTTAAAGAGTATAGAAATTAAGGACGATGAGATTGACAGGATAATCGAAACAATACCAAAGATTGAAGAAAAATAAAAAAATGAAGTCGGCTTAGCGGTCGGCTTTTTCTTATGAAGGAGGTGGAAATTTGCGAAAACTTAAAAAGTATGTTCCGACTAAGTTCAAAGCTAAAGACTCCACCTATAATAAAGCTGCTGCAGATTATGCTGTTAACTTTATTCAATGCTTGTGTCATACGAAAGGTACATGGGCAGGTGAGCCATTTGAACTTATAGATTGGCAAGAGCAAATTATAAGAGATGTGTTTGGCACATTGAAACCAAATGGCTATAGGCAATTTAATACAGCTTATATCGAGATACCTAAAAAGCAAGGAAAGTCAGAACTTGCTGCTGCAGTTGCATTGCTTCTTACATGCGGTGATGGTGAAGAAAGAGCTGAAGTTTATGGATGTGCAGCCGATAGGCAACAAGCGTCAATCGTGTTTGAGGTTGCAGCGGATATGATTCGAATGTGCCCTGCACTTAATAAAAGGTGCAAGATACTATCGGCAACAAAGCGAATTATTTATTTACCGACAAATAGCTTTTATCAGGTCTTGTCAGCTGAGGCTTATTCCAAACATGGCTTTAACATACACGGAGTTGTATTTGACGAGTTACATACTCAGCCAAATAGAAAGCTTTTTGATGTTATGACCAAAGGTTCTGGCGATGCAAGAATGCAACCTTTATATTTCTTAATCACCACAGCAGGGACTGATACTAAATCCATTTGTTATGAAACACATCAAAAAGCAAAAGACATTCTTGAAGGAAGAAAACATGATTCTACATTCTATCCAGTTATTTATGGAGCGGAAGTGGATGATGATTGGACAGATCCTAAAGTTTGGAAAAAGGCAAATCCATCACTCGGCATAACAGTTGGAATAGATAAGGTAAAGGCGGCTTTTGAAAGTGCAAAACAAAATCCTGCAGAAGAAAATTCATTTAGACAGCTAAGACTAAATCAATGGGTAAAGCAAGCAGTAAGATGGATGCCTATGGAAAAGTGGGACGATTGCAAGTTTGACTTTAATCCTGAAGATTTAAAAGGGAGAGTTTGCTATGGTGGCCTTGATTTATCTTCAACAACAGATATTACGGCTTTTGTATTAGTGTTCCCACCAACTGATGAAGATGAGCATTATTATGTTCTGCCTTATTTTTGGATACCAGAAGAAAATATGGAGGCAAGAGTCAATAAAGACCACGTTCCTTATGATTTGTGGAAAAGGCAAGGTTTTATTGAAACGACCGAAGGCAATGTTATTCATTATGCCTACATCGAGAGTTTCATAGAAGAACTTGGCAAAAAATACAACATAAAAGAAATAGCGTTTGATAGGTGGGGAGCAACAATGCTTGTACAAAATCTAGAAGGACTCGGTTTTACAGTCGTTCCTTTTGGACAGGGATTTAAAGATATGAGCCCACCAACAAAGGAACTTATGAACTTGGTTCTTGGTAAAACGCTAAGGCAAAACGGACATCCAGTGCTTAGATGGATGATGGACAATGTGTGTGTTAGAACAGATCCTGCTGGAAACATAAAAATGGATAAATCAAAATCCACAGAGAAGATTGATGGTAGCGTAGCAACTGTTATGGCACTTGATAGAGCAATAAGAAATAAAGGAGAGACTTCTGATTCGGTTTATGATTCAAGGGGTCTTTTAATTATTTAGGAGGTTCAAATGGGACTTATAAACAAATTATTCAAATCACGAGATCACCCTAAGATAGATAACAGAACTGTTGGCAGTTCTTATTCGTTTTATATGGGCGGTTCTTCAGCTGGTAAAAATGTAAATGAAAGAAGTGCAATGCAAATGACTGCAGTTTATTCATGTGTAAGAATTCTTGCAGAAGCTGTTGCAGGCTTGCCATTACATCTTTATCGATATAAGGAAGATGGTGGAAAAGAAAGAGCGATAGACAATAACCTTTATCACTTACTGCATGATGAACCAAACAAGGAAATGAGTTCATTTATATTTAGAGAAACACTTATGACTCATTTGCTTTTATGGGGAAATGCTTATGCTCAAATCATAAGGAACGGTAAAGGTGAGGTTGTAGCTTTATATCCTTTAATGCCAAATAAGATGCAAGTAGATAGGGACGAAAACGGCGAACTTTGTTACATATACACAAGAAGCTCCGACGAAGCAAAAACTATGGAAGGAGTAACGGTGTATTTAACGCCAAGAGACGTCTTACATATTCCAGGGCTTGGCTTTGATGGGCTTGTTGGATACTCACCAATTGCAATGGCAAAAAATGCAATAGGTCTAGCAATTGCCACTGAAGAGTATGGTGCGAAGTTCTTTGCTAATGGAGCAGCACCTTCTGGTGTACTTGAACATCCTGGAACGATAAAAGATCCATCTAGGTTAAGAGAAAATTGGAATTCTACCTTTGGTGGCTCTGCTAATTCTGGTAAGGTTGCAGTATTAGAAGAAGGAATGAAGTACACACCGATTTCAATTTCACCAGAACAAGCTCAGTTCTTAGAAACAAGGAAATTCCAAATTGACGAAATAGCTCGAATTTTCAGGGTTCCACCTCATATGGTTGGTGACCTTGAGAAGTCGAGCTTTTCTAATATCGAACAACAATCACTTGAGTTTGTTAAGTATACCTTGGATCCGTGGGTTATTAGATGGGAACAGTCGTTATCTAGGGCATTACTTAATGAAGATGAAAAACGAAAGTATTTCTTCAAGTTTAATCTTGAAGGTTTGCTTAGGGGTGATTACGAATCTCGTATGAGTGGTTATGCAGTGGCAAGGCAAAATGGCTGGATGTCTGCAAATGATATACGAGAACTTGAAAATATGGATAAGATTTCTGCCGAAGATGGTGGTGACTTATACCTAATTAACGGCAATATGCTACCGCTTAATAAAGCAGGAGCTTATGCAAATATAGAAAAGGAGGATACAGCCGATGAGGAAATTTTGGAAATGGATAAATCAAACCGAAGTGGAAGAAAGAGTCCTAGAACTTAATGGAACAATAGCGGAAGAATCATGGTTTGATGATGATATTACACCACGAATGTTCAAAGAAGAGCTTTGCTCTGGAAATGGTCCGATTACTGTTTGGATTAATAGTCCCGGTGGTGATTGTATTGCAGCTTCGCAGATTTATTCAATGCTAATGGATTATAAAGGTGAGGTTACAGTTAAAATTGACGGAATTGCCGCTAGTGCTGCAAGCGTAATAGCTATGGCAGGAACTAAGGTCGTCATTGCTCCAACTGCACTTATTATGATTCATAATCCATCAACTAGTGCTAATGGTGACCATAGAGATATGAGTAAAACGATTGAAGTACTAAACGAAGTAAAAGAATCGATTATCAATGCCTATGAAATTAAAACAGGACTTTCAAGAACAGTCCTAAGTCACATGATGGACGCAGTTACATGGATGAATGCAAACAAAGCTATTGAACTTGGATTTGCAGATGAAATACTCGAAGACGAAAAGAAAGCAAATTCAAGTAAAAGTTTTGAGTTTCAAGAACATGTGTTTGCAGCGAAACTATTTAACAAAATTACAAACAAAGAAGTAGATGCAAAGCCTAAGCAAAAAGGCAGAAGCGTTGATGAGCTTAAAGCAAAACTTAGTCAAATAAAAAATTTAATTTAATGGAGGATATAAAAAATATGACTATTACTGAATTACGTGAAAAGCGTGCCAAAACTTGGAGTGCAATGGAAAACTTCCTTGACTCCCACAGAAACGATCAAGGTGTACTTAGCGAAGAAGATGATGCTATTTATACTAAGATGGAAAAAGAATTTGAATCTTATACTAATGAAATTAAACGCATGGAAAGAAAAGATGCAATCGAAGCAGAACTTAATAAGCCTGTATCGACTCCTTTGACTGCTAAACCTATGGTAGCTAAAGATGAAGAAGAAAATGCTGGTAGAAAATCTAAAGCATATAAAAAGTCTTTCTGGAATGCTATGAGAGCAAAGGCAGTAAGACCTGATGTAATGAATGCACTTCAAATTGGTTCTGATACTGAAGGTGGATATCTTGTTCCTGATGAATATGAAAAGACACTTGTTGAAAGCCTAGAAGAAGAAAATCTATTTAGAAAGATTGCAAAAGTAATTACTACATCTTCAGGAGATAGAAAAATTCCTGTTGTTGCAACGAAAGGTACTGCCTCTTGGGTAGATGAAGAAGGAACTATTAATGAAAGTGATGATGCATTTTCTCAAGTTTCAATTGGTGCATATAAACTTGGCACCTTAATTAAGGTTTCTGAAGAACTTTTGAACGATTCTGTATTTGACCTTGAATCTTATATTTCTAAGGAATTTGCAAGACGAATCGGTAATAAAGAGGAAGATGCATTCTTCAATGGCGATGATGTTGGAAAACCAATTGGTATTTTTAATGCAACAGGTGGTGCAGAGGTCGGTGTAACTACAGCAAGCTCTACAGCAATAACCGCAGATGAACTTATCGACTTATTCTATTCACTTAAAGCACCTTTTAGAAAGAATGCTGTATGGGTTCTTAATGATGCAACTATTAAGGCAATCAGAAAACTAAAAGACAATAATGGTAATTACTTGTGGCAACCTGCACTTACTGCGAATACTCCTGATACTATCTTGGGTAGACCAGTATTTACATCAAGTTATGTTCCTACTATTGCATCAGGTGCAAAGACTATTGCTTTTGGTGATTTCTCTTATTACTGGATTGCCGATAGACAATCTCGTAGTTTCAAACGTCTTAATGAACTTTATGCTGCAACAGGACAAGTTGGTTTTGTTGCTACTCAAAGAGTAGATGGTAAGCTTATTCTTCCTGAGGCAATTAAGGTTCTTGCTCAAAAGGAATAATAAAAAATAGGAGGTGGCAGATATGATTGCTAATGAATTACTAAAACAGGTGAAAGAAAATTTAATCATAACATTCGACGACGATGACAGTCTTATTCTTAGTTTCATAGCCGCCGCCATTTCCTATGCAGAAAGTTATCAACATATAACTGAAGGTACTTATAGCGTTATGCCTATGTCTGCAACAACAAAGCAGGCAATCATCATGCTTGCGTCACATTTCTATGAATCTCGTGATGGGAGTACTGGTGGTTTCTTCGTAAATACACCAAACGCATCAGAACAAGTATGGAAGACGGTAAATTTACTACTTAGAATGGATCGAAATTGGAAGGTGTGAGTATGGGCTTAGGATTAATGAATAAACCTGCAAAAATATGTGAGAAGACTTTTGTGACCGATTTTGAGGGCTTTTCTTCGCAACGTGTGGTGGTTTTGGCAAACATTCGAGTGTTTGTTGAAGGTCGCCATGGAAGCGAACGTTGGGCGAATTTGGCGGCTTTTAGCGAGGCTACCGAACTCTTTCGCTTTAGGAAAATACCAAATCTAAATATAACGACGAAGCAATATATCATTTTTAATGACGAAGAATATGACATTTTATCTGTCGAAAACGTAAAAGGCAGGAATATGTATATTGAGGTTTTGGCTAAAAAGGCGGTGGCATCAAATGGCTAAATGCACTTGTAAATTGCCAGAAGAACTATTAAAAAAACTTTCAAAACTCGGAAACAAAATGGATGAGGTTAGTGAAAAGGTTCTCGAGGCTGGTGGAGAGATTGTTCTTGACAAGGTTAAAAATAATCTGCAAGGCGTATTAAGCGGAAATTCAACAGGCGAGCTTTTAACTTCTCTTGGTTTAAGCAAGGTACTTTTAGGTAGAGATGGAAATCACAATATAAAGGTTGGTTTTGCAGAGCAAAGAAAGGACGGAAAATCTAATGCCATGATAGCTAATATCATTGAGTATGGAAAGTCAGATCAACCTGCTAAACCATTCTTAAAACCTGCAAAAAGTCAATCGAAGAAAGCGTGTATAGATAAAATGACACAAAAAATGGAAGAGGAAATAAAAAGATTATGAGTATTTTAGCTGATGTAAAAAAATTACTAGAACCTTTAAATGTCCCAATAGCAACTGGCGTATATAAAGAAACCGCAACAGGTACTTACCTAGTTTTAGTTCCAATGTCAGATGCTTTTGAATTGCATGCTGATAATATGCCTAATGCCGAAGTGCAAGAATTGAGAGTTTCAATTTATACAAAAGGTAACTACAAAAAACTAACAAATCAAATAGTAAAGAAACTATTAAATGCGGAATTTACAGTAACCGACCGCAGATACATCGGTTACGAAACTGAAACTGACTATTTTCACTATGTTGTGGACATAGCAAAAAATTATGAATTGGAGGAATAAATAAAATGGCAACAATTGGTTTAGATAAACTTGTTTATGCACCTATTACGGAAGACAAAAATGGTAATGAAACATATGGAACACCTGTTCAACTTGCAAAGGCAATCTCAGCTGAATTATCTATTGAATTGAATGAGGCTATCCTTTTTGCCGATGATGGTCAATCTGAAACGGTAAAGGAATTTAAGAATGGTACTATTTCACTTGGTGTAGACGATATTGGAAATGAGACAGCGGTAGCTCTTGTTGGTGCAACGCTAGATAGTAATGGTGTACTTATTTCAGGTGGTGAGGATATCTCTCAATATGTAGCAATAGGATTTAGAGCAAAGAAATCAAATGGAAAATATAAGTATTATTGGCTTTATAGAGTATTATTTGGAATTCCTGCAACTAGTCTTGCTACTAAGGGTGATTCAATCACTTTCTCAACTCCGACTATTGAAGGAGCTATTTATAGACGCAATAAACCGGATGGAAATAATAAGCATCCATGGAAAGCAGAAGTTACTGAAACACAAGAAAACAGTGAAACAATTAATGCTTGGTACAATAGCGTATACGAGCCTGAATACTAAGGAGACAAATAAAAATGGCAGATGAAAGAAGCTCAATCATTACGATTGGGGAAAAAGAATATGAATTGCTTTTAACAACGAAGGCAACAAAGGAAATCGCAAAGAAATATGGCGGTTTGTCCAATCTTGGAGACAAATTGATAAAAAGTGAGAATTACGAAGATGCCATCAACGAGATCGTTTGGCTCATTGTAACTCTCGCAAATCAGCCTATTCTCATTTTCAATTACAAGAACAAAGGCAACGAAAAGCCGCTCTTGACAGAGGACGAGGTGGAACTTTTAACAACACCACAGGATATTGCAAACTTTAAAAATGCAATTACGGAGGCCTTATTAAAAGGGACAAAGCGAAACATCGAGAGCGAAGAAACAAAAAACGTGGTGGGCGAGTAGGCGACGAAGAGTTGTTTACTCGTCTTTTGTATTACGGTCTATCACAGTTACATTTAACACAGGACGAGGTATGGTTTATGCCTTTTGGACTTTTACTTGATCTATGGGAATGCCACAAGCAATACCATGGTATTTCAAAACCTAAAGTAGAAGTCTTTATCGACGATATTATACCAGATGAATTATAAGTTAAAAAAATATATTAATATTTATTTTTTGCTTAATAGATGCAAAAATTAAAATTTAATGGTATAAAATAATTAGAAAATATTCTCGGGGTGCTAGGGAGTAAACAAGTCTGTTCCAGTATGATTTGAATTTATCTCAATATTAAAATATGCAAGTTAGTTTACTTCCGTTATATTCTTAAAGGGAGTTTTTTGCTTAATAAGAATAAAATAGTTGGTTTTACTAATATAAAATAATATAAAAAGGAGGCAAGAGAAATGTATAGAAAAGTATATCTTGTTTATGGTGTTATTCTCTGGATTTGAGAAACGATCAAAGGAATTAGCGTTATTTTCCTTTGATCAAAAACAACTAGAAATGAGAAACGAAAAAATCAGAAAGGAGATAATAATGAAAAAACTTGTGATTTTAATGCTTGCGTTCTTATTTGTTATGACAGGATGTTCTAAAACTCATAATGATACAATTCAAGAACCATCTGTTAATGATATAGTTGAAACTAATAGGGTGACAAAATTGGAAAAATTAAAAAGCACTACAACAACAATTGGAGATGTTAATATGTTTGGTTCTGTTGATGAAACATTATATACTAACATTTATATCATAAATACATATGATGAATTTGAATATTTATGTACTAAATTTAATTCAAATAAAAATGTATTTCAAAAGCTAATAGATTTATTGAAAAATATGAATTATGCTGTGTCATATTTTGAAAATAAAAGCCTTATTATCTCACCTTTTTTACATTCTTCTGATGAGAAAAATATTAGTCTTTTAGATATTCAAATTAACGATTCATTAAAAAAAATCGATATCACTTTTCAATTTGAATCTCCAGAGTATGTAGATTGTGATGTTATTGTGGACTATTTCGTTATAGAAATAGAAAAACAAGATTTTATTGAAAGAAATGATTATATTAAAAATATATATGGTTATAATTTATTAACTAATCGCAAGGAGTCTTCTTGCTATAGATAGGAGAGAAAAAAATGATAAAAAAGATATTTATTTTGTTGATACTTACCATTAGTGTAAATTTAGCAGCTTCTTTTAATATTTCAAGCAATGATAAAATTGAACAAACGTTTGAAAATAAAATAGTTTATTCATTAAACAATTATTATGATAATTCAGTTGATGCAGTAGATTCATCTAAACTAAACGATGATGTATATTTGACTTTACAGTATGCAACTGAATTTGATTGTCAACATGAAAATATTACTAATGATTTTGAACTTCAACAACATAGAATGGAATTGAACGATTATTATAATCAATATAATAATCAAATTTTAGATAGTTTAAATCTAATTGATTTTAAAAAAGTGTACGCAAGTCAATATGGTCCATACATCGCTTATACATATGATTCATTATCAGAACTATATGCACGTGATTTTGCATTATTAAGATCTAGTGATAATGCTTCATTAGAAAAAGTTTTTATAGAAGATGATATGAAGCAAGATTTGGCAACACGCAATACAACTTCAGGTTTAGATTATGATTTTGAGACTGCATTAGCAGATATTGGAATTAGTGGAGTGAAAGAATATGATGGTAGTGGAATAAAAATTGGTTCAATCGAAAGTGGTATTCCATCCAACTATGTGAATTTATCAGGAATACACTATGAAACATTTGGAACATATACAACAAGTCATGCCTTTCAAACTTCTTCGATATATGCTAGCAATGTTGGCATAGCAAATAATGCATCTATTTATTTTGCCGCATTGTATAATCACACATTTAATGAATGTGTTGATTGGTTAATTGGTAAAGGTGTAAATGTTATTAATAGAAGTAATGGTGCGAGCACTGGCCGATATACTGCTGATTCTGCATATGCAGACTACATTGTGAAAGAAACAAAAGTAACTTTTGTAATATCTGCTGGCAATAGTGGTGATTCAAACGTGATAGGTAGCCCTTCTACTGGTGCAAATGTAATTTCTGTAGCATCTAATGACTCAAATTTAGCAATAAGTTATTTCTCATCGGCAGGATTGCAAAGTAATGAAACTACAAAATTATTAAAACCTACATTAACGGCTCCTGGTGGAGCTATAGCAAATATTGATAATATTGGCTATAGTATTAGCGGAACAAGCTTTTCTGCTCCTATGGTTACAGGAATTGTAGCCCTTTTAATGGATGAATTTGATGACTTAAAATATCATCCTGAAAATGTTACAAATTTATTATGTAACACAACCACTTATGTTATGGGACAAACTGATGAAGTTGATTATGATGCAGGATATGGACTAGTGAATTATGAACGTGCAAGAAATGCATATAACAATTCAGTTAATTTTGTGTTAACGAATTCGGCAGCAGTAAACGGTTACTCTTATTCTAAAGACATTACGTTAGATATTGGAAAAACAATAAACGCAAACACGATAACATTATATAATTCTTCATTCTCGACACCTTCTGGTAGTCCTTCAGTAAGCAGTATTGATTTTTCTAATTTTAAAATCCAACTAATAGATAAAGTGTCTAATGTAGTTGTTGCTAAATCGACTAGCAAAAGTAATTTTTCTTATTTAAATTATACTAATAGTAATGCCAAAAGGAGTATATTTACAATAAAAGTAACGTTAGATGGAACAAAATATTCGAGCAATTTTGAATATTGTTCATTTAATTATTCCATTACAACAGAAGTTACTACAAACGTGAATATCATTGCTGGAAATAAATATGATATTTCACCAACGTATTCTTGGAATACAAATTTAACGCAAAATGTTGATGTTATTAATAAGTGGGGACTTGTTTTCTTTGATGGAAACAAAAATGAAATATTTAGAAAAAGTGATTTAAAACAAGAAAAATACACTCCAAGCATTGCCGAATGGAATAGAGTATTAAATGCAGCTGGTTCATCGTATTATGTTAGCGTAATATGCTATAATGATTATGGTGCACCATTGGCTTATTATTATACAAGAACAATGCAATTTACTAAGCCAGTAGATTTTGCAAATAAAAAATACTCTTTATTACCATCAGGTTATGGTTTCACTGAATCTTATGGAGATCAAACTACATATCCGATTCAATTAGCAGATTTAACAATAACTACTTCAAGAAAACGTTGCGGTTATATTGAGAATCAATATGTTAACTTATCACCACGTAAACAAGGCCAAGGTGAAGCATATCTTACTTACCATTTTGATAAATTGGTATATCGATTTGATATAAATCTTTCATTTTGGAGTGATTCGGAATACTTAGATTCCTCAGATAGTACAGCATATTTACAATACAAGGATGAAAATGGTGATTGGGTTACAGCATTAGATTTATTAAAAGATATTACTTTGTCCACAGACAGAACTAACCAAGACACATATTCAGTTATGTTTGGAGCAGGAACAACAGATGTTAGGATTATTATCGAAACAAGACCAATTGGCACTGCCAATAAAGGAAGAATAAGTGTTGGCAATATCGTAATATATGTAATCGATGACAATGAATAAAATTAAAAGATTTTTAAAATTAAGACTTAAAATTTTTATGATTATTTTGCCAATAGTATTTTTATTAGTATCTTGTGATTTTAACTCACAAAATTATGTGAAGATATTACAAGATAGTCCAATAGAAATATCTATTGGCTCTTCTTTTCAGTTGGATTATGAATGCTCCAGTAATCTAAAAGAGAAAGAGTCTATATGGAAAAGTAATAGTGAATGTATTCAAATAGATGAAAGCGGATTAATTATAGCAAAAGATGTTGGTACAGCAGTAGTTACATTAAAAGTTGATAATTACTCTGATAGTATCAATGTTCATGTTATCGACACATCAATTTACGAATTAGAGTTGAGTGCATCAAAATATGATATATATGTTGGTGAAAATATAAAATTAAATTGTCGTTTAAATAGTTTTGAGGATCAAAATATAAATGACGATGTTTTTAATTATCAAATTACATATGGAAGAGAATATGCTGATTTGAATAATGACATTCTCATTGGAAAAGGTGCGGGAATTGTTAGAATAATTGCCACTTATGGTAATATAAATAGCAATGAAATTGTTATTACCATTCATGAAAGAACTAGTGAAGAAATATTAACTTTGTCAGCATCAAAATATGAAATTTATGTTGGTGAAGTAGCTGAACTTACCTGTGACATATCTATTGTAGGTAATTCAGACATGCAGGATATTATTTATGAGATAATTGAAGGAGAATATTTCGCATCTATTTATAATAACTTAGTAACTGGTTTATCTAGCGGACAAGTAAATATTGTGGCTAAAAAAGGCGATATAATTAGTAATACCATAACCATTAAAATTATTGATGCATCAATTACTCAGAAAATCGAATTACGGGCTAGCAAATATTATTTATCTTCAGGAGAGAGTGCTATGCTCATTGCCACAAAATACCCAGAGTCTGCTACTGGAAAAATCACATATGAAATAACAAAAGGAAAATACTATATTTCATTATCAGGTGCTAACCAAATCATAGCTAATTCAGGTGGTGGAATTGCGACAATCGTCGCAAAGTGTGGAAATATCGTAAGTAACGAAATAGAAATTACTACTGTTAAAGGAAGTGGAAATCCAACTAATATATCTTTAACATCAAATAAACAAATATGTGGAGTTGGCGATTTTGTTACATTAGATTACGCCGTAACTCCCATTTCTGCTTCTAAAAACATTGAATTTATTTTCAATTTTGGCGATAAAAATGCCTATATTATTGGAAATAAAATATACATTACTAATGATGGCCCTATATGCATAGTAGGAAAAATCGGTAATGTTTATAGTAATGAAATACTGATTAATGAAACATCAATTGGTGACGATCCTTACAAAGACATAACAGAGCAAGAATTTTATTCTAACTACTCTTTAGCAAATAACTATATCGATGCTTATTATCGTTCATTACATGGTTTTATGTCTGGCTCAATTGAACTTCAAAAACAAGAACCGACTCTATCCAAATATATGCCTAAAGAAAATGGATTATATCTTAGAAACAGTTCAGCCAATTATTCAGCTGATGGTAACACGTACTATGTTATTGATTCATACGGAAATATTGTTAATGAAATATATAAGGGTGGAGGATATGTTACTTTAGAAGAAGTAGCTGCGTATATATTTGCTTTTGGAGAAGTTCCTGCAAATTATACAGAAAGAAAAACTGCTGATCCTAATACATCAATTTGGGGAAAGTATTTAAGACTAAATAATACATATTTTTCTGGAGATACCATCCAATATCCATATGAACCTGTCTTGCCGAATATTAGAGGCTGTGGAGGCGAGTTATATTATTATGAAGTTGACATAGGAACTACAGGAACAAATTGTGATCCGAAGTATCCTCCAGCAAATTACAACAATGGTTATTCCATTTCAAGAGGAGCAGCAAGAATTGTTTATACTCGCTATGACGCAAATGGAGATAAAATAATAGATGTAAATGAAAAATATTTATTCTATACGTATAACCATTATAACGATTTTCAAGAATATTTGAATTATCAAGGTGGTTGGGGAGAAATGTTTGGAAACATTACTGGTGGCGGAGAAATATCTTCATCAACAAACTATAATCCGACAAGTTATGTTCAAGTTATCTTTAAAAATTTCACAGATAATTCATCATATCATATGAATGTTGAATATTGTTATGCTTTATTAACCCAAATTAAAAGAAAAGAATTTCTTTTTGGATTATGTTAAAACTTTAAGTGCTGATATAAACAAATAAAAAAACAAATTATGAGATTTCCTATTTGGGAAGTCTCTTTTTTATACTCAATTTTATAGGAGGTGGACAAAATGACAGATAGTTTTGGCTTGAAGATTGGTCTTGAAGGCGAAAAAGAGTTCAAGGCAGCACTTGTATCGATAAATCAGTCTTTCAAAGTTCTAGGCTCAGAAATGAAGCTAGTAGAGAGCCAATTCGATAAAAATGACAATTCTGTACAAGCATTGACTGCAAGAAATGAAGTCTTGCAAAAATCAATTGATGCTCAAAAGCAAAAGATAGAAACCTTGCGTTCAGCCCTTGCTAATGCAGCCGATTCATTTGGCGAGAATGATAGAAGAACACAAAATTGGCAAATTCAATTAAATAATGCACAGGCCGAACTAAACAAAATGGAAAAAGAGTTGAATGCTAATACATCAGCTCTTGATAGTACAGGAAAAGAGATGGACGGTGTTGCTAAAAGTGCAGACGATATGGGTGATGATATCGAAGATGCTGGAAAGTCTGCAGAAAAGTCTGAAAGTAAGTTTAGCGGCTTAGGATCAGTCTTAAAGGGAATTGGTGCTGCTACGGTGGCAGTCGGAGTAGCTGCAACTGCAATGGCTGTAAAACTTGGTAAAGAAGTAATCTCTGCTTATGCTGATTATGAGCAACTAGCAGGCGGCGTTAAGACGTTATTTGGAACTGAAACATCAAGTGTAGAAGAATATGCAAAGTCTGTTGGAAAATCGGTTGATGAAGTACGAGACGAATACAATAGTCTTCTTAATGCACAACAAAAAGTAATGAATGATGCTGATAACGCCTATAAAACCGCAGGTCTTTCAGCTAACGATTACATGGAAACAGTTACTTCGTTTTCTGCGTCTCTTATTGCATCGCTTAATGGAGATACGGAAGCTGCTGCAACTAAAGCTAATCAAGCAATCATAGATATGGCTGATAACGCTAATAAAATGGGCACTGATATGTCTATGATTCAAAGTGCTTATCAAGGATTTGCTAAACAAAACTATACGATGCTTGACAACCTTAAACTTGGGTATGGTGGTACTAAAACCGAAATGGAGCGTTTGCTTGCCGATGCATCAGAAATAGCAGGCGTTGAATTTAGCATTGATTCTTATGCCGATATAGTCGATGCAATCCATATTATTCAAACGCAAATGGGTATTACTGGTACTACAGCAAAAGAAGCAGAATATACGATAACTGGTTCGATTAATTCACTTAAATCGGCTTTGCAAAATCTTATAACAGGATTTGGAAATTCTGAAGCTGATATCCAAGGCTTATGCGATAACGTTGTTAATGGCTTTAAGGCAGTGGTAAAAAATATTACGCCAATCATCGGAAACATTATATCGGCTTTGCCAACAGCAGTGGATGCGTTAATTGATGCTGTTGGCGATTTGCTACCTACATTTCTTACAATGGTTACTAACTTGTTCTCGGAAGTTCTAGAAACATTGCTTAATTTGCTACCTAGTCTAGTTCCTGCAGCGATGGATTCGTTGTTTACCATAGTAAATACACTTATAAAGAACTTACCTCTTATCATAAATGTGGCTACAAAAATTGTTACAAGTTTAGCTTCAGGTATTGCAAAATCAATGCCAAAACTAATACCAACTATTGTTCGAGCTGTGATAGAGGTATGTGAAACATTAATCGCTAATCTTCCTGTGCTCCTTGATACTATTCTTCAAATTGTAGAAGGCATAGCAAAAGGGATACTTGATGCAATACCAATCATAATTGCAACTTTACCTAAGGTTATTTTGACGATTATAAATTTTATAATAGGTGCAATCCCTCAAATTATAGAAACAGGCATCCAACTATTTACTAGTTTGATAGGAGCTTTGCCAGAAATAATAGAAGCGATAATAGATGCAATTCCTCTTATAATTGATGGAATTATTAATGCTATTGTTGAAAATTTACCACTCATAATTGATGCAGGTATTAACTTATTTGTAACGCTCATTCAAGCGTTGCCTGAAATAATTGAAATGATACTAACTGCAATACCTAAAATTATCAAATCGATTATAGATTCACTTATTGACAATATTCCTTTAATTATACAAGTAGGAATTGATCTATTTACTTCGCTAATTACAAATCTCCCAATGATTATTATGGAAATAGTAAAAGCTGTGCCACAAATACTTTCTGCCATTATTAATGGATTTAGCAGTGGTTTTTCACAAATGGCGGATGTAGGAAAGAACCTAGTTCGTGGCTTATGGGAAGGCATACAAAGCTTAGCTGGATGGATCTGGGATAAGGTTAGTAATTGGGCAGGAGATTTATGGAGTGGTATTAAAAATTTCTTTGGTATTCACTCTCCATCTAAAAAGATGGCTTGGATCGGCGATATGATGATGGAAGGATTAGCAAATGGTATTGATGAAACAGCAAGTGAAGTACTAAGTTCCGCAAACGGAATGGTCAATAATTTAAATAACGTATTCGATGGTTTATCTGCTGATATGAGTGAAATACCTACCGATTTTAATGTTTCAAGTGCTGCTAATTCCATAAATAGCGATAAGCAAGCAAATCAAGGTGGATTAGTGCTTCAACTTAGTATTGGTAATTTTAACAACTATTCAAATGAAGATATCACAAGTTTGACTGAGGAAATAATGGAAACTGCAGGTAATTTTGCAAAAAGAAAAGGAGTAGTGTTCGCATGAGTTATTTTGTTTTTAATGGTATTTCTAGCGAGAGCATGGGAATTCGAATTCAATCTAAAAGTGTATATTCTGCACCAAAATATGATCTATCTTTAACCTCTATCCCTGGACGAGATGGTGACCTCATAAGTCCAAATGGAAGATTTAGCAATATAACTATTTCTTACAATTGCTTTTTACCTGCAAAGTCTATTGAAGAATTAGCAGAGAAAATTACTAAAGTAAAAAATTGGCTCTATAAAGAACCAGGCAAGTACCACGATTTAACTGATAGCTACGATAAAGAATTCTTAAGGAAAGCTTTGTTTAATAGCAAACTAGATATTTCTGATGAATGCATGAAGATAGGAGTGTTTACGATTTCCTTTTCATGCAAGCCACTTAGATATTTGATTTCAGGACTTGCAAAGCAAACATATTCAAGTGCGGTAATTCTTACAAACGAGTTTAGTTTTTCTACTAAGCCTTATATCAAAGTAAATGGCAAAGGGTCAGGAACACTAACTATAAATAACAAAGTCTGGCGTTTTGAAACGTTAAACGGCTATACAGAATGCGATTCTGAACTTATGAACTATTATCACGATACAACGCTTAAAAACGACAAAGTAACTGGTGATGGATTTCCTGCTTTTGAGTATGGCGAAAATCATATCGAATTTAGTGGTGGAATAACAAGCATTGAGATTATTCCAAGGTGGGTGAGCTTATGATTCCGATTTTATATAAAGAAGATGCAATTAATTTTTCGACATTTGGTATAGGCGTGCTTGCCGATACTATCTCATGTTTAGTAACTGAAGAACGAAATGGCGCTTATGAATTGACTTTGAAGTACCCTATAAATGGTTCTTTGTATGGCGAAATAAAAAAGGAACGTATTATAAAAGCGAAGCCAAATGATCTATCTAATCCACAAGCATTTAGAATATACAGAATTACTATACCGATTAATGGCATAATTACTATTTATGCCGAACACATTTCCTATGACTTAATCAATATCGGAGTTATCCCGTTTTCACTTTCTAATGTCGTGCCTCAAGTTGCAATCGATACATTGCTTAAAAAGACAGTTCTTTCACATAACTTTACTTTTAAAACGGATTATACTGTTGCAAAGGACTTTGAAGTAAAAAAGCCTCAAAGTGTGAGAGCTTGTCTTGGTGGAACTTATGGCAGCCTTCTAAATAAATGGGGTGGTGAGTTTGAATGGGACAATTTCTCGATAATCCATCATAAAGGTAGAGGAAGTAATAAAGGCGTCGTGATTGAGTATGGTAAGAATCTAACAAAACTTGACCACGATAGCGATATCTCTGAAGTCTATACAGATATTCTGCCTTATGCAGTTATTTCTAGTGGCGATGGAAACGATGTGGTTTGTACGCTTAGCGAACAGATTTTACCAATAACAAGTACATTGGCTAAAAGGAAAACTCTTATAAAAGATATGACCGATTCCTTTGATAGCAACGAAGAAATAACAGAAGAGAAGCTAAGAGAGAAAACTTTGAAGTATATAAGCGATAATCCACTCGGTGTAGAAAATCCCACAATCACAATTAGCTTTGAGCCGTTATGGAAACAGCCTGAATATTCATCGCTTTTAGAGCGAGTCTCTCTTTGTGATATTGTTACGGTAAAGCATACAGAGATTGGAGTATCGGTCAAAACAAAAGTAATAAAAACAACATACAATACTTTGCTTGAAAAATACACAAGTATAACGTTAGGCAGTACAAGATCTAACTTTCTTAAGCAAGTGCAAAGCATCGAAAGCAAAATTGAATCAACAAAAACAGAGGTGGATAAATTTCCATCTCTTTTAAATTATGCGATAAACACTGCCACAAAACTTATAACAGGTAATTCTGGTGGATATGTCATTTTGCATTCAGCTGCAAAAGATGGCAAGCCCTATGAACTGCTTATTATGGACAAGCCTAATATCAATGATGCTCTAAAAGTGTGGAGATGGAACGTCAATGGGCTAGGCTATTCCAAAAACGGATACAACGGACCTTACGAGACCGCTATTACATCTGACGGACAAATAGTGGCTGATTTCATTACTTCAGGAACACTGGTGGCAAACATTATCAAAGCAGGCACCATCTCTTCAAAAGACGGTAGCTCTTATTGGAATGTTGACACTGGTGAGGTGGTACTAAAAGCCTATGTTACCAATGATGATTTTGATGGCAAGGTGAGCGAAATCGACAAGAGGGATTCGAAGATAGAAGCCAATATCAACGGCATTACGAGCACGGTGTCTTCAATAGGCAAGCGAGTCGATACTGCAGAGGATGATATTTCAAGCCTTGACAGTGACGTTACCACACTTGCTCAGAAAGCTGATGCGATAGAACTTAAGGCAAACACCAACGAGAAGAATATTTCCTCTCTTACGATTACATCTAATAAACTTGCATCAAAGGTTGCGTCCAATGCAAGTGACATCTCTGATTTGGAGCAGACAGCAAATTCAATCAATGCCGCTGTTTCAAAGAAGGCGGATTCAGAGGGAGGAGTTTCCTCGTCATTTGGATATAAGCTCAAATCGACAGGCTTTGAACTTTACTCCAACAATAAAACCGTTATGAAGGTAAACTCCACAGGTCTGGAAGTAAATGGAAAGATCACGTCATCTGAAGGTGAGATCGGCGGCTTGACCATAACAGGGAGCGGTCTTAGTTACTCAGGAAACTGGAATGCCGCCTTCAAAATAGGAGATCTGTCTACCGATCCAAGAATGCCTACATATGCGATATTCTCTAGGACGCAAAGAATCGACGATTGCATCATGGGCTTAAAGAATAATGCCTACGGCGAGAACTTCTGGGTGGAGTTCAGGCCAGAGGGATATTGCACCTATAGATCAAGCGACAGCGAGGATGCGGAATTGACAGGAAAAATCCCTTATGGCTCCATGAACAGAATCTGCTGGCTTCATAGCCCGCTTGGCTCATCATACGAAGGAAGCAATGCCACCTGTCCGCAGATAATCGTTTTCAATTACACGGTCGCTAGATCGACGTACTCAACAATCGATCTCGATGTCTATGGCATCAATGAGATTATTGGTGCATCGCTCACAGAAAAGGATACAGCTAGCACAGGTTCCAATAACCAATGGTTCTCGATTGATAAGAAGAAGCTGACCATCCACAACACGACAGGAAATTCAAAGACATACTCAGTGATAGTGATCGCTATATAGGAGAAACTAATGAAAAAGATAAGAATCAATGAACAAGGCTTTGTTGAGAGCCCTTATATCAACGATGCATCAATCGAAAAAGAGGTTGATGACGAACTATATGAGAAGCTCATGACATGCACCATAGGAATGAACTGGAGACTGATAAATGGTGACTTTGCCATGATTGATATTCTTGAAGATAAGGTCATAAGAGAAAGAAGGCAAATCGAGTGCTTCAATTTCGTGGATAACCGTTCGCAGTTATGGTGGAATCATTTATCCAATGAACAAAAAGAAGAACTAAACAAATGGTATGAGGCTTGGCTTAATGCTCCAGAAACAAAGGTCATACCTGAAAAGCCAAGCTGGATAAATTAGGAGGGAATTATGGAACTAGGACAAATAATTATAACTATTGCATCAGTGATTACTGCACTTGGTGTTATATTTGGCGTGATATTTGCGGTTTATAGATGGTACTTGAAACAAGAAAAACAAGACAAAGATATCAAGGCGATAAAGGAGGAGCAAACCCTTTTGACCTATGGTGTCCTCGCTTGCTTAAAAGGCCTAAAAGAGCAAGGCTGCGATGGACCTGTAACAAGTGCAATAAACCAAATCGAAAAATACATAAATAAACAAGCTCATAAATAAAGGAGGAACTAACTTATGAACGAAATTATTTTAAATATTATATCTGTAGTAGTTACGGCTGTAATTTTGCCACTCATATCATATGCAGGAGCAAGGCTCATTACTTGGCTCAATGCAAAGATTAAAGATGAAAACGCAAAACAACAATTGACTGTTGCAACTGACATCGTAATGAATGCAGTAAGAAGCGTATTTCAAACTTATGTAGAAACACTGAAGAAGAATGGCACATTTGATAAAGAAAGCCAAAAAGTAGCACTTATCAAAGCAAAAGATGATGCACTTGCTCAAATGAGTGACGAAATTAAATATTATATAACTAAAAATTATGGCGATTTAGAAACGTGGATCACTACTCAAATTGAATCTACTATTAACATTTTAAAGAATAAATAAGCAAAAAGAATTCTGACTTTTCAATTAAATATATTCATTTTTATACATTTATTTGCATGCATTGGAGATAAATTTGTTTTTTAGGTTTATTTGTGTTAAAATATTATCGAAAGAAGTGTTGTCTAAACTCTAAAAAAAATTAAATGAACTTTAACATTTTCAAGTCGATTCAACGTATTGGGGGCGCATATATGGAAAGAATGAAAAATACATATTATTTGAAAATAATTAAGGCAACTTTAATTATGCTCAAATTATCTATTGATTTAATGCTATAACAACTATGTTTTTTAATTATGTGGAGGAAAAAATGAAAGGAAGAATTTTTGCTTTATTAAGTTTAACTGTTTTACTTTTTGTACACTTAAGTGTTAGTTTAGAATCTCACAATACTATTTATTCAAATGATGCTCCTAGACTAGAAAAAATAAATCAAAGTTATTATATAGATGGGCAAGAAGCATTGGAAGTTGATACAATTATAAATAATGATAGTAGTAATTATTCAAAAAGTATAATTGAAAGTAATGAACAAGAATGGAATATTGCAACTAAAAATTATACTAACAACACTTTACAATTTATAAATTTTGATCAAAATCATTATTCATATAGGCAATTTGCATTTGATTCAAATAATGCTAGCAATTCAAAAAAGTCTATAAGTAAAAATGTTCATTTAAATGATCAAACAAAAATAATAAACACTGATGAATCATCTTCTGTTACTTCAGACAATATTGTTGGAACTGAAAAATGTAATTATTCAATGAAATCAATAATAGGTTCTGATGATAGACAATTGATTTCTAACCCTAATTCATGGCCTTATAAAGCGGCTGGACAATTAGTTATAAAATATGTTGTTCAAAATAATGTCACTGGGAATCAGGATAATATGTATTTCATTGGAACAGGATTTTTAGAAGGGCCCGATTTGTTGGTTACTGCCGGTCATTGCTTATATGGTGATGTAACAAATAGTGGCGATTACGAAGACCATATAAATAATCCACGTTTCGCTGATGAAATTTATTATTATCCAGCTCGAAATGGAAATGTAGATCCATATGGTGGAGTCAAAATTGAACGTTCATATATTGAAAAAGAATATTATTTAAATCAACAAAAAGATTGGGGATGTTGTAAATTATCTAATCCTATAGGTAATCAAACTGGTTGGTTTGGTAAAATAAGCAATTTTTACGAAAAAAATTATGAAATTACAACATTTGGATATCCAGGTAGCAAAAATGGTTTTATGTATAGTTCTACAGGAATTATGACTAAATTTGAAGATAATGGCTGGTACTATAGAACAAATTTAGATACGGAAGGTGGACAAAGTGGTTCACCATATAGAGTGACAATAAATGGCAATACATACGTTTGCGGAATTCATACTTATTCTGTAGGAAATTCTTATACTGGTGGCATTAGAATTGATAGTTTTATGTTTGCTTTTTTCAATAGTTTTGTAACTGGAGATAAGGTTTATCAAATTAAACCTACAGATTATAACTATGCTGATGCTTATCCTGTTGATTCATATACTGAAAACACTTTTGTGAGCCACAGCCTTGATAATGGCTTGGATTTTAGAACAAGAAGATATAGGACAGGATATATTCACAACGAGTATATTGTTATGTCATCTATTCGCAAGGGAATTCCTAAAAACGAAGCAATGATTGAATATTCATTTAATTCACCTGTTACACGTATTGAAGTAGATTTAGCTTATTGGCGTTCGGTTTCTAATGAATGGTTATCCAGTTCAAATGGATCGGCTGTATTGCAAATTAAAAATGGTGAAGGGTGGTCTAATAAATTTGATTTGCTATCAAAAGAAACAGCCTTACCAACTAATAGAAGCAATCCTACAACATACACAATTGATTTTGACCATCCTGTTTATGTTTTTAGATTTTTTTGTCATTATAATGGTACGTCAACTCTAGATTCTAACCGTGGTAGGATATGTATCGGCAATATGAATGTATGGATGCAATCAGAAAATTATATGCCTCTAAATGGTTCTGAGTTGGAATATAAACCAAGCGAATGGAATAATAATAGTATGAGTAACTACAATTGCTATGCATATGCTCTAAATACAAAACTTCATGGTTTTATGCAACCAGGAGCAAGTGATTCAAGCTATAATCCGTATGATTCAAACTATTTAACAGGCTCAAAACTATATGAATATGTGCTACTTGATGGACAAAACTACAATTTTTCATTTAAACCCATTGGTAAATATGATGCTTGTGACATAGGATATTATAAGGTAGCTTTAGTAATAGCTCCAAATCGAGATTATCATTGGTATAGGCAAAATTATGATGGAACATGGTCACATAAGCCAGGTGGAACAGCTGTTACAGATCTTGATCGAAAAGGTAATCTTATTTATGATCCTGAATCCTGTGATAGAACAACTGGCTTTCCATCGTATTCTGAATTTGTAGGTTTTTATCAAGTTAATGTGAGTAATATGATTTAATGAGGTGAATAAGTATGAGAGTAATAAAAAAATGTCTATTCTTAATTATAGGATTATTATCAATTTCTTCTTGTGGAAATAATATGGAGGGTAATACATTGAAAAATCCTGAAATAATTGAAAAATATAAAGAGTATTATCAATATGGAGAAGCTGCGAAAGGCATAGAAGTTTATGCTTGGAAAGAGTCTTCCGATTGGTTTTGCGTCTTAACTGGTGGTACCAATATGCTAAAAACCACTTATGAAATAAAAAAACTACAAGACGATTTACCATGTCCAATCAACACTATGAAAGAAATATTGAAATCTTATAATAAGACTTTTGCTATTCCTTATGTTGCTAGGGTATCAAATCCTCCAAAAGAAGAAGAATTAACTCATAATTTTGATGTCGATACGTTAAAATCGGATAATGAATTTCTCGAAATTCTTATGAAACTTGGTATATCTTCTAAAGACTATTTTAATCAAAATTCTAATTATGAAAACAATAGTAATGAATCAAGTGACAATAAAAGTGAAACAGATGAAACATTTTTGGTTAAAACTATACCTAATAGTTTCACCTTTCATGACTCCGTGTATGTTGATAAAAATATAAGAGTTGATAATAATCGAATAGGACAACTACTTGGTTATATTATCCGTCAGGATGACATTGATGATTTTTTAAAGATGTATCCAAATAATGAATATGTGATTTATGATAGTGTATTCGATTATTACAACAAGAATAGGGTTCCATTCTTTAGCATTAAAGATGATGATGACTTGAAATATATTTGTTGTAATAATGAACTGTATGTAAAAGAAGAAATATATGCAGAATAAGAAAATTATGTAGTTTATAAAAGATTTATTAAAACAAATTTTGGATTTAAAAGAGTACGTAGTAAAGAAGAGGTGGAGCAAATACTAAGATGCTATGATTCATTAGAGGCATCTGTTCATGAAATTCCAAATGCCAAGCTTTCTGTCCATACTGCATGAGGATGGAATTCGTAAAAGAAAAGAATAAAGTCTATACTTGCAAAGAGTGTGGAAAAAGATACTTTGTTAATATTTAGTTAATTTGACCTATGGGAATGATATCCTGTAGGTCTTTTTTTGTTTTGAAGAATTTTATTAAAATTAAGGTAAAATAAAAGAAATTTCACTATAATATATATGGTAGTCATGAATACCCGTTTGACATAAGTTATCGTTGTCCCTGGAGAGTGCAGTGTCCAAGGCCAGGTTAAAATGGTGGATACGCCTTGCAGCAAGGTAGCTGTTGGTTATGGTTCCTTACCAATTAAAAGGAACTTTTTTATAGAAAGTGTTTTCATAGGTGTCTGCTTACAAATTTTCGAAAATTCAACCTTAAAACTGATGAATTTAGAATTTAATGTAGGCACCTTTTTTCTTTTTTCTCAAAAAATTAGTACATTATTAAATGGTCAATTTGACAAAGTACAAAATTATGCTAGAATTGTGTCGAATATTGAAACGCGGAAAAATTACATTCAGGAAGATGGTGCTTTTAATGAAATTAACCAAAAGGGAAAAAGAAGTCCTTAATGATATTTTAAAAACCGAAATTATTGAGGTTGAGGATATGATTAAAGATGATGAAGATAAAGATGAGCTTTTATCATATTTAGATGTTGTTAAATCTATTTTCTCTAAATGCGAAGGTGATACTGTATGTATGGGCTAATAATGCTAAGAGATTATTTAGATGAGATACTAGATAGAAATAAAACATTTGAAGCGAGAAGTTATCCTACTGATAAAAGGGGAACTATAGCACTCGTAGATGCAAAGAAATCATCAATTGTTGGTCTTATTGATTTGATTGGGGTTCACCAAATAAGTGCTGATGAATATTGTAAATGGCACGCAACAGGCAAATGGGAAGGAATGTCTTTTAAAGTGGCGGATAAAAACGCCAAATTCTATGCATATGACTTTGATAACCCGAGGAAACTCGCAAGTCCTATCAAAATTATAAAAAATGGAAGGGTATGGACTGAAATCGACGACTCGATAAATAAAGAGTTTATATTCCAACAAAGTTTATTCTAAAAAACACCTCAGGTTTAGTTGCCTGAGGTTTTATTTTGCTTATAAAGATATAAATTTTTAGTTATTTTTACAATTTGGCTTTACACATGCCTTCTTAAAAACTCTCTCCTTATGAAAGGACAAAACCTCTCAAAGGTTGGTGAGCTTTATGACTGATAAAGAAAAACAAAGAATAATTGAATTAAGGAATAGTGGTCTTGGATATGGTGCTATAGCTATGGAACTTGGTATATCCAAAAATGTAGTAAGTTCATTTTGTCATAGATACAATATTGAATTTAATAAACCGCAAGATAATTTTTGCAAAAATTGTGGCAATAAGCTTGTTATGATTCCAAAGCATAAAATTAAGATTTTTTGTTCGGATAAATGCCGCATTACTTGGTGGAAAAGTCATACAAGTGAAACGAAAAGAAGAAAACCTAAAATTGCTTTATGCAATTACTGCAAATGTGAATTTACTTATTATGGAAAAAGACAAAGAAAATATTGCTCTAGGGACTGTTATTTAAAATCTATGAGAATGAATGGTGATCAAGATGAATAACAAGAATTACTTAGAGTGCGTAGAGCATTATTTGATTGCAATTACAACGGCTAATAAAATGTTAGATTCAAAAATTATTTCACTTGAAGATTATAAAAAAATCGAGAATAAAATAACCCAAAAATATTGTATCAAAACTAATAGTATTTATCGTTTGAATAACTTGATAAATAAACCTTGTAGCGGTAATATCACACACTGACAAAAGGAGGAAAAAACGTGCAGATAACGAAGATTTTAGCAACAAAAAAACTAGAAAAGAAAAAATTAGTGTGTGCATATGCTAGAGTTTCAAGTGATAAAGATGCAATGCTTCATTCTCTTTCTGCTCAGGTGCAATATTATAAAGATTACATCACGAGCAATAATGATTGGTTATTTGTAAAAGTTTATTATGATGAAGGCATATCAGGAACTAAACAAGATAGGCCTGCATTTCAACAAATGTTGCAAGATGCAAAAGATGGAAAAATAGACTTGATTATAACTAAGTCAATATCAAGGTTTGCTCGAAATACTGTCACTTTGCTTGAGGCAGTTAGAAAATTAAAAAAATATGATGTCGATGTTTATTTTGAAGAGCAGAAGATTCATTCCATAAGTAGTGATGGTGAGCTTATGCTTACAATACTTGCATCATATGCCCAAGAAGAAGCTAGATCAGTATCAGAAAATATGAAATGGCGTGTTAAAAGAAACTTTGAAGAAGGTAATCCGTGGGGAAGAGCGCCTTATGGTTATACCATCGAGAATAGCAAATTTGTCATTGTTCCTAAAGAAGCTGAAGCTGTTAAACTAATTTTTAAATTGTATTTAGATGGAATTGGTTCTTATAGAATTAAGGATATCATGAACAAAAACGAGTATCCTACTAGAAATAATTGCTTGTGGACTGAAACAACAATAAGAGGAATGCTCAAAAATTACATTTATACAGGTAATGCAGTTTTCCAAACTACTTATGTAAAAAACTATATTACAAAAAAGAAAGCTAAGAACAATGGCGAAAAGCCAATGTATCACGTTGAAGAATGTCATGATGCAATAATTAGCATCGAAGATTATAATAAGGTTCAAAAAATAATAAAGGAAAGAACTGAAAAAATCCATAAGGGTATTACACCAAAAGATAACCCTTTTAAAGGCAAACTTATATGTGCTCATTGTGGATGTACTTTTCGAATGAAGAAGAATTACAGGAAATACGTATGGCGATGCGGGACTTACATAAGGCTTGGCTCAAAAAAATGCTTAAGCAAGCAAATTCCAAACGATGCTCTTCAAATTTTAGCAAAAGAGATTCTTGGTGTTGATGAACTTACAAGCGAAATAATCGATGAGAGAATTGAAAAAGTAATTGTTGGAGATGATAGGTTATTGACTTTTTATCTGAAAGATGGAAACAAAATTGATGCCCACTGGATGCAGAAAAGCAGAAGTGAATCATGGACTGAAGAAATGAAAGAGAACGCAAGAAGAAAGGCGGTTGAAAGAAATGGCAAAAGTAACAGTAATCCCATCAACGATTAATCCAATTACTAAATTACCTAATAATGGTTTACAAAAAAGAAAAGTTGCAGGTTATGCTAGAGTTTCAACGATTTTAGATGAGCAGAGTTCTTCATATCAAGCACAAGTCGATTACTATACAAACTTAATAAAAAGAAATCCAGAATGGGAATTTGTCGAAGTATATGCTGATGAAGGTATATCAGGAACAAATACAAAAAGACGTGGTGGATTTAATCAAATGATGCAAGATGCCCTTGATGGTAAAATTGATTTAATTTTAACAAAATCAGTATCAAGGTTTGCGAGAAACACTGTTGATTCTCTTACATTTATAAGAAAACTTAAGGAAAAGGGAGTTGAGGTATTTTTTGAAAAAGAAAACATCTATACCTTCGATTCAAAAGGTGAGTTGCTTATTACGATAATGGCATCTTTGGCTCAGGAAGAAAGTCGCAGCATCAGCGAAAATGTGACCTGGGGCAAAAGAAAGGCGTTCAGTGATGGCAAGGTTTCAATGCCATATAAACACTTTTTAGGATATAAAAAAGGCGAAGATGGAAGGCCTACAATTGATGAGAAAGAGTCATTGGTTGTAAAAGAAATTTATTCGTTGTTCCTGAAATATGGATATTCGACCACAAAGATTGCAAAGGAGTTTAATGAAAGAGGGATTTGTACTCCATCAGGAAAGGGAAAATGGACTTTAACCACTGTTGAGTCAATTCTATCAAATGAGAAATATAAAGGTGATGCACTTCTTCAGAAGAAATACGTAGTTGATTTCCTTACGCATAAATCCAAACCAAATGATGGTGAGATACCGCAGTATTATGTAGAAAACTCCCATCCTGCAATCATCGATAAGATCGAGTGGGATTTGGTCCAAGCAGAGCTTGAGCGAAGAAAGAAGCTATACAAGACTTACAGTTCTAAGAATATCTTTGCTAGCAAATTAGTATGTGAGGATTGTGACTCATTCTTTGGAAGGAAGATATGGCATTCTAACGATGAGCACAGGGCTATTGTCTATCAATGCAATGGAAAATTCAAAAACAAGGAAAAACGTTGCAACACTCCGACATTGCGTGAGGAAGAAATCAAGTCGATGTTCCTCGAGGCCTATAACTATTTTGTACTTGATAAGACTACACTTGTAGATGATTGCAAATTGATGATTGAGACCATCGCTAATGTGTCCTTAATCGATGAGCAAATAAGCAAGCAAATAGAGAAAATGGAAGAGTTGGCACAAAAGGTAAAAGAACTTGTATCATCGAATGCATCGACACTTGATTCGCAAACCGATTACATAAATAATTATGACAGGCTTTGCACTATGCATTCGATTGAAGAAACTAGATATAAGTTTTTGCTCAAGGAAAAGAATGGCAGGCTCGCCAAAGCAAAATCGATGGAGCTCTTCATAGAGTCCATAAAGGATAAACCTGATGTGATTGACTCTTGGAACAGTGATCTTTGGATTTTACTGGTCGACAAGGCGATAGTGCATCATGACAAGAGCATTACGTTTGTGTTCAAAAATATGAAGGAAATAACAATAGCAGCCAAATAAAAGGCTGTTATTTTTTTGTCTAAGATAGAGGTGTCGGAAGTAATCGTTCTAACACTTAGGGGTGTCGCTTTTTAAGGCAAGGGTGTCGTTTGTATTAAAATAGTTGTTCAAATACATAATAGTAGAATAGGTCTGATACAATGCTATCAGGCTTTTTGTTGCAAAAATAGCAGAATTTACGTTTAAAATGCAATGTTTTGTTTTAAAAATTGAATTTTATTGATTTTACAGGCTACTAGTAGGCTTCATTTAGAGGCTCTATTGGCAGCTTTTTATTTTGCTTTTACACGATTTAAGCTCAAGGGTGCTAAAATTCTACACGATTTAACACGCTTTGAATTTTGAGACAATTTTGAGAAAAAATCCAACCTCCATATAGATAAAAAGGCAAAAAAATGTTATAATTTCTATTAAATGTTTTAGAAATCTATATTTATGGTAGAGGTTAGTAGATAAAAAGTGAGGTGATTCAAATTGAGTAGACCAAAGGAAAATGATTTTTCTGAGCGCATAAAGAGATTAGCTGGACGAAGTGTTGGATTTAGATGCTGCTTTCCTGGATGTAACAGACTCTTGATTAGTAAAAAAGAAAATTCTGACGAAATATTAAATACAGCAGAATATGCCCATATAATTGCTGCATCACCTGGTGGGCCAAGATATGATTCATCACTCTCATCTGATGATATAAAGAGTTATGATAATTGTATAGTTTTATGTGCCACTCATCATCATGTAATTGATAATGATCCAAATAATTATCCTTCAAAAAAGCTGAAAGATTGGAAAACAATAGCTGAAGAAAGAACGCGACAGGAAATGCTCTTACCAAATAATTATAATAGTGGTGAGGAACTTGAGGCACTTTTTTCGTCTTTACTTGCCACAGGTGATTATGATGTTTTAAGAACAAAAATAAGTGATTTTAAAGATGTTGAGAACCATACTTTTTATGAAATAGTTTTAAGATATAAAATCTTTATTAATGTAATTTTTAGAAAAGAAGTATTACCGGATATAGAATTATATGTAAAATTAGGATATAAAAATATTGATAGTATTGTTAAAACATTGATTGAGTTTGATTGTAAGCAAGAAATAAAATACTGTTATGATTTAATTACTGATGACAAATTGAAAATGGTTGCCTCTTTAGTTTTTGAAAAAAATGCTGATGAAATAATAAAAGACGTCGAAATTGGAAAGCAAATGAAAGAAATTAAAGATACCTTACAAATTAAGTATATAATGAATTATGTATTTGGTGTCTTAAATCAATATTGTTACATTTTTGATGTGAATGGTAATAAAAAAGAGTTTTGCAGCGATAATTATTATTATGAATTTGTAACTTTTATTTTGAGATTAAGAGAAATCTGCTTAATTACAAACGACTACTCTAAACGAGACGTTGTAATAAATGAAATTTCAAAATATATAGATACAATTGATAATTTTGATGGATATATAAAATTAAATATTTATAGGTATATTTTGATTTATTTGGCTGCGACAAACAGCAGCATGTTTGAAATATATTACAATAGATTATCATTGAAAGAGCAAAAAGAACAGATCATTTCTGATATCTATTATGGATTTATGATAGAGAAAAAAAGTCCTAACATGATCGATGAGATATTGAGTTATTCAGATAGAGTTAATGATTATAAAACACTATTTGTTTATCTTGCAAACAATCCTAACATGATTAAAGATTTTCTTGAAGACCATAAATACTTGCTAAAAAAAGAATCTGCTTTCTTATTACTTTATAGAGGATACAAAGAAAAAGAAGTATTTGACAAAGAAATAATAAATTATAAAAATGTTTATTCGGATGATTTTCTTTACAATTGTATATTATGGAGTATAAATATAACTGATTTAGAAATTAAGGACTGGTGTATCAATAATGAAGATAAATTATCTAACTTTAGTATAGAAATATATCTCGCTAATTTGGTTTTATCACAAGAGAATAAACGCTTTTTTCAGTTGTTAAGTAAAATAAAGAACATTGAATTGAAGGCTAACTACTTACTAATGTTTCATCATTACAATCAAAGTAGCAAAGAATATGATAATGAATTGTTAAAAGAATACAATGCAATAAATAAGATTCAATTAGTAAAAGGCATTAATCATAATTTGGCAATATTATATTGGAATGATGAAGAATATGACAAGGCTTTTGAGTGTCTTTATAAAGAGATTGATAATTTTTCAAATATCAACTCTTTACATTTGCTATTTCATTTTAGATTAGATAAAGAAATGTATATAGAAGATAAATATTTTTATAATGCATTAAGTTCAAGTGATTATCATGAGTTAGTATATGTTGCAGAGGTATATTATCATAACAATGAATTGGATACTGCCTTAGATTATTATGAAAAAGCATTAATTACAGGCGTAAATAGTAAAGGATGCTTATTTAAAATTTTTGAATTAACCAATAAGGAGCAAACTTTATTTCCAAAAGAAGTCGTTGATAATACTGCGGTAAATATTTGTAATGCTAAAGATAATAGAATGATAGTATTTCATAGAAAAAATATTTATGAAGGTATAAATGGTTCAAATTCAGAGTGGGAAGATGCATGTTTATTATCATCTACTTACTGTGACTTTTTATATAAAACTGTTGGAGACACTGTTTTACTGGATGGAACGGAGTATAAGATTACTTCTATTGAAGATATGTATACATATTATTCAAGGCTGTTTTTACGCGATTTATCATTAAATCCTAGTGCAATTACAATAACTGGTCCTATAGAAAATGCTATGCAGCAGATAAAAGATTTGGCTCAACAGCGATATGATTATCAAAAGACAAGAAATGAGAAGTACACTGAAATAAAAGATAGCTTGCCAATTTCTGTATCTGCAAAAATATTTTTTGATAATAAAATATTTTATAACATGTTTTTTCTCATTAAAGAATCAAATAATAAATTTATGAACAATTTGAAGATTGTTAATGGAAACATTAAGAATGCCAATTTATTATTTTATTATGATGCAATATTCGTTCTTTATAATATTTATGACCAAGTTCGTTTTGTAGTACCTGATAATTATTACATTACTGATTTCGTAAAAAATAGGATAATTAATGAAATAAATGATGAGCTTAATGGAATTAAATTGAATGATGGAACATTAGGATTGAATTCACAAGGTGAAATGGTTTTTTACGGTAAGAATAATCATACTAGAAATTTAGATACAAAATATTTAATAAAGTTTAAAGATTTCATTGAAAAATTTAAAGTTATTCAATCGTGTAAATATGTTCTAAGTTTTGGTGGACAGACTATAGGCACTGATGATATTAAAATGGAAGATGAACGAAGCATCCTTTCTGTAGCAGATGGAAATAATAAGTTTATAATTGTTTCTGAGAATCAAACTTTTAATAAATTGTGTGATTTGAAGAATGTTGCAAATGTTGGTATAACTCAAATTTTGAATCAAATCATTTTGAATGAAGAATTATTTAATATAGCTATGTTACTTAAGAAATATAATTACAATAATTATTTTACTTACAACATGTATTTGCTTGTCCGTGATGAAAAAGAAAAGTTATTGGAATTTATGAATTATAGATTTGATAATGAAGCTGATAACTATAAACACTTTGCTATCTTGCAGGCAATTTTACAAGAATTATATAGAACAAAAAACATGGATATATTTTTAGACTCAGTATTAATTGATTTTTTGTTAAAGCGAATTAAGAGTAAATAATTGTAGTGATTTTATTCTTAAAATTACATTTAGTGGAAACTAATTGAATAGGTATGCTAAAACCTCTCGTTTAGGTGAAAATTTTAATAATGACATTTTTAAGGTCAAATAACTATATGTGATTTAATTTAGGAAGGAGGAATTAATATGGGTTTATTTCATAAAATTGGTGTTGGATTAAAACGTGTTTTTTCCTCTAGTTCTATGGACACAGTTTCTGAAGAAAAGATGTATGGTAATGAAGGTGAATTTGAAGTTGAAAAAGAGTTACAACGTCTTATTCCAGATTGCATAATTAAATCAAATGTAATGGTTTATACTTCTAAGGGAAACTGTGAAATAGATTTATTAGTTTCTTATGATAATAAATTATTTGTTATTGAGGTTAAACATTGGCTTGGTAGATTATATGAGCAAGATGGTTATTTTATAAAAGAGAAAGATGATCGTTGGACTGGTGAAGTTCATGAGAAAGAATTAAAATCACCATTTGGCCAGGTTAAAAGACAAGTATATTTATTAAAAGAGCAAACTAAATCTAATCCATGGATTAATACAATAGTTTTCTTTGCTGATGCTGAGTACGTTGAGGCTAATGACGATAATGCATGGTTTACTGACATAGATGATTTAGCTGATTACATAAGAAATGATAGTCATACATCTAGACCTCAAGAGCTTAAAAAATGCTTAGATAATTTAGTTGTTGCAGATTTTATTTACTCTCCATCTATATGGGGTGAGAGAAGTTTGCATTGTATAATTAAACCAGATTCATTAGTATTTAATATTAATGGCAAAAAGATTACTAAAAAAGATATTGCGAGAATTGATATAGATCATCATTTTTCATATGACGACGATATTAGATTGAAGCTTATCGATGGTAGGATCGTAAGAACTACGCTTGAGAATCATAGTATTGATGTAAAAGAAGATGATTACATATCAACATATTCTTTTGCTAAGATTCAAACAATTTTAATTGGCAATTAGGAAAGGATTTTATATGGCAAAGCAAGAAGCAAGAAAACATCACTATATACCGAGATTTATTTTAAAAAACTTTAATGATGAAAACGGTCAAGTTAATTATTGGAGTCTAGCAAATAATAAAATCGAAAAAAGAAACATTAAAAGTGTCTTCATGAATATAGATATGTATAGAGATGAAGAACTAAACAAAGACGATCCAACTCAAATTGAATCAAAATTTTCCGTTTTTGAGGGTGAAATTGCGGAAATTATAGCTAATAAAATTTTAAATAAATCTGAAATCGTAATTAATAGAAGAGAATTAGAAAAATTAAGAATTTTTATTACATTATCAGCATTAAGGGCTGATTATAGAATGAAGCAATACAAAGATAATTCTTTTGTTGAATCAACGAGAAAGATACTTCTTGAATATCAACCAGATGGTAATTTTGAAGAATTGTGGAAAAGAGAACTTGATTATTTAGCTACTTGTAGAACTTATGATGACATTCAAAAATCTGATGTGATAGATCCAATAATTAAGCAGGACTTCATGAATGATTTGATGGGCTTTTATATGACGTTTGTTGATGCTCGAGGTGGTGAGTTTTTGATGTCTGATGTATATCCTACATTGGAAATCTTTCCTCTAATGAATGGAACAAATCTGCATATGCATTGCTTATTACCACTATCACCAACAAGAATGTTATTATTGAATCATATTGTATTTAAAAATGGTGATAATGGCGTACCAATATTAAAAGCAATGTTAAAACTATCTCAAATACAAGGAGATGCTATTGTACCGCCAAAGAATAAATATATAAGCATTGGCTCATTGAATCCAGATGATGAATATATCTATCGTGTTAAAAAGATTTATCAAAAGGATGTTGAGTATATTAATGCCTTACTTTTGAACGAAACTAGAGTTGGAATCATTTTTAGAAACAAAGATAAAATTAAGGATTCTATCTCTGCTTTCAATAATAGAGAAGATACTAAGCAAAAGTTTACTTTATTAGAGGAAGAATTAAGCAAAAATTAGCACTAATTCTTAGTTCAAATAATGTTAGTTATTTGTATCTCAAAATGACATCTAATTGAAAGTAATGGAAATACTATGTTAAAACCTGTCGTTTAGGTGAAAGATTTAATTTTATATTTTGAATGTCAAATAACTATAGAGTTCATCTTTTGCAATTAATGCAGAAGGCTTACATAAGTCATGACGTTCAGTCATCCATAGAAAATCTAATAGTAATAATTCTTTTTTTCCTGTTTCTGGACTAAGTCTCATACCTCGTCCTACCATTTGTTGATATAAAGAAGGACGGAGCTGGTGATCAAGGAATTATGTATGGCTTTGCAACTTTTGAATCAAAAGAGCTTATGCCTCTTCCAATAGTTCTAGCTGGAAAAATTGCAATTAAAATGGATGAATTAACTGGTAAAATTCCAGAATTATTTGATTCAGATGGTAAATGCCAAGTGTCAATTGCTTATGATGAAAATGATAATCCAGTAAAAGTAACAACAATTATTGTTTCTCAACAAACGCAACCAAACGTTGATAGAGAATTTTATACTTCATTTATCATAGAAGAATGTTTAAAAAAGGTCATTCCTAGTTGGCTGATTACAGGAGAAACAAAAGTTTTGATTAATCCTACAAGTGAATTTGTAAAAGGTGGAGCATTGCTTAAATAATGACCTCCACCAGTTCTACACCAAACTTTGGCCTTAACTGAAGAAATTGTGAAATCTAAATTCGTTGAGGCTTATAATAAATTAATGGTTGATAAGACTCTATTAATTGAAAACACAAAGTCAATAATCGAATTATTAACTGACACATCTAAAATTGATGCAACAATTCAAAAGTTAAATGAAGGGCTTAATGATGTTAGAATTCTAGTTGAAAATCTTATAAAAGATAATGCATCAAGAACTCAAAATCAAATTGAGTATACAAACAAATATAATTCTCTTAATGAAAAATACAATCTAACAAAAGAAAAAATTGAAGAAGCAATTATAAAAAGGAATGAAATGCAGCAAAATGCTGATTCACTTAAATGTTTCTTGAAAGAATTAACTGACAAGCCATCTTTGATAGAAACATACGATTCGATATTATGGAATTCTATGCTTGACGAAGCGATTGTAAATGAAGATGGTACAATTCAATTCAAGTTCAAAGGTGGAAAAGAAATAACATTATAATAGTTAGTCCATTGGTTAATACTGATGGACTTTTTTGCCTTCATTGACAAAAACGACTTTTTAAAGTAAAATTAATATGCAATTCGATAAAACTGATAACTTTCTATGAAAGCTGACTAGTTAATCTTCTGCAACGCTATTATGAGGATTGCCCTTTGAGGCTGATAGCAATAGGTCGCCCTATGGCTGGTCACATGATTTTGTCGGATTGACTTAATAATATAGGAGGTCAAGTGTCTTTCTGAATTTTTTAATATGGAAAAGACATACACAAAATCTATGGATTTAAACAAGGAGACCGCTATGCGACTTTGGAGTAAGTTCTATGGCAAGGCCACAAAGGTAAAAGACTTTACTGGACGTGAAATTGTCAAAGGTGCTTACAATAATCGTAACAGCGAATTTGGATGGAATGTTGATCATATCCTTCCACAAAGCAGGGGTGGCAAGACTGCTGATTATAATTTAATAATTTGCCATATTTCAACTAATGATGAAAAATCAGACAAATTTCCAGTTTTTAATGCTAATGGAAAGAAGTTTGAAATTTTAAAAGTTGAAAATCATTATGAAATTAGAGAAATATCTAATGGCACAAATGAAGGAAAACAGAATATTGAAAACGATGATTCTATAAACTTTATGGATTCTGCAGCTGGTATCAGGTTCTTTAAGAAATTAAAAGGTATCCAAAATAAATCAAGATTTGTTGGATCGGTTTTGATAAGATTACAAAATGTTTCTAATACGGCTGTTATTGATTTTATTGAGAAATTCTTCGATGAAGAGAATATTTCATATTCAATGTCAAGTGACTATCGTAATAGTGAGACAAGAATAATCGTTAAAAATTATAATATGCCATTGAAAGAAGATAACTCAAAACTTCTTGATAAGTGCATTTTATTAAATACTTATCTTAAACGTTATTTTAAACCTAAAAATTATATTTTATGGTATGACATTTGTTATCAAGTTAATTGCTATGACGAAAAGCAGGATATGTATCTAAATGCACAAACAATAAACTTTGATAATTTCAATTGTGATTTAGATGATGCATTGTTTATAAATGAATTGGTTTATATTAACACAGAAGCTAAAGATAGAGAACCAGATTTGGATTTTGAAAACTATTCTTATTGCAAATATGATTATGAGTATACAAATTTAGCTAAAAATTTAGAGAAGGAGGCAAGTAAGTAAGATACTTGTAAACCTCCTAGATTAAAATAAAAAAAGGTGACAGGCGACGGTCATCTTTAACTTGTATAATGGTGCTAAAAGGTGCTAAAAAATTACACGATTTAATACAAAGGGTGCTAGAATTCTACACGATTACAAGTAGGGGTGCTAAATTGTATTAAAACTGTTTTTATTAGGCATATAGTATTTATAAGGTTGATACTAGTTATCAGCCTTTTATTTTTGAAAAAACGCACTAAAATGGCCCTATTTAAGTGTTTTGTGCTTTGTTATCAGGTCCAGCTTTATTCGCAATGAATTTATAGCTTAAATCTGATGGCTTTTTTGTTTTTAAAGGAGTTGCTTACACGATTTATAACAAGGGTGCTAGTAAATTGATACGATTACCATTTATGCCTCTTTTATCTCTTTATTTTCTCAAAACGATGGCAAAAATAGCATAAAAATGTTATAATTAGGTAAATTTGAGAAAATAGTGGAGGAGTTCCTTATGAATTATGCGGAAGCCGTCAAGACTTTGAGAAAGAAAATGATACTCTCACAAATGTAGTTTGCTGATTATCTAGGTGTATCTTTCGGCACCGTCAATAGATGGGAGAACGATAGATTCACATCGACTGTGAAAGCAAAAAGAAAGCTTGCTCCATTGTTTGAAAAATATAATATCGAAGTGGAGGATTAACGATATGAATAAGCAAGAATTAGCTGGAAAGATTTGGACATTGGCGAATGACTTGAGAGGCAAGGTTTCAGCAGCTACATACAAAGATTACATGCTTGGTTTTCTATTTTATAAATATCTTTCCGATAGAGAAGAAAGTTATTTAATTGATAAACTAGAATATGAAAAAGATGAGCTTGCAAAAGAAATAACAGAAGAGAATGAACCAATCAAAAAGAACTGCATGGATAATCTTGGTTATTTCATTGCATGCAAAAATCTTTTTTCGACATGGGTCAATCTAGAAGAATTTTCTATTGAAAATGTAACGGTTGCATTAAGAGCATTTGATAGATATATCGGCAGTGGGTATAAAAGGGTTTTTGAGGATATATTTAGCACCTTATCAACTAGATTGACTGAGTTGGGAACAACCGATCCAGAGAGAACAAAGAATAGTAGAGAAATTATCAAGCTTGTCAAAACTATTCCTACTGACAATAAAGAAGATTATGACGTTTTGGGTTTTATTTATGAATATCTATTGAAAAATTTTGCCGCAAACGCAGGGAAAGCCGGAGAATTTTACACGCCACATGAAGTATCTGTTTTAATGGCGGAAATCATCGCATGGAACCTAAGAGGAAAAGAAGAAATTTCCATCTATGACCCAACTTCAGGGTCTGGTTCATTGTTAATTAATATTGGTCAAGCAATCACAAAATACTTGGGTAACAAAAACAAAGTTAAGTACTACGCGCAAGAGTTAATACCTGAAACGTACACACTTACAAGAATGAATCTTGTAATGAGAGGAATCTTACCTAGTAACATCGTAGCACGACAAGGCGACACATTAGATAAAGATTGGCCTTATTTTGAAAACAACGATCCAGATAATACATATGATTATTTGTCTGTTGATGCCTGCTGCTCTAATCCACCATATTCACAGCCTTGGACTCCTGTCGAAGGGCCTAGATTCAAAGATTACGGTTTGGCTCCGAGATCAAAGGCAGATTATGCTTTCCTTTTGCACAACCTTTATCATTTGAATGCGGAGGGAATTATGACGATAGTCCTTCCTCATGGCGTGCTTTTCCGTGGTGGAGAAGAGGCGACTATTAGAAAAGCGCTGGTGAAAAAGCATAACATCGAAACAATAATCGGTCTACCAGCTAACCTTTTCTATGGAACGGGAATCCCAACAATCATTATGATATTGAAAAAGAACAGGACAAACGATGATATCTTGTTCATCGATGCGTCTAAGGAGTTTACCAAGGAGGGTAACAAAAACAAGTTAAGACAAAGAGACATAAGGAAAATCGTCGACACGGTTATAGAGAGGAAAAGCATCAACCATTATTCCAGACTTGTTTCTTATGAGGTGATTTCATCTGAAGTAAATGATTTCAACCTTAACATACCAAGATACGTTGATTCGTCAATCGCAGAAGTACCGCATGACCTTTATGCAACCATGTTCGGCGGAATTCCTAATTCTGAGATCAATTCCGACAAGCTACAACGTTTTTGGAAAGTATTCCCTACTTTGAAAAGCGAACTATTTGTTGCCAAAAACGAATCTTATTCTATTTTAGGAACTACAAATATTTCTACTGTACTGAATAGCAATAAAGAAGTTAATGATTTTATTGAAGACCATAAATCCAGATTCTCTTATCTTCGTAATTATTTGAAGAGCGAACTTTTGGATAATCTAAACGGCATACATGTCGGCTCTGAGGAAAACAAAATCGCCAAAAGCATTAAAGATACGCTTCAATCCGATGGATTGGTTGATTACTACGACTGCTTTGAGGCTCTAGACGACGATTGGCAGATAATCGAATCAGATTTAGAGATAATTAAAGAGCAAGGTATACGCTCCGCAAGTTTTGTAGATGATGTAAAAATTCTTAAAAAAGACTCCAAGACAAAGAAATTCGAAGAAAAAATAATTGGAAGAGAAGGCAGGGTGATTCCCTTCGCCTTGGTTCAGGACATCTATTTTAAACATGATGCGGATGCAGTTTCGAAATGTGAAACAGATCTTGCAGAACTCACATCAACGAAGGATGAATTACTTTCTTCAATCGATCCAAACGATAAATCTGATATTTTAAAAGATGATAGTGAGGATATTAATACCAAGAAACTAAATGCTAAAATTAAAGAAATAGAGCGCCAAGTCAAAAAGGGAGCCGTATTTGATGATGATTCTTACGAAGATATCATTTTAAAAATAAATGATACAAATAAAAAAATATCCTCAACTAAGAAGATGCTTAAAGAAAAAAAGACATCTCTTTTAGATAAAACTGAAAAGAAAATCAAATCTCTAACTAATGATGAGATTTATGATTTGCTCACAAAAAAATGGATTGATCCTCTATGCAATAGCATCAATGGTCTCAGCTTAAAGCTCATCAAAAATTTAGAAAAAGAAATCAAATGCCTCGTAAAGAAATACGACGTTGTTATGACAAGCCTAGATAGTGAAATAAAGGCAACAGAAGATTCTTTAGCTAACATGATAAATGATCTTGACGCAGATGAATTTGATAAGAAAGGCCTTATAGAGTTAAAAAAACTTCTGAGAGGTGAATGAAATGACAAATAATTTATCAAAACCTCAAATAAGATTCAAGGGCTTCACTGAAGCTTGGGAACAGCGTAAGGTTTCTGATTTGATGGATGTAGGTTCGGTAAAAAGAATTCATCAAGCTGATTGGACAGATAATGGCATAAGATTTTTACGAGCAAGAGATATTGTTGCCTTTCATAATGGAGAAGAAATAAATGATCCTTTATATATTTCAAATGAAAAATATGCTGAATATAGTTTGATATCAGGTAAAGTTAAAATAAATGATTTATTAGTCACAGGAGTAGGTACAATCGGCATTCCGATGCTAATTTCAAATGAAAAGCCACTCTATTTTAAAGATGGAAATGTTATTTGGCTAAAAAATAATAATTCTATTAATGGCAAATTTTTGTTTTATTCTTTTGATTCAAATCAAGTAAAATCATTTATTAATAATGAATCTGGAATTGGAACAGTAGGAACATATACTATCAATAGTTGCAAAAATACTCCATTAGGAATTCCATCTTTTGTTGAACAAACAAAAATAGGTGAACTATTTAGTAATATCGATAACCTTATCACCCTTCATCAGCGTAAGTTAATATTTTTAAAATCGCACAGATTTCTAATGTCTGTGCTTTTTTGTTATTCTTGGGAACAGCGTAAATTAGGTGATATTGGTAAAACTTTTACTGGATTGTCAGGTAAAACTTCTGATGACTTCGGTCATGGTGATGCTAAATTTCTACCATATTTAAATATTTTTAATAATCCAATTGCTGATATTAATTTCTTAGAATCAACTGAAATTGATAAAAGTCAAAATGAAATTAAATATGGCGATGTGTTCTTCACAACCTCTTCAGAAACGCCTGAAGAAGTAGGAATGTCATCAGTTTGGCTTGGAAATAGCGAAAATATCTATCTTAATAGCTTTTGTTTTGGCTTTAGACCTTTGATTGATTTTAATCCTTATTATTTTGGATATTTGCTTAGATCCGATACTTTTAGAAACCCTGTAACAATTCTTGCTCAAGGTATCTCTAGGTTTAACATATCAAAGAACAAAGTTATGGAAATCGAAATACCTCTACCAGAAAAACAAGAACAAGAGAAAATCGGTCAGCTATTCTATAAGCTTGATTCTCTTATCACCCTTCATCAGCGTAAGCAGTTATAAAGGAGGATAAGAAAAATGTTAAAAAAACAACAAAAAGAGTTATTTTCTGATTATTTCGAGAGGTGGATTGGCGTCTACAAAGAAGGAGCTATCAGAAAGGTTACTATGGATAAATATAAATTATCTTTAGCCTGGATTAAGAAGCTCGCGCCTAAATTGAAATTGTGTGAAATTGATAGGACATCTTATCAGCAGTTGTTGAATGATTATGCCAAGGAGCATGAGCGACAGACAACTATGGATTTCCATCACCATTTAAAAGCGGCTGTTTTGGATGCCGTTGATGAAGGCTTAATTGAGAGGGACCCAACAAGAAAAGTTATTATAAAAGGAAAGACTCCTTGCGAGAAAAAGAAGAAGTACCTCAATCAATTTGAACTACACTCGCTACTTAAGGATTTAAATCTTGAGGCAACTATTAATTACGATTGGTTGATACTATTGATAGCCAAAACTGGGATGAGATTTTCCGAAGCTATTGCATTGACTCCAGATGATTTTGATTTTGTTCATCAAACGTTATCGATAAGTAAAACATGGAATTATAAGGATGGTGGAGGATTCCAGCCAACTAAGAATAAGTCTTCGGTGAGAAAAATACAAATTGACTGGATGATAATTTCTCAATTTTCTGCCTTGGTTAAGGACCTTCCTAAAGATAATCCTATGTTCATCAAAGAGAAAATATTCAATTCAACCGTCAATGAGATTCTAGCAAGACATTGCAAGAAGATAGGAATACCAGTTATAACGGTTCATGGGTTAAGGCATACACATGCGTCATTGCTTTTATTCGGCGGCGTATCAATTGCCAGTGTTGCTAAAAGATTAGGCCATTCAAGCATGAATACGACAGAGAAGACGTATCTTCACATTATTCAAGAGCTTGAGAATAAAGATGTAGACTTGGTAATGCGATCATTATCAGGGCTTTGTTAGTTTGACATACCGCTTACGCTGATGAAGGGTGATAAGGTGATCAAGATTCTTGAATAGACTACCAATTTTAACTTGTTCAACTTCTCTCGGTAAACTTATTTCAGCATTTTTTATTGAATCAGAGTTTAGACTTTCAAATGTGGAACCTGAAGAATCTTTTTTCCAAAATCCATCATTATCCATTTTTGATAATTGTTGAAAAACAAATTCATTACCCTTAATTGAAGCAACACCACGTCCAATAACCGCATTATAAGCTGTTTTTCCCATAGTTCCAGCTGGTGCTCTTACGCTCATTATTAAATCTCCAGCTGAGCATGTTTTCGTTTTTTGTGTAGTCCAAATTCTTGGTGAAACCCATCCATCAACAAGATCTGCATTTCCCTGAACTAATATGTAATCGCTTGGAGTGTCTGAATAAGTCGTTCCGTCAGGAGATTGCCCCATTGTAATTTGGACGATGTCACCAAGTTTACGCTGTTCCCAAGAATAATTACTTTAATAATAATAATAATAGCGACTTAGCTCATTACGAGTTAGGTCGCTTTTTCTTTTGTATCCTCTAATTCAAGATCGGATTTAGTAATATTGATTCTATCAAAAATCTCTTGTTTAACATGCTGAGGTATTATTATTTTATAAGGACAAAATTCTTCTAGATTTGCATCGACTATATTGTGTGGCTCAATTCTAAATGAGTTTTGAGAACTCCAATATGTTGTTAAATAGTCTGTAGAAATGTATATTTTTTCATTCTTGTCATTAATCTCATAAAACTTGGAACCAAAATAGAATAAGGCTGCTTCCTGACGCTTTATGCGTTCAAAACCCAAATCATTATCTTTAAAATCCACAAGAAAGCCTCTACTTAAATATACTTGAGTTTCTGAATTATAACTATCTAATGCAGTTGATCTACCAGTTCTTATAAATTCCGATTCAATTTCTGGAATTTTTGATAAATAATTCGCATATTCCCAACTTGAAACATCGTTATCATGATTTGTTGCAGTATAATACATCAAATAGTTAGTAAACCATGCAGGCTTGTGAAATTCTTTTTCAAGAACGAAAAGAGCGGCATCACTATTAATAGTTCATTGTCATTTAAATCATATGATGAATTTAAACGTGTATCTATTCAAGAGAGAGCAGAACTATATAAATCAATTTTAATTTGGAATTGGAATAATTAAAATTTGATAGAACTTTACAATTTGTTTAAAAAAATTGGAATTATTAATCTTAGAAGGTTTATATTTGAATCTTTGGATAAAAAAAGATGTTATATATGTCATGGGCTTCATGCTTAAAATGTAAGCTAAGAGGTTATAACAATTTTCTCACCAAAATTGATAAAATTGGTGTGTAAATAATAGGGCTGGTGTTCAATTAGTATCTGTTTTTCATAATCTAGATTTATATTCGTTTATAGTTACTGGAGATGTTATTTCGAAAGAAAAATATGATGCGGAAGGATTAATAATATGTTAATTAAGATTAAATAATTAAATAGTAAAATTAATAATTTATTTATTATTTTCAAATAAAAAAAGGCTGTGATTCATAACTTATATAGGTTATAATTCACAGTCTTTTTAATTTCTATGTAATAGGAGCAGGATTGAAAACACACAAGAAATTCTTAAGTCCATGCTTTTCTGCATTAGATTTTTTAATTCCACTACATACATCAAGAATTTCATTAAATAGTAATGTTCCAATATCCTTTATTGTTGCATCACCGGTTGCGATAGGACCTGCATTGACATCAATGATGTCATCCCACATTTCCTTCATTTCATTTCTAGTACAAACCTTAATTACAGGGGCTACGGCTAGTCCATAAGGAGTACCACGTCCTGTAATAAATACTTGAAGTGTAATACCAGAAGCTAATTGACAAGGGCCACAAACTATATCAGAAGCAGGAGTAGCTGCATAAATTAAGCCACTCTTTGTAGGCTTTTCACCAGGTGATAATACCTCGACAATTGGAGCAGTACCTGATTTTGCAATAGAACCCATAGCCTTTTCTACAATGTTAGAAAGTCCACCCTTTTTATTACCTGGGGTTGGGTTTGCAGAACGGTCAACATTTCCATTCTTTAAATAATTATCATACCATTTCATTTCACGTGCAAGTTTATCACAAACTTCTTTAGAAACAGTACGCTCAGCGATGAAATGAACTCCATCACGAACTTCAGTTACTTCACTAAACATAACTGTAGCACCTGCTGCAACAAGCATATCAGAGGCATATCCTGCTGAAGGATTACCTGTAACACCACTAAATGCATCAGAACCACCACATTGCATTCCTATGCAAAGCTTAGAAAGAGGTAACTCTTTTCTTACTCTTTGGTTAAGCTTTTTAAGCTTTTCTTCCGCCATCTCACAAATTTTCTTCATCATATTATCGAAACCTTTAATATCTTGAAGAACAATTACATTTTCAGGCTTAATATCAGCCTCATCTAATAGTTTTTCAACAGTAAGCTTTTCACATCCTAAAGATACAACCATTACTTCACCACCAAAATTTGGATGATGAACTAAATTTTTTAATGATCTAATAGGAATTACAGCTTCAGGTGCGTTAATCGCAACACCACAGCCGTATGCATGATTAATTGCGACTACATCATCAACATTAGGATACTTTGGAAGAATTTCTTTTTTGATTTTTTCAACTGCTACATCTAGTACACCAGATACGCATTGAACAGTAGTAGAAATACCTAAAATGTTTCTTGTACCAGCGTATTTCTCACCTGGTATTTCATATCCTAAGAAGGTTTTTCTTGGGACCTCAGGTAAAACGACATCAACCTTTTTACCCCACTCCATGTCATCAAGAGATGGTGGTGTAGGAAGATCTAGCATAAACTCGTTTATCCAAGAGCCCTTAGGAATAAGGTCTTTTGCATAGCCAAGTACAACACCATATCTAATAATTTCAGCGCCTTTTTTTATGTCAGTCAAAGCTATTTTATGACCTTGAGGAATAGTAGTTTTAGTGACTATTCCGTTCATTATTTCAGTGCCTTCTTTAATTTCCTTAATGGCAATCGCAACATTATCATTATCTTTTATTTTAATGTATAATGGCTTCATTAATTTCACTCCTTTTCTAAAATTTGTTTTATATATCTAAGGCTTGATTCCATTTTATCTTTAGGAACACCCTCAAATATCAAGTTAGCATCGGGAATATTTTGTTTAACTTTTCCAACGATATATTCTAGATCCATTAATCCTTCACCAAGACCAACCTTAAGAAGAGGTTTCTCATCCATTGTAAAGTCCTTTAGGTGAATATTTTTGATTTTATTTCCAAATAGTTCAATACATTCATCAATTATATGATGTTGATATTCCTTACTATAATTTTGTTCATTTAAATAGTTATATACATCAACCGTTACAAATACATGTCCATTATCAATTGAATCTACTAGTCGCTTTAATTGCTTAGGACAGTACATGCAATGTCCATCTGCGCCTTCAATTGAAAGATTAGAATTTACTTCCTTAGCATATATGGCAAGCTCTTTAAAGGTATTTTTTACAATTTCAAAGGCTTCCTCTGTTCTATTTAAAGGATTATAAGTCCATTTATCATCATTATATGATCCGGTTTCACTACCAATGTATTTTGTATTGAAAAAGTGAGAGTATTCAAGGTGCATTTTAAATTTACTAATATTGCGCTTAACAAGTTCCTTATTAGAATGAACTGGGTTGAAATAAGAACCAATTAAAGGAATTTCAAGACCTGCATCTAAAAATGTTTTGGCAATTTCTTTAGCACGAGCTTCACTTAACTCTCCAGGCCATGCTGTTTCACCTTCAATAGCCTTGTTAATCGCAAGCTGAAGTCCATCAAAGCCTAATGCCTTTATTTCCTTAGCTAATGTAGGTGCGTCCTTTTTACCTAAATCCTGTGCTCTTACAAAAATTTTCATATTATTCTCCTTTGATATTTTTAATTAATCTTATTATATGATCCATTTGAGCTTCTAAATTTTCTTTAGAATAAGCTTTAGACTCTTTAAAATCCATAGCTTGCTGATTAATACTCATAATAGTTGTGACACCCATATCGTATACCTTATCAGGAACATCACCAATTGCTCCACATAAGGCAATAACAGGAACATTTTGGCGTTTAGCACGTGTTGCAATACCTGATATAACCTTACCATCAACTGATTGGCTATCAATTTTTCCTTCACCAGTAAAAATAAAATCAGCATCTTTGATTTTAGAGTCGAAATCAAATAAATCTAATATAGTATTTATTCCGGAAGTAAGTTTTCCACCAAAGAATGCGATAATTCCTGCACCCATTCCGCCAGCAGCGCCACTTCCTTCAACAGAAGAAACATCTATATTTAATTTCTCCTTTATTATATTAGATAATAAAATTAAATTTTTATCAAGTTTTTTTACTAAATTTTTATTTGCACCCTTTTGTGGAGCAAATACATAGGAGGCACCATGCTCGCCATAAAGAGGATTTGTAATATCACACATTGCACATATTTCAACATTACCAATTGTTTTTTTTATGTCAGTTAAATCAATATTTGTAATTTCACCAAATTCTAAAGGAGAAGGAAAAAAATCTTCATTATCCTTATTATAAAATTTAGCACCCATTGCTATAGCAGCACCAACACCCATATCATTAGTACAGCTACCACCAAGTCCTAAAATAATTTTTTTAGCACCATTTTTAATCGCATCTAAGATTACGCTACCAACTCCATAAGTAGTAGCATGAGATGGATCTAAATGATCAGGTATCGTAATACCAGCACAAGAAGCCATTTCAATGATAGCTGTATTTTCCTTCATACCATAATATACCTTTAGCTTTTCGCCAAAAGGACCAGTTGATTTACAATAGATTTTTTCGCCACCAATACCTCTTAATACAGCATCAACACTACCTTCACCACCATCTGCGATAGGAAGTTCTTCAATAATAGCGCTTGGATAATGCTTTAAAATGTTATTTTTCATTATTGTTGAAGCTTCAAGAGCTGAAATAGTTCCTTTAAATGAATCAGGAGCTAAGACAAATTTCATAAAATCACCTCCGCTATACATTATATATTATACATATATAAAATTGAAAATCTATTGATTAAGTAGCGAAATTTTTTATGAAAAGAAAAAAAGTTTAATTCTAAAGAAAAACTTTGAAATGAATTAATGCTAAAAATGAAATGTTTTTAAATATAAAAATCTTATTTTGAAATGAAATGAAATAAATTTTAGAAATATATAAAACTTTTTTGATGTTTGTAAGCTTTGTCAATTGTCTTGAAATGAAAATGCTTATATAATATGGTTAGAACAACTAAGGAGGACATTTATATGAAGGTTGGATTTATCGGACTTGGAATCATGGGAAAACCTATGAGCAAGAATTTATTAAAAAAAGGACATGATCTTGTAGTATGTAGTCATGGTGAGGATGCAGTAAATGAGCTTGTAGCACTTGGTGCTAAGAAAGCAGCAAATGGTAGCGAGGTTGCTAAAGAATGTAGCATTATTATTACAATGCTTCCAAATTCACCTCAAGTACGTGATGTATGTTTAGGTAAGGGTGGTATTATTGAAGCAGCTAAACCTGGTACAGTTGTAATTGATATGTCAAGTATTGATCCCGTTGAAACAAGAAGTATTGGTGCTGAACTTGAAAAGAAGGGTATTGAATTAATGGATTGCCCCGTATCTGGTGGTGAACCTAAAGCTATTGATGGAACAATTTCTGTAATGGCTGGAGGAAGAAAGGAAACTTTCGATAAATATTATGATTTAATTATGTGTATGGCTGGTAGTGCTGTTTATGTTGGACCTCTTGGAAGTGGAAATATTACAAAGCTTGCTAACCAAATTATTGTTGCATGTAACATTGCAGCTGTAGGTGAAGCTTTAACATTCGCAACAAAATCAGGTGCTGATCCTGAGCTTGTTTATAAGGCAATTCGTGGAGGACTTGCTGGTTCAACTGTTCTTGACGCTAAGGCTCCAATGATGCTTGATAGAAACTTTAAGCCAGGCTTCAGAATTGAATTACATATTAAGGATTTAAATAATGCCTTAAATGCAGCTCACGCAGTTGCATCTCCAACTCCACTTACTGCTAATGTGATGGAAATGATGACTTATTTAAAGGCTGATGGATATTCAAAAGAAGACCATTCAAGCTTAGTTAAGTACTATGAAAAGCTTGCTGGTGTTGAGGTAAAGCGTCATGAGTAATTATTTTACACCTACAGGAATTATTCCCCCAATTATTACTCCTCTTACCGATGAAGGTGAAGTAAATTACCCTGTTTTAAGACAAATGGTTAATCATTTAATTGATAGCGGTGTTCATGGTCTTTTCCCTTTAGGAACAACAGGTGAATTTTACGCTTTTGATGATGAAACATATCGTAAAATAATTGAAACTGTCAAAGACGAAGCTAGAGGTAGAGTTAAAATCTACGCAGGATGTAATCACATAACTACAAGAGGCGCTATTAAGCTTGTAAAGATTTGTGAAGAAATCGGTGTTGATGCTGTTTCTGTTTTAACTCCTATGTTTGTATCACAAACACAAGATGAAGTATATAAATACTTTAAAACAATAGCCCAAAGTACTACATTACCTATTATTATGTACAATAATAAGCCAAAGACTAATGTTACCATAACACCGGAAACTTGTGCTAAGCTAGCTCTAATTCCTAATATTATTGCTATAAAGGATTCAACAGGCGATATGACTAATACAGCTGAATATATCCGCCTTACAAGAGATATTGAAGATTTCCATGTTCTTGTAGGAAGAGATACATTAATTTATGCTGGTTTAATGTATGGCGCTTCAGGTTCTATTTCTTCATGTGCAAATGTTGCACCAAAGGTAGCAGTAGCTATTTATGAAAACTATATTAAAGGCGATTATAAAAAAGCATTAGAGGCTCAATTCGAGCTTGCTCCATTAAGAATTGCTTGTGGTATGGGTACATTCCCTGCTGTAATTAAGGAAGGACTTGTTCAACAAGGAATTCCTGTTGGAAAATGCTTAGATCCAATTTCTGAGCTTACTGAGGCTGAAAAACAAAAATTACATGAAATTCTTCATAAGATGAATTTAGTGTAAAAATATAAAAAAAGAAAAACTAGACCAAAATCTAGTTTTTTTGTTCGTTATTTTCATATCTTTTAAGAATTAATAAAAATTTTAAATAAATAGCATCGTTAAATTCTCTAATATCAAGTCCAATTAAATTTTTAATTTTATCAATTCTATATACAAGCGTATTTCTATGAATATAAAGGTCTTTGGCTGCATCTGTTAAATGCAAATTTCGACTAAAAATGGTATTGATTGTCTCAAGCATATCAAGATTAAGATTGTTAAGCTTTTGATAATAAGAAGAACTATATATACGTTCCTTTTCAGCTTTGCTTAGATTGCTTACAACCTCTTCAAGTCTTAGATTAGAATAGTAGGTTGTAAAATCAAGATTATAGGTTCTTGAAATAAAAATTGCTTCCTTAGCTTCTTGATAGGATTTTGAAATTAAATTAATAGGATAACTGTTTCCAATACCAATATTTAAGATGATTTTATCTTTCTTTTTTAAATAATAAATATCAGATATTATTTTATCATCAAGTGTATAATCAATAATACTTATATGAAGAGGAGAATGAGTAATTAAAAAATAGTTTTTAGAGTCAATAATATAGGATTTAAGCTTATCGATAAATAATGAAGCTTTATCATGAAATTCAATATCTATTACCCTTGCAACATCATTTTTGAGATTATATAGTTTGAAAAAATCTTCTAGTTTATAAGAATCTATTTTAGAATTGAGAAGTTCAAAAAGAAATGCATTTATATTATTATTTAGGTCATCAGATTTAATATAATCACTTAAAAATTGACATAATAAGGAAATTTCTGGTTTATTAAAATCTTTATTAAGGGATAAATAATAATTTTTCCAAATAGGTATAATTACATCATTATTACAATAGAAGGTGGTATTAATGATTTCACTAACAGGGTATTTATAAGAAATATTTATGTAATTTGAAGAATAAATTACAGTGTATGACTCATCAAGCATATTAAGGTCAGTATTAAAATATTTTTTGTAATTAGAAAGAATTTCATTATAGTTCATTATTATCACCTAAAAAATTATAGCATATAATAATTTTTTTTAAAATGATAATCTATTTTTAAATAATTTCTTTAAGCTTTAATCTTAAAAAAGTTCCTTGAAAAACATTATTTCAAGTGATATAAATATAGTATAAAAGAATTTAAGGAGTTGTAATTATGGCTAAGATTTTAGTAGTTGTTCCTAAAGAGTATTTACGTGATATAGCATTAGATGCAATCAAAACATTAGAGGTTAATGCGGATGTTATCTTATCTGATGTTATGAGTATGGATGAAGTTATTCAAAAAATAACTAAAAGTAAAGCTAAAATTGTCGTAGCAAGAGGATATCAAGCAACTTATTTAGAAGAAAATACACCATTTACAATTGTTCCAATTTGTCTTACTTCAAATGAAATAGCTTTACTAATTAAAAAGGCTTGTGAAATAGCCCAAAAGAAAAGGCCAAATATAACTCTTTTTGGATATAAAAATACCTTCGGTGATATTTCTCATCTAGATGAGGTTTTTGATGCTAATATTAAACTTGAGATGCTAAATGATGATGAAAGCATTAAGCTTGAAGAAGCTAAAAGAGATATGGTTGATGTTGTTATAGGTGGAAATAAAGTTGTTCGTCTTGCTAAAGAGAAAAATATGGAAGCTATTTTCTGCGATTCATCAATTGATTCAATAATAAATGCATTAAAAACAGCTAAGAATATGTCATTTACCATTGATAATGAATTAAAGAATTATCCGCAATTTAACACTTTACTTGACGTATCATTTAATCAAATATATCAATTAAATCGTATGCATCAAATAGAGCTTGTCAATAAAAGTGCTCAAAACTACATTGGATATGACATTATAGGTAAAAATATAGAAGATGTATTTGATAGTATAGATATAAAAGTTATAGATGAAATGTTTTTAAGAAAATTAGAAATTTATCAAGGTGTCTTAGAATATCAAAAAGATATTTTAAATTACACTCTTGTACCAGTAATATTAGAAAATGTAGTTAAGGAATTAATTTTATCAGTATCAATTGTATCTCATACGTTTAATGTAAATAAAGAAGATTATACTAATGGTTATGTTGCAACGGCGTCTTTTCAATCAATTCAAACTAAATCAGAAGATTATAAAAATACAATTAGACTTGCTAAATTATTATCTGTTGAATCAGATCCTTTATTTATAAGTAGTGGTTGTGGGCTTGATAAGGAAAACATAAGTGAAGCAATTCACAATTTTAGTCAAAGAAAAAATGGTCCATTTATTAGAATAAACTGCTTTTACAAAGAAGAAGAAATGGAAGATTTAATCTTTAATAAAGCTATTTTTGCAGCAAATGGAGGGACATTAGCTTTGATTGGATTTAATCATTTGCCTATAAGAATCCAAAATAGATTATTTTATTCTTATGTAGCAAAAGGAGATTCATTTGATTTAAATGAAGAAAAAAAGTCTGATGTAAGATTCATCCTTATAAGTGATGATTCACTTAATAATCTACATAAAAATAAGCTAATAATTGATGAACTTTTCTATTATTTAAAACCATTTGAATTACAAATTCCGCCTCTAAATTCAAGGTATGATGATCTAATAAGCTTAATAAGGGATACTTTTGATAATTTTATTTTGAAATATAAAAAAAATATAAAGGTTGATAATGAGGTTATAGAATATCTTGCACATCTTAATTGGGACGGAAATGATATTGAAATTATTCAAAATATTAAATATATTGTCATTGAAGCTTCTTCAAAAATACTTTCAATTGAATTTGTTAAAAGATGTATGGCAAAAAAGAATTTTGAGCCTATAAAAAATCAAAATATATATGATCCTATTTTAAATGCTTATTATAAATATAATGGTAATAGAACTAAAATGGCTAAAGAGTTAGATATTAGTACGACTACCTTATGGCGAAAACTAAAAAAATATAATTTAGAATAAGAGTTAAATATTATAGATTATTCTGATAATTTTATATAAGCAATATTGATTAAAATAGTTTTAATCGTTATAATGCAATTACTAAAATTTTGGATGTTTTTATGATTATTAAAACTAAACATTTAATTTTAAGGCCTTTTCAGAATGGAGATGAATTTGATTTATTAGAATATTTAAAAGAAGTAACTGTAAATTGCTTTATAGATATGAAAATAAATAAAATTGAAGAAGCTATTAATGAAGTTATTGAAAGAATTAAAAAATCTGAATATTATTTTGCAATTGTATTAGAATCAGAAAATAAGGTAATTGGTGAGATTGAAGCAGATGGTAAAAGTTGTAATTTTACTTCTAAAATAAATGATACTTTTTCACCTTGTTGGATACTTAATAATAAGTATCAAGGCAGGGGATATGCTTATGAGGCCTGTTTGGCTTTCAATTGATGGAATGACCCATCCTTTAATTGATAATAATTATGAATCCTTATCATGTCCTCGTATATGCTGGTATAACTATAGAGAAGAAAATAGAAAAATGGTTATGACTTTAAACATAACTATTAATCATTGCTTCATTGATTGTTATCCCTTATCTAAAGCTTTTAATTTAATTCAAGAGTATTTTAATAATCTTACTGGTATTAAAAAGTAAAACATCCCATTACCATAGATAAAAATCTAGGTTAAAATTGTGTAATTTTGCTCTATTCTAATATAGAATCAAGTTAGAAAGTGAGGGAATATTTATGGATATGATTAAAACGGGTGACTTTTTAAGGTCACTTCGTAAAGCTAAAGGTTTAACTCAAGAAGATGTTGCTACAAGACTAATGCTATCTCCTAAAACTATTTCAAGATGGGAAAGTGGTCTAGGATTACCCGATATTAGTATTATTACAGATGTAGCTACATTATATGATGTTACAGTTGATGAAATATTAAAAGGCCAAAGGAATAGTAAGAATTTAAAAGAAGAAACCGAAAAAAGTAATGATAAAAAGGTTAATAATATTTTAACTAATAAAATTACTTCAAAATTTAACATATATTTTTATGTTGCAATTGGTATTTTAAGTGCCTTTTTAGTAACGGAGGTTATTCTTGGTCTTCTTGTAAATTCAATTGTTGCTATTGTATTAATGGCTCTTGGTTTTATAATTTCTATAAACTTAATTATATTTGGAAATATTGATATAAAAATGCATTATTCTTCAGTAGAAGAACCTAATGAGGTTAATAATGCTTATATACATTCTTTAAAATTTATTCGGGTAAAGAATTTATTGTTTTACGATATTGTTTTTATAGCATTTGAGCTTAATCTTATCTATTTAGGCTTTTTATTTAATATAGTTGATAGTGGTTTAATTTGTTCACTAATAAGCTTATTTGCTATTACAATTAGTGCTTATTTAATAATAAGAATATTTTTAATTAAAAATACAATTAAAGAAAATAAAGAAGGATTTAGAAAAAGACTTGGAATAATTGCTTCAATATTTTCAATAATAGCTATTATAATATTTATAGTCATAAACTTTGGAGAAAAGAGCCCTTCCATTCATGGTAGTATTGAAAGCTATTCACAATTTGACTTATGGTTACTTTTAATGTTTTATAATAATAAAGCGATGAAATATTTATGGAGGATTATTAGTGCTTTAATATTTATTTTAGCAATTGTGGGAATTTTATTTGGTGCCTTAAAGAAAAAATATCTTTTAAGCTCTATTCTAACTGTTATTGGTGGTGTTTCACCTTTTCTTTCTACAATTGATTACTACATGGCAGATTATAAGCCTTATGTTGGAATTACTGTTTATATTGTTGATTTTATGGTTAACCCCTTTGGCATTATTTATATGATTAGTGCCTTATCTATTTTCATATATTTATATGTTACAGGTTACAAAAGGAAAAATAATAACGATTTTTAAAGCATCTTCGGGTGCTTTTCTTTTTGTTTTATGATATAATTCTTTAAAAGGATGATATTATGTTTAAAATAGAAGAAAATAAAATTGCATATTATGAAAATGAAAAAGAACTTGCATATGTTACATATCCTATAATATATGATAGAATTGTTAATATTAATCATACAGTTGTAGATCCCCTACTTCAAGGAAGAGGTATAGCTAGTAAGTTATTAGAATATGCTTATAATGATATTAAAGCTAAAGGCTTAAAGGCAGAGCTTTCATGTTCTTATGCTATTTCCTGGTTTAATAAGCATTCCAACTATCAAGATATTTTGACAAGTGGAATAAGAAAATATCATGAAGCTGATTTTGCTAGAGTTTATCAAATTACTAAAGATCATTGGGAAAATGAGGTGCCTATGTCTTTAGAGCTTGCAAATTTTATTTATGATTTTTTAGTTAGATATTATTTATATTATAATGAATATTGTTATGTTGGTCTTGAAAAAGGAAATGTTGCAGCATTTTTACTTGCTAATTTAAAAGAAGAGACTAATGATTCTTTTAATTATTTTAAAGAAAATATAAATAAATTAAATGATAATGATAAAAAGCTTGCATATGAGTATTATGATTATATTAATGATAATCATAATAATGTTTTATCATATATGCCTAAAAATAGTATTTATTTAGGATTAATTGCTTCCAAAATTCATGGTATGGGTTTTAAAATGATAGAGTATTTAAAAGGAGTAGCTCTTAAAAATAATGTTCATGAAATTTATTTATGGACAGATGAAACATGTGATTATAAATATTATGAAAAGCTTGGTTGTATCTTGCTTGAAACATATTATATTTCACTTTATGAAAAAAAATTAAAGACATTTATTTATAAAATGAATTTTTAATAATTTTTCTTAGTAGAATATTGAAAAAAATACTAAAAATGCTAAAATATACATATAAATATTTAATAGTGAGGTATAGATGAATGAGGAAGATGCCATTTAAAAAATTTGAGGTAACTATTTTTACTTTTATTATTTTGGTCTTAACCTTGAGTTTGTTAATTTACAATGGAATTTCATTGTTTTTTGTTAAAACAGATTCAATTAGGTCAATTTTAATTTTTAATACTTTAGAATCACTTTTAATGCTAGCCCTTATTGCTATTCCTGTGGTTTTTACAAAGGTTACAAGATTTAAAATTCCTGAAATAATGGAAGTTTTATATATTATATTTTGTGCGGGATCAATTATTTTTGGAGAAATACTTGATTATTATGGAAAATTTGGATGGTGGGATTCATTGCTTCATACAATGAGTGGTATTATGTTTGGTATTTTAGGGTATATAATTTTAAATACTTTTAATCGCTATGATGGTCACAATACACGATTTTCGCCTATCATAATGAGTGCTTGGACAGTATGTTTTACTGTAACTATGGGTGTAATTTGGGAACTTATTGAATTTAGTTGTGATGAATTTTTAGGAACTAATATGCAACAGTATCTTGTAGGAAGAGGAACACTAGATCAAGGTGAAGCTTTAGTAGGCCATGAAGCTTTAAGAGATACAATGAAGGATTTAGGACTTGACCTTATCGGCTCATTAATTCCTGCTATAATTGGCTATTTTGAGCTTAGAAGACAAAAAAATGGTTTTGCATATATGTACCTTGAAAAGGAAACAAATCCTTCTGTTGAGACTATAAACAATAAAGAAGTTTTAGATAATATTGACGTTGAGGTTATGCAAAGCGATAATAACCAAAATAATCTTGACAAAAAATAGTTAATATTGTATAGTATTAATGTCATTTTGGACTATATATTTTTCGGTTTCTGATATAAACTGGAAATATATAGTCCTTTTTTTTGAGGTGAGTTATGGATACAAAAAAATCTAATCTAAAATTAATCTTAACAATGGGAATTCCCCCTATTTTATCGATGCTAATTCAGTCACTTTATTCAATCGTAGATGGTATATTTGTTGGTCAAATTTCTGATGCCGCATTTAATGCTATTTCAATTGCTTATCCGATTACTAATTTAACTTTAGCCCTTGCTGTTGGCTTTGGTGTTGGTATTAACTCCTTAATGGCAAGGTCACTTGGTGCAGGAGACAAGAAGAAGGCTCGTAAGACAGCCGATACTTATTTAGTTTGTTCAGTTTGTCATTATCTTATTTTCATCATTTTAGGACTAAGTATTATTCCTTTTTTCTTTTCGTGGTTTACTGATAATCCGGAAACAATTAAGCTTGGTAAAGAATATTTATCTATATTATTATTTTTATGTATTGGTCAACTAATTCATATTGCAATTGAAAAAATCTTCCAAGCACATGGAAAAATGGCCGTAGGAATGATTGCACAGGGACTTGGATGTGTTGTCAATATTGTCCTTGATGCCTTATTTATTTATGCTTTTAAGATGGGAATTACTGGTGCGGCAATTGCTACAGTGATTGGTCAATTTTCATCTTGTATTTATATTTTTATAATGGGTCTTAAGCATAAATATATTTCTTTAAATTTTAAAGAGCTAATTCCTGATATGAAAATTTTAAAAGAAATCTATCAGGTTGCGATACCATCAACTATAATGACCGCTTTAGTTTCGGTTTTAACATTAGTTCTTAATTTATTCTTAAAGCGCTTTGGTGATGATTATGTTCAAATACTAGGTGTTTGTTTTAAACTTCAAACCTTTATTTATATGCCACTTAATGGTATGATTCAAGGCTTACGTCCTATATTTGGCTTTTTCTATGGACAAGGTGAAAATGCAAGACTTAAGGATTCTTTAAAAAAGAGTATTTATTTAATGCTTATATTTACTATTATTGGTTTTATTTTATTTATGTTGATGCCATCTTTATTGATGAAGCCATTTACTAATAATCAAAATGTTATTATCAAAGGATCAAATGCTTTAAGAATTATTTGTATTGGATTTATTCCTTCTGGCTTTAGTTTAATAATTGTATCGTTATATGAAAGCATTGGTAGTGGAATAAGAAGTCTTGTTATTTCCTTACTTCGTGGTTTAACTATTCCGGTTTTATATTCAGCCATTTGCATTTATGCTTTAAATCAAAATGAAGTAGCTATTTATTTGTCAATAACAGTAGGAGAAGTAGTTACCTTCTTTGTTGCAGGGATAATTTATTTTACAAGTAAGAAGAATGTATATATAACAAAAGGGGCTGTAAAAAAATAAACAGCTTCTAAAAATAAAAAAGAGGTTCAAACTCAGA
>ERZ824600.254-NODE-254-length-83044-cov-9.313825_pt1 | contig 83044 bp, 75 predicted proteins | sample MGYA00519933_ERZ824600 | MGnify/ENA primary metagenome ERZ824600 (study PRJEB31778, sample SAMEA3449178) | human gut metagenome | biome: human gut; feature: human-associated habitat; material: faeces | place: United Kingdom | collected 2010/2012 ...
TTTTCCTACATAGGGGGTGTTTTGTCTATTGTCCGTTTTTACTGGGGCAGTTCAAATGCAGCAGGCTGGTTTTGTTTACAGATTACAGATTCAAGACCGAAACCAAGAGCGGTATCGTTATCATAGAAAGCACGGTGGATAGGAAAACCGCTTCCGACGATTCGATGCCGTCTCGGCCGTTTTCAATGCCGAGGATGGTGCAGACGACCGCCGAGGGGCAGGCCGAGAGCACGACTATCGTGCCGAGGATGACGGGGTTCGTGACAAAGAAATGCATGATAAACCACACGACGAGCGGCACAACGACAAGGCGCATGAAGCTCAGCGCATACAGTCTCGGGTGGACGAAGGCATCCTTGAGCGACACGGAGCCGAGCGACAGACCTATGCACATCATCGAAAGCGGCACGGTAGCTGCTGCAACGGTGTCGACCGTGTCCTCGATAAGCATCGGCATGGGTATCTTGAACACGAAAATGATGACCGCAATGAGCGTTGCGATCATGGGGGTATTTATCGCATCCTTGAGCTTAAACTTCTCTCTCTGCCCGTCCTCACGCAGGAACATGACACCCACGGAGTATAAAAGCAGGTTGAACGGGATATTTGACAGCGATGCAAAGAACACGGCACCCTCACCGTAGATTGCGGCAACGAGCGGAAAGCCCATGAAACCGTTATTCATAAACGAAACGAGCATGCGGTACATACCGCGGTCGCCGTTTTTTATGCGGAGCACCGTCGGGCTTATAAAGCCGATGCCGAGGCAGATAAGCACCATTAAAGTCAGCATCAGGAAGCCGGTCAGTGCCTCGGAGCCGGACAGCTCCATGTCCTTATTGATGACCGAGGACAGGATCATTCCGACCAAAAACAAGTTCATGACGAGCTTGCTCAGTCCCTTGTTGAACTCAGGGCCGACAAGCTTCATCCTTGCGCATAAGTAGCCTAAGGCAAGCAGGATGACCAGCATTGCCATTTTTTCAAACAAAACTATCATATATGGAGAAACACCTTTGCAATTTCAAAATAAATAAGCAGCGATACCGCATCGGTAATAGTGGTTATGAGCGGTGTTGCGACGACAGCCGGATCAAGTCCTATCTTCTCCGCCAGCATAGGCAGAGAGCTGCCGACGACCTTAGCGAACATGACGGCGAATACCATCGCAAGGCTCACTACCAGGGCTATCATATAGTTGACATCGGAGTTTCCCAGCAGCAGATTGTCAACCAGCAGCATCTTTGTAAAATTGACCACCGCGAGAGTCAGACCGCACAAAAGCGCGACGCGCCATTCTTTCCAGATGACCTTCAGGGTATCCTTAGGCTCGGTATCGCCAAGTGAAAGGCTGCGGATTATCGCCGTTGACGACTGCGCGCCGGAGTTGCCGCCAGTACTCATGATGATGGGGATAAATCCGATGAGCACCGCCTGCACGGCAAGCGCATCCTCAAAGGAATTGAGTATCATCGTCGTAAATGTCGCCGAGAGCATGAGAAACAGCAGCCACGGCACACGGTTTTTCCACATGTCGATAACTCCGGTGCGTGAATACGGCTTATCCGACGGCGTCATTGCAGCCATGATTTCGAAGTCCTCGGTGGTCTCCTGTTCGAGGACATCGATGATATCGTCAACGGTGACTATGCCGACAAGTCGGCCTTCCTTGTCGACAACGGGTATCGCCATGAGGTCGTAGTCCGAGATCTTCTCGGAGACCTCCTCCTGGTCGTCATGGGTCATGCAGAAGATGACATTCGTGTCCATGATATCCTCAATGACAGTCTCATCGTCATTTAAAAGCAGATCCTTGACGGACACAACGCCCTCAAGCTTGCGGTCGGCGGAGGTGACAAAGCAGATATAGATAGTCTCCTTATCCTCGCCGATGCGTCTGATGCGGGCTATTGCTTCCCGCACATTCATATATTTTTTAAGGTCGATAAACTCTGCGGTCATGATGCTGCCTGCGGAGTTTTCGGGGTAATTCAGGTACTGGTTTATAAGCCGTCTTGTCTCTGGCGTTGCCGTGCGCATGACACGCTTGACGACATTCGCCGGAAGCTCCTCCATCATGTCGACGGCGTCGTCGACATACAGCTCCTCGATAATGGCAGACAGCTCAGAGTCGGTTATGGAGTTTATTATCTGCTCCTGCTCGGGAGCGTCGAAGTTTGCAAAAACATCGGCTGCCGTCTCCTTTGACAAAAGGCGGAACACCATCGGCATTCTGTTGTCCCCTATCTCAGACAAAAACTCCGCTACATCGAACTCGTTCATGTCCTCAAGGCGGGTTTGAAGCTCCTTCATGTGCCGGGAGTCCAACAGCTCCATCAGCTCATCGGACTGTTTTTCGTGGATGGCTTCAAAGTCCATGTTCTCAATGTTGTCCATTGCCGAGCCTCCTTTCGGAAATTTGCTTTTGCGAAATTACTTGCCGAGATAGTCGGCCTGAGTGCGGCTGAGGGTGTCTATCTCAACGCCCATTGCCTTTAATTTGCGCCGTGCAACGGCTTCGTCGATATCCTTGGGTACGGCGACTACATCGGCGCTGAGCTTGCCCTTATTGTTTGCCAAGAACTGCGCCGAAAGTGCCTGAATCGCAAAGCTCATGTCCATGATCTCCGCCGGATGACCGTCGGCTGCGGCAAGATTCACGAGTCTGCCCTCGGCGATGGTGAATAGCGTCTTGCCGTTGGGCATGACATAGCCCTGAATGTTATGACGAGCCTCATATTTCCTGACCGCCATTCTTTCGAGCGCTTCCATGTCGACCTCAATGTTGAAGTGACCTGCGTTTGAAAGGATAGCGCCGTCCTTCATGAGTGGAAAATGCTCGGCGGTGATGATATCCCTGCCGCCGGTGACGGTACAGAAGATATCGCCGATCTTGGCAGCTTCTTTCATTGGCATGACCTCATAGCCGTCCATGACGGCCTCAAGCGCACGCACGGGGTCTGTCTCCGTGACGATGACCTTTGCGCCCAAGCCCTTTGCACGCAGCGTAACGCCCTTGCCGCACCAGCCGTAGCCGGAGATGACGACATATTTGCCCGCAATGATGAGATTTGTCGTGCGGCAGATACCGTCCCACACAGATTGGCCCGTGCCGTAGCGGTTATCGAACATGTGCTTGCAGTCGGCATCGTTGACCATGACCATGGGGAACTTAAGCTCACCCTTGCGTGACATTATTCTGAGCCGGTTTATACCGGTCGTAGTCTCCTCGCAGCCGCCTATGACATTCGGAATGAGGTCGGTATACTTGGTGTGCATCAGATGTACAAGGTCGCCGCCGTCATCGATGATGATATTGGGGCCGACCTTGAGTACTTCCTCAAGACACTGCTCATACTGCTCCATCGAGCAGCCGTACTCGGCGAATACATTCATGCCGCCGCTTACCAGCGCTGCGGCAACATCGTCCTGAGTCGAAAGGGGGTTTGAGCCTGTGACATACATCTTTGCGCCGCCCATTTCCATGACACGGCACAGGTAAGCGGTCTTTGCCTCAAGGTGCACCGATAGTGCGACCTTCATACCGGCAAAAGGCTTTTCTCTCTTGAAATCCTCGCCTATGCCACGCAAAACAGGCATATTGCGCTCTACCCAGTTTATCTTCATCTCGCCGGACGGTGCAAGGCTTATATCCTTTATCCTGCTCATGGTCAAACCTCCAAACATTTTCTAAACGATTTATTTTACCACCATATTTCATACTTCGCAAGTATCGCAGACTCAAATACAACGAAAAAGGCGTGCCATCGGCACGCCTTTCAGGTCGTAAGTTTTTACTTTTCGAGTGTTTCGGTGTACTGGAGCTTTGCGCTCTTGGCAACAAGGCTCGACAATGCAACCAGTGCAATGACGTTTGGCAGTACCATGATGTTGTTGAACATATCGGTCAGCTCCCAAACAAGGTCGTTCTGCAGCAGTGAGCCGAGGACGACGAAGATTATCGCAAGTATCGAGTAAGGGATGACTGCCTTTTTGCCGAAGAGATACTCAATATTGATGCGGCCGAAGAAGTTCCAGCCGATGATGGTCGAGAATGCGAAGAACAGGAGGCAGATTGCAACGAATGCGCCGCCGAAACTGCTTCCGAACACACTTCCGAATGCGATCTGTGCCATGTTGGTCTTTGCGATGCCCTCGGGAACGCCGTTTGCAACGCCTGCTGCGAGCACGCCGTCACCGGTGTAGAGGGTGGAGATAACGACGAGTGCGGTCATGGTCAGAACAATGAAGGTGTCGATGAACACGCCCATCATTGCAACGATGCCCTGCTCATGCGGGCACTTGACATTTGCCTGTGCGTGTGCGTGAGGGGTAGAGCCCATACCGGCCTCGTTGGAGAAAAGGCCTCTCTTTGCGCCCTGCGAGATAGCTGCCATGAGGGCTGCGCCGATGCTGCCGCCGAGGACTGCGGTGGGGTTGAATGCATACTTGAAGATCATGCCGAAGGTCTCGGGGATGAACTTGATGCGTGCGATGATGATAACAAGACCGCCGAGGATGTAGAGCACTGCCATGACGGGGACTATCTTCTCGGTCGCAGCGGCGAGGCGCTGAGTGCCGCCGAGGAAGATGAAGCCCGCAACGATAGCCACGATAGCGCCGCTTACCCAGCCGGGGATGTTGAAGGCGCTGGTGCAACTCTCGGCAATGGAGTTGGACTGTACCATGGTGCCCATGAAGCCGAGTGCGAGAATGATGGCAACGGCGAAAAAGCCTGCGAGGAACTTGCCGAACTTGCCTTTGAATGCGGTCTTTATATAGTACACGGGGCCGCCGGAGACGCTGCCGTCAGCGTTAATGACACGGGTCTTCTGAGCCAGAACGGCCTCGGCATAGATGGTAGCCATGCCGAAGAATGCGATTATCCACATCCAGAAGATTGCGCCCGGGCCGCCGATAAGGATAGCGCCGCAAGCACCGACAATGTTGCCGGTACCAACCTGAGCGGCAATAGCGGTGGTCAGCGCCTGGAAAGAGCTCATGCCGCCTTTATGCTTATCGCCTTTAAGGCTGATGTTTCCGAACACCTTGCGCCATGCCTCGCCGAAGCAGCGGACCTGGACGAATCTGGTCTTTATCGAGAACCAGAGGCCGCAGCCGACGAGCAGGAAAATGAGCATGTAGTTGGACAGATAAGTGTTTATCTGACATACAATTTCGTACAGTTTTGCTTCCATCTTTCTTTCCTCCAAAACAAAAAAACTGCTGAACAAAATTCAGCAGCTCCGGAGACATAATAGAAAACATATAAATATTTATGCTTCCTCTGTCCTTTGGCCTGAGAGATTCGGCTTTCGCCTTACACCTTCGGCACCCTTTCGGGATTCTCCAGAGCTTCCTCCGCCCCCAGTCTCCTAAGATTCTTGGGGTTTCACGGGAATTGATGCTGATAATTTAGCATATATATAAACGCATGTCAATAGTTTTTTATTGTTAAATATCAAATTAATTCATAGATAGTTAACACAATCAAAGTCGGGTTATACTAAAATCGTCATACCCCCAGTGAAAGGAAAATAATTTCATGAAAAAGATCACAGCTTTGATCCTCGCCCTTATGCTTCTAGGCAGCAGCGTCTGCCATGCCGACAACATATCCGACAGCCGCACAGTCATAGGCGCAGATCTCGACAGCAACGAGATAGCGTCCGTGTACAAGTCCTTCGGCATTGAGCGAGGCGATGTAAAGGAGCTTACCGTTACAAACGCAGACGAGCGCAAGTACCTTGAAGGTCAGGTCGACGAGAGCCTCATCGGCACAAGGTCGATATCCTGCATCTACATTGAGGCGCAGGGCAGCGGCGAGGGGCTTGATGTTTCGGTCGACAACATTACATGGTGCACCGCCGACATGTACATGAACGCCATGGTCACCGCCGGCATCACCGATGCAAATGTCAAGATCGTTGCGCCCTACAAGGTCTCCGGCACGGCTGCCCTCACCGGCATCTACATGGCGTATGAGGACATTACCGGCAAGAAGCTTGACGAGGACGCAAAGCTTGTCGGCACAAAGGAGCTCACCATAACCGCCGAGCTTGCAGACGAGATAGGCAGCGCAGACTCCACCGCCATCGTCAATGAGCTCAAGCTCATCCTCGACCAGACCAAGGATATGACCGATGACGAGCTGCGTGAGCAGATAAAGCAGATCGCCGAAAAGTACGAGGTCACGCTCAATGATTCGCAGATAGACCAGCTTATAAGCCTCTGCCGCTCGCTTGAAAAGCTCGATGTTTCCGCCCTCAAGGAGAAGGTCGAGCAGGTGCAGCAGTACATCAAGAACATTGCCGACACCAAGGGCTCGGTCGAAAAGTTCTTGTCGGAGGCTGCCGACACCGTCACCGAGTTTGTAAACAAGGTCATCGACTTCTTCAAAAATCTGTTCGGCTGATAAGCAAAGCAAAAGCCGCCTGTGGTCTCACAGGCGGCTTATTTTAGTATAAAACAGAGCATCCGTTTTAATGCTTATCGGGCGTAAATTTTATAACATCAGAAATGTCACAATTTAGCATATTGCAGATATCGTTTAGCGTAGCAGTGGAAATATTCCTGTTATGCTTTAATGAATCAAGCGTTCCCTTGCTGAAGGAATAATCCTTTATCAGCACATATGTCGATATGCCTTTTCTTTTCAGAGTGTCCCACAATGGTTCATATGTGATAATAAGAATCACCTCCATATTGATTCTTATTATATTTCTCACATTTGCTCTTGAATATTCCCGAGATATTGGGTATACTGTAAAAAAGCCGCAGAAAGCGGAATAAAAATACGGGAGGATAAGATAATGAGTAAATGCGCACTATGTAGAAAAGAGATGCAAGACAGCGAAAATTCTATGCTCCACAGTACATTCGGGCTTTTGCCGTCGTCATTAAAGGTATGCTCCAACTGTAGCGAGGAGCTTAAATTTCTGTACAACGAGGCTTCTAAAATGCCCGATAAAGACTATGTAGCCGAGTGCGATCGCTTTGAGGCAAAGTACAACAACGCTGCTGCCCATGCCGTTATTTATGAGTTAAATCGAATTAATAAATCTGAAGAACTATCAGATACTATACATCTTTTCGCAACGATTTTTCTTATTTTAGGGCTTGCCGTCTTCTTTATCGCAGATATGACCAGTTATGTAACGGAATACAATGTCGTAAACGGAAGATTAGTTGAAACTTTAAGTAATGCGACACTTATTGACATCTCACTAACAGTTGCCTCTATTTCATTTATTCTGAGGCTTCTTACAAAAAAGAAGAAAAAGTAATATGACATTAACTGAGTTTAGCGAGTTATCCAATGTCAAAGAGGAAACAATTTTGAAAAGGCTAATTGACATCAAGGGCTGCAAGTTGATCGACGGTGATTTGTCCTTTTCAAGCGGCACCAGGTATCCTTGCAAAACCGGTTTAAGGATAAAAGATCCGGCAGATAAGTATTACGCCATCTTATATGCAATAGGTCACAATCGCTATATCGACAACAGATATATCGGCGTGGATACCGAGACTTTTTCAGCGATGCTTGAGGAGCTAACGGAAATAAAATATATAGTTCCCATCAATGTTGAAAATCATTTTGGTGCTAATGCATATGCTATAACGATTTTAGGCTCTAATATGCTGGCAAAGAACAAAAACAGACTAATTAATGAACTGGCACAAGCTTTAGGAACATTTTCCGGCGCTGCTCTTGCTGCATATTGTAATTAACAAAATTCTTTATTCCAAACCATAAGCTCTTTGGCAAGACTTAAGCCGCCTGTGGTCTCACAGGCGGCTTATTTTTATAGCGGCTGCTTTTTAATTTGTGCCCATTTGCGGGGGTACTTAGGATGCGTGGGCTTGAGCTTGCGTATCACAACGGCGGTATGGGTAATGTCCGTTCCGGGGATGGTGTAGGCATCGGTACTCTCAACCTTAGCGCCGAGGAGGTGCAGCGCGTTTTCGGCCTCTGTGAGCTCCTGTGAGCAATCCGGACCCTTCATGGCTATAAACACCCCGCCGACCTTCACGAATGGCAGGCACAGCTCGCACAGGACATTCAGGCGGGCAACCGCTCGTGAGGTCGCAGCATCAAAGGCGGCGTAGAGCTCCTTGGGCGCTTCCTCTGCCCTTGCGTGCAGGCAGGCTACATCGTCAAAGCTGAGCTTTTTGCAGGTCTCGGCGAGAAACTCGATGCGTTTATTAAGACTGTCAAGCAGTGTGAGCCTGATGCTCGGCTCGGCAATCTTCAGCGCAAGACCGGGGAAGCCTGCGCCGGTGCCGACATCAATGACGGTCTTGTCCTTGAAATTGCAAACGCTCAGCAGAGCTGCGCAATCGAGAAAATGCAGGCGTGCAACATCTTCCCTGCCGCTTATCGCAGTCAGGTTCATGACGGCGTTGCGCTCCTCAAGATATTCAAAATATGTGTTGTAGCGTTCAAACGCTTTCCCATCCGGCTCAATGCCGAGTTCCGCAAAGCCGCTGCGCAGTATATCTTCCATACAAAACCTCAAAAAGAAAAATGAGCTGTAAAATTTACAGTTCATTTTATCATATTAGTTCGGATTTAGCAATCAGAGAAAGAAATTGTGATCTGCGATGTTGATGACAAACCTTGTATTCTGACTTATCCAGTTCGCACCGTAGCGCCCCTGCTGGAAAAACAGAGCCTCGCCGACGGTGTTGTAGCCCTCAAAGACCATCTTTGCGCAGATGGTGCTTATCTCGTACGGGTCAAGGTATATTGCTCCCGACGCAACGGGCGCAAACTGCCCCTGCTGGAAGATGACATCCTTTACGGTGTTTTTGAACCTGCCGCTTTCAACTCGGTTCATGACAACATTGCCGACACCTATCTGGCCCGCTACGGGCTGATTTCCCGACTCGTATGTGATGATCCTGCTCATCCAGTAGAGATCGTCCTCATCATAGAACTCATCCCCGCTGACAAGCAGAGCCTTGTTTGCCGTGTCAAGATCATATGCTTCAAGCTCGGCGTCCCAATTTGCATCGAGGGTAAAGATCTTCTCGATTGCATCAATGGGAACCACCGCAGAGCCGTCGATCTCCATATAGCCGTCCGGCAAGTAGAAATACCGTCCGTTCGCACTCATGTACTCGTCATCCTTGCAAACGGCTATCTCGATATCTCCGACCTCGACGGTCAGTGTATTTTTCTCATAGTTAAAGTCCGACTCGGTCTCGTAGCCGAGAACTGCGCCGGTGGTCTCAAGCGGCAGATAGGTGGTATCGCCGACGGTGTAGCCCCTGAACGACAGCAGCCCGTCAATGTAAACAGGCGTCTCGGTATACTCGAGCTCGGGTTCCGCCTCATCCGCGAAAGCATTCACGCAGAAGAAGGCGCACAGCAAACAGGCAACGAATACGAGGCTAATATTGAATTTGCTGACTTTACTCATATAACGCTCCTGACATAATTTTTATGTTCGGTGATTTGCCGAACATTAGCCATATAACTCTCTGGCATATAAATTATATCGGAACGAACACGGGTGGGTAAATAGTTATATTGCACAAACGGAGCGTGTCGAATTTGTGCAATGTTTCTAACGCTATTTGTCACATCGCAATATTTAGGGCTTGTTTTTTGTGCTAAACACTGCATTTTGTGGCTTAGTCATGTTGCACAAAGATATAAATTCGACAACATTTTATAAAAAAACAGTAAAAATTATTACAAATGTTAATCACATGTATAACATTATGTAAATCAATTGCGTTATGCGAAATAATTATGTAAACCAAATCGCATATTTTATATGCATTTTTTAAGTGCCTGTGCAAGCTGATCGGGGCACGATGTGGACTTAAATCCGCAGTGTATACCCTCCATTCTCGCTATGGCTTCCTCGACCGGCATCCCCACAAGAAGCGCTGAAATGCCTTGCAGATTGCCGCTGCAGCCGCCCTTGACCTCCACTTTTTCGATTTTACCGTCCTCGACGTCTATCGACATAAGCTGCGAACAAACGCCCTTCGGCCTATACTCAATATGCATTTTTCCACCTCATTAAATGAATATTTTTAGTTTACATAACAACATTTTCAGTATTTGAAGCATCCTACAATTTGTAATATAAGATACCACAACCGACCTGCAAAGTACAGATATATTTTTCGTACGGGGCGAATAAGCTGTTAACTGCGGAGGTGTTATAATGCGAAAGAATAAATCACTCGCAGCCGCCTTTTTGGTGGCTGCCGGGATAGTTCTCGGCGCTGCCTGCCTGTATACCGACAGCCCTGAGCTTTTTACCAACACGATTTCCATGGTCACGACCACACCCGAGGTCAGCGCTTCCGCCGAAACGCCTCCGGCTACCCCGCCGCCCGCAACGGCAAAGCCTACGCCTAAGCCCGGCCCAAGCATTATCCCGACAACGATATCCGGCGGACTGGTCATCAAAAACTCAACGGATTACTCCGTCGATGTGTCCGAGCTTATGAAGCAAGGCAGCCCCGTAAAGCTTAAAAAGGGCGAGCCGCAGATACTCATTATACATACCCATTCAAGCGAGGCCTACTCCCCTGCCGGCCTCGACAAATATGTAGGCTCCGGCAACAGCCGCACGCAGGATAACAATTATAATGTAATAAGAGTAGGCAACGAGCTTGAGAAGTATTTTAAAAAGTACGGACTGAATGTCATCCACGACTGCGGGGTGTACGATTACCCGAGCTACACGGGGTCGTATAACCGAAGCGGTGCGGCAGTGGAAAAGTATCTGAAGGAGTACCCCTCCATCTCCGTGGTCATCGACCTGCACCGTGATGCGATAGGCACAAACGATGTCATTTACAAGACCGTTGCGACCGAAACCGGTGTGTGCGCATCGCAGCTCATGTTTGTCATGGGAACCGACGAAAGTGGGCTTGAGTACCCCAACTGGACCCAAAATCTACGGCTTGCGCTGTATCTGCAAAACGCCGTGTCGGAAAAGCACCCGAGCCTCATGCGGCCGGTGACGCTCGTGCCGTATAGATATAACCAGCATCTGAGCACCGGCTCCGTCATTTTGGAGGTCGGCAGCAACGGCAACACCCTGCAGGAGGCGCTGGCGGCGATAAGGCTGTTTGGCGAAACGGCAGGTCCTGCGCTCGCCGAGCTTGTGGAATAAAAAGTGACCTCCTTGGTGAAGATTACACCAAGGAGGTCTTGTCATGAAAGTTTTTGATATCATGAGCGAGCACATCGTGACCGTCGGGCTTTCCGAGCCCGTGACGGCGGCTGCCCGCCTGTTAAAGCAGCACAATATCGGCGCAGTTCCCGTCTGTGATGACCGAGGTCAGATTCGGGGCATGATAACCGACCGTGACATCGCCGTCAGATGCGTTGCGACGGGTGTCTCCCCCGACGAGGCGAAGGTGGGCGATATCATGACCCGTGGGGTCATAACCGTAAACGACACGGCATATGTCGGCGAGGCCGCTCGGCTTATGGCTGACGCACAGGTGCGCAGGCTGCCCGTGTGCCGCAACGGGCAGCTTGTGGGAATGCTTTCACTTGCGGATCTTGCACGCAACACCGACTGCGACACGGAAGCCGCAGCAGCACTTGCGGAGATATCCTCGAACATTCGCAGAGTATAGGAAAACTCGGCAGTCAACGGACTGCCGAGTTTTTAGGTTCTTTTACTTTACAAAGACATAGGAAGGAACTGAAGTTATCACATTACCGTCTGAACGATATTTGTATGCGATAACAGCGTACCAATAGCCGCTGGACAGGCGTGAATCAGTGACTTTGGTGTCTTCGACCGTATAAACGCCCTTCATCTTGTCTATGTCCTTTGAGCTTCCCATAGCGATGATGTAACCGTCAACGCCCTTTACGGGATCCCACTTAAGGGTAATGCCGCTAGAAGAGCTACTGCCCTTAAGGTTCTTTACTGCCGGGAAGCTGGGAGCTGCAACGACCTGAAATGCAGCGGAATCTGCATAGCTGGTTCTGGAGGATATGGCTACTATCTTGTAATAGTAGTAGTATCCGGCGGTTGCGGTCTTGTCGGTAAATGTGGTGCTCTTGGTCTCACCGAGGAGCTTGTATGTACCGTTCATGGTGCCGGAACGGTAAACCTTGTAGCTTCCGGCGCCGCTGACCTTGCTCCACTTAAAGATGATGTTGCCGTTGTTGTTGTAGTCAATGTAGTAGAGCGGAGTGCCATCGGTATCATAATCTATAAGCTCCAGCGAGGGCATTGCGCAGTCGCAAGTACGGGAAACAACAGTGCTGAATGCGGAGTTGCCTTCGGGCATGACCTTGGAGATAGCCTTTACCTTATAGTAATAGGTATATCCGGCATTTGCGCTTGTGTTGGTGTAGGTCGTGCCGGTCAGGGTGCAGTACAGCTTGTAGGTACCGTTTTTAGTTCCGCTGCGGTAGACCTCGTACTTGGCTGCGCCCTCGACGGGCTTCCATTTGAGAACGACCTTGCCGGTCTCGGCATTGTTGGAGGCCTTGACGACAGGCGCTGCAACATCGCAGGTGCGGGCCGCAATATTGCTGAATGCGGAGTTTGCGGATGCGGTTCTGGATGCAAGAGCCATTACCTTATAGTAATAGGTAACATTGGCCTTGGAGGTCGTATTGGTGTAGCTGGTGGAGGTGGTGGTATACTGTCTTACATACTCGCCGTTCCTTGCGGTAGCACGGTAGATGGCGTATTTCTCTGCACCGTAGACCGCTTTCCACTTGAGCGTCACCTTGCCGTCGGAGGCTCTGTTGCCTGCCGTGATGACGGGTGCTGCGCAGTCGGAGCACTGGGTGATGATGTCGCTCGTGACGATCTCAGCGCCGTTTGCGTCAAGTGCCTTGACCTTGTAGTGGTACCAGTAGCCTGCATATGCGCTGGTGTTGGTGTAGCTGAGCTTTGTCGTGGTGTAGTACAGCTTATACTCGCCGGTCTTTGTGCCGCTGCGGTACACTTCATACTTTGCCGCACCGTCAACGGCTGCCCAAGTCAGCATAACCTTGCCGCTGGTCGGATTGTTGCTTGCAGTTACCTCTATGGTGGGCGCTGCGGGCTCTGCAGGCGGCTCGGGTGTTTCGCTGGGCTCGGGGTCGACGACCTCGCCGGTCTCGGTGCCGGGCGTGGTGGTCTCATTGTCTGCAAATGCAGCAGGAGCCATCAGCGTCAGCACCATCATGAGTGCCAGCAAAATGCTTAAGAATTTTTTCATGGTTACTCTCCAATCCTAATTTAATACATCCAAATTATACAATGCAAACTCCGTTTTATCAATACATTTCTATTTTTTAAATAATAGAAAAAATTGCAGAATTTTTGTCTATTCTGCACATATTGCCATAATAATCCCGACAGCGCAGAAAGCACTGTCGGGCGAACTCTTTGCTTATTTTACATAGATGTATGCGGGCATGGACGGGACAATCGTGCTGTCAGAGCGGTACTTGATACCAACGACCGCATACCAGCAATTTTTGTATATGCCGTTATCGATGAAGTAGTTTGTATCAACGGTAGCAAGAGCCTTCATCTCGGAGATGTCGGCAGTGGTCTCGCCGTAGAAGATCAGATACTCGTCAACGCCCTTTATTGCGCTCCACTGAAGCTTAGTGGCAGTAGAGTCGCTGACATTCTTGAGGTTCTTTGCCTGCGGGAACAACGGTGCTGCGGTGAAGGCAAGAGGCGCCGAATCTGCGTAGTTGCTCCTAGAGGACACGGCAACTATCTTATAGTAGTAGTAATAGCCTGCCGAAGCGGTCTTATCGGTAAATGTGTTGCTCTTGGTCTCGCCGATAAGCTTGTAGGTTCCGTTCTGATAGCCGGAGCGGTAAACCTTATAGCTTGCTGCACCGCTGACCTTGTTCCACACGAAGATCGAGTTGCCGTTGGAGTTATTGCTGATCTCGTAGATGGGCGTGCCGTCATCGTCGTAGCTGAGCACCTTAAACGACGGCATTGCGCAGTCACAGGTGCGTGAGACAACAGTGCTGAATGCGGAGTTGCCCTCGGGCAGAACTGCGGAAATAGCCTTGACCTTGTAGTAATAGGTGTAACCGGCGTTTGCGGTGCTGTTTGTATATTTTGTGTTGCTCGTGGTGCAATATAGCTTATAGGTGCCGTTTTTAGTTCCGCTGCGGTAGACCTCGTACTTGGCTGCGCCCTCGACGGGCTTCCATTTGAGAACGACCTTGCCGGTCTCGGCATTGTTGGAGGCCTTGACGACAGGCGCTGCAACATCGCAGGTGCGGGCCGCAATATTGCTGAATGCGGAGTTTGCGGATGCGGTTCTGGATGCAAGAGCCATTACCTTATAGTAATAGGTAACATTGGCCTTGGAGGTCGTATTGGTGTAGCTGGTGGAGGTGGTGGTATACTGTCTTACATACTCGCCGTTCCTTGCGGTAGCACGGTAGATGGCGTATTTCTCTGCACCGTAGACCGCTTTCCACTTGAGCGTCACCTTGCCGTCGGAGGCTCTGTTGCCTGCCGTGATGACGGGTGCTGCGCAGTCGGAGCACTGGGTGATGATGTCGCTCGTGACGATCTCAGCGCCGTTTGCGTCAAGTGCCTTGACCTTGTAGTGGTACCAGTAGCCTGCATATGCGCTGGTGTTGGTGTAGCTGAGCTTTGTCGTGGTGTAGTACAGCTTATACTCGCCGGTCTTTGTGCCGCTGCGGTACACTTCATACTTTGCCGCACCGTCAACGGCTGCCCAAGTCAGCATAACCTTGCCGCTGGTCGGATTGTTGCTTGCAGTTACCTCTATGGTGGGCGCTGCGGGCTCTGCAGGCGGCTCGGGTGTTTCGCTGGGCTCGGGGTCGACGACCTCGCCGGTCTCGGTGCCGGGCGTGGTGGTCTCATTGTCTGCAAATGCAGCAGGAGCCATCAGCGTCAGCACCATCATGACCGCCAAAAGCATGCTTAACAGTCTTTTCATTGTATATCTCCTATCTTCAAGTTTTTTCTCTCTCATTTTAAGCCATTTGTGTTCTTTAGGCAAGAAAAAATAAAAATTTTTCAAAAAGGGCTTTACAAACGAAAAAGTGTGTGCTATATTATCAGTAACGATAATCATTACTAAGAGGTGAGTTAAATGCAGGTACGGCGAACAAGCAAAAAGCGCTCGGCGATATACGAGGCGCTGTGCAATACCACCGCTCACCCCTCGGCAGAACAGCTGTACTCGCAGCTCAAGCCGGAGATACCCGATCTCAGCCTCGGCACGGTGTACAGAAACCTCAATGTGCTGATGCAGGACGGGCTTATCATCACCGTCGGCCATGTTAACGGCGAGGAACGGTACGATGCCAACACCTCCGACCACTCCCACTTTGTATGCACAAAATGCGGCAGGGTCGACGATGTTTTTCTTGATTTATCGATAGATAAAAGGTATCCTAATGTTGAGGAGTTAACGGGCGGAACGGTCAAGGGACACTCCCTGAGCTACTTCGGTCTGTGCAAAAAATGTTGTGAGTAATGGCTGTTGCCTTACTAAATATAAAAATTATTTTTATTGGAGGATATTATTATGAAGAAATGGGTATGCCCCGTATGCGGCTATGTTCACGAAGGCGACACTCCCCCCGAGTTCTGCCCCCAGTGCAAGGTTCCCGGCAGCAAGTTCATGCTCCAGGCTGACGACAAGACCTGGGCAGCCGAACACATTGTGGGCGTCGGCAAGCAGTTCGGCGCAGATGTCCCCGCCGAGGTTCAGGAGGAGATCATCAGCGGTCTGCGTGCAAACTTTGAGGGCGAGTGCTCCGAGGTCGGTATGTATCTGGCAATGGGCCGTGTTGCTGCCCGTGAGGGTTATCCCGAGATAGCTCTTTACTGGGAGAAGGCTGCCTACGAGGAAGCAGAGCACGCTGCAAAGTTTGCGGAGCTCCTCGGCGAGATCATCACCGATTCCACCAAGAAGAACCTTCAGATGCGTGTCGACGCCGAGAACGGTGCGACCGCCGGTAAGTTCGAGCTTGCAAAGCTCGCAAAGCAGTACAATCTCGACGCTATCCATGATACCGTCCACGAGATGGCCCGTGACGAAGCCCGCCACGGCAAGGCTTTCGAGGGCCTGCTGAATCGCTACTTCGGCAAGTAATCAAATAACAGCAAAACAGCGAGTGGTTTCCCACTCGCTGTTTTTTGAATACAAACAAAAAAGCAGTCTGTCTTGCCGGTGACAGGCTGCTTTCTTGCTCTTTTTACAAAATAAAATATGTGGGGGATTGGGGGGGAATGCATAAAACTCACTGCTGTGCCGTCAGCAGCTTTGTGTTTATAATAGCATCTTTGATTTTTAAAGTCAACGCTTTTGATTATTTAATTTAAATAATAATCATTTATTTTAGTTATTTAATATGTATTGGTTGCAGAATGGTAACAAATATTGACGCAAGCCTTTGCTTTTGGCAATTTGATGCTATGATAGTGCAAAAGCAAGAAAGGCGGGCATGATATGAACCAAAAGAAAATGTACGCTCTTATAAGTCATTATGACACTTACTTCAAGTAGGACGACTGTCGGTTGCTGCATTCGGTGGTCATGGAGCCGCACATCGATGCGCTGCTGTACGCTCCGAACGAGGCTTACCCCTTTTGGAAGCCGGTCACCGCAGGCGCAAGCGAATACAAGATGAGCGCTCCCAGGGGTGCGCTCGGCAAGCGCAACGAATACATGATGTTTATAGACGCAAGTGAGGACATGGACGACCAAGAGACCGCCGTGTGCTTGCAGGTCGTGCTTCTTAACCGGGCAGAGACAGACAGGCTTGTTGAGATCGACCCCGAGCAGTTCAGCAACTTCCTATACCCCGATGACGGAGACCGCCATTTTATCTGCGAGAGAAAGAGATGCGATAAGTTCTAATATTATTCCGATGATATTAAAAATCGTCCGTGAAATTCACGGACGATTTTTAACTATATAATTCTTCTTGCGCCGGTGTAATGCTCGGCGTAGTAGTACGAGTCGAGGTCGGTGATTATTACCTGTCCCTTGCCGGTGGATGCGTGGATAAACTGGCCGTCACCAATGTACATTCCGACATGGCCGATGGGGTCGACATTATCCGAGAAGAACACGAGGTCGCCCGGCTGGAGGTCTGACTTATCGACTGGCGTACCGTCGGTTCTGTACTGACTGCCCGCTCCGCGCTGGAGCTTGTAGCCGTACTGACCGTAGACATAGTAAACAAGCCCTGAGCAGTCAAAGCCCTTGGGCGATGCGCCGCCGTAGACATACGGCACACCGAGATACTGCTTTGCGGTGGCAACTATCTGTCTGCCGAGCTCCGTGCCGGAGCCGCCATCGGTCTTATCGCTCTTGAGCTTTATATAATCTGCGGACATGTAGCCCTTTGTGCCGTTAATGGTAACGGCATACCAGCTGCCGGTCTTGCCGGTTATTGTGACCTTCGTTCCCCTGTCGTAATAGCCGAGGGTCGCATATTCCGTGGACGGTCCTCTTCTCAGACGCACGGAGTCGCCGTTTACATAGCCGGCAGCGTCCATGGTCTGCTTGGGTGCGGGGACGGAGTTGGATGTGCCGAGTGAGATGCCTGTCTTGTACATGTAGCCGTACTTGCCATTGACCGTTATCTCGTACCAGCTGCCATACATACCTGTTATCGTGGCCTTTGAACCGCTGTTTACGGTCTTGACGACGCCGAAGCTCGTGCTGGGTCCCATTCTGAGGTTGGAGCCGTTATCCTTGACGGTGCCGTTTTTTGTGCTGCTGTATGTTGTTGTGGGAACAAGGCGCATATAATCGCCGCTGACATAGCCGGTCTTACCGTTGTAGCTGACCTTGTACCATCCGTTCTTCGAGCCGGTGATGGTCATTTTGGTGCCCTTGGCGTAGGTGCCGACAATGGAGTAGCTCGTGCCTGCACCCTTGCGCATGCGGACATCCGAGCCGGTTATCTTGCCGGTATACTTGGTGGTGGAGCTTGTTGAACTGCTGCCTGTGCTGCCGGATTTAGAAGTTGCCGACAGTGTCATGTAGTCGCCGCTGACATAGCCGGTCTTGCCGTTATACTTGACGGCATACCAGTTGCCGTTTGCACCGGTGACGGTCATCTTTGTACCCTTATCGTATGTGCCGATGATGGAATAGCTCGTGCCTGCGCCCTTGCGCATGCGCACATCCGAGCCGGTTATCTTGCCTGTACCGAAGCTGCCGCTTACGCTTCTGTCGCTCTTTAGATAATCCTTTGACGCATAGCCGATGGTGTTTTTATACATCACCTTGCTCCAGCCGTTGGAGGTGGAAATAACAATCACCTCTGCGCCTTTTGGCATGGTCATGAGGATGGATGCGCTCGTACCGGCACTTTTTCGCAGGTTCAGCGCACTCGTTGTATAAGCGCCGAGCGTTTTATCCGCAGCGGCAGGTATAATGAGCAGCGATATACACATTATTGCCGCAAGCGCTATGCTTATCAGTCGTTTTTTCATTCTTGTCACTCCGTTATTGATTACAACCAGTAAAATAGTCAGTAATCAAATTGTAACACATAGCGCACATTATGTCAACACTTCAGACGGTTTGAGCCGTCGATACATGTAAATATTCTGTGAATCGGGTCGATACGCCTATTTCCAACATCTTGTGGTCGTGGTGAGATTAAACAAATAGTTATTGTGTATTTTGCAGTTTCTTTTTGACGGTTTATATGGTATAATATGATTTGATCTAACCAGTGAGGAACTAAGATAAATGAAAAATAAGCTTTATAAAAAGGTCATATCCCTGACCGTATGCCTTGCGATGCTTATTCCGCTTTGCGCCTGCGGCGATACAAAGGAGCAAAAGCAGGTCTTTGCAATGGACACCGTCATGACGCTCACGGCCTACGGCAAGAACGCAAAGTCCGGCCTCGACGCTGCGACCGGCGTTATAAATTCGCTCAACACCCTGCTCGACCCCGAGGTTGAAAACAGTGCGGCATATCAGCTAAACCATGCCGAGGGGCAGAATGTCATCGTTACGCCGCAGGTGGCGGAGATACTTATCACCGCACTCAAGGTATGCAAGCAGTCGGGCGGCGCACTTGATCTCTCGGTCTACCCCCTCTACCTTGCGTGGGGCGAGTTTGACTCGGAAAAGGGCATCATTCCCTCGAACAAGGAGATAAAGGAGCTTTTGAAGAATGTCCGCTTCTCGGAAACGAGCATCACAGAGTTCAGCGGTGAATCGAACTATTCCGTCAGAATGCCAGCAGGCACGCAGATAAGCTTCGGTGCTGCGGCAAAGGGCTGCGCCTCGGATAGGGCGATTGAAGCCATGCGCAATGCCGGTGTCGAAAGCGGCATCGTCTCTCTTGGCGGTAATGTCCAGACCCTAGGCCTTAAGCCGGACGGCTCAAAGTGGACGGTCGCAGTCGAGGATCCTAACGACACGGGCTCGTATGTCGGAACGCTCAAGGTCGGCGAGACGGCAGTCGTGACAAGCGGAAACTACCAACGGTATTTTATCGGTAGCGACGGTGTTAAATATCACCATCTTATTGATCCAAGCACCGGAGAGCCTGCAAATAACGGTCTTGTCTCCGTTACCGTCGTGTGCGAGGACGGCACGATGGCCGACTGCCTGTCGACGGCGATGTTCGTTCTCGGCGTTAACGGTGCGCTAAACTACTGGCGCAACTACGGCGGCTTTGACATGGTCATGATAACCGATGAAAACGAGGTAATCTGCACGAGCGGCCTTGTCGAGGTGTTTGAGCTTACAAACACCAAGGACTATACTTTTAAGTTCACTGAGTAGGGTTAACATAATTCAGCCACCGTATCAGATATATTGATACGGTGGTGCTTCGTTAAGAGGATTTGGTTTAATGGCATATTTGGACACCGATGTTAGGTACTGCAAGGGTATAGGAGAAAGGAAAGCGCTGCTTTTAAATAAGCTCGGCGTGTTCACCGTACACGACCTTGTTTCCTATTTCCCCAGAAAATACGAAGATCGCAGCCAATTTAAGCCCATAGCGCTCACCTGTGACGGTGAGACAGCCTGCATTCAAGGCATCGTTGCCGACACGCCCCGTCTCGTGCGCATCCGCCGCGGCATGGAGCTTGTGAAGTTCCGTGTCGTGGATGAGAGTGCATCGGTTGACATAACATATTTCAATCAGCCCTATCTCAAGGATCACATACGCCGTGGGCAGTGCCTTAATTTCTACGGCAAGATAATCGGTATCGGCGGTAAACGGACGATGTCCAACCCCGTGTACGAGCCGGAAAACGCACCGGACGGCGTGACGGGCAGAATAGTTCCCGTGTACAGGCTGACAACGGGGCTGTCGCAGAAGCTCGTGATGCACGCCGTGCGGCAGGCGCTGGATGCCTGCGGCGGCGAGCTGCCGGAGGTGCTGCCGGAGGCGCTGCGTGAAAAATACTCGCTTGCTCAGACGGGCTTTGCTTATGAAAACATCCACTTCCCCGCCGATTTCACCGCCTTGGAGCTTGCAAGGCGCAGGCTGATATTCGAGGAGCTGTTCCTGCTCGCCTGCGCTCTCGGCAGGATGAAGGGGCAGCACAGCAAGGCCGACGGATATAAGATGCAGTCTTGTGACCTCAACGAGTTTTGGTCTGCCCTGCCTTTTACACCGACTAATGCGCAGAGGCGGGCGGTGAGCGATGCCCTTGCCGATATGCAGTCGGGCAAGGCGATGAACAGGCTCGTTCAGGGCGATGTCGGCAGCGGCAAAACACTCGTTGCGGCGGCGCTTATATGGTACGCTGCAAAAAACGGATACATGAGTGCGTTCATGGCTCCGACGGAAATTCTGGCAAAGCAGCATTTTGACACTCTGCTGGGCATTCTCTCCCCGCTCGGCCTGCGGATCGGGCTGCTCACGGGTGCGATGACCGCAAAACAGAAGCGTGATGTCAAGACCTCCCTCAGAAACGGTGAATTTGACCTTATCATCGGCACGCATGCGCTGTTTTCCGAGGATGTGGAGTACCCCGATCTCGGGCTTGTCGTCACCGATGAGCAGCACCGCTTCGGCGTAAATCAGCGCTCAAGCCTTATTTCAAAGGGCGACCGCCCGCATGTACTGGTCATGTCCGCAACGCCAATCCCCCGCACATTGGCGCTTATAATATACGGCGATCTTGACATTTCCGTCATTGACGAGCTGCCTCCCGGCCGGCAAAAGGTTGACACCTTCGCCGTCACCGAGAGCTACCGTGTGCGCCTGAACGGATTCATCCGCAAATTAGTTTCCGAAGGGCGGCAGGTGTTTGTCGTCTGCCCGATGATAGAGGAAAACGAGGAGCTCCCGCCGAACTTGAAGTCTGCGCAGGAGCACGCCGCCGAGCTTCAGCGCTACTTCCCCGACCTCAAGGTCGCATGTGTGCACGGAAAGCTCAAGGCCAAGGAAAAGGCAGAGATCATGCAGGCCTTCGTTGCAGGCAGCATTGACATTCTCGTCTCGACAACGGTCATAGAAGTCGGCGTCGATGTGCCGAATGCGGCGCTTATGATAATCGAAAACGCCGACCGTTTCGGCCTTAGCCAGCTTCACCAGCTGCGTGGCCGTGTCGGCCGAGGCAAGCACAAAAGCTACTGCGTTCTGGTCTCCGACACCGACAACGAGGTGTCCGAGGCAAGGCTCAAGGTCATGACGCAGACTAACGACGGCTTTAAAATTTCCGAGGAGGATCTGCGGCTGCGCGGCCCGGGTGATTTCTTCGGCTCAAGGCAGCACGGTCTGCCGGCGATGCATGTCGCCGACCTGTGCTCGGACATGAATGTGCTGCAAACGGCGCAGACGGCGGCGCAGGAGCTGCTCGCTTCCGACCCCGAGCTTGAACAGCCTGAGCATCAGGCGCTTAAGGCTGCGGTCGACAGGCTTTTTGAAATGAATACGGACACGATAAACTGAAAGGTGAAACCATGCGTGAAAATGAAGAAGCCCTCGCCATGCAGCAGAAAGAAAGCCTGCGGAGCTTTGCCGAGGACATTTATAATAAGGTTGGAAGCCGCATTCCCTCAGCCGTGCTGACGCACGACGGGCTGTGCTATACGATCGAATTTAACACCGCCGACCGCTTCTCACTCGTACTCATGGGCAGCGAGACGAATAACGCCGACTGCTTCCAGTCGATGCTCGTGTTTGACGGGTTTTCCGATCTGCTGCTCTCCGACCGCAGGCCGTTAGAGGAGTACAAAGCGCAGCTCGTGCATCTCGTGTGCGGCATCGTCGGCCGCAAAATATGCGTCACGCAGGTCGTCAAACGGCACACCGAACGGCGCATTGAATATAAAGTGTTGAATGACGGTACATGGGAAACCGTCAGTGTTGAGCACAAGCTCACCGGCTTCGGCGCCATCCTCCTGCTGTGGAAAAGCTGCGAAGATAGCTTGAATTTCAACTTAGCGATAAACGACAGGCAGTGATTACACTGCCTGTCGTTTTATATCCCGAATATTTTTAATACGGCGTAGGCGACAGCGCTGCCGCTTAAGGATGACAGCGCCATCAAAAGTCCTGTTTTGGACTTTGGTCTGCGGCGCAGGGTGCTCATGTAGCCGCCGGCGGCGGCTTTGGCCTCGTCCATGAGCTTTGCATGCGTTATACCAGAGGTGCGCATATAGTCCTCACGGACGATGAATATTGCCTCCTCGAACACCTTTTTATCCGGTGATTTTACAACTATTACCCGCTTTGCCGTACCTTTTACCACTTCTGCCGCCTCCTGTGATGATATTTTCTGTTCGGATTTTACCCGTTTTACCATATCCATATACATCACCCACGGGTCTGAACTTTAACGGCGAGCACGGTCATGTCGTCGCAGTTGCCGTAAATTTTCTCGGCTTCACGGAGTGTGTCGCGGGCAAGCAGCTTCATGTCATCGGTTGCCGAGTCCATGACCTCACGCAGCCAGCTGTCGTTCGAGTCACCGATAACCCCATCTGAGGCGATTATCGCCGTGCTGCCGGGCTTCAGGCGCATACGCACAACATCGGGTGCAGTGGAAGTGCCGTCGCCGAGGCCGGGTGCAAAGCTCTCGCCCTTGATGCGGCGGATGTTCTTGCCGTTCATGACATAACTTGGCGCAGCGCCGTACTTATAAAAGCAGGTCTCACCGGAGAATAGGTCAACGCACATGAGATCGACCGTTGCAAACCCCCAGTTATCGCCGCTTTTCAAAAGCATCACGGAGTTGAGCGTTTTCATGGCAACGGCGGGGTCGATGCCCGAGCGCAGGAACTTTTCGAGTATCTCGATGACCTCCTTGCTCTCGCTTGCAGCCTCGGGACCGCAGCCCATGCCATCGGACAGGATGACGCACAAAACGCCTGAGTCGGTCTTGAAATATGTTCCCCGGTCGCCGCTTACCTTCTCGCCCTTTTTCTTCATCGCCGCAATGCCGACGGATACGGCAAGGGGCTCGGCCTCAATGAGCGTGAGCTTTGCCATGCCGTCGTTTGCGGATCTCTGACGGCAAAGGCGCAGGCCGAGTACCGCAGACAGCTTTTCAAGATAGTCGGGGTCTTCATACAGCCTTGAAAGCGAACCCGATTCCACCACCGCACGCAGTCTGCCCCGTCCGTCACGGTACACCGCCGCATCCGCTTCAATGTCCATCGTGCGCAGATAGCGCATGAGTCGCCGCTCGGCAAGGTGGTCGGCGCCGTTTATGCTGCCGAGCTCCTCGGCAACGCCGCCGAGGATATCCGCCATGTCCGAATACTGCCCCCACGCCGTGTCACGGCTTTCACGCAGCTGCGCCGCAAAATGCTTGCGATAAGCCGCAGCACGCAGTTCACCGTTGACGGCGGTGACGAATGCCTCGGGCGTTCGGCATTTTTCAACGAACCTCAGCGGGATATCGCCGAGCTGGAGCGTGCCCCGCTTTGTCATGGCGGCCGTTGCATCGTTTAATGCCGAAAGCGTTTCCATGTACTCGCTGTTCCAGCAACGATTTTTGTCCTTGCACATGACGCACACGCAGTCGGCGGCACGATCAAACACCTTGGCAGGGTCTGCGTCGTTGTATTTTTGCTCGACATTGCGCCGCACTATCTCAAACAGCCCCGCATACGCCGAGCCGAGCTGCGCAACCCGCCGTGAGACATAGCGTCTGAGCCCCGATTCCCCGCTGCCGCCGCCGACGGGTTGGATGATAGTCCCCACGGTGCAAATCACATTTGACGGCAGGAGCATGAAAATGACCGATGCGCAGAGCACTTCGACAAGGTCGCTAAGCTGCGGTGCTACCGTCCATGCGAGTGCTGCCGCAACGGCATTTGAGAGAACGAATGCAAGCAGGAACGCAAGCCTGCCGCAGCGGTTAAACAGGCCCGAAAGCAGTCCCGAAAACGCATAAGCCATCGTGAAAAATGGTGTTCCGCCGGTCGTGAGATCCATCGCAATACCAAACACCGTGCCGACGGTGCAGCCGGTCATCATCCCACAGCGCAGTGAGCTCATCATAATGATGAGCACCGCCGCAAAGCGACCGACGGACAGTGTGTCAAACAGGACAAGTCTCGACAGCGCCATCATGAACACGGCAACGGTTATCAAGATCGCACTTGACCGTCGTATCTCGGCAGACTCGGTCGTGGGTTCATCCTTTTTGAGCGCCTCGGCGATAAAGTAGCTCACGCCGAAGGCAAGCACCGTTTCCAAAAATACGACTGCAACGGTGGGTGCATTGCTTAGTATCTGCGAAAAGCTCGACAGCACGCCGGTGGCTAAGGTCACGGCGGCAGCGGTTGTCGGCGCAAAGAGAGTTTTTTTGTATAGCTTTGTGTCCTGAAACGAAAACTCCACCGTGAAAACGATAACTACCGCCGCAAGGTAGCGTATGCCCCATGACAGGCCGCCGGAGACTATGTAGCCGAGCGCCGCCCCAAGCAGGCAGCACACTCCGTTGACCCCCGCTCCGGCAGCGGCAACTATCGCAATGCCGAACGGACCGGCCGTGCCTAATACCCTCGCCGTGCCGAGCACAAAGCCGCCGACAAGATACATGACAGCCCATGCTATGGCGGTGACATCCTCAGAATTTCGCTGCACCACGCTGTCCTCAAATGCGGTCTTTATCGCCGCTATCGAGCCTTTTACATTCATAATATCGCCTCCGAAGTTTACATAAGGTATTATTTATTATACTTATGTAATTCCCCGAAGTGCGTCATTTGGCGCTGTTGAGAAATGTTTTATCAGCAGGGGAAATAAGCGAAAATAAAAACAGGACTGTTTCCAGTCCTGTTTTTCAGTCTATCGTGAAGCTTTTGCCGAAGGGATACGGATTTCCCCTCACCTTTTGCATCCAATCGATGATACCGGCCTTATCGGTCACGACCATGCCTGACAGGCGATCGATGCCGAGCGATTTTAGCTCGGGACACATGGGGACGGTCGGGCCGATGACGACGGTCTTTGCGTTTCGAGATAGCTCAAGCAGCCTCGGCATGGTCTTGTTCACCGCCGCGCTTCCTGTGATGATAGAGACATCGCATTCGGGCAGGATATACTCGCAGGCACTGTCCGGCAGGTCACCGTCACGGGGCTCTCTCTCAATTATGTAAATCTCTTTTGCTCCCTTCAGTGCTTCATCGCCGAGTTTCAGGTGACCAATGAGCGCAACGGTCTTCCCCTCAATATCCATGCCGTCGGTGCAGCTTTTCTCGCCGTCGGCAAGGTGCAGGCGCTCCATGCGCTCGGTCGTATTGTAAAAGGCATTTATGACTGCCATCGCCTCGCTCGCCTCATTAAAGCTCCAGCTCATAACGGCCTGTGCCGCTGTCTTTGCGCCCAGCCCCACGAGTGAGGCAAACTTGCGCTGCACGCTCTCGCCCTCGGTGTTCATGGCAATTCCGAAGCTGCCGTTTGATAGCTCTGCTCCGACCCACGCAGTTCCCCGCACGATACCTGTCACGGTAAGCGTATCATCCATGCCGTCTATTAAAATCTTATAATAACCCTTCATGATCACACCTCTATATCTTTCTTGCGTTATTATAGCAGGCAATGTTATAATTGCGCAAGAGGTGAACGACATGTACTTTGACACCCATGCGCATTATGACAGCGGAGCGTTCAACGCCGACCGCTATGAGATACTCGGCTCGATGCCCGCAAGCAATGTTGGGCTCATCGTCGACCCGGGCTGCGATCTTGAAAGCAGCAAGGCGGCGACAGCGCTTGCCGAGCGCTTTGATTTTGTATACGCCGCCGTCGGCTGGCATCCCGAAGATATGGACAAGCTTTCGGAGGAAGCTTACGCTGAATTGGAACGGCTTGCCGAGCATCCGAAGTGCGTTGCCATCGGCGAGATAGGCCTTGACTACTATTGGGACGACACCCACAAGGCCGAACAAAAGGTGCTTTTCAGGCGGCAGATAGAGCTTGCTTTAAGGCTTAATAAGCCCGTCATCGTCCACGACCGTGAGGCGCACGGCGACTGTATGGAGATAGTGCGGGACTACCCAGCTCTGCGTGGCGTGTTCCACTGCTACTCGGGCAGCGCCGAGATGGCGGCGGAGCTATTAAAGCGTGGCTGGTACCTCGGCTTTGACGGGCCTATCACATACAAAAACGCCCGTAAGGCAATTGAGGTTCTCGAAATATGCCCGCTCGATAAAATGGTCATCGAGACCGACAGCCCGTATCTCACCCCAGTGCCGAACCGAGGCAAGCGCAACGACTCACGGCAGCTTGAGTTTGTCGTGCGCAAAATCGCCGAGGTAAAGGGATTGAGCGCCGAGAATGTCGAGGAGCTTACATATACTAACGGCAAAAAATTATTCGGAATTGGTGATTGAAATGTATAAACCCGAAAAGATACTGACCGGTGCGCCGAACGCCCGTGACCTCGGCGGCATCGAGACCGCCGACGGCAGGTGTGTAAAACCGAACCGGCTTATAAGAAGCGGCATGCTCGCAAGGCTCACGGACGAGGATGTGAAATACCTCAAGTCCGCAGGGCTCAAGACCGTTGTCGATTTTCGCACGAGCGCAGAGCGTGTGCAGAAGCCCGACAGGCAAATTGACAATGTCAAATATATCGTCTGCCCCATGCTTGAGGACAAGACCGAGGGCATCACCCGTGACAAGCCTGAAAGCGAGGATGAGGAGGCGCAGCGAACGCTGAAAATGGCTCACCACCTTATGGCGACAGACCCCGACGGTGTCCGGCAGATGCGAAGCCTCTACCCTATTCTCGTTACGCTCGATCACTCGATAGAGCACTACCGCAAATTCTTTGAGATACTGCTAAACCACGAGACCGGTGCGCTTTTATACCACTGCACCATGGGCAAGGACCGTGTCGGCACGGCTACGGCGCTGCTGCTGACGGCGCTCGGCGTTCCCCGTGAGGGCATCGTTGCAGACTACATGATCACCCGTGAGCGCTGCGCCCCGGGCACGCAGAGGCTGCTTAATAACTGCCGCAAGTTTACCGACGACGAGGCGGTGCTTGAGTTTGTCTACCGTCTTGACACCGTGCAGGAGGACTTCATCGCCGCGACCTTTGAGACCATTGACGAGGTGCACGGCGGTATGGACAGCTTCCTGCGTGAGAAAATGGGGCTTGACGAAGCGTCCATCGATAGGCTCAAGGCACTGTATCTGGAGTAAAATATACACATAGTTAAAAATCAGACATTCCAGCAGGAATGTCTGATTTTTTTGTGTTTTAACAGCAATGTCCATATTTATATTTTCGATACATTGGTATGACATGTATGAACAATTATAAGGAGTGAGTTGAATGAAGCGATTTTCATGCTTTTTACTCGCAATACTCATGCTGCTGAGCCTTGCGCCGGTCGCAACGGCCGACAGCAGCAACACGCTGACCGTGCAGACGCGCACGGCGCAGTACACCTTCAAGGTCGGCGAGACATTTACATATTCGTATTGGCTGCGCCTTACGCCCGACCTTGTAAACTACAGCGAGGATTATCTCGTTAAGTACATTACCGATATGGCAGATGATCTTGGTGTGAAGCTGCCCGGAGCATCTCTCGGCAAGCTTCAGCTCGGTACGCTCACCAGGATGAAGCTAAAGTCCGCAGGCGGCAACATCAAGTACGACACTGACTGCCTGACACTTGTTTCGGCAAGCATGCCCAACACAAAAAAGGGCTACACCGTGAAGAAAACCGATGCTTTGGCAGGCTCGCTCGTCGACTCCGGCGTTCTCGATTTTACAAATTCCGACCTCGGATTCTGGACGGGCAAGGTCAACGACACGAACGACCAGACCGTGTTCATCCCCTACGAGTCCTACGAAACGATAAACGACGAACAGCCTACCGTAGTCCTCAAGTCACTTGTCGACGATGTAGGGCTCGATATCCGCTATTTCAACACCGCCGGCGATAAGGACGACTACAAGCGTCCCGGTGCGGGCGTTGCCGTCAACATGTACGGCATGACGACCGACGGCCGCTACATAAAGCTCAGCGCCAAAACCACCGGCAACGATGTCACTTGGTTCTACGATGTACCGTATGGTCAATATTATGTAAACTGCTCATTCACGAATGCAAACGGCAACATCTACGCTACGCCCGACCCCGAGAAGGCCGAGCACATCAATGTTCCGGCAACCGGCGAGGTGCAGGCGCTTTGGCTCGTGCGCACCGATCCCGAGACGCAGAAGAAGATCGATGTGACTATCAACTGGGTCGGCGACGAAGGCTACCTGCCCGTACGGCCGGATTACCTCGTTGCCGAGCTCAAAGCCAGCGACAATTCGAGCGTCCTGCACAAGCGCCTTATCGAGCGTGACCAGACCTCGGAGAGCTTTGACTGCGTGGATATCTACGATGCCGACGGCAACAAGATCACCTATGATCTGAGCATCAATGCGGTTTATGGCGCATCGCAGGTCGCTTTGGGAAATGCCGTGTTCCCGTACACGGTCACCATCGACAAGAGCTTCGGTTCGGACGGTGCCGAGAACTTCACCGTTACGCTCGTTTACTGCGGCGATAAGTCCGACCTCGGCGTCATAAAGCCCGACGCAAGCGGCCACTACTGGGTCGAGCAGACCTCCCTGCGCACCGAGCCGAGCTGCACAGTCGGCGGCAGAGCGTATTATATCTGCTCGGCGTGCCACCAGACAAAATATGAGACCGTCCCCGCCAACGGACACAAGTGGGACAGCGGCAAGGTCACGAAAGCTGCCGGATGCGAGACCGTCGGAGAAATGACCTACACCTGCTCGGTTTGCAGCGCAAAAAGAACGGAAGCGATAGCTGCGACCGGCCACAGCTACGCAAACGGTAAATGCACACGCTGCGGTGCGGCAGACCCCAATTATAAGCCTGCACCCAAGGCTCCCGAGCTCAAGATAACCACCTCGGCGGGCAAGCCGAAGATATATTGGAACGCAGTTGACGGTGCGGTAAAGTACTGGGTGTACCGCTCAACAGACGGCAAGAATTTTAAATATTACGACAGCACGAAAAAGACAAGCTACACCAACAGCTCAACTTCCATCGGTACGACCTACTACTACAAGGTCAAGGCAGTGAACGCAAACAATGCTGCCTCGGATTACAGCGTATCCAAGAGCATTCAGTGCAGGCCCGCAGCTCCGACCGTGAGCATAAACCGTTCAAACGGCAAGCCGAAGCTGAGTTGGAAGGCAGTTTCGGGCGCAACGAAGTATTGGATATACCGCTCGACCGATGGCAAGAATTTCAAGTATTTTGACAGCACCACCAAGACCAGCTACACCAACTCCGGTGCGGCATCCGGTACGAAGTATTATTACCGTGTCAAGGCCGTCGCGGTCGTGAACGGTAAGAATGTTATATCCGCCAACAGCAGCACAAAGAGCCTGATGACGACACTTGCAAAGCCCTCGGTGAGCATTACTACCTCGAACGGCAAGCCGAAGCTGACTTGGAAAGCGGTCACGGGTGCGGACAAATACTATGTCTATCGTTCGACCAACGGCAAAAACTTCAGCTACTGGGACAGCACGACCAAGACTTCCTACATAAACAGCGGTGCAAAGAAAAATACCAAGTACTACTACAAGGTCAAGGCCGTCTGCGCATCAAACTCCAATGCAAACTCCGCCCAGAGCGATGCCGTAAGCATCAAAGCAACAAAATAAGCATATAGACCCAAACGCCCCCGTGTCGATATGACCCCATAGCGCAGCCTTGAAACATTTTCGGGTTTTCAAGTGTCTACTATATGTGGCTTATATTTGACGCACGGGGGCTTATTTCGTTTTCGACAGGAAAATTGCAAAATCGACAGTTGTGCTTCGGGAGATTTGAAGATATAATGCAAGACATGAATAAAGAAAGAAGGATCTATTGAGCGTGAGAAAGAGAGTATTAAGCGGGATAATTGCGCTTTTGATGGTCGTGTCGCTGCTGCCGGTGAGCGCATCGGCCGATAGCGAGTGCAGCGAGCACAGCTTCGGCGAGTGGACGGTCGTAAGCGAGGCCGACTGCACCGAGGTCGGTGTTGAGACGAGAACATGCGAAAGCTGCGGCGAGACCGAGAACCGCCAAACGCCCGCACTCGGCCATGTCTACATACTCGGCAAGTGCTCCCGCTGCGGCTTGGAGGACGCAAGCTACATTGCGCCACCCGAGCTTAGGATAACCACCGCATCCGGCCACCCCAAGCTCAGCTGGGACGCAGTCGACGGCGTGTATAAATACTGGCTTTACCGCTCAACCGACGGCGAGAGCTTCAAGTACTACGACAGGACGAGCAAGACAAGCTATACCAACACCTCAACCGAGATCGGCACGACCTATTGGTACAAGGTCAAGGCGGTCAGGCTCGTCGAGGGCAAGGATCAAGCCTCGGACTACAGCGAGGCGATAAGCATGCAGTGCCGCCCAGCCGCACCGAGCCTGAGCATCACTCGGTCAAACGGCAAGCCCAAGCTCACATGGAACGCAGTTGACGGCGCAGTGAAGTACTGGGTGTACCGCTCCACCGACGGCGTGAATTTTAAATATTGGGATACGACAACGAGGACGCAGTACATAAACACCGGCGCACAGTTCAGCACGACATACTACTACCGCATAAAGGCGGTGAACGGGGCAAATGTCGTCTCCGGCTTCAGCAGCACAAGGAGCATCCTCACGGCGCTTGCCGCTCCCACCATCAGCATTACCACCGTGGGCGGCAGGCCGCATATCACTTGGGATGCAATTGACGGTGCAAACGGCTACTATGTTTTCCGCTCGGTTGACGGCAAGAGCTACAGCTATCAGGGCTACGCGACAAAAACCAGCTTTACCAACACAGACTACGAGGTAGGCAAGGTCTACTACTACAAAGTCAAGGCGGATAATTCCGAGCTCGACACGCTAACCGGCGATGCCTTGGACAGAACGGCGGCCAAGCTCGTTGCGCAGGCAAGAGCTTGGCTCGGCTGCAAGGAAGCCGACGGCAGCAACAAGGAGATAATCGACATCTATAACGGCCGCAAGCCGCTGCCGAGGGGCTATAAGCTCGGCTACACGGAGGCGTGGTGCGCAGCGTTCGTGTCGGCCTGCGCCATCAAGACCGGCATGGCGGATATCATCCCGCAGGAGTGCGGCTGCGGCTCGATGGTGAGGCTGTTTAAGCAGCTCGATTCGTGGGACGAGTCCGATGCAAGAATACCGGACCCGGGCGATATCATCTTCTTCGACTGGGACGATAACGGCTACGGCGACAACACCGGCTTCCCCGGACATGTCGGCATCGTCGAGAAGGTCGTCGGCTCGACCGTCACGGTCATCGACGGCAACAACAAAGATGACGCAGTCGGCCGCAGGACTATCGAGATAAACGGCAGGTTTATCCGTGGCTACGGCGTACCGAAATACAAGCCGTCCCCGTCAAGCCAGGTGCGGTCTGACTACAGCAACGCCGTGAGCGTGCGTGCCGAGACCAGTGCCCCGATCGTGAAGATCACGACCTCCGCAGGCAAGCCGAGGATTTATTGGAACTCACAGGGCGGCATGACGAAGTACTGGGTCTACCGCTCGACCGACGGCGTGAATTTCAAGTACTACGACACCACGACCAAGACAAGCTACACCAACGCCTCGACCGATATCGGTACGACCTACTACTATAAAGTAAAGGCCGTCACCGCACAGAAGGGCAGGACGGTGACCTCCGGCTACAGCGACATTGTGAGCATCCAGTGCCGCCTCGCCGCCCCCACCGTGAGCATCACGAGCTCCACGAGCGGCAAGCCGAAGCTTAGCTGGAAAGCGGTCACGGGTGCGGACAAATACTATGTCTATCGCTCCACCGATGGCGAGAACTTTGCCTACTGGGACAGCACAACAAATTTGACCTACATCAACGGCGGTGCAGTCAAGGACACCAAGTATTATTACAAGGTCAAGGCCGTCAGCACCGCAAACTCCGGCATAAACTCCGCACAAAGCAGCGAAGTCAGCATCACCGCAAAAAAATAAACATAATCGCTCCCCATGTAACCCGAGGGGAGCGATTTTCGTCATTCCGGCCAAAATTTGCACCCGTTTTTCGGCACATTGCCTATTGGAAAACGCAAACGGGCTTGGTATGATACAAAAAAACAGTTAATAAGCCTACGACAAACGATAGGAGGAAGAAATGAAAAAGAAAATTTTAAGTATATTTCTTGCATTTTGCCTGATATTCAGCCTGCTGCCCATGGGCGCATCGGCGGATGAGGCGCACAGCGGCACCTGCGGTGAGAACCTCACTTGGGTGCTCAAGGACGGCACGCTCACAATTTCGGGTACTGGCAAAATGTACGATTACGATTTTGATGCCTTTCACGGAAGAAGCCAGCCATGGGGCATGTATATCTATCAGATAAAGAGCGTTGTAATTGAGGACGGCGCTGCAAGCATCGGCGATAATGCTTTCAAGGACTGCTCTAACCTTACAAAGGTAACTGTCCCGAGCAGCGTTACGAGTGTCGGCTCTAGCGCATTTTACGACTGCACCGCCCTGACCGAGATATCAATCGCAAACGGGGTAAAGAGCATCGGCGGTTATGCGTTTAAAGGCTGCAAAAAGCTTGTGAGTATCACGCTTCCCGACAGCGTAACGGAGCTTGGCTCAAATGCGTTCAGATACTGCACTAAGCTCAAGACCGCAGTGCTCTCGAAGGGCATGACGCAGATAGAGGAAAGAACATTCGTATACTGCGAGGCACTTGAGCGTGTCACCATCCCCAAAGGCGTGACTAAAATAATCGACAACGCCTTCGATTACTGTAAAAAGATTGCAGACATTGCCTACGGCGGCACAAAGGAAGCATGGGAGGCAACGGGCTATGAGGTGCCGAGAAATCAAACAGTGAAGCTGCACTATAATTGCGACTCGTTTGACGGTCACTATGTCCCCGTGAAGGTAGTCAAGCCTACCTGCAAGCTGTCGGGTCAGATAGAGTATCTATGTCCCTGCGGCTATGAATACACCGAATATATTCCCGGAGGGCATGATTATACCGTGGTAAAGACGGTCGCCTCGACCTGCTCCGAGCATGGCTATGATCTGCTCAAGTGCAAGGTGTGCGGCTACGAAAAGAAAGATTACAAGTATGACGAGCTTAAGGCACATACCTATGTCGACAAAGTTGTTAAGCCTGCCTGCCTAACCGGCGGCTACACCGAGCATAAATGCTCCGTCTGCGGCAGCAGCTATAAGGACAGCCTCGTGCAGCCCCTCGGCCACAACTTCAAGAACGGCAAGTGCACCCGCTGCGGCGCAGTCGATGCAAGCTTTAGACCCGATGCACCGCAGCTGAAGATAACAACCGCTTCCGGCCACCCGAAAATTTACTGGAACGCAGTTGACGGTGCGGCAAAGTATTGGGTGTATCGCTCGACGGACGGCGTAAATTTTAAGTATTACGACAGCACGACCAAGACAAGCTACACCAATAAGTCAACCGATATCGGCACGACCTACTACTATAAGGTAAAGGCCGTTGCGGTACTAAACGGCAAGAATGTGACCTCCGACTACAGCGTGGTTAAGAGCATCCGATGCCGCCCCGCTGCCGTGAACCTGAGCATCTACCGAGTAAACGGCAAGCCACAGCTCAAGTGGAAAGCCGTTTCGGGCGCAACGAAGTATTGGATATACCGTTCGACTGACGGTGTGAACTTCAAGTACTTTGACAGCACAACTAAGACCAGCTACACCAACTCCGGCGCAGCATCCGGCACAAAGTATTATTACCGTGTCAAGGCAGTTGCAGTCGTAAACGGCAAAAATGTCGCCTCTGCATACAGCAACTCCAAGAATCTGATGACATCGCTCGCAGCTCCCTCCGTGAGCATCACCACCGCAAACGGCAAGCCGAAGATCACATGGAAAGCGGTCACCGGCGCAGATAAATACTACATCTACCGCTCGACCGACGGCAAGACTTTCAGCTACTGGGATGCGACCGCAAATCTTAGCTACACCAACCTCAGCGCAAAGAAAAACACCAAATACTACTACAAGGTGAAAGCGGTCTGCGCCACGAACTCCAATGCGAACTCTGCACAAAGTGCCGCAGTCAGCATCACCGCAACAAAATAATCAAAACCTCCGGTTTAGCCGGAGGTTTGAATGAGCCCTATAAGGGCGTGATGCTGTCAGCCCCAAAGGGACTCTGAAAAGTTTGCCGACCGCATTGACTTTTCGAGCAGCCCCTTAAGGGGCTGTTTTTATGCTTTCTTGTTCACGCTACCCGTAAACGGGTCTGCAAACTCTTTTAGACTTATCTGATCCGCTATCTGGTCTTACTGTAATTGATTCTTTATGTTATTCTTGTATTCCATCTCGTTATCTTTCACGATAAGACCTCCCTATTTTTTAGTCGTGTGGTCGGCAAACCACTTCTAATCTAATAGGGAGTTTTTATTTTGTCTACTTCTTTCCTCGCTATAAGCTCTCCTTTTCCACTAAAATAGCTAGTGGTTGCCTTTGCTACTAGCAAAGGGCGTGCTCGAGCTGTGCGTGCTGGCACTGCTGCACGAGCGTGACTGCTACGACTACGAGATATCCGACCGGCTGTAAAAGCGCATCGACATTGCCAACGGCACGGTCTATCCCATCCTGCGCAAGCTCAAGGCCGACGGTCTTCTGACAACCTATTTGCAGGAGGAAATCGGCGGACCGCCGAGGAAGTATTACAGGCTCACCGAGCTTGGCAGAGAAACCTACTCGAACGACCGAGCGGAGTATTTAAAATTTGCAAATTCGGTCAGGATGCTGTTGGAGGGCAATAATAATGACGCAGCTTGAAAATGAGCTGCGCAAAAGAAAGGTCGCCGATGCGGCCGGTATAATTGACGAGTACGGGCAGCACTTTGCATTCAAAATGGCCGACGGCTACTCCGAGGAGGAAATCGCCGCAAGGCTCGGCGATCCGACGGCGCTTGCCGCCCGGTTCGGCGAAACGGGCACAGCCGCAAAAAAGACCGCAGGCAAGCCGCTTGTCGTTGTCGGGCTCGGCCTTGCGGCGATAGCTGCGATATTGTTTTTCATCCTGCTTACTGCATGGGGCGTTGTGATGGCCGCTGCCTCCGTTTCCTCGGCGGCGCTTGCCGTGTGCCTTATCGGCGGCATAAATGTCGCCGGTGTGATACCGCAGCTGCCGTACTGGCGCGGGGCAATCTTGGGGCTGTCGTTTGCGCCGCCGAGCGTGCTCATCGCAGTCGGCTGCGTGTATTATTGGGCGTTCGTGCGCTCGTTTGGCAGGTTCAGGCACAATGCGCTTGCCTCGGCAATGGGTGACGCCATGCTGTCGCCGCTGGGTATCGACCCGCAGTTTTCCGCAAAGACGAAGCGCCGCCTGCGCTCGGTGACATTGGTGTCGCTTGCACTTTCTGCAGCCTGCTTTGTGTTGGGCTTTATTGCTTGCGCTATGTTGGCCGGCGGCGTACAGTTCTGGCACATCTGGGGCTGGTTTGAAGGGAGCCCTACGGTCGCAGCGGCATAAAAATCCCGCTCTTGCACCGCCCCAGAATATACGGACAGCACAAAAAAGCCCCCTAGGCAGGAAAATAAGAATTATGCAACATACTGGCACCGCAATTCCAAATGATTGACAGATACACAAACCCTTGTCCGGTCTCAATATATGAGATATCCGTAGCCCACTTCTGATTCGGACGCTCGGCAGCAAAGTTTCTGTTCAGCAGATTTGGATACCGATGCAGGGAATCTCCGCATTTTTTGTACTATTTTCTGCGTACTACAGACAACAAATTGTACTTATTCATAACTGACAGAACTGTTTTCGGATTTCGGAGCGCACCGTTTCGCTCCAGCCAAATATGTACTCTGCGATAGCCGTAGGTGCTGCCACACTCGGCCTGACATTCACGAATAAGCTCGGCAAGCGGCAGATCCTTTGCCGGAATATCCATTCGCTTTACATAGTCGTAGTACCCACTTCGGGATACGCCGAAGAAGCTGCACATTTGGCTAATGTAGTACTTCTATTTTCCTACATAGGTGGTGTTTTGTCTATTGTCCGTTTTTTACGGTTCGGTGCACACACGAGCGGGGTTGTTTGTTGTCTTAGAAGTCGGCGTTGCCGGTGGTGCGGGGGTGAAGCTCGACATCACGGATGTTCGATACGCCCGTGAGGTACATGACCATGCGCTCGAAGCCGAGACCGAAGCCGGCGTGACGGCACGAGCCGTAGCGGCGCAGATCGAGGTACCACCAGTAGTCCTCGGGGTTAAGGCCGAGCTCAGCCATGCGGGCGGTCAGCACATCGAGCCTTTCCTCACGCTGCGAGCCGCCGATGATCTCGCCTATGCCCGGAACAAGGCAGTCGGCTGCGGCGACGGTCTTGCCATCGTCGTTCAGGCGCATATAAAATGCCTTTATCTCCTTGGGGTAATCGGTGACGAAAATGGGCTTTTTGTAGACCTTTTCGGTCAGGTAGCGCTCATGCTCGGTCTGAAGGTCGATGCCCCACTCGACGGGGTAATCAAACTTTTCGCCGCAGTTTTTGAGGATATCGATCGCCTCGGTGTAGCTGACACGGGCAAAGTCGTTTGACACGACATTGTGCAGTCTGTCGAGCAGACCCTTGTCCACAAAGGAGTTAAAGAACTGCATCTCCTGCGGGCAGCGCTCTATCGTGCGATTGATGATGTATTTTACCATCGCCTCGGCGGTGTCCATGTAGTCGTTGAGGTCTGCAAACGCCATCTCGGGCTCTATCATCCAGAACTCGGCGGCATGGCGCTGGGTGTACGATACCTCGGCACGGAAGGTCGGGCCGAAGGTGTACACATCGCCGAAGGCCATGGCAAAGTTTTCGCAGTTGAGCTGGCCGGAAACGGTCAGGTTCGTGCTCTTGCCGAAGAAGTCCTTGGAGAAATCGACCTTGCCGTCCTCGGTGCGGGGAAGGTTATCAAGATCAAGGGTCGTGACTCTGAACATCTCGCCTGCACCCTCGCAGTCAGAGCCCGTGATGATGGGCGTGTGGACATAGACAAAGCCACGCTCCTGGAAGAACTCATGCACCGCCTGTGCCGCTACGCTGCGCACTCTGAACACTGCCGAAAACAGGTTGGTGCGGGGACGCAGGTGCTGAATGGTGCGCAGAAACTCCACACTGTGGCGCTTTTTCTGCAGGGGGTAGTCGGGGGTGGAAGTGCCTTCAACGGTGACCTCGGTGGCCTTGAGCTCAAACGGCTGCTTTGCCTCGGGGGTGAGGACTAATTCGCCCTTGCAGATGAACGCTGCGCCGACATTCTGACGGGCAAGCTCATCGTAGTTGGGAAGCTTCTCACGCTCAAGGACTATCTGCAGGCTCTTGAATGCGCTGCCGTCGTTGAGCTCGATAAAGCCGAAGTTTTTCATATCACGGATGGTGCGTGCCCAGCCGCAGACGGTTATCTCCTTACCGCCGAAGGCCTCTGGCTCGTTAAAGATCTGAATAATTTTAGTGCGTTTCATCGGTAATACACTCCGATCTGATTGATTTTTCAAGCGATTTTCTTACCCTCGATTGATAAGGGTATACACGGTTTTGGCAGGCTGCTTTTCGCCCATGCTTCGTCAAATCCCTAGTCCATATATGTCCATTATGCCCGTCGGGCTTTGCCTTTGCCTGAACGAAAATCAGATCTCCCAAAACTGCTTCGCACCTGACGGCGGACTGCGCATATGCGACTTTCGTTCCTGCTTGGTGAAGATAGGCTGCCAATTGAGACAAGAGATACACTGTCAGGCGTGCATCCCCTTGTCAACCGAGGGTGATTATATACCATTTTTTCTTGTGTTGCAAGTACGCAACGATATGACAGAGATGATTTTCCGTCAGGCAAGGCCAAGTTCGTGGGACATACGCCGTATTTCCCTCGGGCTTCAACGCAGCATGAGTGAAAATCAGCCTGTAATTGCAGACTGTCAAAGAACTACATAATAGACGCAAGAGCGTAAAATCCAATACGCAGCAGGGGGAGCGTGAGGGGGTAACGAAGTGTCGGTGCGGTAGTGAATGACATGCCGGGGGCATGTCAGAGCCGCACCGTGACCGAGCCGCAGCGAGAAAGATCCCGCCTCAAGTTTGATTGTAGCCATCAAAAATGCCTGTTAAGGCTTTTTGACGAGCGTAGCGAGATTTTTCATGAAGCAAAGCTTCACAAAAAATGTGGCGTGTTTAGCGTGCAAAAAGTCACAGGACTTTTTGCACGCTGACAACGAAAAAAGCTCGCCTTTTGGCGAGCTTGTTTCGGGTAATAAAAATATTACACAGCGCGGGTGACCTTACCGCTGCGCAGGCAGCGAGTGCATGCATAAACATGCTTGGGACTTCCGTCCACGATGGCCTTGACGCGCTTCACATTGGGCTTCCAAGTACGGTTGGAGCGTCTGTGGGAATGGGAAACCTGAATACCAAAGGCTATGCCCTTGTCGCAAAACTGACATTTTGCCATTATTGAAGCACCTCCTTGCTTGTGTTTAGCTGAAAACAGCTTTTTAATAATAACAGAATGTAACCGTAAATGCAAGTAAAATTTTTAAGATTCCGTGAATTGCCGCCGTCTGCGCAAAAATCATTGCCAAAACGGGCTAAAAAGGGTAATATGTATAATATATAATATTGTTGTTAGGAGAGCCGGACAAATGCCAAGCAAGTATTCCGTAAAGCTCAAGACCTTAGTGGCCGAGCATGAGCTCAAGCCGCTGCACACATCGGCCGATTATGAAACGAGGGTGCTCACCTTAGCGGAGGTCAACCGTCCCGCATTGCAGCTTGCGGGCTTTTATAATTACTTTGACCCCAAGCGTTTGCAGATAATCGGCAGGGTCGAGAGCACATATCTTGAACTCAAGACCGAGGCCGAGCGCCGCCAGAGCTTTGAGGAGCTCATGAAATACAACATTTCGGCGCTTGTTCTGTGCCACGGCGCAGCGGCGTTTCCCGAATGTCTTGAGATGGCGGAAAAGTACGACTGCAATGTGTTTACAACAAGCGAGGACACCTCCGACTTCATGGCCAATGTCATAAGCTCGCTGCACACGCACCTTGCGCCCCGCACGACGGTACACGGCGTGCTCGTCGAGGTTCACGGCGAGGGCGTGCTGCTGACCGGCGATTCGGGCATCGGCAAGAGCGAGACGGCGCTTGAGCTGATAAAGCGCGGCCACAGGCTCATCGCCGACGATGCGGTGGATATCCGCCGTGTCGGCAAGGACAGCCTGACAGGCTCTGCGCCCGAGCTTATCCGCTATTACATGGAGCTAAGGGGCATCGGCGTTGTGGATGTGCGCCATCTGTACGGCGTGGGCTCCGTCAAGCCCGAATCGGCGATAGACCTTGTCGTCAACATGGAGATATGGGACGACCAGAAGGCTTACGACCGTCTGGGGCTCACGAACGAAACGCAGGATATCCTCGGTGTCACCGTGCCGAGCCTCACGATACCCGTCCGACCGGGCAGAAACCTTGCGGTCATTCTGGAGCTTGCCGCAATGAACAACCGTCAGAAGAAGATGGGCTACAATGCGGCCGAGACCCTGGCTGCAAATCACGACTATGCCATTGACGAGGGCGTACTGTAAAGGAGACAGCATGGAAAATTTAGAAAAGGCCCTCAGCGGCATAATTGAAAACATACCCGACCTCGACCTGCGTGAGCACGAGAGTATGCGTTTACACTGCTCGTTCAAGGTCGGCGGCGAGGTCAGAGCGTTCATCGCACCCAAGGACATTTGGGAAATGACGAAGGTGTTTTACTACCTGCACATGAACGAGGTGCTGCCGCTCATCGTCGGCAAGGGCACGAACCTCATAATCCCCGAGGAGGGGCTTGATATCTGCGTCGTTAGCACCGAGAAGCTCACGAAGCTGCGTCTGGGCACAACGGACGACACCATCTACGCCGAAGCGGGCGTATCGCTTGCACGGCTTGCGCAGTTTGCGCAGGCGAACGGGCTTGCCGGTCTTGAGTTTGCAAGCGGCATCCCGGGCTCCGTCGGCGGCGGTGTTCTGATGAATGCTGGCGCTTACGGCGGCGAGATGAAGGATGTTGTGGAGTCTGTCGTCATGTACTACCTCACCGATCAGGCGCTGTGCGAGGTGAAAAACGAGGACTGCGGCTTCGGCTACCGTCAGAGCAGCTTTACGAAGGTCAACTGCGCAATAACCGGCGCCGTGTTCAAGCTTACAAAGGATGAACCCGAGGCGATAGCGGCGAGAATGCATGAGATGAACGAAAAGCGACGCAAAAATCAGCCGCTCGACCTGCCCTCGGCAGGCAGCGCATTCAAGCGCCCCGTGGGCGGCTACGCTGCGGCGCTCATTGACGAGGCCGGCTTAAAGGGCTACACCGTGGGCGGCGCTCAGGTGTCGGAAAAGCACGCAGGCTTCGTTGTGAATAAGGGCGGCGCCAGCTACGACGATATCGTTGCGCTCATGGATCATGTGCGCCGTGAGGTGTACGAAAAATCGGGCATAACGCTCGAGCCGGAGATAAGGATATATCCCAAGGGCGTTGTGCTCATAGACGACTGGAAGAGAAGAAAGCAGATGGCTTTGGACGAGATGCTCAGGCTCGCAAAGGAGAAGGGCGCAAAGCCGGATGAGGAGCAATAAACAGGAGATAACATGGAGTTTCTTATAATTACGGGACTGTCCGGCGGCGGCAAGAGCCAGGCGGCGGATATAATCGAGGATCTGGACTACTATTGCGTGGATAATATGCCCGTTGCGCTCATCCCGAAGTTTGCCGAGCTGTGCGCAGCGACAAAGGGGCGCTACGAAAAGGTCGCCCTTGTCACCGATGTGCGTGAAAAAAACGGCATCAAGGATGTGTTCAACGCATTAAAAAGCCTGCGTGAGATGGATTTCGGCTATAAGATACTCTTCATGGAGGCCGACACGCAGGTCATCGTCAAGCGATACAAGGAGTCACGCAGACCCCACCCGCTGGCGATAAAATCCGGCGGCTCTATCGAGAACGCCATTGAGCGTGAGCGGGAGCAGCTCCAGCCGATAAGGGAGCTTGCCGATTACATCGTAAACACCTCGCACTTGACGCTCGGTCAGCTTCAGAATCAGCTGTACACCTATTTTTCCGATGCACCGAACAGCCGCTCCATCATGGTCAATGTTGTGAGCTTCGGCTTTAAGTACGGTATGCCGCTGGACGCAGACCTCGTGTTCGATGTCCGCTTTCTGCCCAACCCCTATTACATCGAGGATTTGCGCCACCACAGCGGCCTTGATGAGGATGTGCGCAGCTATGTTTTCGGCTTCGAGCAGGCGCAGGTTTTCATGGATAAGCTGACGGATATGATAGAGTACCTGCTGCCGCAGTACATCGAAGAGGGCAAGTACAGCCTTACCATCGCCATCGGCTGCACCGGCGGCCGCCACCGCAGCGTGGCCGTCGCAACGGCGCTGGCAGAGCATTTGAAGGAAATGGGCGTGCCGGTAGTCAGCATCAACCGTGACCTTGCGAGAGGTGGCTGACATGACCTTTTCGCAGCAGGTCAAGGCGGAGCTTTGTGAGCCCCGGGTCGAGCGCAAATGCTGCGCCGTCGCCGAGGCTTACGGCATTTTGCTGTATTGCCACACATTTTCGCCCAAGCTCATCCGCATCATAACTGCAAGCGACGAGCTTGCGCAGAGGCTGCCGCACCTGTTCAAAAAAGCATTCGGCGTGAGCTTTGACGAGCTTGACGAGGGCAGCGGCAAGCGCAGCTTCAGGATAACGGACGAGAAGAAGATACAAACGATATACGACACCTTCGGCAACGACATAAACACCCCGTCACTGCACATAAACTTCGGCGTTCTGGAGGAGCCGTGCTGCAAGGCATCGTTCATACGAGGCGCATTCTTAGCCGGCGGCAGCGTAACAGATCCCGGCAAGCGCTATCACCTTGAGCTTGCCACAAGCCATTACAGCGTCAGCCGCGAGGCGTATTCCATTTTGCTCGACATGGGCTTTTCGCCCAAGGAGGCCGAGCGCAAGGGCAATCACCTTTTGTATTTCAAAAAAAGCGAGCATATAGAGGATCTTCTGACGACCATCGGCGCATCGACCTGCGCAATGGAGCTCATGTCGGCGAAGATCGAAAAGGATATGAAAAACAGCATCAACCGCAAGGTCAACTGCGACTCGGCAAACGCCGACAAGGTCGTTGCCGCAGCGGCGCAGCAGATGGAGGCGATACGCCGCATAGACAAGCTCTACGGGCTCGATTCGCTGCCGGATAAGCTTCAGGAGGCGGCGCTTCTGCGCTTTGCAAACCCCGAGGCGAGCCTTGCCGATCTTGCGATGCTCAGTTACCCTCCCGTGAGCAAAAGCTGCTTAAGCCACAGGCTCAAAAAGCTTCTTGACTACAAGCCGGAGGGTATAGACTAAAAGGGCGGACGGGATATGTCATTTGTTCACTTACATGTTCATACCGAGTTTTCGCTGCTTGACGGCGCCTGCCGCATAGAGCGGCTTGCAAAGCGCATAAAGCAGCTGGGACAGACCGCCGTTGCGATAACCGACCACGGCGTTATGTACGGCGCAGTTGCGTTTTACAAGGCCTGCCTTGCCGAGGGCATCAAGCCCATCATCGGCTGCGAGGTGTATGTTGCGCCCCGCACCCGCTTTGACAAGGATCACTCCGTTGATGCCGAGTACACGCATCTTATCCTGCTGTGCAAAAACGAGACGGGATATAAAAACCTCTGCTACCTTGTATCGGCGGCGTTCACCGAGGGCTTTTATATAAAGCCGAGGATAGACTGGGAGCTTCTGCACGAGCACGCCGAGGGGCTGGTGTGCCTTTCCGGCTGTGTCGCCGGTGCGATACCCCGCATGCTGTGCGCCGGAAATTACGAGCAGGCGAAAGCCAAGGCGACAGAGCTCAACGAGCTTTTCGGCGAGGGCAATTTCTATCTTGAGATACAAGATCATGACCTTGAGATAGAGAAAAAAGCCGCCGAGGGGCTTTTGCGCCTGCACCGTGAGACCGGCATTCCCCTTGCCGTGACGAACGATGCGCATTATATCGAAAAGGACGACGCTTACTATCAGGATGTCCTCATGTGCATCCAGACCGGCAAGTCCGTCGCAGATCCGGCACGCTTAAAATTTGAAACAAGCGAGTTTTATATAAAGGACGAGGCGCAGATGCGCTCGCTCTTTCCCGAGTACCCCGAGGCCGCCGACAACACCGTGCGCATCGCCCAAATGTGCAATTACGATTTTGAGTTCGGCCACTATAAGCTGCCCCGCTTCAAGCTCCCCGAGGGCGAGACGGATAGCTTTGGGTTCCTTAAAAAGCTCTGCGACCGTGGCTTTGCCGAGCGCTATGCCGCCGACAGAGTTGAGGTGCGCAAGCAGCTCGACTACGAGCTTTCGATGATAAAGCAGATGGGCTTTGTCGACTATTTCCTCATCGTTTCCGACTTCATCGGCTACGCAAAAAGTCAGAAGATACCCGTAGGCCCCGGGCGCGGCAGCGCAGCGGGCAGCGTGGTGTCGTACTGCCTCGGCATCACCGATGTTGACCCGATTAAGTACAGCCTGTTCTTTGAGAGGTTTCTGAACCCAGAGCGTGTCAGCATGCCGGATATCGATGTCGATTTCTGCGTGAACCGCCGTGGAGAGGTCATCGACTATGTAAATCGCAAGTACGGCCACGACCATGTGGCGCAGATAGTCACCTTCGGCACAATGGCGGCAAGGGCGGCCATCCGTGATGTGGGCAGAGTTTTGGATGTGAGCTACGCCGACACCGACAATGTCGCAAAAAATGTCCCCATGGCGCTCGGCATGACCATAAGCGAGGCGCTTAAAATTTCAAAGCCGCTGCGGGAAATGTACGAAAACGACGAGACCATGCACCGGCTCATCGAGGTCGCCGAGGCCTTAGAGGGAATGCCCCGACACGCCAGTATGCACGCTGCGGGCGTTGTCATAACCGACAAGCCCGTGTACGAGTATGTTCCCCTGTCGAAAAACGACGAATCGGTCGTGTGCCAGTACCAGATGACCACGCTTGAGGAGCTTGGACTTCTCAAGATGGACTTTTTGGGTCTAAGAAACCTCACGGTCCTGGAGGATGCGGCAAAAATGGTGCGTGAGCACGAGCCGGACTTCGAGGTCGATAAGATACCCGAAAACGACCCCGCCGTGTTTGAGATGCTCTCCGCCGGCAGAACCAGCGGTGTGTTCCAGCTTGAAAGCTCCGGCATCACCGCCGTGTGCGTTGGCTTAAAGCCCAAGAGCATTGAAGATATCACCGCCGTCATAGCGCTCTACCGCCCCGGGCCGATGGACAGCATCCCGAGATTTATAGAGTGCTCGAACGACCCAAAGAAGATAAGCTACAAGCACGAGCTGCTGCGCCCGATACTCGATGTCACCTACGGCTGCATCGTCTATCAGGAGCAGGTCATCGAAATTTTCCGCCGCTTGGCGGGCTTCTCGCTCGGTCAGGCGGATATGATCCGCCGTGCAATGAGCAAGAAAAAGCACAAGATCATAGATGCCGAGCGTGTGGCGTTCGTCCACGGCGACCCCGAGCGGGGCATTGACGGCGCCGTAAAGCGCGGCGTTCCCGAAAATGTCGCAAACAGCATCTATGACGAGATATTAGACTTTGCAAGCTACGCATTTAATAAGGCGCACGCCGTGAGCTACGCCATCGTGTCTTACCGCACGGCGTACATGAAGCGGCGCTACCCGCAGCAGTATATGGCAGCGCTTCTGTCGAGCGTTCTTGACAACAGCCTGAAGATAGCCGAGTATATCGCCGAGTGCAGAGAACTCGGCATCAGGCTCCTGCCGCCGGATGTCAACGAATCGGGAGCTGACTTCTCCGTTGTGGGCAATAACATCCGCTTCGGCATGGTCGCAATTAAAAGCATCGGCCGCGGCTTTGTAAACGAGCTTATCGCCGAGCGCAGCGCAAACGGTCTGTTCAAGGGCTTTGAGGACTTCTGCCGCCGCATGAGCGGTAAGGATCTCAACCGCCGTGCCGTGGAAAATCTCATCCGCTCCGGCGCATTCGACAGCTTCGGCGTCAACCGCCGTGCGCTTTTGCAGGTCGCCCCCGTTCTGATAGACAGCATCCAGCACGAGCAGCGCAATAATATCGACGGGCAGATGAATCTTTTCGGCGAGCCGGACTTTGCCGAGAACGAGTCTGCGCAGGTGAAGATACCCGATGTCACCGAGTTTTCTCGCCAAGAGCTCATGGCGATGGAAAAGGAGACCACGGGTCTGTACCTGAGCGGCCACCCCATGGACGAGTACCGTGACGCCGTGCGAAAGGCCGGCGCAGTCCCCATCGGGGCTATTATGTCGGATTTTGCCTCCGATGAGGGCAGCAAGCGCTTTTCCGACGGTCAGCGTGTCACCGTTGCCGGGGTCGTGCAGTCGTCAAAGACCCGCACCACGAGGTCAAATACGCTCATGAGCTATATCGACCTTGAGGACGATACGGGCGCAATGGAGCTTATCGCCTTCCAAAAAGCGCTCGATACGGGCGGCGCTTATGTCCGTGATAACGCCCCGCTCGTCGTGTCCGGCCGCATCTCCGTGCGTGACGAGAAAGAGCCGCAGCTCATGGTCGATGTCATAAAGCCCATCACCGAGGTCGAGAAGTTGAAGACCGAAAGCAGCCGCCCTGCGCCGGTCAAAACGCCGGGCGCCGGAGCAAAGCTCTGGGTGAAGTTAGAAAGCGAAAACGACCCCGCCTTGAAGCGCATCGAGCTTATTCTGACCATGTTCCCCGGCACGCAGCAGATGATAATCTACTGCCAAAAGGAGAAAAAGCGCATCGGCGCACCCTGCGTCATCCACGAAGCCCTCGTCGATGAGCTCAAGGAAATGCTCGGCAGCGAAAATGTCGTGATAAAATAAAAAATCAGGCTCACCTGAGCCTGATTTTTTATGTCCATTCGCTATTAATTTCTTCTTCGTATTCGTAAACTATGGCGTTTGCATACGAGGTCGCTTGGCGCTCCTCGCCGATGGGCGTGAGCTTTAGATCGTTGAGCCACTGGTAGTAGTGCGACAGCTCGTGCGCCAGCGTGCGCAGCGTTGCGGCGATGGCTTTGTCCTTGCCCCATTTTTTCGTGAGCTTGTAAAAGTCACCGGCGGCGACCCTGATACACGGCTCTTCGGTGCGGTCGTAAGGTCCCCAAAAGGTTCCCGAGACCAAGTCGCCGTCTTTTGCTTTTATGTACTCGGTCGAGCGGATGTACGCCACGACACGGATGGGGAAGTCAAACTCCCGCCGCACCCAATTTGCAAATTTCAGTATAGCCAGCCGCAGCTCGGGGTCGACACCCTTGTCGAAGCGCAGGCGCAGCCCCTGCCGACACTCAACACCGCTATAAAATTTTCGCCACTTATTAAGCTGCCACAAATGCATGGCAAACCTCCTGCAAGCTAATCCATGTCGGGTACAAATTTCAGCGCATAGTGCGAATTTTCGCCGTACCACATCGTGCCTGTATACTCCTCGTAGGGCGGAAGATTGTCACGAATGTTTGTGCCTATGGCAAACGGGATGTTCAAGTCGAATTTCTCGCCGTCATCGGCAGTTACGGAAATATACCCGCCGCCTCTGCCTCTTGCCTCGACGAAGTCTCCGTGCACCGAGCAATAGCTTTCATTATTAATGTCACGGACTACCGGTATGGTTATGTGTATTACCCAAGCCGCCATAAAAATGACCGCAATGAAAATGCAGCCGGTCAATACGCTTACAGAATTAAGGGCGGCTTTCAGCTTCTTCTGAGTGCTTTTCTTCTTTGCGCTTAAAGCGGATTTGAGATCGCTGCGGAGTGACAGCAGACCGATCAACAACACAACGGCAACAATCCCCCAGCGGGAAAACAGCGCCGACCCGAGAATACTCACAAACTGCTGTTCCATCGTCCGACCTCCTTCGCATTTTTCTCTGACACCAATTTACCAGTTTGTGCTCAAATTCGCAAGTGGCAATTGCGGGCGGGGTGTGGTATAATCGGTGGTACTTTCAGAAAGGATCAGCATATGGACGACATTATTAGAATTCTTGCCGATGAGCTCGGCAAAAAGCCCGAGCACATCGAAAATGTAATAAAGCTCATCGACGAGGGCAACACCATCCCCTTTATCGCACGCTACCGCAAGGAGCTGCACGGTGCGATGGACGACACCTCGCTGCGCACGCTCGAAAAGCGCCTTGCGTATCTGCGTGGCCTTGCCGAGCGGCGGGAGACGGTCAAGGCCGCCATTGCCGAGCAGGGCAAGCTCACCGAGGAGCTTAAAAAGGCGATAGACGCCGCAACGACCTTGGTCGAGGTCGAGGACTTGTATGCACCCTTTAAGCAGAAGCGCCGCACGAGGGCGACCATTGCAAAGGAAAAGGGGCTTGAGCCGCTGGCGGATGTTCTCTTTGCCCAGCACTGTGACGGACCCGTGCCCATCGAGGAGGCGGCAAAGTACATTGACCCGGAAAAGGGTGTTGACACCGCCGAGGCCGCCCTCACCGGAGCGAGCGATATCCTTGCCGAGCGGATAAGCGACGATGCCGCCGTGCGCAAAAGCCTGCGTGCGTTTATAAAGTCAAACGGCTTTATCGAGAGCCGTGCCGCCACGGAGGACGACTCCGTGTACAGCCAGTATTACGAATTTTCGCAGCGCATCGGCAGGATGCAGGGTCACCAGACCCTTGCTGTCAACCGCGGCGAAAAGGAGAAACTTTTAAAGGTCTCGGTCGTGCTCGACAAAGACGCAGCGCTCGTCGTTTTGCGCCGTGCCGTGTTCAAAGGGCCGAGCCCCTCACTGGAGTTTATAAAAGCCGTGTGCGAGGACGCATACACAAGGCTCATTTTCCCGTCGCTGGAGCGTGAGATCCGCTCCGAGCTTACCGACACCGCTGCCGAGGGCGCTATCGGCCAGTTTGCGCTGAACCTGCGTCCGCTGCTCATGCAGCCGCCTGTCAAGGGCAAGGTCACCATGGGTCTCGACCCGGGCTACCGCATGGGCTGCAAGGTCGCCGTCGTCGATGCAACCGGCAAGGTGCTCGACACCGCCGTCGTGTACCCGACCTTTAATGATGCCAAAAAGGAGGACGCTATCCGCACGCTGTCCCGCCTGATCCGCAAGCACAATGTCGTGAATATCGCCATCGGCAACGGCACGGCCTCCCGTGAGACCGAGCAGATGACCGTTGAGCTTATCCGCCGTGAAAAGGAGGCGGGGCATGAGCTTGCCTATATGATAGTTTCCGAGGCCGGAGCGTCGGTGTACTCGGCAAGCGAGCTTGCGGCGGCGGAGTTCCCGCAGTTTGATGTCAACCTGCGCTCTGCCGTGTCGATAGCCCGCAGACTGCAAGACCCGCTGGCGGAGCTTGTGAAAATCGACCCCAAGGCCATCGGCGTGGGGCAGTATCAGCACGATATGCCGCCCAAGCGGCTCGACGAGGCGCTCAACGCCGTTGTCGAGGACTGCGTCAACAGCGTGGGTGTCGATGTCAACACCGCATCGCCCTCGCTTTTGCAGCGTGTTTCGGGGCTCACGAGCGCCACGGCGAAGAACATCGTCGCCTACCGTGAGGAAAACGGCGCATTCACCTCCCGCAGCCAGATAAAAAAAGTACCCAAGCTCGGACCGAAGGCGTATCAGCAGTGTGCAGGCTTCCTGAGAGTTCCCGAGAGCAAGACGATTCTGGATAACACCGCCGTGCACCCCGAGTCGTATGCCGCTGCCGAGACGCTGCTCACACTTACCGGCCACAGCATGGCCGATGTCAAAAACTCGGCGCTGTCCGATCTTCCCGCAAAGCTCAAGGCCTACGGCGAGGAAGCCGCCGCCGCCGAAGCGGGCATCGGTGTGCCGACCATGCGTGATGTCGTTTCCGAGCTGTTAAAGCCCGGCAGAGATATCCGTGACGATCTGCCCAAGCCCATTTTGCGCACGGATGTCTTGGAGCTTAGCGACCTCAAGCCCGGCATGAAGCTCACCGGCACGGTGCGCAATGTCATCGACTTCGGCGTGTTCGTCGATATCGGCGTGCATCAGGACGGACTCGTGCACATTTCGCAGGTGTGCAACAAGTTTATAAAGCACCCGTCCGAGGTAGTCTCCGTCGGTGATATCGTCGATGTCGTCGTTTTGGATGTCGATGAGAAGAAAAAACGCATCTCCCTGTCGATGAAGCAGGCAAAATGACGGGCGGTCATATTAAACATTCCAAAAAAGCCGTTGAAAAATTAACAATTTGAGCATATACTTGTTCCTGTGTACAAAGCACGATAAAATTACAGGAGGTGTTGCTCGTGGATGATACGAAGCTCAGAGCTCTGATAGCATCGGTGCGCTGCGGCAGCTTCAGCAAGGCGGCAGAGCAGTTAGACTACTCCCAGTCGGGACTGACGCACATGATGGATAAGCTTGAGGCCGAGCTTGGATGTACGCTTTTGGAGCGTGGCTATCAGGGCGTGCGGCTCACGCCGCAGGGCAAGGCGCTGTATTCGAAGATCGAAGATGTCGTTTCCGCATCGAATGCACTGTATGCCGCCGTGGCCGAGATAAATGAGCGGACACCGCAGCAGATAAAGATAGGCGCATTTTCAAGCATATCCCGCACCATTTTGCCCGGCGTGCTCAGCAAATTCAAGCAGATGTACCCGAACATCTCCGTCGATGTCATTGTCGGCGGCCGTGACCTTGACCGCAGACTATTAAACGGCGAGGTGCAGCTTGCGTTCATGGACGCATACGGCGCACAGGGCTTTGATTGGATACCGCTGTTTTCAAGTCCGCTGGTTGCGGTGCTCCCCAAGGACGACGACCGTGATACGGATAAGCCGGTCGATATCCACGAGCTTTTCGGCGAGACATTTATCTCCTCGCCCGAGCAGTATGTCGAGCTCATTTTTCCGGAGGTGACGAGCCATAAGCGCCTTATGATAGACGCTTCCGACGATGCGACCATCATCTCGATGGTTGCCTCCGGCCTCGGCGTTTCGGTGCTGTCGGAGCTTTCGCTGCGGGGCTACGAGCAGAGCGTCAAGACCGCACCGCTCAAGACTCCGGTCGGCTGCGAGCTGGGCATTGCGACCCGCTCGGTAAAGAGCCTGACACCGGCCGCAAAGTCGTTCGTATCCTTTGCCAAAAAGCTGAAATACTGAAAAATAACCAGGTATGAGTAAAACTTATACCTGGTATTCTATTTTGGTGGATGCCCGACTTGCGAATAGGGCTATTATAAGACAGGGTAACTAAAACCGTCATATCCATGCTACAATTATTCATATCACAAAATAGATAGAGATAAGGAAATGATTTTAGCATGAACAGAAAAAAACTTGTTACCGACAGCATTGTGGTCGGCTTTGCGCTGTTTGCGATGTTCTTCGGAGCGGGCAATGTCGTGTTCCCGCCGTACCTCGGAATGCACGCAGGCGAGCAATGGGCTAACGGCTTTTTATTCTACTTTATCGCCGATATCGGTCTTGCGCTCGTTGCGATGTTCGCCATCCTGCACGCAGGCGGGGCAGATAACATCACCGGCCGCATCGGCCATGCGGCATCGAATGTCCTCATGTGTGCGGTTATCCTGTGCATCGGCCCCATGGTCGCCATCCCCAGAACCGCAGCGACCACATTGGAAATGAGCGTAACGCCGTTCTTCAGCGGCATGTCGCCCGTGGTGTTCTCGATCATCTTCTTTGCCGTCATCCTGCTTCTGAGCATCAAGCAGTCGGCAGTCATCGACATTGTCGGCAAGATACTCACCCCCGCACTGCTCATCGGACTTCTCGTCCTCATCGTCAAGGGCTTCGTTTCGCCCATCGGCGATATCGTCGATACCGGCGTGAGCGCATCGGAGGTAACCGTCAACGGCATCAAGTCCGGCTATCAGACGATGGATGTCCTCGCCGCCATGGCCTTCGGTATCATCATCCTCAGCAGCGCAGACGAAAAGGGCTACACCGACAGCAAGTCGGCAGCAAAAATGATCGGCATCGCCGCCGCACTGTCGGGCGTGCTGCTCATGATAGTCTACTTCGGCCTTACCTACCTCGGTGCGACCGCAAGCACCGTGTTCCCGACCGATATCAGCCGTGCAAACCTCGTCATCGGCATCGTTGAGCTGCTGCTGGGCAAGGCGGGACTTATCATCTTCGCCATCGTCGTTGCACTTGCCTGCATTACCACCGCCGTTGCGCTGGTGTCATCGGCGGCAAGCTTCTTTGCAAAGCTTGCAGACGATAAGATTAGCTACAGCGTGTTCGTCGTCGTCATCTGCGTGTCGTCGGCTATAATCTCGAATCTCGGTCTCGACATGATAATCGCTATCGCAACTCCGGTTCTCGATATCGTGTACCCGCCCATGCTGGTGCTGATACTGCTGTCGTGGTTCGGCGACAAGCTGCACAAGAGCGTGTATGTGTCCTCGGTCGCAGGCTCGCTTATCGCAAGCGTGCTTGCAACCGCCTCGCTCTACGGAATGAGCGTGCCCGTTATCGACAGCCTGCCGCTGGCCTCGCTCGGCCTCGGCTGGGTGACCCCCGCCGCCTTGTTCGGTCTCGTGGCCTATCTCGTCTCCAAGGTCAAATTCCAAAACGCCCAAACGGCAAACGCACAAAATTCGTAAACAAAAATGCTCCACACTGTGGAGCATTTTTTAATATCTGACTTCGTTGAGGCACAGTCCCTTTGCCGGTGCGGTGGGACCTGCGTTCTGCCGGTCGAGCGAGGCGAGAATGTCGGGGATGGCATCGGGCGATAAATTGCCCTTGCCGACCTCAAGCAGGGTGCCGACTATGATGCGCACCATGTTGTACAAAAATCCGTCGCCGGAAACGGTGAAGCGCACTTCGTCTCCGAGCCGCTCGACACGCAGTCCGTCAATGCGCCGGACGGCGGAGCGCTTCATGCGCTTTAGCGAGCAAAACGCCGAAAAATCATGGCTGCCGGTAAAATGCCCGGCGGCCTTTTGCATCGCTGCAAGGTCGAGCGGGTCTGCGACCGTGTACAGGTACTTGCGCTCGAAAACATTCGGGCAGTCACTGTTCCACACACGGTAGACATAGGTCTTGCCCACGCAGGAGAGCCGTGCATGGAAGCGCGGCCCGGCAATGTCGAGCGACACAGCGCCTATATCCTCCGGCAGCACGCCCCGCAGCCTTTTAAGAATCTCCTCCGGCGGCATCTTTGTCGCCGCACGGAACGATGCTACCTGCATTTTTGCGTGCGCTCCGGCATCCGTCCTGCCCGAGCCGCTTATCTCGACCGCTTCGCCCAGTATGCCGCTCAAGGCGTTTTCTATCCTTGCCTGTATGGTATTTTCAGTGTTGCCCTGCCTCTGCCAGCCCTTGTAGCGGCTTCCGTCGTAGCAGACAACGAGCTTAAAATTCGGCATGCCGACCTCCCGTTTTTGCAGCTATTTTACCATACGGCACATATAAAAACAACCGCTTGGATCATGTCCGAGCGGTTGTTTTCGTTTTTCAGGGATTGATCAGAAGATGATCTTCAGAAGAATCCAGAAAAATGTGAGCTTGCCAAACTTAGCAAACTGATCGTCGTAGTCGTTCAAAATAACGTTATTAGTCATGTTCCATATTCTCCTTTCAAATGGCTACCGAGAGCTGACAAGCAGCCCGTCTACACATAAGGACGGGAAAAACTTCATGATATTGCGGAAGCCTTAGATTTTTTTTCAAAGAGAAGTATGATTTCTTAAAAATTGATTTCTGCGACCGAGTAGGTGACCGCCTTACCGCTCATCTTGATGCGCTCGCCTTCTTGGCGGCAGTAGAGCGTGCCGCCGCGGCGGCTTGCCTGATACGCCGTTATCTCGTCGCTGCCCTTGACACCGACCCAGTAGGGCACGATGTGACAGTGACCCGAGCCGCACACGGGATCTTCGGCGACATTGAGCTTCGGCGCAAATGAGCGTGAGACGCAGTCAAATTCGCCGCTTCCGGCTGCGGTGGTGTGCAGCAGAAGTCCGTCAAGCGCCTTGACCTTCTCGCCGTCGGGGGTAAAAGAGCGCACCTGCTCCTCGTTTTCCAGAACACACAGCAGGTCACGACCCATGAATGCCTTTACAGGCCGCACGCCGATAGCGTCGGCCATAGCGTCCGTGACTTCCACGGGCCTGAGGTCGTAAGCGGGGAAGTCCATCTCGTAAAGCCCGCCCTTGCGCACGACGGTGAGCTCGCCGCTTAATGTGTCAAACGACACGGCGGCCTTTTCCGGCTCAACATAGTTCATTATCACATACGCAGTGCCGAGCGTGGCGTGGCCGCACAGGTCTATCTCGCCGCCCGGGGTAAACCAACGCAGCCGGTACCTGCCGTTTTCGGGGACGCAGAAGGCGGTCTCGGAGAGATTGTTTTCACGGGTGATGTTCATCATCGTTTTCTCATCGAGCCACTTGTCCATAACGCACACTGCCGCCGGATTGCCGCCGAACACACGGTCGGTAAAAGCGTCAACAACATACTGCTTCATGCATATCACTCCTTGATATTTAAGTTGACCGGAGCCGAGCCCCTATCGGTTTTGACGGACAGCTTTCCGTCCGTGCTTCGCCAAGCCCTTAGTCCATATTTTGAAATTTATGCCCCGATTGTAGCAAAAATCATCACCTAATTCAAGACAAAAGCATTGACAAAACGCCGAAAAGGCAAAATAATATCGGTGGGTGATTTTATGAAAACAAGAACCGAATTTGACAGCATGGGCGCAGTCGAGGTGCCCGCCGAGCACCGGTGGGGCGCTCAGACCCAGCGCAGCTTTGAAAACTTCAGGATCGGAACACAGAAGCAGCCGCTTGCGGTGATACATGCCTTTGCGTACCTCAAGGCCGCCTGTGCCATGGCAAACATGGAACACGGCCTCATAACGCCGGAGCAGGCGGAGACTATCTGCGCAGTGTGCAAGGAAATTGCCGACGGCAGATGGGACAGCGAGTTTCCGCTCGCCGTGTGGCAGACCGGCAGCGGCACGCAGACGAATATGAATGTCAACGAGGTCATTGCGCACCTTGCCGCCGAGCGTGGGGTGAAGCTTCACCCCAACGATGATGTCAACCGCTCGCAGTCGTCAAACGACACCTACCCCACGGCGATGTATATCGCCGCCGTCACCGAGCTTGAGGAAAAGCTCATACCCTCTTGCGAGGCGCTGGCTGCGTCCTTTGCGGCGCTCGAGGCGAGGTATCCCGACATTATAAAGATAGGCCGCACGCATTTGCAGGATGCCGTGCCGCTCAGGTTTGCGCAGGAGGTCTCCGGCTGGCGAAGATCAGTCGAAGCGCCGTGCGGGATGATAAAGACGGCGCTTCCCGAGCTTAAAAAATTAGCCGTCGGCGGCACGGCGGTCGGCACGGGACTGAACGCTCCGGCAGACTATGATGAATGCGTGTGCGGACATCTAAACAAGCTTTTAGGCAGCGATTTTACCCCCGACCGCAACAAGTTCCATGCGCTCACGAGCCGTGATGCACTGGTGTTTGCGCACGGCGCTATGAAAGCGCTTGCATCGAACCTCATGAAGACAGCAAACGATGTGCGTTGGCTTGCTGCCGGCCCCCGCTGCGGCTTGAGCGAGATAAGCATCCCCGCAAACGAGCCCGGCAGCAGCATCATGCCCGGCAAGGTCAACCCCACCCAGTGCGAGGCGCTGACGATGGTCGCCGTGCAGGTCATGGGCAACGACGCCGCCATCGGCTTTGCCGCAAGTCAGGGCAATTTTGAACTGAATGTGTTCCAGCCTGTCATGGCGTATGACTTTCTCATGTCGGCTGAGCTTCTGACCGACGCAATGAACTCGTTCCGCATCCACTGCGCCGACGGCATCGAGCCGAACGCAGAGAAGATGAAGGAGTTTCTTGATTCGTCGCTGATGCTCGTCACCTGCCTTACGCCGAAGATAGGCTACGACCTTGCCGCCAAGTGCGCCAAAAAGGCACAGACCGAAGGCATCAGCCTCAGGCAGGCGGTGCTCGACCTCGGCTGCATGACCGAAGCCGAGTTCGACGAGACGGTCGACCCCGTAAAATTAGTGTAAATTCTGCGCATGACCCGTTTTCGGGCGGAGCAGCTCATGTTATAATAAGTAAACCCAAACCCCGAAAGGAGTAAAGTGATTTATGGCAAACGCATTGGACTATGTCGATTGGCGAGGCGATCTGAGCTTTGACACCGTACCCGTCAACGAGATAGATAAGTACATTTTTACCTGCATCGGCAAGCCCGATTACACCGGGATAATCCCCGCAGACGACAAGACCGTGACCGTCAACGAGGCCGTCGGCAGCTACTTTGCCACCCACGAGGACGCAGGCGACAAGTTAGGGCTCATTGCATCGGCAAGCACGCTGCCCATGCTGCGCAAAATTGCGCTGTCGGACAGGTTCAGAGGCATAAAGCTCTCGGGCTTTATAAATAAGATAGTCGTCGAGAAAACCGAGCAGTTCTCGGCGCTGACGGTGTTCTCACCGGACGGCGTGAAGTATGTCTCGTTCAGAGGCACCGACGACACGATAGTCGGCTGGAAGGAAAACTGCGAGCTTGCCGTCAAAGAGGTCGTGCCGGCACAGTCAGACGCCAAGGCGTACCTCGAATGGGCGGCCGAGACCTACGACGGCCCCATCATCGTCTGCGGCCACTCCAAGGGCGGTAACCTCGCCGTTTACGCCGCCTGCACCGTGTCCGAGGAGATACAGGACAGGATACTTGAGGTCAACTGCTACGACGGTCCGGGCTTCATGCCCGCCTTTTTGGAGACCGAGGGCTACAAGCGAATGAAGGATAAGATAACCACTTTTGTTCCCTATATGTCCATCGTCGGCATGCTGCTCACGCAGGTCGGCAGGCTCGATGTCATACAGGCCAGCGACGCAGGCGCAGCCGGACACGACGGCTTTACATGGGATGTGTTCCGTGACAGGTTCATCCACTGCCCGGATCTTAGCGACGCAAGCAAGATCTTTAACGCCGCGATCGATGAGGCGATAGCCGACATGGATTCCGACGAGCGCCGTGAGCTCGTCGAGGAGATATTCGATGTGCTCACCTCCACGGGAGCGCTCACGCTGTCCGAGTTCAGCGAGCAGTCGCTGCGCAAATCGCTCGAGCTTGCAAACCAGTTCCGCAAGGCGCCCGAGCTTCGCTCGTTCCTCCTGAGCCTCGCCGAAAAGGGCATAAAATCGGCAAGAAACAAGAAATCACTCTGATATTAAATTAACGGCTGCGTTAAGGCAGCCGTTAATTTTTTGCCCCATACATTCCGAATAATCATGCCCTAAAGCGCATTTAATCATGACTTGTAATATCTCATAAAAAACGACGAAAATCGGTGCAAAAGCTCATGAATTTTTGTGGGTTGAATACAGTTTCGGGCAGCGTTATAATACATCCCGCAAAACAAGAGAGAGCGAGGTAGTAAAATGGATTATAGTTTTCTGCTCGTAATCGCTGCGATCATGCTGTCAACGAAAATTCTCGGCTTGGCAAGCGAGCGTGTTCATATGCCGCAGGTCGTCGGTGCGCTCATCGCAGGTCTGCTCATCGGACCGAGCGTGTTCGGTGTCGTCGGCGAGAGCGATTTTCTCACCAAGACCGCCGAGATAGGCGTTATCCTGCTCATGTTCACCGCCGGTCTTGACACCAATATGCAGGATCTCAAGAACACCGGCATTTCGGCGCTCGTCATCGCCTCCATCGGCGTTGTCGTGCCGTTTATCGGCGGCGCCGCCTGCTACCTTGCGTTTTATAACGATGCTGCCGATACCCTCAATATGCTCAAGGCGGCATTCATCGGCGTTGTGCTGACTGCGACCTCGGTGTCGATAACCGTTGAAACTCTGCGTGAGATGGGCAAGCTCAAAAGCAAGGTCGGCACGGCGATAATGGGCGCTGCGGTCATCGACGATGTGCTGGGCATCATCGTTCTGACGGTGCTCACCGGCTTCACCGACAGCAGCGTCAACCCCGTCATGGTGTTTGTGCGCATAATCGCATTCTTCGTGTTCATCGGTGTCGTGGGCTTTATCGTGCGCAAGATTTTTGCAAGATTTGAGCACCTGTGGGGCGAGCACCGCCGCATAGCCATCTATGCGCTTGCGTTCTGCTTCATCCTGTCCTACTGCGCCGAGGGCTTCTTCGGCATCGCCGATATCACCGGCGCATACTTTGCCGGACTCATCCTCTGCGACCTGTCCGACACAAGGCAGTACGCCGCAAAGAAGATGAATGTCATGGGCTATATGCTCTTCTCCCCGATATTCTTTGCCTCCATCGGCATAAAGACCGACCTGTCGGGCTTCGGCGGCTCGCTCGTTGCGTTTGCGATTGCGCTGACCGTCGTTGCGATCGTCACCAAGATCATCGGCTGCGGCATCGGCGCAAGGCTCACGGGCTTCGGCTCGTATGACTCGATGTCGATAGGCCTCGGCATGGTTTCACGAGGCGAGGTCGCCCTTATCGTTGCGCAAAAGGGCGCACAGGCGGGGCTTGTCAGCGAAAAGATGTTCCCCGCCATCGTCCTCATGGTCATCGTGACGACGCTCGTAACGCCGCTTTTGTTAAAGGTCGGCATGAAAAAGCAGACCCCCGACAACACCGAGCTTCCGCCCGAGCGCCAAGGCTCGCTGCCGAGAACGGACTACATTTGATATGAAAAAATCCCGCTCATCGAGCGGGATTTTTTCTATTCGATTATAAGCTTAAAATCATGCTCACTGCCGATTTCGGCGGCGAGGGTCTTGTCTGCGTACACGGTCTTGAGCGCCGTCAATGAATCAAGCTCCGACCAGTCGGAAACACCCCGAGTGCCGGTAAGGCGCAGCATCGTCAGACCCGTGAAGCCGTCAAGACCGTTCGAGGACGATAGCGTGCAGTCGACAAGCTCAAGCTCCGTTATCGCACGCTCACGGTCAAACGACTTGAAGAAGCTGCCCGTAAGGTCGCAGTTATAAAGCTTCACCGAGCGCAGCGAGCTCATGTCCAGCACCTGCGCAATGTCGCCCAGCGAGCAGTTAGAAAATGCAACGGACTGAATTTTCGTCAAGGGCTTGAACACGTCAAGGTCGGAGCACTTTGCACCGACAAACGAGGCCTGCGTCAGCTCGTGGCACTTGTTGAGGTCGCCCAAGGACGAGAGTGCGGCGCAGTCTGCGCTTATCGCTCTAAGTGCCGGCAGATTGCCTATGCCGGAAAGCGAGCTAACACGGCTGCCGTCAAGGTCAAGGCTCGTCACCCCGCAGGCAGGCAGCGTTTCAAGGCTGCTAAGACTCTGGAACTGGAGCCACAGCGTTTTAAGCCCCGTGAAATACGCAAGGTCACTGAGGTCGTTTATCCCACCTCGGCTCACCGTGTGCGTCTTATCCTGCCAATCGGTGTAGCCTGCCGAATTATCGGCGAGCTTCACGGCGCTGCCTACGCCGCTTGTCGGCTCTTGCAGGGCAAACTCCGTGCCGATGATGTAAAGCTCCGTCATACCGCTGAGCTCGCCCACGGTAATGTCGCCGCTTTCCTTGCCGGTGTATTCACGGGCGGCTTTCTCGAAAATTTCTGACTTGAATTTGCACACCGTGTCGCTCGGCAGCGTCTGTACCTGCGTCGTCGGGGTCGTGAGCCTTTCAATATAGCCTGTGAAGTAGCCTACAATGAGCGCCGCAATTATAACGCCGAGTACGGCGACGGCTATCGCCCAGCGAGCGATCTTTCTGCCCTTGCTTTTCTTTTTCTTCTTCGGCTTCGGCTTGGGAGCGGGAGCGGGCTTCGGCGGCTCGGAAACGGGGCGGGGCGCAGTGTCGGCAAAGTTTTCGCTGTTCAGAAGCGGTGCGCCATAGAGCTTTTCGTAAAAATACTCGTCGCTGGGATAGGTGTACTTCATCAGCGCAAAGATGTTGCCTATCTGAAGCTCCATGCCCGGGGTCAGCGCCGTCTCCTCGATGAAAATGTTGATGGTCTTTATCTTTTTCGACTGCGCATAGTGCATCTCGCGGCGGCAGTTGTCCGAGCGCATATAGGCGTTCGAGATAAACGCCACGACCAGGTGCGCATCGGCAAGGTGCGAGGCTATGCACTCCTGCCACTCGCTGCCGACCTCGATGCCCTCATCGTACCAGATGTTGTAGCCACGGCGGTGCATATCGCTCAGAACGGGCAGCACCTTGTCGTTGTCGGCGTGTGCGTAGCTGACGAAAATATACGGTTTATCGCCCTCGTAGGGCTTGAAATACACAAAATCGCTCATATTATCCTCCAAAACGGTACGAAAATTATAATCCCCAATGCATTAAATTGCAATTGACTAATTGTAAAAACTCCGTCTTGACATGACTTGTTATTTGAGAAAGAGTATATTCAAAACGGCAGAAACCCTTAAAAATAAAGGACTTCTGCCGTTTTTCTATTCCTGCTTGTCGCTTGTTTGTCGCTTAAATCTGCAAGCAGATATAAAAAGATAATTGCCGATACAGGATTATTTATTGCCTTTCGCCCGGTTATGAGTGGCGCAAAGCATGGTGCAGTTGCTAATATCCGTCGCGCCACCATTGCTCCATGCGGTAACATGGTCTGCATCCATTTCTTTCAACTTATAGATACGTTGCTTGTTGTTGTCGCTGCCAAGGGCGCAAAGCGGGCAGTTTGAAACACACCTTGCCGTTGCGTCCGCTGTTTGTCTCTCATAAACTGTTCTTTTTGTAACATCATCGAAAATACGAATGTCAAGCAGTTTTGTATCAGTACAGCCGCCTAAAATATACTCAAATACACCCTTGCGGTTCTTTACAAAGTAATCCGCATACAAGGCCTTCAATTTATCGTGTACGTCATTGGGATTATAGGCGTTTGCATGGAAACGCTCATAGAATGCGCCCCAGCTCAAGCCGCGCATTTCTGTTTCAACGTCAATGAACACACTTGAAATCCAGTCAATAACGCTGTTGAAATAGGTCTTTAATTCCGTTATATTCGTGTCGTATCTGTGACGGCTCATATAATCGTCAATATTGCCCTTGCTAACCCACATAAGGGCAGTACGCAAATAATCCTGCCGTTTCACGTCGCCGCTGATATACGCCGCCCATTTTTGAATATTGGCGTTTTGACTGTTGGAAAACTCCGCCTTTGCAAGCGTCACGAACGGTCCGGAATAGATAGCGTTCAAAAGTTCCTGTTCATTCAGCGGAACGCCCACAATATTGATTGTTTTGAACCATTCCTTGATTTCGCTTTCCGTGCCGCTGCATTCGTAAATCGTCAGCTTTGTATCAAGTATCTTGCGCTGCAAGTTTTCGGCAAGCCCGCTGAAATACTGCTGCATTCCGTTTTCGTCCAAAATGGGGAACTTGCCCGTCAGAAAGCGCCCTATGCTTGTAATGCGCTGCTGTCCGTCCAGTATTTCAAACTTATCGTCAGAAACCTTTGTAAAATAGATAAGTCCGATAGGATAGCCCTTTAATATGGACTGAATAACGGCAACGTCCTTTTTGCCGTCGGCATAGATATAATTTCGCTGATACTCCGGCTGAATAGTCAGCTTTCCGGCAAGCCCGAACAGCCCTTTTCCCTCATATTCGTTGTAGGCAAAGCCTTCGCATACCTTTTCAATGGTCAGGTCTATGTTTAGTTCTGTGTTCATTCTGCGTTTTCCCTCTTTCTTATCAAAATGCGCGAATAGACTGCTTTACCGTTAAGTACAGCAGCACCTAAACCGCCGCCATATTTTACTGTCGGGTCGAATTGTAAAAAGTCCATTACTCCGTCAGGTGCGTTTGCATATGCGTTTCCGCTTGCCTGCCATATAATTTCAAACTGTTCCGGGCAATACTTATCCATAAATGTTATCGGAACGCCCATAACCCCGTCATAATCCAATGGTATAGCGTCTGCAAATGGAACTTCTATTGCATTGTAATTATCGTATTTCTGATAACCGTTTTCGCGGATTTGTTTATGTTTGCTAAACTTAATATTATCCGCCATTGTCATTAAATTTAATGGCTGATGTCTGCGTCCATGATTTATATTTGTGTACCAACACGCATTGCCAAGCCGTGTATAATTCCCTACATAGCCCAATTTTGCAGCTTTCTCGCGGTCTTTCGGGTCAACGTCGGCACCCTCTGGGACCTCAAAAACCATGTCCTTTCCGTTGTTTGTTGCTCCTATCCACAGCAGATTGTTTTTTATCAACGGAAAAATCTCTTTGTATATTGCGGCTCCAATCGTGCCAATGATTATGCAGTTTTTGTTTGCTTCAAAAACCCAGTTCACAAAATCACGAAACAGGGAAAACGGCGGATTTGTGACAATAATATCTGCTTCATCACGCAGGGCTTTAACTTCATCGCTTCTAAAATCGCCATCGCCGTCAAGGTATTGCCACTCTAAATCATCATAGTCAATATTGCCGGATTTATTGACATCTCTTGTCAGGGTAAAGATTTTTCCCTTTGTAACTGCTTTTTCTTCGTCATACTGCGGGAACATGGTTTCAAATATCGTCATTTGATGATACTGCTCATATTTTGCCTTTTTCGACTCCATGGAATAGCTTGTGCTGATAAGTTTTTTTAAGCCGAGCATTTCAAAATTTTGTGCAAAGAACTTTGTGAAATTGCTCCATTCCGGGTCATCACAAGGGCAAAGCACTACTTTATCCCGGAAAGTATCGGGGTTATATTCTATGTATGCGTTGATTTCTTTCTGAATATAGTCATAAACCGTGTAAAACTCATCGTTCTTTACACGTTTAGCCTGTTGCAAGCTGTCGTTCGCCATATTATTCGCCGCCTTTCTCTATTTCTACAATATCGTCAAGCCCGCAATTCAAAGCGGTTGCGATTTTTGCAAGGCTTTCCATGGCAACAGGTTCGCCCTTGCCCATTTTTGCAAGAATGTTCGTGCTGATACCTGCCTGCTTTCGCATTTCGGTTTTCGTCATGCGCTTGTCTATTAGCAGTTTCCACAAGCGGTTGTAACTGTACGTCATGGGCGCTCCCTCCGCTGAAACGTAACTTTAAAAATACAGAATATATTATAGCATACCCGGCGGGAAAAATCAATAATATATCCTGTATTCGTGATATTTGGTTTTGCGGTCATCTGCCTTGTGTGCGCAATTGCGCTCATGGCATCGGGGCTCATCATCTCCAAGTGAACAAGCTGTTAATATAATCAATCTTTTAACAAGTTGACATATACGGCGATTTTGGCTAAAATCGGGGTAGAAAGTTTGATGTGGGAGGCACTGATATGAAAAAGATACTGAAGAAGTTAATGGACGAGCATAAGTTTTGCTGCATCCATGCGGATGCCGATGACACCGTAAAATTTTCATACGGCAAGGTCATCGGCCTTGACGACTATTTTGCTGCACTGTCCATGGTGTCGCCCGACGGCGTGTATGACGGCGTTCAGCTGCTGCTCATCGACGATATAGTCTACGCCGAGCGGTCTGTCGGCTACGACGGAAAGATGGCAAAGCTCATGAAAAGTCGGGGATATGTCCACGCTGCGCCGACCGTGGAGGCGGACGATATCCTGCAATGGGGACTTGAATATGCGATGAAAAACCGCAAAATCGTCTCCGTTGAGTTTGAAAACAGCAAAAATATCGATGTGTCCGGCTTTGTCGAGGAGATAGACGGCGAGATGTGCAGGCTGTCGACCGTGGACGAATACGGTGAGGCAGAGGGCGTGAGCTACTTTGAAAAGTGCAGGATAACAAATCTGTGCATCGACACCGAGGACGAGCAGCGCCTGTTAAGGCTCGTTGACGAGGAGCTAAGGAGTATGGGATGAGAAAACCGTTTATTATTGGGGTCGTGGTCGGTATCGTGCTGGTGATGGCCGCAAGCATCGCTGTCACACTGCCGTTTTCGGCTCCGTTCGACAAGGCTTGCAGGGATATCAGCGTTTTTGACGATATCTCAGAGCTGAGCTTTTTGAAGCCCTATGAGACCGAGAAGGTCGACCGCCTGCTGCCGGACGGCGCTAAGGAGAGCTATTGCGCCAATATAAGCTACAAGGGCGGAAGCTACACCGTCACGGCCTTCGTGTTCGACAGCGAGGATCTGGCGTGGCGGTACATGTTCGATGTCTCGGACGAAAGCTTCCCCACGACCGGCACCGAATACCGCACGGGCTTTGACATGGCGACGGACAAGGCGTATGTTGAGGTGGCGCACAACGGCAATTACTATCGGGTAGACGGCGACTGCTCGGACGGGTTCATCGAGTTTTTGCAGCTCATGTTCTCGAGCATGCCTACGCCGGTAAAGGAGGGCTTGAGCAATGGAGCGGTTTAACGCAAGAAGAACATTCGTATTCATGTTGAAAAAGACCTCGTTCACGCTCGGCCTGATGCTGGGGCTTGCGTTTGCCGTGCCGCTGTTTTTTGGCAGATATATCGGCGACGAGTATCAGCTGCTCACGCTGCCGATAGTGTTTGCGGTGCTTTTTGGCGGCACCGTGCTGTGCGGCAGATGGGCTGAGCGCAAGCTCAATGCGCTGCTCAAGATACTGTATGACGACTGCGACCCCGAGCGCTTCCTTGCGCAGTTCACAAAGGAGCTTTACAGCCGCAGGAGCGAAGAATGGCGTGGTGCGGTGCTTGAATTTGTCGCACAGGCGTACCATGCGCAGGGCAGGTACAAGGAGGAAGAGACGCTGTATCTGCAATTTCTCAACAACACGAGGCGAAAAAACCCCGACGACCTTGAGGACTGCGCCATTCTCGGGCGGCTGACGATGCTGTACGGCGATGCGCAGAATGCCGCCGGTGCGCAGAAGGCGTTTGCGAAGTTCAAGGAAAAGGTGCTCAATGTGCCGAGCGGCGTGATCGGCATCACCGGCAGCAATTTTGACCTTTTTAAGGACGCCGTGTACAACAGCTACCTCATGGGCACGGGCAAATTTGACGAGTGCGTCGGCTTTTTCGAGTGGGTGTGCGAAAACCCGTCGGACGAGCTTGCGTTCCTCGCCTCGCACTATCGACTTGCCGAGGTCTACCGTGCGCTCGGAAGCTCGGACGAGGCCGAGCGGGAGTATCGCACCGTTGCCGAGAGCGATAAGGATATCTACGCCGTGCGCATGGCAAAGCAGCGGTTGGCGGAAAACGGGCTGTAAATGCACTTGACAATTCGCTTAAAAGCTTTAAAATAGTTTCTATCAGTAGACTGAAACTGGAAAGTGTATAGTGGGGATGTGAGGTAAGTTGGAACGGAAGCATAGCGAGTATATAGAAAAATTATATGTAAGCTCATACGATATGCTGTTTACCTACGCAATGGCGCTTTTGGGCAGCGAGACTGCCGCTGAGGAGGCGGTGCAGGAGAGCTTTCGCATCGCCTGCATGAAGCCGGAGGCGCTCATAGGCTCGTATAACCCAAGGGGCTGGCTCATCAAAGCGATGAGATACACCGTGAAAAACATGAAGCGTACGAACATGCGCCGCAGGGAGAACACGGACCTTGAGCTTTACGAGCAGGAGCATCACCTCGTCGGAGATGGCGAGGTAAACGAGTATGCGGAGATAGAGTTTTCGGATCTGGTGACCGACGAAGAGTACAGCATGCTCAAGTGGCAGACACTGTTCAAAATTCCGGTAAGGGACATTGCCGCAGCCATGGGGATCACCGAGGAGGCCTGCAAAAAGCGACTCCAGCGGACAAAAAAGCGGATGAGAAAAATTTTATCCGAAAAAATTTAAAAGCGTTGTCCCCTAACACGGCTTTCGGTACATATTATTAGTAGAAGGAAATAAAAGCCCGAAGACTAAAGTGAAAGGAGGATGCAGATGTCAAGTTTCAACAAAAACGAAATTAATACCCGAGTAGTCGAAAACATGGATATTCAGACACTGCAAAGCCTTTTGCTCAGAGACCTTGAGCTGGACGGTGACCTGCTCGATGACGAGCTGCGCACCGTCGCACTTAGAACGCTTTCCATAAATCGGACGGAAAGCGGCGAGGTGTACCCTGATGCCGAAGCTTCGCTTGAAAAGTTTCGGGCGAAGCACCCCGAGTGCATTACTGCCGTGTCGAAGGCAAGCTTTTGCACCAGACACAAGCGCCTCATGCGTGTGCACAATGCCGTAGTTCGCACGGCTGCGGTGTTTGCCGCCGTCATCGTGATGTGCACGATGCCGGTTTCGGCAGGCGAGGCTGACCCGGATCCGAGAGCCGCAAGATGGACAGACGGCGAGTTTTGGCTCGATTGGACCGTCATGGATGTATATCCCATTAAGCACAGCTCGATTAAGATCGATGCCCGGCTCGATAAGCTGAGCAAGCTTTTGTCGGGGTATGTCGATGAGCCGGAGAACCTGCTTCCGAGCTACCTGCCCGAGGGCTTTGCAGTGGACGAAACGAAGATGACCAACGACACCGAGTGGTTTGCCGGCGGCATGTGCTGGCTGTCCGACGGCGAAAGCGGAAGACATATGACGGTCGGCTGCCAGATAGTTTACGACAAGACCATGAAATTCGGCATACCCAAAAACAGCGTTGCTCCCGAGCGGTATGTCAGAAACGGCATAACCCATTACATCATGCCGAACGCAGGTTATTACGAAGTCGTGTGGGTCAACGGAAATGTGCAGTGCTCTATCGGTGCGCAGGTGTCGCACGATGAAATGATAAAGATTATTGATTCTGTATACGGAGATGTAAAATGAGTAAGCTTAAAAGATTTTTGGCCGTTTTTCTTGCAGCGGCAATGACCCTGAGCGGCGCTTCCTATGCCGATGATGCCGCCCCCGCCGAGACAGCCGAGACGGGAACTGACGCAGTTGCTCCGATTTCAAACAACTACTACAATACCCCGATCGCAAGACTAACCAATAAGGGCAACGGCAAAATGAGCATATATTTCTCCATCACGGCAAGGTATAAGATGAAGAAGCTCGGCGCAACCTCGGTAAACATCTATAAGGACGGTAAGTTTTACACCTACTTCTTCTACACCCTAAGCGGATGGGAGGACATAATGGCCTATAATACTACCTCCATGAGCTTTACCAAGAGCTATACCGGCTCCACCGGTGCATCGTACTATGTAGTCATGGCCGCCTTTGCCTACAACGGCAGCAGCGAGAAGTCGGAGCGAGCAATCACAAACACAATAAACACATAAACCAAAAGAACGCATTGCAGCTGCAATGCGTTCTTTTCATGTATCGATTATCTCAATTTTATAAATGTCCTCGAACAGCACCTTTTCGCCGTCGAGCTTGAGGTACCTAAACGGGATGCTTATCTCCGTCACCGTGCCCTCGCCGACAATGTCGTGGAACGCACGGTAATACTCCATACGCACCCGCATACTGCGGCCGAGTGCGCACAGCACACGGGAGTTTTGCTCTATCGCCTCGTCGGAAATGTCGTGCTTTTCGACCCGCAGGTGCCGCTCCTCACGGTCACGCAGCGCCTCGCTCAAGCCCTTCATTGCATCAAAGGCCATGAACTGCTTAGCCCTTTCCTGTCTCGTCATAGCCTGCTCTGTGCCCTCCTATCATTCCGTTGCGCTCACGCTGTGTTGCCCCGGGCATGAAATTTATGCCCCGCAGCACGGCGTTTTTGCCGTATTTGTCCATGATGCCGAGCACCGCCTTCTCCCGTGCCTTTTCGCTCTCGACCGCTTCGAGGTCGGTGAAAAAGTCGTAGCCCTCGCACAGCTCGTTGCAGACATTGCCGAAGCTTATCGACAGCATGCGGATGGGCGTGTCACGGTCGGCAATGCTATCAAAAAGCTCCAGCGCATGGGGCGCTATGAGCGAGTTTACCGCCGTTGCGCTCATCAGGCGCACCTGCCCGTGGGCGCTCGGCAGCGTGTCGCGGCTGTAGCCCACGCCTACCCACACGCTGCGGCAGATGACCCCTTGGCGCATCATGTTCTGACAGCCGTGCAGCACCATCTCGCTGAGCACCGTGCGTGCCTCGGCAAAGCCGTAGTCGCAGGGCAGTATCTGAGAGCTTGACAGCGAGCGGGTCTTGGGCTGATAGCTTTTAATATCCTCCATCAGGCAGCTTTCCCGACCCCATGCGTGGTCTATGAGCAGCTCGGCGTTCACGCCGAAGGCCTTGTACACAAGCTCCTGCGGGCACTCGGCAAGGCTGCGCATCGTCGTCACGCCGAAGCGCTCCAATCTGCGTGCCGTGCCGACGGATATCTGCCAGAAATCCGTTATCGGCCGGTGATCCCACAGCGTTTTCTTGAATGTCTCCTCGTCGAGATAGCCCATGTGCTCCTTTGAGTGCTTTGCAGTGATATCAAGGGCGATCTTGGCGAGAAAAAGGTTCGTGCCTATGCCTGCGGTAGACGGGATGTGCAGCTTCTGCGCTATCTCGTCCATGAGCTTTTTGGCAAGCACTTTTGCGTCCGTACCGTAGGTCTTGAGGTAGTCCGTTGCGTCGATGAACGCCTCGTCGATGGAGTAGACATGGATATCCTCCGGCGCAAAATAGTCAAGGTAGATCGAATAAATGTCGGCGGCATACTCGATGTAAAGCTGCATCCTCGGCGCCGCCGCCTCGTATTCTATCGTTTTCGGTATCTCGTAGAGCCTGCATCGGTTGCGCACGCCCTGCGCCTTGAGCTTCGGCGATATCGCAAGGCATATCGTGCCGCTGCCACGGCTGAGATCGGCAACGACAAGGTTCGTCTCAAATGGGTTGAGCCCCCTTTCCGCACACTCGACCGAAGCGTAAAAGCACTTCATGTCGATGCAGAAATATGTCCTTTGCTTCGGCATAATGCACCTCAATACAAGTCCTTGAGCACCTTCACCGCCACGCCCTGTATGACGCAGTCACGGACGATGATATCGTCATAGCTCGGGTTTTCCGGATGCAGATACACGCAGTCGGCCTGCGGACGGAAGCGCTTGAGCGTCGCCTCGTCGTCGACGAGCGCAACGACTATCTGATTGTACACAGCCGTCGGCTGCTGCCGCACGACGACAAGGTCGCCGTCGTCTATCCCGGCGTTTATCATCGAGTCGCCCTTGGCACGCAGCAGAAAAAATTCACCGTGGCCGAAAAGGGAGAGCGGGAGCTTGACATACTCCTCAATGTTTTCCTCGGCAAGCTTCGGGATGCCGCAGGAAACGGCGCCGAGAACCGGCGCACGGAAGCAGCCGTCGTTTTGCATCTGTCGGGTCGCGGCGCTTCGGCAGCCGCCCATTTGCAGCATGTCCCGCTGCTTCATGAGATTCAGATACTTTGACACCGTCGACTTTGAAAGCCCCACTCCGGCGGCCATCTCCCGCACGGTGGGCGATACTCCGTTTGCCTCGGCGTAGTCGTTTATGAAATTTTCAAGCAGCGTGAAGTTTTCCTCATTCAGACGGCGCATATCGGCAGCTCCTTTCTATCTCGGACAAATGTCCACGATAGAATCATACCACCGATATGCGCCGAAGTCAAGCCCTACAGCTCGGAAATGAAACCCATTGCGTAGGCCGCAAAGCTTTTTGCGGCGGGGGAGATGACCTCCCGGGCGGGGGTTATGACGCAGATATCCACATTTTCCGGCGGGTCGAGCGGCACATACGCAACGCCGCCCCGAAGCTCGTCTGCGATAACGGAGTTTACAAGCGCAACGCCCAAGCCTGCCTTGACCATGCCGCAGGCGATGATGCTGTCGGGCGTGGAAAAGCTCAGCTTCGGCACGATACCTCGGGAGCGGAAGCACAGGGTGTTGTCCGTTTGCAGCCCAGTGTGTATCTCGATATACGGCTCACGCTCGAATATCGTGGCGGGCACACTTTTTGCCTGCGCAAGGGGATGATTTGGCGGCAGCATGGCGACAAGGCTGTCCTTTTTGACCACCGTACTCTCGAATGTGCCGTCTCGGCGGCTGACTATGCCGAAGTCGAGCGATTTTGCGCTCATGCGCTCAGATAGCTCCGTGCTCGTGCCCGAGCACAGCTCAACGGTGATGCCCGGATGACTTTCGTGAAAGCCGGAGACGACCTTTGTAAGCCACGGGAAAAATTTTGCATAAGCCGAGCCGACTGCGAGCCTACCGGTCACGGCACCGTTGAGCCGCTGCACTTCTTGCTCATACTGCTCCGCCCAGTAGGCTATCTCCCTTATCGCAGGCAGCAGCGCCTCGCCCGCACTCGTAAGATGCACGCCGCCACGCCCACGGGTGATTATCTGAAAGCCCGCCGAGCGCTCGAGCGCCTCCACGGCTCGGCTTATGCCCGACTGTGTGTAGTTAAGCTCCTCGGCTGCCGCCGACATGCTGCCGTTTTTGAGTATGCTCATGATTATCGTGCATTTTTCGCTGTCCATGCTGACCTCCGAAGTATGACTGACAGTCATATAAAAATTGATTAGCTCTCGCTTTACTCAAGTATAAAATCGTATTATATTCGTGTCAACAAGGAAGTGAACCGTATGAGCGAAAAACAGGCGCAGGCACTGATGACAGTCGTCATTCTGACCCGCTCGAGCGCATATATCTTCAGCAAAACGGGTCTTGAGACCCTCGGGACTTTTAATCTTTTAGCAGCGAGATTCCTGCTTGCGTTCTTGGTCTTGGGCGTGATATTTCGGGGGCGGATTAAGCACATAAGCCGCCATGATCTTTTGGGCGGCGCTATCATCGGTGCGGTGTTCACCGGCGTCATGACCTTTGAGCTTACGGCGCTCAAGACCACCGATACGGGCACGGTGTCGTTTGTGGAAAACACGGCGATAGTCTGGGTGCCGCTCGTCGAGGCGGCGCTTATCCGCAAGCTCCCCAAGCCGGTTAACCTCATCACTGCCGTCGTTGCCCTCGGCGGAGTTGCGCTTCTGACTTTGCGCAAGGGTGCGCTCGGCTTCACGCACGGCGAGGCGCTGTGCATGTGCGCAGCCGTTTTTTACGCCACCGGCATCATCGTGACCGACCGCTTTTCCCACAAGGGCGATGCGCTGCTCGTCGGCATAGTCGAGGTCGGCACCATCGGCGTTCTGGGGCTTATCCTCGCGCTCATTTTCGAGCAGCCCCGTCTGCCCTCGGGCGGCACGGAGTGGGGCTGTGTGCTCATGCTCGGACTTGTGTGCTCAGCCTTCGGCTTTACATTCCAGCCCGTTGCGCAGTCACACATGGACAGCCAGCGAGCGGGACTCATGTGCGCCCTCAATCCGGCGTTTGCCTCTATCCTCGGCGTTCTCATCCTGCACGAATCGATGAACATCGAGGGCGTCCTCGGCGCAGCGCTCATCCTGTCAAGCTTATTTATTCCGCACTTTTTCTCCACGCACCAAACAGCACACAGGCAGCATCATAAAACAAACAGGCAGCACCGGTGATGCTGCCTGTTTGTTTTATGTAGGTTTATTTCTCTTGGCGGAGCTTGCGGATCTGAATTTTCTGCTGCCGCTCGGCGATGAACTCCGGCAGCACCTTTTTGCGGAGCGGGTACTCGATGCTCTCGACATTCGTGCGCTTTCTCAGATGGATAGCGTCGAACTTGCACCTTGTGGTGCAGATACCGCAGCCGAGGCACTTGTTCGGGTCAACGACCGAAGCTCCGCAGCCTAAGCAGCGTGCGGTCTCCTTTTTGAGCTGCTCCTCGGTGAAGGTCTGGCGGTTATCCTTGAAGCTTGCGACATCGACGGTGTGCGGCACCTGTCTGGGCGTGCTGTCGTAATCGGCCTTGATGCCGTCAAAGTCGAGGTTATCCTTATCAAGCGAGCGGTACTCGAGCCTGTCTCTGCCGATGGTGAGGCTCTGCCCCTCCTGCACATAACGGTGGAGCGAGATCGCGCCCTGCTTGCCTGCGGCTATCGCATCAATGGCAAATTTCGGGCCTGTGTATATATCGCCGCCGACAAAAATGTCGGGCTGCTTAGTCTGATAGGTCATGCCGTCTGCCACGGCGTAGCCCTTGGCGTTTTTCTTGAGCGCACCGATATCGAGCTTGCCCCAATCGGCGGTCTGGCCGATGGCGGCGATGACGGCATTGCACTTTACCGTGCCCTTGTCGCATACAAGCTCCGTGACCTTGCCCTTTGCGCCCTTGAGCTCAACGGGCTTGTGCTCGAAGATAAACTTCACGCCCTCGGCCTTGGCCTCTTCGACCTCGGCGGGGTCGGCGGGCATATCCTTTTCCTTTCTGCGGTAGACGACCGTGGTGTCGGCACCGAGACGCACCGCCGTGCGGGCGACATCCATTGCGACATTGCCGCCGCCGATGACGACGACCTTTTTGCCGAGTTTGAGCTTCTGCCCGTCGTTGACGGCACGCAAAAAGTCGATGCCGCCGTAAACGCCCGAAAGCTCCTCACCCGGGATGCCTAACTTTGCCGACTTCTGTGCGCCGATGCCGAGGTAGAACGCCTCAAAGCCCTGCTTGCGCAGCTCGTCTATGGTGATATCCTTGCCGACCTCAACGCCGCACTTAAACTCAACGCCCAGCTCACGCAGGACATCGATCTCGGCGTCGATGACATTTCTTTCGAGCCTGAATGCCGGAATGCCGTAGCGCAGCATGCCGCCGGGCTGTGCGTTTTTGTCAAACACCGTGACCTTGTAGTCGTCGCAGGCAAGGTAGTATGCGCAGCTCAAGCCCGCAGGGCCTGCGCCGATGACGGCGATCTTCTTTCCAAAGTGGTGCAGCTTCTTGGGCACAAAGCGGGTGGCACGGTCAAGCTCTCTGTCGGCGATGAACTTCTTGACCTCGTCGATTGCGACGGCCTTGTCGATGCTGCCTCTTGTGCACTCATCCTCGCAGCGACGGTTGCATATGCGTCCGCAGACGGCGGGGAAGGGGTTTTCTTTCTTTATAAGCTCGAGAGCGTCCATGTACTTGCCCTGAGCTGCAAGCTTGATATAGCCCTGCACGGCGATGTGCGCCGGACAAGCCGTCTTGCAGGGAGCGGTGCCGGAGTCGGCGACATACTTTCTGTTCGTGCGGTGCTCGGGATTCCAGCGCTCTTTCGGCCAATCAAGGTCGTCCGGCAGATCCATCTGCTTATACTCGACGGGCGTTTTCGTGCACAGCTTCTGACCCATCTGAATGGCGTTATTTGCGCACTTGTCGGTGCACTGACCGCAGGCAACGCACTTATCCTTGTCGATCTCGGCAACATAGTTGCTCTGCGAAAATGCCGGAGTGTTGTAATACTGCGTAACGCCCAGGGCAAGGCAGCTTTCCGGCTGGCAGTTGCAGATGGCAAAGGTGTTGCCGCTCTCAAGCGTCGTTATCTGATGCACGCAGCCGACCTCCTCGACATGGCGCATCATCTCGTACGCTTCCTCCTTGGTGAGCTTTTTGCCCCTGCCGAGACGGATAAACATATCGGCGCAATGCCCCATGAACAGGCAGAAGCTCTCGTCCGGATCGCCTGCGCCCTCGTTCATGAGCTTGCGCACACGGCGGCACTGGCAGGGCAGAGCACACAGGTGGTCGGCGTTTAGCTCGATGTAGTGGCTGACCCTTTCGTTGTCTATCTGCTGTGCCTCGGCGGGAATGGCGGCCTCGACGGGGATGACACGCATGATTCCGGCTCCCATGGGCGTATTCATGGCATGCTCTGTCTGGCTGTCCGTTGCGTGCTGCTCGAATGCGTAGGCTATCTCGGGGTGGGCACGGCAAAACGGCTCGTTTAACAGCAGAAACTCGAACACACCCGGGGTGTACAGCGGCTGAAGATATATCTCCAGGCCTATCTTCGGTACAAGCACCTGCACCAAAAGTCCGATCTCCGTAAGCTCCTGAAGCATCGTGCGAGCTTTGTCCTTGGGCATTCCCGCCCTTCTTGCGATGCCGCCCAGGAAATTCGGCTTCATTGCGCCCTTTATCGCCATGAGCAGCGCTATCTGCTCATCGGTGATCCATTTTTCAAACACCTTGTACTCGGCGCAGTCGGGCGTTATCTTATAATGCCCGTCGCCTATCTTCTCGCAGAGCTTTATAAGATTTTCTCTAACCTCCATCAAATGATCCCTCCTTAATAAATTTGACCGTCCGATGTATATACAAAATATATACATCTGTTACATAGACTATATAATAAATCGTATTAAATCGCAAGGGCGATTAGCAGAAAAATTAACAATTTGTCCGTTGAATCAGAATTTATACGGGGTTAAACTTAATGAGGAAAATAGAAAACAGGAGGTAGTACTATGGCAGTAAAACAGACCGCAGGCAGAAATCAGTTAGGCGGCTTTGCCCCTGAATTTGCACGGCTCAACGACGATGTGCTTTTCGGCGAGGTTTGGAGCCGGGAGGACAAGCTCTCCCTGCGTGACCGCAGCTTGGTAACGGTGGTCGCACTCATGGCGCAGGGGCTTACCGATTCGTCGTTCAAGTATCACCTTTTAAGCGCAAAAAATAACGGCATTACAAAGACCGAGATAGCCGAGATACTCACCCACGCAGCGTTCTACGCAGGCTGGCCGAAGGCGTGGGCGGCCTTCCGCATGGCGACCGAGGTCTGGGCGGGGGATAACGACGGCAGCGCCAGGGCGGAGCACGAAAATTCCATGGTGTTCCCCATCGGCAAGCCCAACGACGGCTTTGCGCAGTATTTCACCGGTAGAAGCTATCTTGCGCCGCTTTCCACCTCGCAGGTCGGCATTTTCAATGTCACCTTTGAGCCGGGCTGCCGCAACAACTGGCATGTCCACCATGCCGATAAGGGCGGCGGACAGATCCTCGTGTGCGTTGCCGGTCGGGGCTATTATCAGGAGTGGGGCAAGCCCGCTCGTGAGCTGCACCCGGGCGATGTCGTGAATATTCCCGCCGGTGTCAAGCACTGGCACGGTGCAGCGCCCGACAGCTGGTTCTCGCACCTGGCGGTAGAGGTCCCGGGCGAGAACGGCTCAAACGAGTGGCTTGAGCCGGTAACGGATGAGGTCTACTCAACTTTAAAGTAAAGGAGCAATTAACATGAAAGCATTAGTCGCATACTTTTCCGCAAGCGGATCGACAGGGCGTGTCGCAAGGACGATCGCCGAGGTCACCGGCGGCGAGCTTTTTGAGATAAAGCCCGAGACCGAGTATAAGCCGGCCGACCTCAACTGGAATGACCCCAAGAGCCGCAGCTCCGTCGAGATGAACGACGAAAAGAGCCGCCCCGCCATCGCAGGCAAGGTCGAGGACATGGCGCAGTACGACACCGTGTTCATCGGCTTCCCTATCTGGTGGTATCAGGCGCCCCGCATAATCGAGACATTTTTGGAGAGCTACGACTTCTCGGGAAAGACCATCATTACCTTTGCCACCTCCGGCGGAAGCCCCCTCGGCAAGACCGAGAGCATCTTAAAGAAGCTCTGCCCGCCGGAAACCAAGTGGCTTCCCGGCAAACGCCTGAGCAGCAGAGAATCCGCCGCCTCGGTGCACAAGTGGATAGCCTCGCTGGGGCTGTGAAACGCAGTTTTTTGCCCCGCAGCAGCCCCCGTGTCACCACGGGGGCGTTTTTCATCATTGTTGCTAAAACAAGCAGTTTACAAGCGCCTGAGACAGTGCTATTCTACCGCTATGAAAGGACGGATGTCATGATGAAAATTGCGCTTTGCCAGATGTCAAACTCGGGGAGCGTCTCCGAAAACCTCAAAAAGAGCATTAAAGCCATCGAGCGGGCTGCCGCCGACGGTGCGCAGCTTATCCTGTTTCCCGAGGTGCAGCTGACGGAGTTTTTCCCGCAGTATCCGGGTCAGGATGTGGCGCATTACAGGATAGAGCGTGATTCGCCGGTAATCAAGGCGTTTTGCGATGCCGCAAGGGATAATCACATCATGGCAGTGCCGAATGTGTACCTGTGCGAAAACGGCAAGCCCTATGACGCAAGCCTTCTCATAGATTCGGCCGGGGAGATACTCGGCGTGCAGAAAATGGTACACATCGCACAGGCCGATAAGTTTTTCGAGCAGGATTACTATACCCCCGCCGACGACGGCTTCAAGGTGTTTGACACCGGGCTCGGCAAGATCGGCATTGTTGTGTGCTTTGACCGCCACTATCCCGAGAGCGTGCGCACCGAGGCGCTCATGGGTGCGGATATTATCCTGATCCCCACCGTCAACACCAAGGCAGAGCCCTCGGAGATGTTCGAGTGGGAGCTCAAGGTGCAGGCGTTCCACAGCAGCGTGTTCATCGCCATGTGCAACCGTGTCGGCACGGAGGGCGACATGGACTTTTCCGGCGAATCGATAGTTGTCGACCCGAACGGCGACACCGTCATCAAGGCCGACGACACCGAGCAGCTCGTCTACGCCGACATTGACCTGCCGCAGGCAGCCAATATCCGCCGCAAGCGTCCGTACACCGCTTTGCGCCGCCCCGAGCTGTATAAGTAAACCAAAAGACGAGGGAACCTTCCTCGTCTTTTAAAATTTGATGATGTGCGGCTGAACGCCTGTATCGTGGTTTGCAAGCAATGCCGCGCAGTCGGGGCTCAGACTTTGAGTGCGTATCCACTCCGGCGAGCACTTCTGCGCCGCATACCTTACTTTTTCAGCTTTAAGCTTTATTGCCTGATGGAGTTTGAGACCGTGAGGTTCAATGAGCTGAAGCGGTATCTGAAGACCATTTCCGACAAGACCCTCAGCACGAATCTCAAGGAGCTGGAAGCAGACAAACTGATCGTCGGCGGGAGGCAGTATTTTATGGGATCAGAACGCGACCTTCATAAACAGGGCAACGCAGCACAGGATAACAGCCAGCGGAACATAAAGGTACCGGCCGATGCCATACCACAGGCGGCCGCGGGTCTTCCCGTTGCCGGTATTGATGGCCGAAAGCAGCTCGTCCTTTTTCATTACATAGAACCAGGAAACAGCGCCCAGCGTAGCGCCGATGGGGATGATATAGATGGAAACAAGATCCATCCATGGCCCCCATTGGGAGATGGTCTCCATACCGATGCCGAAGCCAAGGCACAGTACGGCCAGGATGATGAGGGTAGCGGTGCGGCTCAGCCGGGGGAACCGGTTCTGGAGCGATTCCGCCACGGCCTCGAACATGTTTTGCAGCGAGCTGACCCCGGCAAAGATCATGGCGATATACAGGATAACGGCAAACAGCTGACCTAGGGGAATATCCTGCAAAATGGTGGGCAGCGTGACAAACAGCAGGCTGGGTCCCGCGCCTACATCCAGCCCGTAGGAAAAGCAGGCCGGGATGATGACCAGCGCGGCCACCACCGCAGCGATGGTATCAAACAGGGCGGTATGCTGCGCCACTCCCACCACATCCTCCTGCGGAGAGAGATAAGCCCCGTAGACGATCATGCCGCTGCCGGTGACCGAAAGCGAGAAAAACGCCTGCCCCATGGCCCAGATCCAGATCATGGGGTCTGTCAGGGCCTCCCACCGCGGAGTAAACATAAACCGATATCCCTCCGCGGCGCCGGGCAGGAAAAATACCCGTACCGCCAGCACCAGGAAGATGAGGAAAAACAGCGGCATCATGATCTTATTGGTCTTTTCTATGCTGTGGGCCCCCAGAAACAGCGTAAGCAGGGTGCCCACCACTACGATGATGTGATAAGGCACCACCGAATAGGGCTGCGCCGAAAAGGAAGAGAACCAGGCGGCGGCATCGGCGGTCATCAGGGTGCCGGTCAGGGAATCCACCAGCGCTTTCAGTACATAGGTAACAATAACGGCATACCCGATAGCAATGCACAGGGAGCCCACCAGCGGCAGCCAGCCCAGCACACCGCCCACCTTCCCGGCTGTTTCTCCACGGGTGGCCCAGGCATTGCGGTAGGCCCCAAGGGTGCCGGTGGCCGCCCGCCGCCCCATGGCGAATTCCGCCGGAAGGCCGACATAGCTGAAGATAAAGACAAACAGCAGGTAGATCAGCAGAAAAGCCCCGCCGCCATTGCTGCCCAGTTTGTTGGGGAAACCCCATACATTGGCCATTCCTACCGCCGAACCGACCGAGGCCAGAATGAAGCCCCACCGGCTGGCAAAGCTCCGTGTGCTTTTTTGATGTTTCATTTCATTTTCTCCGTTCCCATAAAACAAGCCGTGCCTTGCGGCCGGCTTGCTGCTCCCTGCTATTTTAGTGCTTTATATCGAAAAAGTCAACAAAGCCCCGCCCGGTATTCCAAATATCCGCAAAAATATGCTTGACAAATTAAGGAGGACAACACCATGCAGGAATTGCAGATCGGCAGAGTTTACCGCCACTTTAAGGGCGATTATTACCTGGTGGAGGGCCTGGCGCACGATTCGGAAAGCGGCGTGCCCTGTGTCATCTACCGCAAGCTGTACGGGGATGGCGGCCTGTGGGTCCGCCCGCTGGAGATGTTCCTTAGCCGGGTAGACCGGGGAAAAAACCCGGAGGTCCGCCAGGAATACCGCTTCCAGCTGCAGGAGATCGCCAGTGTGGCGCACCACGGGGAGTGAGGCTGTCCCATGGAGTGTGAAAAGATCCACTGGGTGCTGTGCCCGGCCTGCTGGGGCAAAACCCGCACCTATATCCAGGAGGATACCGTACCGGAAAATTTCCCGCTGTTCTGCCCCAAGTGTAAACAGACCTTCCTGGTGGCAGCCCACAGTGGAAAAATAGAATACAGAGCAATCATGCCAAACGCAGAGACGCAGAGCCGAACTTGATCCCATTCCGGGTTTGCTCTGCGTTTTTGCGTCGAAGGAAAGGAGACAGAACCCCTATGAAAGAAATTACCGTACGCCTGCTGCTGGCTGCGGCAGTGCTTATGCATGATATCCCGGCACGGAGGGCGACATGGACTTTTCCGGCGAATCGATAGTTGTCGACCCGAACGGCGACACCGTCATCAAGGCCGACGACACCGAGCAGCTCGTCTACGCCGACATTGACCTGCCGCAGGCAGCCAATATCCGCCGCAAGCGTCCGTACACCGCTTTGCGCCGCCCCGAGCTGTATAAGTAAACCAAAAGACGAGGGAACCTTCCTCGTCTTTTAAAATTTGATGATGTGCGGCTGAACGCCTGTATCGTGGTTTGCAAGCAATGCCGCGCAGTCGGGGCTCAGACTTTGAGTGCGTATCCACTCCGGCGAGCACTTCTGCGCCGCATACCTTACTTTTTCAGCTTTAAGCTTTATTGCCTGATGGAGTTTGAGACCGTGAGGTTCAATGAGCTGAAGCGGTATCTGAAGACCATTTCCGACAAGACCCTCAGCACGAATCTCAAGGAGCTGGAGGCAGATAAACTGATCGTCCGCACCGAGTATCCGCAGATCCCGCCGAAGGTGGAGTATGCGCTCTCCGAGCGTGGAAAGTCGCTGATGAAGGTGCTCGATCAGCTTTGCGTCTGGGGCGAGGAGAATCGGCTGGAGAAAGAAACACGCATCTAAGAAGTCTAAAAGCCGTGGCGCAGTGCATTCAAATCAGAACGAAAGCTACAACTCGTGATCCGTCGTACTGACGCCGTGATACGCAGGCTGGAAAACATGCCGAATATGTGATATAATGAAGCTGACAAATCGCAATTTGTGAAGGAGTGAAACTGTCTTTATGAAGGATATCAAAACCACTTGTAAGATCGCATTAGTACAGGCAGAGCCTGTTATGTTCAACAAAAGTGCATCGCTTAAAAAGGCACTTCAATATATTAGTGAAGCTGCAAGTCAAAAACCGGATCTGATCGTTTTTCCGGAGCTGTTTATTCCGGGATATCCTGTTGGGATGAATTTCGGCTTTAGCATGGGAAAACGAAGCGAGGAGGGTCGAAAAGACTGGAAACGATACTACGATGCCTCCGTTGTTGCCGGAGAGACGGAGTTTCAACAACTCGCAGAGGCAACCGAAAAAGCCGGTGCGTATATCAGCCTCGGATTTTCCGAGCGGGACGCCGTCAGCGGAACGCTCTACAACAGCAATGTCATTTTTGAACCGAATGGGTCGTATAAGGTACACAGAAAGCTGAAGCCGACAGGCTCTGAGCGTGTTGTGTGGGGAGATGCGAATAAGGATTATTTCCCTGTTACCGAAACGCCGTGGGGACCGATCGGCAGCATGATCTGTTGGGAAAGCTATATGCCGCTTGCTCGGGTAGCGCTCTATCAAAAGGGCATCACCATTTACATTTCGCCAAATACCAATGACAATCCGGAATGGCAAGCCACCATTCAGCACATTGCAATCGAGGGGAAATGCTTCTTTGTAAACGCTGATATGATCATCAGACGCAGCTCATATCCTTCCGACTTGTGTGAGAAAAATATCGTATCGGAACTTCCGGAATTTGTGTGCAGAGGCGGAAGCTGCATCATTGATCCGTATGGTCATTATTTGACAAAGCCGGTCTGGGATGAAGAAACCATCATCTATGCAGAGCTCGATATGAGCCTGCCTGCCGCCTGCAAGATGGAGCATGATGCGATCGGGCATTATGCTCGTCCGGATATCCTTGAACTGAAAGTCAACGAAAAATAATAGTCGGTTGTATCATCAACTTCCGGTTTTCCTGCTTACGGCAGCATTTCAGCAGGCTGCCGTATTTGCTTTTCGGAAGATTTTCATTTGCACATTTGCCATGATGAGCATCTGCTGTTTCGCCGCAAAGCAGAGAAACGAATTGTTGAGCTGTCCCCTGGCAAGGTGCGGCTGATGCGGTCTGACGACTTGACTTCACAAGCCGGCGGAGGCTCGATCGGCGTTGGGGAGAATGGATGATTTTCTCTCCGAAAAAGTGCAAGAGCACGGAATTGCCCGCTTAGAAAAAAGGAAAGAGCCCATAATCGGCTTGATTACAGGCTCTTACTGGCGGATAGGGTGGGATTCGAACCCACGAGCCGCTTGCGCGACTACCTGATTTCGAGTCTTGTTCGCACTTGGCACTTTCGTGTCTGCTGTGGTCGGTGGCGGCAGTTTTGGAAACGGCGAAAATCCTTGTGCTGCAACGGATTTCGGACGCACCGACCGGTATTGACCAGTTCCATATCAGAAAAAACCAGAGTTCAAATTGAAATGAGAAATGCCCCAAAACGATCGATTTTTTGCGCGCTGGCAAGAAAATACGCAAGAAGAAAACCCTTGTCAGGTATGGCTTTGCAGACAGCCACCCGGATTAAATGCAAGAAAAACCGGCTCAAAACAGATTATACGAAGCACCCTTTCGGACCGAAACACAGAAAGGAGTCTTCGTTATGAAATACGACGCCAAGGAATTCAAAAAATACCCGGAGATTATGAACAAGGAGCAGATGCGGGTCGCCTGCCACATCAGCAAGCAGACGGCGCTCTATCTTCTCCAATTCAACCTGATTCCGCACACCTGCACCGGCAAGAAAACCCGCTGCTACGCCATCAAAAAGAGCGATGTGATCGCTTTTATGAACGACCGTGAGATCAACCCGGAAAAATACATAGCGCCGAAGAACTGGTACAAATACGGAAGCGAAATGGTTCGGCCCTATAAAATCCGCATCCATCCGCCGTGCGCCAAGGACGAGAAGAAGCTCCGGCGCTACTATGAGAGCAAGCTGGCCGCGCTGCCGGATGTGATGGATGTGGCCGCCGCCGTGGACTTCACAGGCTATAACCGACGCACTGTCTGCCAATGGATTCGCGTGGGGAAGCTGAAGGCGCTGGCGTTGCTGCAGAAGTACATGATCCCCAAATGCTATCTCATCGACTGGCTCTGCTCGGATGATTACAACAACACCAACCGCAAATCCCGCCGGCATATCGATATGCTTTGGGAGGCGCAGAAATGGAACGACATGCGATGAAATAGTGGAATTGTAAAAATGCCTGCTTCAAGCTGTAATTGCGTAAAAAGCTATATTCGGCGGACTTCCTTTGCTTGCGCGAAGGAGGTCCTTTCGCATTATTAGACGAGGCGGCTCTCTGTTTCTGAGAACAACCAAGGCGGGCGCTCACATTGAATAAGCGAATATTCGCCGAAAATTCACAAGTTCCGATTGACAGAGCGAATTTTATGAGTATAATATAATTAGAATTCGTATGAGGAGGCGTCTCCATGAACTTTGAAACCGAAAATATAGAATTCAAGGCTCAGTTTACTGAGGAAATTTATAAAGAAGTGATCGCTTTCGCAAATACGGACGGCGGCGTGGTGTTCGTCGGCATTGATAACAATGGAAATGCCGTCGGACTGGCAGATGTGGATCAGGAGTATACCCGCATCACCAACGGCATCCGCGATGCTATTGTGCCGGACGTTACAATGTTCGTGCGCTTTTCGATCCAGGATAACAGGGTGGTGCGTATTGCCGTCAGTGAGGGAAGCAACAAGCCCTACTACCTCAAAGGAAAAGGTCTGAAGCCCAACGGTGTTTATGTACGCCAGGGCACCTCCAGCGTGCCAGCGTCCCCTGAGCAGATTCGCCAGATGATTAAGGAAAGCGATGGCGATGCGTTCGAAGAAATGCGCTCCATGGAGCAGGATCTGTCCTTTGAGGCTGCGGCAAACGCTTTCGAAAAATATGGAGTGCCGTTCGGAAAGGAAAAGTACCGTGCCCTTGGGATTACACAGAAGAATGATGAGCTTTTTACCAACCTTGCACTTATCATCTCCGATCAATGTGCGCATACGACGAAGGTAGCAGTTTTCGGTGATGATTCTAATACCACCTTCAAGGATAACAAGGAGTTCGGAGGCTCCATCTTTGCGCAGCTGGAGGACACCTTTGATTACCTGATGCTCTGTAACAGAACCAAGGCGTCATTTAAGGGATTGGAGCGTATTGAAAAGCAGGATTACCCCGAGGAGGCTCTTCGCGAGGCACTTTTGAATGCCATTGTGCACCGGGATTATAGCTACAGCGGCAGCATTATCATCAATGTGAACGACGAGCGGATAGAGTTCATCTCTATCGGCGGCCTCCTCCCCGGTCTCTCCACCGATGATATCCGTATCGGTATTTCACAACCCCGCAACAAGAATCTTGCCGAGATGTTCCATCGCCTGCGTTTGATCGAGAGCTACGGCACCGGCATCCGCAGAATCTATAAGCTCTACGAGAGTTGTCCCGTCCAGCCGGTGATTGAGGCAACCACCAATGCCTTCAAGATGGTGCTGCCCAATATGAACGCCATGGCCGCCGCCTCGCCGAATCAGGCTTCGCCGGTGACCGCGCAGATGCAGAAAGTACTCGACTATATCTCCGCGCACGGCCAGATCACGGATGAAGAAGTCCAATCCTTGCTTGGAATCAAGAAGACCCGCGCTTTTGAAATCATAAAGAAAATGCGCAAAATGGAACTTGTTGATGTAGTTGGCAGAGGCGTAGGAAAAAAATATGTTTTTTAGTGTCTTCATAAGTACGATGAAGATCTGGCAAAGATCCTGAAGGTCCAGATTCAGAGTCCGTTTTATGGAAGACAAAATATGAGATGATTAGCGTGTGGTAATAGATCGCCTGCTAGAAAGATGGTAGAGATATATGTTCTTGTCTACAAGAGAAATAGCAAAAAAGTGGGGTGTCTCAGAGGCATGGGTTAGCACACTCTGCAAACAGGGACGAATTTCTGGCGCAGAGAAAAGCGGGAGGTCGTGGATAATCCCGGAGGAAGCCAAAAAACCGGATGATAAACGGTCGTTGCGAAAAAAGCCTAGTACGGCTAAATTGAACTGCCCCAGTAAAAACGGACAATAGACAAAACACCCCCTATGTAGGAAAA